>Ga0207668_10001657_pt1 | contig 13009 bp, 9 predicted proteins | sample KBSS43metaG_FD_184323 | JGI IMG/M metagenome (GOLD analysis project Ga0207668, IMG submission 184323) | Switchgrass rhizosphere microbial communities from Kellogg Biological Station, Michigan, USA - KBS S4-3 metaG (SPAdes) (version 2) | ecosystem: Host-associated > Plants > Roots > Rhizosphere >... | reverse complement strand
CGGATATCGATGCGCAGACCCTGGCGGCCCTCGACGAACGCGCGGCCTCGATTAGCCACGTGGAAGGCTTCCTGGCGGCGATCGAGGGGCTGAAGGCTCGCCGTTTCGGCGAGGCCATGCGGGGCATGCTGCGCCAACCGACCGTCGCCGGCCTTGTTCTGCGGGCGGCGGCCGAGGGGATCGCCCGGCGCGTGCGGCGCAAGGCGCAGCCTGCGGCGCCGGCGGCTGACGCCGACCCCCGCGTCACCCTGGTCACCCGCCAGCGGATCAACGGCGCCAACAACGGCAGTTCGGCCTACCTGCTCAGCCTGGCCAGGACATTGCGAGCGGCGGGCTTCGAACTCGACCTGATCAGTCCGTCGCCGATCAGCATGGGCCGATGGCCGGTGCTGAAGCTCGCGCCGGAGATGGGCGTGTTCGACCGCATCCGCGTGCGCGGGTGCTTCCGGATCGGCGACCTGATCGTCCGCTCGACGCCGGGCCCGTTCCTCGCGGTCGTCCCCGCCGTGATCGAGCGGCTCGCGGCGCGCCTGCACATCGCGGTCCCGGTGCGCAGCCAGAAGATGCCCTATTCGGTGACCGCGCCCTGGGAGATCGCCGACTATCTCTATCTGGGACGGGAGGCGCGCCCGTCGCGCCTGCTGGTCGCCGACTACTGCTACCAGGCCCCGGCGCTGCCCTACGTGCTGCAGCCGCAGGTCGGGTCCGCGGTGGTGATGCACGACCTCTTCTGGCGCCGTCGCTCGGACTTCGCCCGCGCCGGCATGGCCGACACCACCGAGACCCGGCTCACCGAGCCGGAAGAGATGAAGCTGCTCGGCCAGGCGGACGTGATCCTGGCGATCCAGGCGGACGAAGCGGCGCTGGTGCAGGACCGCCTGCCGCAGACGCCGGTGGTGCTCGCCCCGATGCCCGCCTCCGTCGAACGCCAGCCGGCGCCGGGCGACCGGCCGGCGCTGATGTTCATCGGCAGCGACACCGCGGCCAATGTGCACGGGGCGAACTGGTTCATGGACGAGGTCTGGCCGGCGGTCCGCGCGCGCCGTCCGGACGCGGAGCTGTGGATCGTCGGCGGCGTCCGCAACTCGCTCGACCCGGCGCCCAGGCCCGGTGTGAGCCTGCTGGGCGTCGCGCCCGACCTGACGGCGCTCTACCGGCAGGCGGCCGTCGCCATCTCGCCGCTGACGCTTGGTTCGGGGCTGAAGATCAAACTGATCGAGGCGCTGGGCATGGGCAAGGCGGTGGTGGCCACGTCGGTCACTGTCGCCGGGGTGGAATCCTTGATGGACGACGCCGTGCTGGTCGCCGACGACCCGGCGGAGTTCGCGCAGGCCTGCGTGGCGCTGCTCGAAGACCCGATGCTGCGCCGCAAGCTGGGGGAGAATGCGCTCGCCGTCGCGCTCCGGCATTTCTCCCCACAGGCCTGCCACAAGGCGTTTGTGCAGATGGCGCTGCGCCTGGCCGCGGAAGGGGCGCCCTAAGTCGGGTTTCAGACGCGTTCAGCGTTGGTTCAGACGAATTTGGCAGGCTGGCGGCTCCTGAGCGTCAGAATGCACGAGGGGTCATGTCATCGCCCGACCAGGCGGAAGTTCGCTCGACGCGGACACGGGTTTCTCCGAAGCCGGCGGCGTGGATAGGCGTCTGGATCGCGTCCGGCGCTTTCGCGCTGGGCTGGGTGCTGGCTATCGACCGTTTCGGCTGGATCGGCGGCCTGCTGGGCTGGTGGCCGGCCGCGATCGCCGCCGCTGTGGCCGGCGCCGCCGTGACGATCATGCTGACGCGCCTGGCGGCGAGTCTGTCGATCCTGCTCAGCCGATTCTACGGGGCGCGCCGCCGGCTGCGACCGCCGCGTGCGAGGTCGGCGGCGGATTCAATCGTGGAGAGATCGGTCGCGACGGCGACCCCGGCCTGTGACACCACTTCCCGGGGATGAGTCGCAGGCTGGGGTGTGGCGCGGTTGAACTTTCGGCCGCGACCATTGGTTTCATCGGGCTGGGTGAGCGTGTTCGCCACCTCGGGTTCAGGAGCGGAAGGGTGTGGACGGCATGAGTTCGAGGGTCATCGTCCTGGAACTCAATGAGCTGTCGCCGACGCTGATAGACAGACTCATCGCGCGCGGCGAACTGCCGAACTTCGCGCGGCTCCGGGCGCAGTCGCTGGAGGCGGTGACCGACGCCGCCGAGCCGGCGCTGAACCTCGAGCCGTGGATCCAATGGGTGACGATCCACACCGGGCTGAGCTACGCGCAGCACGGCGTGTTCAACCTCGACGACGGCCCGAAGCTCGATGCGCCGCGGGTGTGGGACGTCATCTCCGAGGCGGGCGAACCGGTCTGGGTGTGCGGCAGCATGAACGCCGCCGCGCCGCGTGCGGGCCTCAACGGCTGGTTTATGCCCGATCCCTGGTCATCCGCCGTCAAGCCCTATCCGGAACGGGACCTGTCGCCGTTCTGCCGCTTCGTGCAGGCCTATGTGCGCGAGCACGACCGGCCGACGGCGCCGCTGTCCGCGGCCGACCATGCCCGGTTCGCGGCCTTCATGGTCGCCAACGGCCTGTCCGCCCGCACGGTCCGCGACACCGTTCGCCAACTCGTCGGAGAGGTGGGGCGCAAGGACAGCCGCTGGCGCCGGGCGGCGATCCTGGACCGCCTGCAATGGGACCTGTTCCGCGCGCAGTACCGGCGGCTACAGCCCACCTTTGCGACCTTCTTCGCCAACAGCACGGCGCATTTCCAGCACTATCATTGGCGGGAGATGGAGCCGGGGCTGTTCACCGTGCAGCCCTCGGCGGCCGAGCGCGACGCCTACGCCGACGCCATTCCGTTCGGCTACCGCAAGATGGACGCCATCGTCGGCGAGGCGTTGCAACTCGCGGGGCCGGACACCGCCATCGTCCTGTGCACCGCCCTCAGCCAGCAGCCGCTGCTGCGCTACGAGGCCCAGGGCGGCAAGCAGGTGTTCAAGCCCAAGGACCCCGCCGCGCTGATCCGGTTCGCCGGCGTCGACGAACCCTACCGCTACGCGCCGGTGATGGCGGAGGAGTTCCACCTGCGCTTCGACAGCGAGGCCGCGGCGGAGCGGGCCGAGGCGCGTCTCGCCGGGGTGCGGCTGGGTTCCGGCGAAGCCGTGATCAAGATCCGCCGCACCGGGGCCGAAATCTTCGCCGGCTGCCTGATCACCGCCACGCCGCCGGCGGACACGCAGCTTGTGGCCCTGACTAACCACACCGCGGGATTCCACGACCTCTACGCGGCGCTCGAGGGGCTGAAGAGCGGCGGTCACCATCCCGACGGGGTGCTGTGGATCCGCACGCCGCAGCAGGTCCGCCGTGTCGTGCGCCGCAAGGTGTCGCTGACCGAGCTCGCCCCGACGTTCCTGGCGCTCTGCGGCCTTCCGCCGTCCTCCGTTTTCGCCGCCCGGGCCATGCCCGAAGTGACTGAAGCGCTCAACGGCGCGGAGTACGTGGACAAGGTCGCTTAGGCCGCCTGGGCGCGCGGCCCTACCGGTCGCCGCCCACGGGCTGCAGGCGCGCGGCGGGACGTCGCCCGTAGGGGAAATGGCGCTTCAGCCGGTTCATCGGCGCTTCGAAGATCTGCCAGGACAGCGCGGCCAGGGCGATGGTGATGGCGGCGTAGATCACCGGCGCGACCAGAGGCGCCGTATGGAGCCCGAACCGCGCCAGCGCTTCCGGAACGAACAGGTGGATCAGGTACACGCCGTAGGAAATCTTCCCGAGGTAGAGAAGCGGCGCCCAGCGCAGGGGCGCCAGGACCGGCCGGCCGCTGAACTCGGCGACGCCGCCCAGCAGCCCGGCGAAGGCCGCCGCGGCGGCGAAGGGCTGCCAGACGACCACGAAATCCGCGCCCGGGTGGTTGAAGCCGACCGCCAGGGTGACGGCCAGGCCCGCGCCGCCCGCCGCCAGCAGGGCGCGCCAGCGCTGGCAGCCCTGCAACGCCAGCAAGGCGCCGAAGCCGAGCGCATCGAAGCAGCCCGGGGCCAGGACGGAAGCCGCGATCGGATTGGCGACGGCGAGCGCCCAGAGCCGGAACGCGGGGCCGACGGCGATGGCCGCCAGGATCAGCGGCGGAAGAAGGCGCCTGGGCGCGAGCAGCACACACAGCGGCCAGACGAGATAGAACTGTTCCTCCACCGAGAGCGACCACAGATGGGAGATGCAGTCCTGCCAGGCGCCGCGCAGCGCGAAGTAGATGTTGGAGCCGTAGGCGAGATGCCAGGGCAAGGTCTGCCGTACGGAACCGAGGTCGAGCCCGGCGGCGACCAGCAGCACGAGGTAGTAGAGAGGGAAGATCCGCAGGGTTCGCCGGGCGTAGAACGCGCCAAGCTCGCCGCCGAGGCCGCCCGCGCCGTTTGAGACACGGTTTCGCGCGCCCAGCAGAATCCCGGTGATGAGGAAACCGCTGATCACGAAGAACAGTCGCACGCCGAGATCGCCCAGCGGCAGCTTATAGCTGAACCGCGTGCACCAATGGTGGATCAGCACGCTGAGCACGGCCAGCGCCCTTAACGCATCTGCTTCGCGGATGTAGGCTCGCGGCGTCAAAGTCTCCGGCTGCTCTGGCCCGGGCGTTGCATCACGAGGCTCACGGTCAGTTTTACCGAGCGCGAATGGAACAGGTTTGACCAACATAGGGTTAAACATGAGGGACGTACCGGCCGGCGGTTCCCGCCGTGCGGCTGCTTATCGGGGTAGGCCGAAAATGGTAAGGGGGCGTATTCTGCTGGCGGGCCTGGCGACTTGGGCGCTGGCCACCGGCGCCGTGGCGCGTGAATCCAGATCGAATCCTGCGCCGCCGCCTCCGGCGCCGGTCGCCGTACAGCCGCTGACCTCCCTGGCGAAGCCGTCGGCGGACTATCGCATCGGCCCCCACGACACCCTCGAGGTGAACGTCTTCCAGGTGCCGGACCTCACCCGCACTGTGCAGGTGGATACCTCGGGCTTCATCATGCTCCCGCTGGTCGGGAAGCTGGCGGTCTCCGGCCGGACAGCCAACGAGGTCTCCGACGCGCTGAAGGTCTCGCTCGAACAGAGCTACATGAAGAACGCTCAGGTGACGGTGTTCGTGCGCGAGGCGACGACCCAGCGCGTCACGGTCGACGGCGCCGTGAACCAGCCGGGCGTCTATCCGCTCGCCGGCCCCACCAGCCTGATGCAGGCCGTGGCCCTGGCGCGCGGCCCGGACACCCGCGTAGCCAATCTGAAGCGCGTGGCGGTGTTCCGCGCACAGGGTGGGCGGCGCGTCGCCACTGTCTACAACTTGTCAGCGATACGTTCCGGCAAGATTGACGACCCGATGATCGAGGCCGACGACATCATCGTCGTCGACTCCTCCGGCATGCGCAGCTTCGTCCGCGATTTCAGCAATTCGTTCCCGCTGATCACGTGGCTGCGACCCTACTAGCTGCGGGCGTCACGCCCGCCGCCCGCCGCCGACGGGGTCAGACCTGGCGTGCGCTTCCCCTCTCAGGGGGAATCGACTCGCCATGCCTTGCGCGTGGGCTCACTAATGTTGCGCCCTGGGCGTACGCCGGCGCCCATAGAGAATTGATATGAACAGCCTCATCCCGATCACGCGTGAGCTGCCGGTTCCGCAGGACACCCAGTTCGAGCCGCTCGAGCCGGGCGGCATCGACCTTCGCCTGTTGCTGGGCGTGCTGCTTCAGCGGGCCGCCCTCGGGATCATCGTCGGCGCGGTGATCTGCGTGCTGGGCGTGGCCTTCCTGATGCAGATGGCGCCCAAGTACACCGCGGTGGGTTCGCTGCTGATCGATCCGCACCGGCAGAACCTGGCCAGCCAGCGCGACCAGCAGAACGGCATGCCGCCGGACATGAGCGCGGTCGACACCCAGGTGGAGGTGCTGCGCTCCCACGCCCTGGCGGAGGATGTGGTCAAGCGGCTCAAGCTGTACAACGATCCCGAGTTCAACGGCGCCTTGGCTCCCGGCCTCTTCGGCATCGCCAAGAAGCCCAAGGACCCGCCGGACGTGCGCACGCTGGCGGCCGTCGCCGACGGACTGCAATCGGTGACGCTCGTGCGCCGCGCCGGGCTGACCTACGTCGTGCAGGTGGGCGCGACGTCGCGGTCGCCGCAGAAGGCGGCCCGGATCGCCAATGCGCTGATGGAGACCTACATCGATCGGCAGCTGGACGAGAAGGTCGCCACGATCACCAACGCCAACAGCGTCATCGGCTCGCGCCTGGAGGCGATGCGCCGCGAGGCCGAGGCGGCCGAGGCGCGGGTGCAGGAGTACAAGAACGCCAACGGCCTGTTCAGCACCGAGGGCCAGACGATGGCCGAGCAGGAAGTCTCGACGCTGAACCAGCAGATCGCCAGCGCCAAGGCCGAGACCGCCGAGAAGCAGGCGCGGCTGCAGGCCGCCCTGGACCAGGTGCGGCGCGGCAGCGGCGGCGCCGACATCGGGGTGGCGCTGGGCTCGGACACCATCCGTGAGCTGCGGACCCGCGAGGCCGAAGTCAGCACCCGGCTCGCCCAGCTCAAGGAAGACTTCAAGCCGGAGTATCCCGAGGTCAAGCGCACCCAGGCGCAGCTGAACGACATCCAGGGCCAGATCCAGAGCGAGCTGAACCGGATCCTTTCGAGCCTGCGCGCCGAGGCGGCGGCCGCCGCCGAACGCGAGGGCTCGCTGCTCGGCAGCCGCGGCCAGGCCCGCGGCAACCTCGTCTCCAACAACCGCGCCGAGGTGGGGCTGGTGGCCCTGCGGCAGCGCGCCGAGGCGTCCAAGCAGATCTACGAGGCCTATCTCACCCGCGCCAAGCAGGTGGCCGCCGAAGGCTCCCTGCAGCAGGCCGACGCGACGATCGCCTCGGCGGCGTCGCTGCCGCTGCGGCCGTCGTCGCCAAACAAGCGCATCGGACTGGCGGTCATCCTTTTCCTGGCCGCGGCCGCCGGCGGGGCGAGCATGCTGTTCGCGGAGCTGTGGAGCCGCGCCCTGCGCAGCCGCTACGACGTCGAGAACGAACTCGGCCTGCCGTTCGCCGGCGTGCTGCCGGATCTCGACTCCGTGCTTCCGAAGGGACGCACCAAGGCGGCGTCTCCGGCCGATTACCTGGTCCAGCAGCCGCTCTCGAGCTTCGCCGAGGCGTTCCGCAACCTGGGGGCTTTCCTGCGGCTGGGCGCGCGCTCCAGCCCGATCAAGCTGATCGCGATCACCTCGGCGGTGCCCAAGGAAGGCAAGAGCATGACCTCGATGTGCCTGGCGCGCACCCTGGCGATGGGCGGCGCACGGGTGGCGCTCGTGGACTGCGACCTGCGCCTGCGCGGCGTGACCAAGATCATCGGCGACGTGGAATGGGGCCTGACCGAGGTGGTCGAGGGAACCCGCACGCTGGATGCGGCGCTGGTCCAGGACAAGCCCAGCGGCGCATGGATCCTGCCGGTCGCGCAGCGCTCCGACGTGCCGCACGACCTGTTCAGCCGTCCCCAGCTGGACGTGCTGTTCACGGCGCTCGGCGAGGCGTTCGACTACGTGATCCTGGACACGCCGCCGATCCTCGGCGTCGCCGACGCCCGCATCCTGGCGGCCAAGGCCGAGAAGGTGCTGCTGCTGGTGCGTTGGAACAAGACCCCGGTCAGGGCCGCGCGCTCGGCGGTCGAGATCCTCCACGAGTGCGGCGCGGACGTGATGGGCGCCCTGCTCAGCCGGGTCAACGTCAAGGCGCAGGCGCGCTACGGCTACGGCGACAGCAGCGACTACTTCCGCTACTACCGCGACTACTACATCACCGCGCGCTGAGCCGGCGGCCGGTTGAGACGCAAGTTCATGGGTGGCCTCGACATGGCGTGGGTGCGCCTCTCCCTGCTGGCTTCGGCCATGGCGATTCTGCTCGCGGCGGCCACCGCGGTCTGGCCGGCGGATTCGGCCGCGGCGCCGGGGCCGCTGAAGGCGACGCCTGACGGGCGGCCGCTGGTTCAGACCTTCTTCGACGACTTCGACACCTTCCGCCACTACAACGAGACGACCAAGATCGGGATCTGGCGTTCGACCTACGGCCCGATCCGCGGCACCGAAGTCAATCAGCGGACGCTGAAGAGCAACGGCGAGCTGCAGCTCTACGTGGACACGACCATGCCTTATGGCGACCGGCCGTTTCCGATCGACCCGTTCCGCGTGCGCGACGGAGTCCTGCATCTGATCGCCGACCGCACGCCGGCGTCGCTGAAGGAGCGGCTGAGCGGCTATCCCTATACCTCGGGCATGATCACCACCCAGACCAGCTTCGAGCAGACCTATGGCTACTTCGAGATGCGCGCGAAGCTGCCGAGGGGTAAGGGGCTGTGGACCGCCTTCTGGCTGCTGCCCGCGGACATGAGCTGGCCGCCCGAGATCGATATCGTCGAGAGCATCGGCGACCCGACGATGGCGTACATGACCACCCACAGCACCGTCACGGAACGGCCGACCGTGAATCACCAGATGGCCGACGACGGGTTCCACGTCTTCGCGGTAAGCTGGGATCGCGAGCAGATCATCTGGTACATCGACGGGGTGGAAACCACGCGCCAACCCACCCCCGGGGACATGCACAAGCCGATGTTCATCCTGGCCAACCTGGCCGTCGGCGGCCACTGGCCGGGCGCGCCGGACGCGAGCACGAAGCTGCCGTCGTCCCTGGCCATCGACTACATCCGCGCCTATCGCTTTGGGCCGTGAGATGAGCGCCGCGCCGCCGGCGGACGAAGAACCGGGGCGCGACAGGCCGGCGGCCGAGGGCGAGCGCTCCCGTTCCGAGGCGCTCGGGGCCCTGGCGGTCAGCGGGTCCAACATCATCCGCTTCTCGGTTCAACTGGCGCTGCTGCCGATCCTGGCGCGTCTGATCGGCCCGGAAGAGTACGGCCTCGTCGCACTGGCCATCCCGTTCATCCTGTTCTGCAACATCTTCTCAGACGGCGGGTTGGGCGTGGCGCTCGCCCGCCAGCAGAACCCCAGCCGGGAGATGGAATCGACCGTCTTCTGGATCGCCGGCGGCCTCGGCCTGGCGTTGGCGCTGGTCTTCTGCGTGCTCGCCTGGCCGATCTCGCGGCTGCTGAACCACCCGCAACTGCCGCCGCTGATCATCGCCCTCTCGCCGATCATGGTGATGAGCGGCCTGACCGCAGCGGCCAATGCGCGGATCATCCGCAACGGGCTGTTCGCCGTCTTCGCCGGGAGCGACCTGATCTCGGTCGTGGGCAGTTCGCTGGTCGCCGTGATGGCGGCCGCGCACGGCTGGGGCGCCTGGAGCATCGTGGCCCAGCAGCTGACGCTCTGGAGCCTGAAGCTGGCGTGGGTGCAGTTCGGCTCGAAGCTGCGCGTCCGCTTCGTCTGCCGGCCGCGCGAGGTGGTCGACCTGTTGCGGTTCGGCGGCAATACGGTCGGCGCGGGGCTCGCCGACTTCGCCACCCGCAACCTGGACAAGCTGATCATCGGCGGCGTGCTGGGCGCGCTGCCGCTCGGCTACTATGCGATGGCCTACCAGATCATCCGCGTGCCGGACTACGTCGTCTCGGGGCCGTTCTACCTGTTCGTGTTCTCGCGGATCGCGCGGGGAACCGATCCCGAGGCCTTTCCCCAGGTCGTGCAGATCGCCGTGGCCTCCATCCGCAGCGCGGTGATCGCCCTTGGCGCGATCTTCGGCGGTCTGGCCATCGTTGCGCACTCGGCCATCCCGGTGATCCTGGGGCCGGAGTGGTCGGGCGCGATCAGCAGCCTGGAATGGCTGAGCCTGGCCGGCTTCGGATTTTCGATGTCCTACGTCTTCGGGGCGATCCTGATGGCGGCCGGCCGCGTGGAACAGCAACTGCGCGTCTCCATCGCCGGCAGCGTGCTGACGGTCATCGCCGTGACGGCGACCGCGCACCTGGGCCTGTGGCCCGTCGCCTGCGCCGTCGCGACGGCGACGCTGGCGATGGTGGCGATCTATCTGCGCCTGATCGCCGCCTACCTGCGGATGCGGGTCTCGGCGCTGCTGGCGGTATTCGTCGCGCCGGCGCTCGGCGTCGCCGGAATGGGCGTGGCGGTGCGGACGGTTTCCGCGGCGACGACGCACCTGCACGGCTTGGTGCAGTTGGCGCTCCTCGTCTGCGTCGGCGCCGTCGCTTACATCGCCGTGCTCGCAGCGGTCACCCGCCGGCGGTTGCAGAACGACCTTCGCCTGCTTCTCACCGACACGCCCGGAGCGAGCATCTAGCCGGGAAGGTTCGACGTCGGCCGCAGTTGTTGCGGGCCCTGGGCGAGGGGCGGCGGCTCCGGCTCGCGCTCGCCGAAGAGCACCTCGCGCCAGAAGCCGAGCGACCAGGCCAGGTGCATCTCCATCGCGACGAGGCCGCTCATCAGGACCGCCGGGTCGCGGTCGCGCGCGCCCAGCACGAGGCCGAAGCTCAGCGCGAACGCCGCCCACAGCGCCGCGGGCACGCCGGCGGGCCAGAACAGCGGCGTGGCGGCGCACGCCATGACCGCCGGCGCCACGGCGGCCGGCAGGGCCTGCCGAATCTTCAACGGCATCCGATGCTTCAGGATCGTGCGCGCCCGGCCGCTGCCATAGTTGACGTACTGCTTCCACAGCGCGCTCGGCCGGCTGCGGGGGTGATAGCCGATCGGCAGCCGGTCGGTCAGCCAGATGCGGCCGCCCTGATCGGTGAGCCGATGGTCAAATTCGGCGTCCTCGTTGTGCGTGAAACGCTCGTCGTATCCGGACGCGGCGCGGAACGCGTCCAGCCGGATCAAGGCGTGATGTCCGTGGTCCACCCAACCCTGCACGTGCTTGCGACGGTGAGGGGATCCGCCGGTGCCGAGGCGGGAGTTCTGCGCGGCGGCGGTGGCGCGCTGGAAGGCGTTGCGGCCGCGCGCGTCCATGGAGACCGTCACGGCCGTGGCGCCCGTGCGCCGGGCTTCGGCGATCAGCCCGGAAACATAGTTCGGCGGATAGGCGGCGTGGGCGTCCACGCGCACCAGCCAGGTGCGGCCTTCCGCGAAGATGCGCACGGCATGGTTGACGCCCGGGCCCTGGTAGCGCTTCGGATTCACGAGCAACTGCACGCCCGGATCCTTGGCGGCGATCTGGGCGACGATCTCGCGCGTGCCATCCGTGCTGCCGCCGTCGGCCACGACGATCAGGCCGTCGTCCATCGCGGTGTCGCGCCGCAGTCCCGCGATTACCGAGGCGATGAACGGCGCCTCGTTCAAGCAGGGGATGACCACCAATACGCGCTCGCGCACGCCCGCATCCGGCCGCGCGCCCGCGTCCGGTGAAGGCGCGTCCGCGCCGTCGATTTCAGAACGACCTGTCAAAACCTGGATTTGGTCAGCATCGCCCGGCCCCTCACGGGTACGTCGCCGGTCAACTTCGCCCATCCGCCACAACCCCATACCAACCCAAAACTCTAACCCGCAAACGCAGCCCTTCGTTCCCTTTCGGGGCGGGTCTCGGGCAAATTACAGCAAGAGGTGCGAGAGATGAACGCGAACCTAGGGTGCTGTTCATCCCGAGTTCACACTGTATATAGCCCAAACAACTTGGCGAAGCGATGGGCGCCGGGGCTCTTGATTCTGCGGCGAACGGTCATCGGTTGAGCGACGGGCGGACTCGCGAAAGTTTGTGTGTCCCCGGCGCAGCGAAGGACAACTTCCAGGGCGACAGGGGGAGTTTGCGCTTGTGCTCGGGCCGCGCGACCGCGAGCATTAGGCGCTCTCCGTACTTGGAGGGGCGTGAGTCCAGATGAGCGTACAGACTTCGATCGGGCTGGACGCCGCAACCGCGGGCGTCGCCATGCGTGCGCGACGCCGGCGGGGACTGCGCCCCACCGGCGTATGGGCGTCGTTGATCTCATGGGACGCCCTCTTCGCCTGCGCCATGACGCTTCCGCTGCTGTTCGTCTATCAGCTCGGGTCGCTCAGCCCGGCGTTGTTCATCCTGTTCGCGCTGAGCTGCTGCGCCTTCTACTACCGCTGGTTCATGAAGCTGGTGCTGAACCGGTGGGTGCTGCTGATAACTCCGGTCCTCGCGCTCTTATCCTTCGTCTGGTCCGCCTATCCGGCTGAGACGCTGAAGTACGGCGCCGAGACAGCGATCCTGGCGGCCGCTGGGCTGGTTCTGTCCGGCGCGAAACGCCCGATCGGCGTGCTGGGAGGCGTGGCCGGAGCGTTCGCCATCTTCATGCTCGCCTCGGTGGCGCTGGGCGGCTCCGTTGTGATGGTGGAGGCCAGCGGTTCAGTGGGCGACGCTTTCGCCGGCCTGAACACCGGCAAGAACCTGATGGGGGTGACGGCGGCCATCGCGGTGCTGCTGACCGTCGCCATGCTGACGGTGGCCTACCACGCGCGCTCGACCATCCTGTTCGCGGCCGGGGTATTGGTTCTGGCCGCGGATCTCTACGCCGTCACCGCCGCCCGTTCGGCCGGGGCGCTGCTCGGCCTCGTGGCGGCGCTCGGGGTTTATTTCGTGGCCCTCACGGTGGCGCGGCTGCGCGGGAAATGGCGGCTCGGGGCCATCGCCCTGCTGATCATGATGCTGCTGCTGGTCGCGGCCTTCTCGGGCTTCCTGGTCAAGGAGCTGGTTGAGTTCGCATCCACGGTCTTCCACAAGGACCCGACGCTCACGGGGCGCACCTACCTGTGGTACCGCGGCCAGGACCTGATCCACGAGCGGCCGTTCCTCGGCCGCGGGTACGCCGCGTTCTGGGTGCAGGGCAATACCGACGCCGAAGGCCTCTGGCGCTATGGCGGGATGAACAACCGCAGCGGCTTCAACTTCCACAATACGGTGATGGAGCTGGTCATCCATCTCGGCTGGGTCGGCGCGACGCTGATCCTCGCCTCCTTCGCCATGGCCGCCGTCCTGCTGCTGCGCCGCCTGGCCACCAGCCCGTCTGTGCCGACCTGCTTCTACTTGGCCTTCTTGGCCTATCAGCTTTCGCGCACGCCGTTCGAAAGCCTGATGCCATCGCCGAACGACTTCCAGACGCTGATCCTGTTCGTCGGTCTGGGCTTTGGAT
>Ga0207668_10001654_pt1 | contig 13021 bp, 19 predicted proteins | sample KBSS43metaG_FD_184323 | JGI IMG/M metagenome (GOLD analysis project Ga0207668, IMG submission 184323) | Switchgrass rhizosphere microbial communities from Kellogg Biological Station, Michigan, USA - KBS S4-3 metaG (SPAdes) (version 2) | ecosystem: Host-associated > Plants > Roots > Rhizosphere... | reverse complement strand
GGTGCGGTCACCGGTCTGCCTGGACCGAGGTGGGCGGCGAGCTGCTGACCATCGAGGCGGTCACCGTCCCCGGCAAGGGCATGATCAAGACCACGGGCAAGCTCGGCGAGGTCATGCAGGAATCGATCCAGGCGGCGTTCTCGTTCGTGCGGGCACGCGCGCCGAGCTACGGCATCAAGCCCAGCCTGTTCGCGCGCAAGGACGTCCACATCCACCTGCCCGAGGGTGCGGTGCCGAAGGACGGTCCGTCGGCGGGCATCGGCATGGTGACGGCGATCATCTCAACCCTGTCGGGCATTCCGGTACGCCGCGAGGTGGCGATGACCGGCGAGGTGACGCTTCGCGGGCGTGTCCTGCCGATCGGCGGCCTCAAGGAAAAGCTGCTCGCGGCGCTGCGCGGCGGCATCACCACCGTGCTGATCCCGGCCGAGAACGAGAAGGACCTCGCCGATATCAGCACCGACGTGCGCGCCGCGCTGAAGATCGTGCCGGTCAAGCATGTCGACGAGGTGCTGGCGCTGGCGCTGGCGACGCCGATCACCCCCATCGACTGGACCGAGGCCGACGAAATGGCGCCCGGCCCGTCACCCGCCCTGGCGTCGGGGCGCGACCATGAGGACAGTCCGCTGCATCACTGAGGGTTGTTGCACCTGCGGTTCGCTTTTCCCGCCGTTTTCCTTTTGACAGGCACGGCCCGGATCACGTTAGATCGTGCGCCGGCCGTGCTCGAATCGAGACGGGACGAGAAAAATAGGGGATGCCGATGAACAAGCAGGAGTTGATAGCCGCGATTGCCAACGGGACCGGCTTTGCGCGCAGCGATGCGAGCCGCGCGGTCGAGTGCATGCTGGAGACGATCAGCAATTCGCTCAAATCGGGCGAGGATGTCCGCCTGGTCGGCTTCGGGACCTTCTCGGTCACCCGCCGCAAGGCATCGACCGGCCGCAATCCGCGCACCGGCCAGGTAATGAACATCAGCGAGACCAGCCAGCCGAAGTTCCGGGCCGGCAAGTCGCTGAAGGAATCGGTCAATTAGCCCGATCCGCACGGCCTGAGATTTCCGGCTCGCCGCCGCTGGACAAGCGGCGGTCGAGCCGGTATCGGCCCTCCACCGACGCGGGACCGCGATGTTTTCGTGAGTGCTCCATCGTCGGTCGGCAAAGCGTGGGCGCATAGCTCAGTGGTAGAGCACTGTGTTCACACCGCAGGCCTAGGCCGTCTTGCCTTCCCGTGATTTCAAAGGGCTACGTGAAGGTCGAGAGGCCTCACGACACCCTGTCTGCCGCCTTCCTCAGTCGCTCGTGGCACAATGTTGGCACACGAGGGACGGATGGCATCGATTAGGAAACGAGGAAGTAGCTGGTCGGTCCAGGTGCGGCGCAGGGGCTTCCCGCCGCAGTCGAAGACCTGTGCGACCAAGGCTGAGGCTCAAGCCTGGGCTCGATCCGTGGAAGCCTCGATCGATCGGCAGGAGGTGCCGGTTGACGACAGGGAGATTCGCCAGACGACGCTCGGCGATCTCATGAGGCGCTACCGAGACGAGGTGACTCCCCGCAAGCGGAGCGCGGAAACAGAGCATCTGAGGATGGGCAAGATGCTGACGGCTCCAGTCTTTTCGCTGAGCCTGTCCCGGCTCACGACATCGGCCCTGGCCGCCTATCGGGACGCGCGACTCGGAGCGGTCAAGGCTGGGACCCTCCTAAGGGAACTGTCTCTGATACGCAGGGTCCTGGTTGTGGCTGCGCAGGAGTGGGGGGTAGCTGTCGATACTACCGTGATCGACCGGCTGGCGAAGCCCCGGCTCAACAACGCTCGCGACACCCGGCTGGAGCCAGGGGATCTTCAGAAGCTGGAAGCTGCCTTTGAGGGGACCCGCAACCCACTCATTCGTCCGCTGGTGCTGTTCGCAATCGAGACGGCCCTGAGGCGAGGGGAGCTGTTGAACCTGAGGTGGCGAGACATCAACGTCGACCGCCGGACAGCTTACATTCCCAAGACCAAGACCGATCGGCCAAGGACCATCCCATTGACCACCGCTGCGCTGGAGATCCTGGCCCGCTTGCCGAGGGATGATGAGCGCGTGTTCCCCCTGACCCCTGTGGCTGTTCGGTTGGCATGGGACCGCCTGAGAGCGAGGGCGGGGCTAGACCACCTTCACTTCCATGACCTTCGACACGAATCGATCAGCCGCTTTGCTGAGCTTGGGCTGACGACAGCGCAGCTTGGGTTGATCAGCGGCCACAGGGACCCTCGGATGCTCCAGAGATACACCCACCTGAACCCGGCTGACTTGGCAGCCAAACTGGCGGATCGATCGTGGGACCGGGAGGTGTGCGGAGCATCAGGCACGGTTTCCTGATCGCCTTCGGAGCCGTCGCTGCCGGGACGTATTCGTCAGGTTCTGGGCGCGGATGATTGCCGGCGAGCCCGAGCCTCTGGTTGCAGTGTTGGTCCGGGCGGTGCTGGCGTTGGGGTTCGTCGCGCTGTGCTTTGGGGTTATGTATCCCATGGTAAGGGCGCTGGGAAGCATCCTGCTTTAAATCGAGGTGTCGACAACTCTCCATGAAAACCCCATGAACCTCCTTTCGCCCGACCAGACGTGGATGCTGGCCTATGGTGCCGCTTGTGCTGTTGCGGGCTGGGCGGGAGCGGGCATTGCCTTCGTCGCCCGCCGGTGGTGGGTGGGGTCTGAGAAGCAGGAAAAGGTCAATTACCTCACCGCTGTAGCAGAGTTCGGGGCGAACCTTCGGAGGAACGGGATGACCATCGAGGACGTGAATGACTTAGAGCGGATGATGCGAGATCCTTCTATCAGATCCAGTGACCGCGTGAGGACATTGATTATGGCACCGGCAATCGAAACCGCTTCGCCGATCGAAGGCACAACTAACTACGAAATGAAAAGAAACGCGGCTGCTGCATACGACAGGGCCAAAGGTGCTCTTGCCAGCGAGTTGGCTCGCCTCGTCGCGTTGATGTCGCAGAACGAAGCCATGGCAATCCAAGCCGCCCAAGCTTCCTGGGAAAAGTACCGTGATAATCTCGTGGAACTGGCCCGCCTTGAGTATGAGGGTGGCTCACATGCTGGCCTCGCCGCCGTCCTAGTAGCCATTGCCGAAACGGAGCGGCGCGCTTCCGAGGTTCAAGCGCAGGCTAAAGAGAGGGAGAGCCGTTAATCGCAGTCCGCAACAAAGCTCGATACCTTCGCCGGCTGCCCCCACCCCATTCGAGCCTGAGTCCAAAGGAGCTTGCGTTTCCCGTCAGGCAATCGAACGACGCTGTAGGTCTCCGCAACCCCAGCATCGGCGTAGGATACCAGAACGCTGAACGCCCCAAGCTCGCTACGCACACTGAGAACCTGGACCAAGGCCCCATCCTCCTCAGCGTCGATTGTCTGTCCCGTCGCGTCCTTGAAGTAGACGTGAATCTTGCCCTGATCATCAGCCGAGAAAGTGTAGGACCCGCCCCGGATTGTGTCGGGGGACCATTGCGGATGCGCTACCTCGGCCCAGTAAGCCATTCCGGCGGAGGCACCGCAGGACGCTATAGCGCTTGCCTTCGTGTCGGCATGAGCAGGCGCCGCTGTTACAAGGCCCGAGCCAAGCAGAAGAAGGACTGATTTAGCGAAACGTTCTCTCATCAATCCCCCTCCCTTGTCCGCACTGCCCGGCGTCAGTGACTCGCCCGATACGCTGCCACGTCGGCTTTGCTCACGTCCTTCGGATAACACATGGGCGAATAGCCACCACCACGGCTCCAGGCGCTTCGGCCGCCGCACGAGCTACCGTTTCGGGCGCTGTTGTAGGGGCAGGCGCATGTCTCCGGATAGGAGGCGATAGACTCCTTGATGATCGCCTGCTTGATGGCTGCATCGGAGAGAGGGGCCTTGGCTTGGGCGGAAGTCGATAGGGCGAGCGCCAGCATGGCGCCAGTGAGCGCTTTGAAGAACATGGTGAGGTTCCCTTGTTGGGCGAGGAGGTCAGTTGTTGGGCGGAGTGTAGCCGGAAGGAGGCGGCGGGGCCGTGTAGCTGCCTGAGCCGGAAGGCGGTGAGGTGCGATACGGATCGACCGTGCCGACCTTGCCGGTGTACGGGTTCACGTTCCCGCGCGTGGACCAGTTGTTGAGCCGGCTGCTATCAGGATTGGTCTGATAGTGCGGAGCAACGTAGGTGCCGTCCCTCCGAGTATAGCCCCGAACGTAGTGATGGCCTTGTGCAGCAGCAGCATCCGCAACGAACACAGCCGTAGCCATGGCGCAGAGCCATGCGATCTTGTGCTTCATGACATCCCCCATTGGCTAGCGACTCGCCAACCGGGGTATAATTTCGACCAAGTTAAGCACGAAGGGCAGGAGGAGACATATCCGTTTCGGAGGCCAGGTGGCTCCATTCTTGATCGATCGTGTCAGGTAAGAGTTTCCAGCCCCAACTGTGCTGATGAAAGAGGGAACAACAACAACAACGGCTCGGCCTTAAGCTCCTTTTTCAAATCGACTTTTCAGAGGCTTCCGGGGGAACCCATAAGGCCCGCCATGGGACCCTAATCGATTGACAGGGGGTTTCATTCGGACGGGGACCGGCGCTCGACAACCCGGCGATGTCAGGAGCGCGGAAGCCTCCTTAGGGCGTGAGGGTCGCAGGAAGCCTATCGAGCTACCAAGCATGAGGCGTCGGGGACATATGGCGCCAAGCGGCTACGCCGGACGACATACGGCCGAATGCGGGGGATTAGGTCCGCTAGTTCTCTAGGCGGGAGATCACGGCTGCAACCTGAGAGGCTTGCCACGTCTCTCCACCTCGCGGAGTCCTCGCGCCTCGCCTGGTCAACCATGCGGCTATCTGGCGTAGCGAGACGGCTCCGGCTTCCCTTGCCTCGCGGATGTACGGCATGACTTGCCTGGCCCGCTCTAGCGCGTCCTGAGACCGCACGGAGGCGCTAAGGGCAGCCGCAGCATGGGAAGGGAGCTTGTGCCCCCTGTCGCCTCCTAGAGAGACTCCACGGGCCTTTGCAGCGGCAAGGGCGGCTTTGGTGCGGGCAGAGATAGCCTCACGTTCTTGTTGAGCCACAAGCGCCATGATCCCAACGGTGAGGTTGTTCGCGTCGGGCATGTCGCAGGCGATGAACCGGGCGCCGGACGCTTGTAGCGTTAGAAGGAAGGCGGCATCGCGGGACAGGCGGTCCAGCTTGGCAACGACAAGGGTTGCGCCGGTTAGCTGACAGAGACGCAGTGCTTCCTCTAGCTTCGGACGGACAACGCCTCTCTTGCCAGACTCAACCTCTGTAAATTCGTCCAGTAGCTCCGCCGAGCCTGCGTCGAGATAGCGACGGACTGCAATGCGTTGTGCGTCCAGACCGAGGCCACTAGCTCCCTGGCGGGCCGTGCTGACTCGATAGTACGCGACCGCTTTCGCGATGGGCATAGTGAGTGTCCAATTAGCTTCAACGTCGGATGAAGCTAGATTAACAAGGGGCGCCTAGACGCGGAAAGAGCCTCAAGGACGATCCCTCAAGGCTCTTTAGGGGCGCGGCAGTCGCCTACCGGTTGTGGGTCCATCCGCCTCCCTCTAGGGGCGCGATGCGGGAGGAGGGGAGCGGCGACGCATCCCAAGGCGTCCGGCCGCAAGAGGGTGTTCGGCCAAGGCGGCAAGAGCGGCCCCGGCAGCGATACGCTCTAGAAGCGAACGGACTCCGTCCCGCGCCTCCACGCGCTTCGGAAGCATCATGTTCGTCGACCGCTTCACGCCGCACGCTCCACATTCGCGCCCATGGCCGTGAGAAGAGCGGACAAGGCATCCCCCCTGATCCATGTCGAATGGTCGAGATAGAGCGTCCCATCATACGAGAGCTTGCCCTTGATGTACGCGCCGTGAGCGGATGCGCGGAAGTCGGCGAATGCGGTCATCTCAGCATCCGGGTCCGGGTCGACCGTGACGGAAGGGAACGTCTCGCGGAGGCGGTCAATCGTCTTCAAGAGGATCTTGTGTTGCTCGCCCTTGACCTGAAGGAAACCGCGCCAACTCTCCAAGCGACCGATGGCGGGGAGCAACACGTTCTCCTCGATGTGCCGTGCGATCGTGCGGGGGGAGCGGGCGAGACTGGCGGAGACCTTGAGGTCCTTACACGCCATGGTGGAAGCGCGGGAATGCCCGTCCGCCGCAAGCATGTCCTCCGTAAACTGTACCGTGACGTGCAGCTTCGAGGTATCGGTAAGGTGGCCGGCGGCAAGGTTGAGCCGCAGTCCCTTACGATCGGGGCTGTTGAGGAAGATGCGAGCCGTGCGGCCACGAAGCGGCGAGGCTTCACCGTCGCGATCATGAACGAGTGTGCCGTCGAAGATGTGGGCGAGGCATTCGGCAACGCGATCGAAGTTGTCGACAGTCATAGTCCCTACTCCCGTTCGTGGCCCGGTGGTGGGCCGTTGGCGCCTTCAAGGCATGGGAGTGAGATAAGGCATATGCTTTATCGAATGCAATAGCCCATATGCGAAAAAACGCCTCCCTTGTTGGAAATCGTGGATGCCTTATATGTGAGCTGCGCAGTGACGGCGGAGACGAAGGGAAGGGAGCTATGGGGCGAAGGTTGATGTACCCTGAGAAGAGAGAAGCGGCGTTCCCCGCAGGGACGCTAGACCGCATTCAGGCAGTGCTCCGCGAGGGAGAGGACCGGGCTGAGTTCATAAGGGAGGCGGTGTTCCGGGAGTTGGCCTGGCGAGAGGGCAGGACGCCTCCTAAGCCGTGAAAAGGTGGAAGAAGCGCATCGACTAATAATTCTGAGCGCTTGGTCGATCCGGGAGCATCCGATTTTCTGTATGCATTATCTCTCGCTTATGCCATACACGATATGAGGAGCACAGGATCTGGAGCGACAGGAAGGAGCCTATCGCCTGCGTGGGTTTGGCATACAGGATTAATCGATAGCTGGACGGCATAGGTGGTGAGGTTCGTTAGTTTGCGCTCCATAAACTCCAAGACAACGTAGTTGGGAGGCACCAAGTAAGACCGGAGCTGCAACTCAGCGAGGGCGGACATTCAGTCTGCTGACCATAATCTTCGAGGACTACATGAAGGATACTTCCATCAACGGTCTGCCTACCTCAGTCTCTTTCGACCCCAATGGAACGATGGTCCTGAAGCAGACCTTAGGGGGTGGAGACCAAATCATCCAGCTTTCCCCTGAGGCATCAGCAGTGCTTGTGGGTCGAATGGAAGCGTTGGCTTCGATGGGAGGGCGTGGGTCGACTGGAGTGGCCTTCGATCGCTGAAGTTGGCATCGCTCCCTTAAAGAATAAGGCTATACCAACTTGCGAGTATCAGGAAGGAACAGACGGGTGGACCATGGTAGCGAGTGAAGGTCAGACTCTGACAGAGCAGACCCTGGCTCTCCTCTTAGCCTTTCTTGAGAGAGGCCAGGAGGATGGCATAACGTCACCCATGTCTCCACTACGGTCTCTTGTCCAGACCATGGAAGATGGGTTAGGTGGTCTCCTCCCTGACAAGTACTTCCTGTCAGCTTTAGACCCTGGTCAGGGCAAGACCTCGGCTGTGTGTCATTTCATCAAAGCCTGGAAGGATAGAGGCTTTACCTCCTCCTCAAGCGTCCTCATCGCACTGTCCCGGATTGAAGAGATCAAGACCTACGTCCAGCTCTCGGGTCTATCGAAAGGTGACTTTGGGGTCCTCACTACGGACGATGGGGCCAATGGTCTTGGGCTGCCTTCGCACTCCCACGGTGAGGCTCGTGTCCTCTTCACCACTCAGCAGATGATAGACAGCAGGACCAAGGGGCGATCGTTCACGGATGCCTCTGAGTTCCATTTCCGAGGGCAGCCAAGGAACCTTCGCCTCTGGGACGAGGAGTTCTCACCAGATGAGCCGACAATCCTCTACCAGGATGAACTATCGGCGCTGTTAGGGCCTTTGCGACCCAAGTTCCCTGAGTTCGTCGAGAGCTTGGAGAAGCTGATTGAGGCATTCAGAACGTCAGAGCCGGGCGTCCTGCCGTCTGCTCTTCAGGCTTCCTTCAAGTCAGCGCCGTCCTACAAGGATCTTACAGATGCAGGAGTCCGGCGGCTCAGCCAGGCAAACCTCGGCACTTTAAAAGCGCTAGGATCGATCGATAGCACATCTGCGTCTCTCGTCTCCGACCCGAGCTACGGCCTGATCCTCATCGGCTCTCGACCGAGGGTCCCTCGTGACTTCGCTCCAGCGATCATCTTGGATGCGTCTGGGCGGGTGAAGGAGACCTACAGCCTATGGGAGAAACACCGGGGCAATCTCGTGCGCCTCCCCGCTGCCGTCAACGACTATTCGTACCTGGAGATCAACGTCTGGGAGACGGCCAGCGGCAAAGACACCCTTGAGACGGAGGAGGGCCGAGCGAAGTTCCTGAGACCCATCGCTGACGAGATAAACACGAAGAGTAAGAGCCGGTGGCTGATCATCCATAAGAAGGACAACGGAGGTGAATTGGTCATACCCGAGCTTCGGTCTCTCGTGACTGCGAACGCGGCCGAGCGGGTTGTTGGGCTTACCTGGGGCCGACATCACGGGACCAACGCCTTCCGGGACTTCAGCAACGTCGTGATCCTGGGCCAGCAGACCTATCGGGAGACCGACTATCTCGCACTAGCCCACGCTGCTTCCGGCTTGCCAGTGGCAGCTATCAGCGCCGAGGACATCGCCCGCATCAGGGAGGGTGAGTATAAGCATCATCTCCTCCAGGCCCTGTGTCGAGGATCTACCCGTAAGAGTCGCTATGGCTTCGCGGGACACTGTAACGTCTACCTGATCACCTCCCCTCGCCGTGGGCTGCCTGAGATCCTGCGGGGGATGTTTCCGGGCGTGGAGCTGCGGGGCTGGCAGGAGCGTGAAGTTGTCTTGTCCGGGAGGATAGGGGAGGCGGCTGGTCTTCTTCGCGAGGCTTTCGGCAACCCCGAGGTCTCCTCTATTCCCAAGCAAGCAGTCCGAAATGCAATGGGGATGAAGACCCAGACGTTCTCAAAAAGCGTTCTTGCGAAGCCGACGTTCCATCAGTTCCTCACAGGATTTGGGCTGGCGATGACGAATAAGGCCTTCGTGCGCACTCGTGTTGATCAAACCTCCGAGACTCTCGACACCATCAGTGAGTTCTGAAGTGATGCCTAAATACCACTATTGCAGACAAGCCTGCAAGCTGCTGCAAACAGTGGCCTTTTTCTGACCACTATCTCGGATTGGTAGAAATCACGGTGCCCTGAGGCCGGGTGTCTCTTTGTTCGAAAAAGGTGAAGCTGGCGAGGAGACACGGAAGGCCCTCACGTCGCGCAAGAAACATGCGACCATCAGTAAGCGTCCGCTCAGCGCTTCGGCCACGCCCACGGCTGTCAGGCTCGATCGGCAGCAGTCCTTTGGTAAGCGAGGTCTGAAGGCCGCCTTGCGGGCGGGGCCATCGACGGGCTGATAGCCGCTCTTTGGGCGGGGCGGTGATGTCGGACGTGATCGGGTCAGCGGACGAAGGAACGAGCAGTCATACGAGCGGTCGTATGAGTAGTCGGATCGAGATTGTCGGCCGGGTGTCAGGTCGGCGTCACTGGACCGTTGAGCAGAAGCTGGCGATCCTGCGCGATGCCTTTGGGCCGGAGGGCTCAGTCCGCGGCCATCGAGCGCCATGAGGTCGGCAGTGGCGCGATCTATACCTGGCGCCGCCAGGCGATGTCAGGGGCATTGACTGGGATCACCAACCCAGCGGTGCCGAGCTTTGCCGAGGTACAGATCAACGAGCCTGCGGTCATGTTGCCGGCGACTGGCCCTCCTCCCGCTGGGACGAACTCATGCCGTGGAACTGGCGCCCAGACTTCAGAACGATCGCCGAAGCCGCGTAAGCATGTCGCAATTCGCCCCAGTTTCGGACTATGGACAATGCGCCGCTCCGGCTATGACATGAGCGCCAAGGAGAAAACGGCAAATGACCAGTGGGTTGCTTCGGACTGCATCAAGTCGCCATGCGGCTGAACTCGTTCGGCTCGGTTGGACGGTCGAGTATCAGTTCTTCTGGGGCGAAGACGAGGAACCCTACGAGATTGGGCTGCGGTGGGAACGCAACGACGTGCCTCTCCGACCAAGTGACGACGGCAGTCAGTGGATCACGCCAGAAGGTGTTTACCGTCTCGCAAGCCGACGCGAGATGAGGCACGAGCACGCCCTCCGGTAAGGTCCGCTTCCCACCGGTTATAACCGTCCTGCGGTCTTCGGACCACGGTTACGTCCTTTGAGAACGCGCCACTCTGCTTCTGTCAGGTCACCTCGGCTCAAGCCTGCCTCCAAAAAGCGCCCTTGAATCAATCGCCGCGAGGATCGTCAATCATGTCTGCCCTTCGCGCGTCTCAACGAAGACCCGTCAGCTCCGACACGAAAACATTGCAGGCACCAGAAGGATGAGGCTAAGCCCGGCAAGTCGAGTGAGATTTTTAGCCAAATACGAACGCTGAAGAGGGAATGATGCTACGCCACAAGCATATCGCAGGGACAAAGTTCGAAATCAGAGGTCGTGATGCCGCTTGGAAGCGCACCTTGGTTGTGATGACAAATTTGATACTTGATCCGAGCCACGAGGATTACAGCGCCCAGGCTGAAGCTGAGTTGCTAGATGCCATAACCGCATACTGGAAGAATAATCCCACGTTACTTGACGCGGTGAACGTCCGTTCAACCCGTGAGGGATAGACGGTAGGAATTTGTCCACGCCGCCCAGATCAGTGTGTTCATGAGTTAAGCAAAAAAACACCGATCCATTAGTCCCCCAGAGATGAGAGTCCATGGATCGGTGCAACATAATTCAAGATCGCGGCTTCGGTCCTTTCAGCCCCAAGCTCCCGAAGAGATACCGCGTCCCGAAGCTCGCGCATAGGGCCGTAACGACACAACCCACATACCATCCAGGAGCCTGAGCAAGCGCAGCAAACCCCATGGTAGCCACTCCGGCTCCCCAACGCCCACAGAAGGCGAGGAGGATCGGGAGCGAGAGCACAATAGTAAACCACTCATCCTTCCATGAGTGAGTGGTCACTGAACCAGGAACTGGCGGGAGCTTAGGTGGCATCAGGTGCCCCAAGCCCCTTAGTCACCCAGCGGTATACCATCTGCACTATGAGCAGGAGGGTGTAGACGATGGTGACAACGTAGGCCCAATCCGAGAGGTTCCAGCCGGCGAGGGTGGTGCCTATGACCGTGAAGACAGGTGTGGCCTTCAGGGTGTCGATGGCGGTCGTGTTCATTCATTCTTATCCAAGGAATACCACTCGTCGCCTTCGACGCGCATGGGCCTGAGGGAGTTCGTAAGTCCCTCCGAGTTCGACAGAGGCATCGCGGAGACCTAGGTAGCGAGGAGCATCGGTCTTCGTGATGTCTCTGGATGCCCCGAAGTGCTGGTATGTGCCACCTGTTGATCCCCCGAGGAATGCGCTGATCCCTTGGATTGCCATGAAGTGACATCGGACTCCGGGAACAGTCGCGGACTGGCGGACGTAGTAGTCTCGGTAGATGTCCCGGACCCTCTCGGCAGTCTCAAAGTACGCTATGGCATCGTTGTAGACCTGGAGCGCCTCGGGATTGGAGTTGTCGTACATCCCAGGCCAATTACCAATGAAGGTATGAAATCCTCCTTCGTAAGACGACCATCCAGGGACCTCGGCCGTTGTTCCCCCCGCCTCAGTTACAACCTGAAGGACACGGAGGGCATTCTGGCGATCCTTCTCGATAGTAGGGTCAATGTCGTCCGAAGCCATATCACACCACTGATTGATGCGATCGGGGCCAGGTGAAACGTTCGGGTCAGTCTGCTCATCGTACTGTCCCGCACCGAAGGCAAAATACGGTGCCGAGGCACACTCATGTGTCTTGCGGAACATATTGCCCCAGCGGAGCTGTTCCACACATTGCTCAATACCGGAGTGCCACATGCCCATGACCACAAGGCATCTCGTGCCGAAGTCTGGAGATCCAAAGATGCTCTCCATCTGATCGTAGACCTCCTCGACGTGCTCAGCATAAGCTCGCTGGCGTGCTACGATCTCATTCTGCCACAGCGCCCAGTTAGTTGAGTCTAGAGCAGGAGGGACGGTCAGCGTGGCTGGGATAGTGTTCTTGGCAATATACTGGTTGCCCCCTGAGTTTGGGCTTGGCTTATATGTTCCACCAACAGAAGACGTTAAGTTCCCCGGCGTGTAGATATTGCCGTCAGCGCCGAGCGTGTAACCGTTGTCTTGGACGATCGTATCCTTAGCGTAGGCTTGATTGTGCAGCCAGACTAGGGAGGTTCTTCCGGTATCACCAGCCCACTCAGTGTCTCCCGAGACCGCTGGATAGCAATTCGCAGTGTTATCGGCACCGTACACTGCATCAGGCTTCCCTAGTCCCAGCTTCCAGCCATCGGACCTGTAGCCTGCATACTGAGGAAACTTGGTGTTCCACTGTTCGTTGCTGACCTCGAACCGGACTACTAGATCCGGATTGAGGTGATCTCGGACATATTCCCCCCAGAACTGCACAAGCTCTGAACTTGCGGGGCGAGGGATGACCGTCCAGAGGTCCTTACCGAGACGATTGCACACGTCTACTTGAACCTCGATGGGTATCCCAAGGCCCATGTACCTAAGCCAGCATTGGCTGTTGGGGTGATTTACCGAGTCGAGTGTGAAGCCCCCACGCGGCATGGCTTTCGGTTCATTAGCCCACTGAGAAGTCATGAAGCGGATACCGCCGGCAGCAGAGCCCTTCCACCACCAGTCGTCCTCGTCGCACATGGGATTTGTGTCAGTGTCGCCGTACTTCCTCCACTCCATCGCCATGCCGTCCGTGGGAATGGTGAAGGATCTGGAGAGACGGAGTTGCCCAGGACTCAAATCCTGTACGCTGAAGTGGACCTTATGTAGCCCAGGTCCATAAAAGGTAAGCGTCCAGTGAGGGTGTCGCGTTAGGCCGGTTGGTAGTTCCAGGGCAGGAGTTCGGCGACGCGGCGGGCGGGATGGTCGGCGATGCGGCTGATG
>Ga0207668_10001653_pt1 | contig 13028 bp, 14 predicted proteins | sample KBSS43metaG_FD_184323 | JGI IMG/M metagenome (GOLD analysis project Ga0207668, IMG submission 184323) | Switchgrass rhizosphere microbial communities from Kellogg Biological Station, Michigan, USA - KBS S4-3 metaG (SPAdes) (version 2) | ecosystem: Host-associated > Plants > Roots > Rhizosphere... | reverse complement strand
GCTCGGCGGTGGCGGGCTCGGGGGTGGTCATGGCGTGGTCTCCCGGACGGAGGACAGGGCGAAGAGGTGGTGGACGAGGGTGAGCAGGACGGTCTTGCTGGAGTCGCGCCGGCGGGCGTCGCAGTCGATCAGCGGAACGTGGGGGGACAGGTCGAGTGCCTGCCGCACCTGGTCCAGGGTGTGTTCCGGCCGGCCGAAGTTGTTGCGCGCGACGATGAAGGGCGTCCCGTGGTGTTCGAGGCGGTCGATGGAGTACCAGGAGTCGGCCAGCCGGTCGGTGTCCACCAGCACGACCGCGCCCAGGGTTCCGGCGAACAGGCGATCCCAGAGGAACCAGAACCGCTCCTGGCCCGGCGCGCCGAACAGGTACAGCACCATGTGCTCGTTCAGGCTGATCCGCCCGAAGTCGAACGCGACCGTGGTGGTGGTCTTGCCGTGCGAGGCGCCGTCGTCGATCCCGACGCCCGCCTGCGTCATGGTTTCCTCCGTGCTCAGCGGGCGGATTTCGCTGACGGACCGGACCATGGTCGTCTTGCCCACCCCGAACCCGCCGACGATCACGATCTTCAGCCCGTCCCTGGCGGTGCTCGGCAGCGGAGTACGGGTGTCTTGCTCAGAGCTTGTGCAGTCCAACGAGCACCTGCTTCAGGGTTTCGAGATCGGGCAGCCCGGCGTCGACGGGAGCCGAGGACGGATGGCGGGCGGTGATCCGGCCGGTGTCGAGCAGGTCGCACAAGAGGATCTTCACGACGCTCACCGGAAGGCCCAGCACCGAGGAGACCTCCACCATCGCCGTCGGGTGCCGGCACAGGCGCAGGATCTTGACGTGCTCGGACTGCATGCCCGGGACCGGCTCGCCTTCGCTCACGATCAGCGTCACCAGGTCGAGCGCGCTTTCGTTCGCGCGGCTACGCCCACCGGTGACGGTGTACAACCGGTCCGGGTCCTCGCGGTGCAGGTCTTCCCGGGTCATGTCATCCGGCCGCGGTGTGCTGCTGGGGGCGGGGCGGGGCCGTCAGGTATTCGCCGAGCTGCTCGACGAGCTCGTTCATGTTGTGGCCGATGAGGCCCACGTCCGCGTCGTCGGCGGCGATCACGGCGAGATGGGCGCCGGCGCCGGCTTCCACGATGAACAGCATCCCGCCGTGGAACTCCGTCATGGACTGCCGGACGCCGCCGGTCCCGTCGCCGAACTCGATGGACGTGCCGTACGCCAGGCTCTGGATGCCCGAGGCGATGGCGGCCAGCTGGTCGGCCTGGTCGATCGTGAGCCCGCGGGTGTGGCAGAGCTTGAGGCCGTCCTTGGACAGCACCAGGGCGTGCCGGGTGCCCGGCGTCTTGCTCAGGAGGTTCTCCAGCAGCCAGTCGAGATCGTGGTCCGTGGTGTTCATCGGCTGTCCTCCGAGGGAGCGGAAGGGCGGGTTCCCCGGCCGGCCGCGTGGAACGCACTGAACTTCGCCCCGGCGTCGGCACGGGCCGGTGCGGGAGTCGCCACCGGCAGCGCCGGCTTGGGCGCGGCCGCCAGCGTCTGCCCGCGACGTCGCTGCGGCAGACCGGACGATGCACTCTCCACTTTGGCCGCGGGCGCGGCGGCCGCGGCGGCCGCGGGTTCGGCGGCGGGCTTCTCGGCGGGACTCTCGGCGGGCGGAGTGCCCGCTGCGGGTGTCGCGCCCGGTGTGACCGGCGGAGTGTCCGGTTCGGACTGCGTGATCAACTGCCGGGGGATCATGACGACCACCCCGGTGCCGCCCCGCGCGGACGGCCTGAAGTGCACGCTCAGGCCGTGCTTGCGCGCCAGGCAACCCACCACGGCCAGCCCCAGCCGGGTACCGGACAGCGTGGTCAGGTCCAGCGGCTCGGCGGAGACCGCCCGCACGGCACGCTCCAGTGCCGCGGGGCTCATGACGAGGCCGCTGTCCTCGATCGTGACCACGACACCCGCGTGGACCTCCTCCACGTACACGTGCACGTCCTCCGACGGAGGGGAGAAGCTGGTGGCGTTGTCCATCAGTTCGGCCAGGGCGTGCATGACCCCTTCGGCGGCGTACCCGGCGACCGCGACGGTGCTGGTCGAGTGCGTGCGCACCCGCTGGTAGGCGCTGATGCGCCCCATCGCTCCGCGCAGGATGCTTTCCATCACGATCGGCTTGGTCCAGCGCCGGCCGGACCGTGCTCCGGTCAGGACCGCGATGCTGTCCGCCAGGCGGCCGGCCTGCGCGGTGCTGTGGTCCAGTTCGAGCAGGTCGCCGAGGACGTTTTCGTCGTATCGGCCTTCCATCTCCCGCAGGTCGGCCAGCATGCTGGTGGCCAGCGCCTGAACGCGGCCGGCGGCGTTGGCGCAGGCCGCCATGGTGGCCGCGCGCATCCGCTCGCCCCGGCTGATCTCCTGCGCGATCGTCCCCAGCAGACGCCGGTGCGCACCGTCGACCGAGCTCGGCAGCTCGGCGAGCGCGGTGTCCGCCGACGCTCCGTCGCGCACCCGCTGGACCACGGTGGGCAGCGTGTCGTCGGCGAGCCGGGCGACTTCCGCGTCCAGCACCGCGATCCGCCCACGGAAGTGGCGTGCGGCCCGCGCGCAGTACGCGGCGACCGTGACCGCCGCACAGACCACGGCGGCAGCCACCCCGCCGTACCAGGCCACGAACGTCCGTTCCGCCGCGGGCACCCCGGCCGTCATCCACCACCACACGCCGCCGGTGACGACGATGGCGGCCGGCAGGACGAACAGGGCTCGGCCCATCGGCAGGCGCGCTGCCTGACTGCGAGCGGGTAAGTGCACTGACATCGATCAGGTCCTCGTGAGCGGTCGGAAACGCGCCGATTCAGGGAAGCGGGCAGCAGTGCGGGCCGGAGCCGGAGGGCTGCCGTGGAGTCAGGTGGGCAGCTTCTCGATCGGACTCCTCATTCCCGGCGAAGGTCGCCTCGGCGGTGCACTGTGTGCCGGGGCGGCGCATCGAGACCAGCGTCGCCTATGGCGAGCAAGACCCTAGCGTCCATCTTTCCCGTCCGTAAGGGTCAATCTCCGAATTCCACCGGCGCAACTTCGCCAGGAATCGCCGTTTCCGGAAAGTCGATCACCAACCGTGGCGGGCGCGAGCCGAGCCCGCGTTCGGGCGAGACAATGGGCCGGAATTGCCATTCTGTTCATTCATGAATGGCGCGATATCCGTGAAATTCGGTCTTGCCGGTGTTAACGGCGTGCCGGGAGAAGCGTTACCCCCGGAGGGTCTGGTAACACGTCGGTGTTCCGGATGAAACCACCCGGAAATGGTTCCCCGGTGCACTGATCGGCATGAACTTCGAGCTCGACGGCCGGCACCGGCCGGTGATCGTGATCGGCGGTGGCCAGGCGGGACTGTCGATGTCCCACTGCCTGACCGCCGCCGGGGTCGGGCACCTGGTGCTCGAACGCGAGCGCGCGGGGCACGAATGGCGGACCCGCCGCTGGGACAGTTTCAGCCTCGTGACGCCGAACTGGCAATGCCGGCTGCCCGGTTTCCCCTACGCGGGCGACGATCCGGACGGCTTCATGGTCCGGGACGAGATCGTCGCCTACCTCGAGGCGTACGTGAAGGAGTTCGACGTCCCGCTCCGCGAGGGCGTCGAGGCGACGCGGTTGCGGCAGCTGCCCGGCGGTGGGTTCCGGCTGACGACCTCGGCCGGCGAGCTGACCGCCGACCACGTCGTGCTGGCCACCGGCCCGTACCAGGTGCCGTTGCGGCCGCGGCTGGCCGAGCGGCTGCCGGATCACGTCGTCCAGCTGCACTCGGCCGGGTACCGCAACCCGGCGCAGTTGCCCGAGGGCGACGTCCTGGTCGTCGGCACCGGGCAGTCCGGCTGCCAGATCGCCGAGGACCTGCACCTGGCCGGGCGGCGGGTGCACCTTGCCGTCGGGTCGGCGCCGCGGGTCGCCCGGCGCTACCGCGGCCGGGACGTCGTCGCCTGGCTCGACGAAATGGGTTACTACGCGCGGGGAATCGAGGAGTTCGCCGACGCCGACGCGGTCCGGTTCCGCGCCAACCACTACGTCACCGGCCGCGACGGCGGGCACGACATCGACCTGCGCGCGTTCGCCCGCGAGGGCATGGAACTGTACGGCAGGCTCACCGCTGTCCGAAGTGGACAGCTGTCGTTCGCGGACGACCTGCGCCGCAACCTCGATGCCGCCGACGCCGTGTCGGAAGGCATCAAGGACTCGATCGACGACCACATCGCGCGGCGCGGCACAGCGGCGCCCCGGGAGGAGCGCTACCGGCCGGTGTGGGAACCGCCCGGCGGCCCGCGCGCCCTCGACGCGGAAGCGCTTTCAGCCGTCGTCTGGAGCACCGGCTTCGGCCGCGACCACCGCTGGATCGACGTCCCGGTGTTCGACGGCAAGGGTTACCCGACGCACCACCGCGGGGTCACCAGCTGCCCCGGCCTGTACTTCCTCGGCCTGCCCTGGCAGCACACCTGGGGCTCGGGGCGCTTCTGCGGCGTGGCCGCGGACGCCGAGTACCTGGTCCGGCGCATCACCGACGTCGGACGCGGCGGTGACGTCCGGTGGCTCTCCGGCACGCCGGTGAGCACCTACCCGGCCGACGACGACTGGGTCGCGCCGCGGACGGTGGCCTGATGCGCCGGACCAACGACGCCCACCGGCACCTGGGCGTGCTGCCCGCGTACCCGTTCTACGGCGGGCCGCCGGTCGCCCCGGCGCTCGGCAGCCGCGCGACGATCGGCGAACTGCTGGCCGACCTGGACCGCGAGGGCACCGAACGTGCGCTGGTGATCCCGAACTACGGCGTCCCGGATCCGGCGATCGCCTTCTCCTTCAACGAACTCTGCGTCGAGGCGGCGGGCAAGGACGACCGGATCAGCGCCGCGCTGTGGGTGTCCCCGCGCGCCGAAGACGCCGAGCGCACCGAAGACGCGCTGAAGCTCGCGGGCGAGGACGGCGTGCGAGCGCTCAAACTCAGCTTCCTGCTGGGTGGCAGGGCGTCCGACCCGGCGTGCCGGCCGCAGCTGGACCGGATCTTCGCCACCGCGCGGGAGCACGACCTGGTCGTGCACGTCCACACCTCGCCGGGTGCGGCGTCCGACATCGACGAGGTCGGCAAGCTCGTCGAGGGCTACGCCGACGACGTCAAGCTGCACCTCGTCCACTTCGGCGGCGGGATGAGCGGGCACATCAAGCTCGTCGGCGGCCGCTTCTTCGACTGGATCGCCGCCGGGAAACAGGTCTACACGGATCTGTCGTGGGCGATCGGCTTCACGCCGCGCTGGCTCGTCGAGGAGATCTCACGCCGGGGCCTCGGCCACGACCGCGTGCTGTTCGCCTCCGACGAGCCGTGGGGCGATCACGCGGGCGAGTTCGCGAAGCTGGCCGCCGCGGCCGGTGACGGGGAGCTCGCCGACCTGGTTTTCCGCGGCACGTTCGACGTGCTGTACGGACCGAAGAAAGGGAAATAGACCGATGGCAGAGCTGACCGAGACCGAGAAGACCAGCCTCGACGAGATCCCGCACCCGTCGCTGCCGCAGGGCTCCAACCTGTACGGCGGGACCAAGGTCTTCCCGGACTACCAGGCCGAAAACGGCGAGTCGTACTTCACGCTCGTGCACGGCATCGCGCACGAGTCGTCGGTGAGCTTCGTCGCGATCCTGCAGGCGACCCGCGCCCTGCGGAAGGGGTTCGAGGCCGCGATCTACTTCTACGGCCCGGGTTCGCGGAACTGCCGGGCCACGCGCGGCTTCCCGACCACCGGCAACGCCGCGTTCCCCGGCGAGCTGAACATCAACGACCAGCTCAAGACGTTCATCAGCGAGGGCGGCAAGGTCTACTGCTGCCGCTTCGGGCTGTCGCTGCACGGGGCGCGCGAGGAGGACCTCATCGAGGGCGTCATCCCGACGCACCCCCTGGACGTCCAGGACGCGCTGATCCACTACTCGCGCAAGGGCGCGATCATCAACTCCACCTACATGTTCTAGGAGCGGTAAGTGCGCGTTGGCATCGAAGAGGATCTGGACACCCGCGCCGACATCGCCGTCCGCGGGGTGCGCATGGACGCACCTGTACAGCGCAGCAAGGGCGCCGGGCCGAGCGACGACGGTCACCTGGTGGTCGACGGTGCCAACGCCACGCTGCCGCTGAACCCCGAAAGCCCGTACGAGGTCCGCGACGGCCGGATCCACCGCGGAACCGTCGATCTCGGCCTCAGCGTGGCGCCGGTGGCGCGGCCACGGTTCTACGACCTGTCCACCGTGGACGGTGTGTCGTACCGGAAGATCGCGCTGCTGCACGGCAAGGACGTCCTCGCGACGACCGTCGTGCAGACGTGCGTCCGGTACGTCGAGGACCAGCGCTGCCGGTTCTGCACGATCGAGGAGTCGCTGCGGGCGGGGTCCACCGTGGCCGCGAAGACGCCGCAGCAGCTCGCGGAGGTCGCCGAGGCGGCCGTGCGCCTCGACGGCGTCCGGCAGATGGTGATGACGACCGGCACGACGGCCGGGCCCGACCGCGGGGCCCGGCACCTGGTCCGGTGCGTCCGGGCGGTGCTCGACGCCGTGCCGGGGCTGCCGATCCAGGTGCAGATCGAGCCGCCGGGCGACCTCGGCGTGCTCACCGAGCTGCGCGAAGCCGGGGCGACGTCGATCGGCATCCACGTCGAGTCGCTCGACGACGACGTCCGGCGGCGGTGGATGCCGGGCAAGTCGACCGTGCCGCTCGCCGAGTACGAGGCCGCGTGGGCGGAGGCGGTCCGGGTGTTCGGCCGCAACCGCGTGTCGACGTACCTGCTGATCGGACTCGGCGAAGACCCGGACGCCCTCGTGGAGGGTGCCGGGCGGCTGATCGACAGGGGCGTCTACCCGTTCGCCGTGCCGATGCGGCCGATGCTCGGCACGCTGGCCCGGCGTGACGGTGCCACGGCACCCTCACCGGCGTTGGTCGCCGACGTCACCGGCCGGATCGCGGCGTTGCTGCGGGCGGCCGGGATGACCGGCGCCGACCAGGGCGCGGGCTGCGCCGCGTGCGGTGCCTGCGGCCTGCTCAGCGCGGCGGGAGGCTGACGTGGACCACGACATCCTCGCGCTGCTCGGTGACGTCCGCAGCATCGCCGCCCGTCCGGCGTTCCACATCGGCGAAGCCGGCCAGAGCGGGTTGACCGAGTACCGCGCGTTGCGCCACGAAGCGTTCGTGGCCCGGCAAGGACTCTTCGCCGGACACGACCTCGACGACCACGACACCGACCCCCGGACCGTCGTGCTGGTCGCCCGGGACACCACGGGCACCGTGCTCGGCGGCGTCCGGCTCGGCCCGGCGACCGACGGTCCCGACCTCGGCTGGTGGCGTGGCGGGCGCCTGGTCGTCGCACCCGGGTCACCCGCCGGGATCGGCTCGGCCCTGGTCCGCGCGGCCTGCGCGCGGGCCGAGGCCGAAGGCGCGCTGCGGTTCGAGGCGACCGTGCAGACCCGCACCGAGCGGCTGTTCACCCGGCTCGGCTGGCAGCGGGTGCGGCCGGTGACCGTCGCCGGCCACGACCACGTGCTGATGCGGTGGCCGATCGGCCGGATCGCCGCGTTGGCCCGCTCGACCAAGGCCGCGCTCGGACCGCTGCTGCGCGGAATGACCGGTGTGCCCGGCTTCGTCGGCGACGACGGCGTCCCGCTGCCCGGCACCGACGTCGTCGCGGCCTGCGACGCGATCATCCCGTCGATGGTCGAGCGCGACCCGGAGTGGGCGGGCTGGTGCGCGGTGCTGGTCAACCTCAACGACCTGGCCGCGATGGGCGCCACGCCGACCGGGCTGCTCGACGCGCTCGGCGCCCGTGACGCGTCCTTCGCCGCCCGTGTCCTCGGTGGACTGCGGAAGGCGAGCGAGGCGTACGGCGTGCCGGTGCTCGGCGGGCACACGCAGTTCGGTGTCCCGGCCTCGCTGTCGGTCACGGCGCTGGGCCGGACGGCGAACCCGGTGCCCGGCGGTGGCGGACAGCCGGGGCAGCGTGTCTGGCTCACCGCCGACCTCGACGGCGGCTGGCGGCCGGGCTACACCGGGCGCCAGTGGGACTCGACCACGAGCCGGCGCGCGCCCGAGCTGCGGGAGCTGCTCGGCTCGGTCGCCGCGGCGCGCCCGCCCGCGGCGAAGGACGTCTCGATGGCCGGGATCGCGGGCACCCTCGGCATGCTCGCCGAAGCGTCCGGCTGCGGCGCGGTACTCGACGTCGAGCGGGTGCCCCGGCCGGCCGGAGCGTCCACAGGGGACTGGCTGACCTGCTTCCCGGGCTTCGCGATGCTCACCGCGGGCGCACCCGCGCCCGCCGGGCCCGCGGTCACCGCGGCCTGCGGCGAGCTGGTGGCGGGCACCGGCGTCGCGCTGCGCTGGCCCGACGGCGAACTGACGACCGCCATCGACGGCGGCGTCACCGGATTGGGGAACTCATGACGACACTGAGGATGGCCGCGGTCGCCGCGCCGTTCGACCGCGACCTCGAAGCCGACTTCGCCCGCATCGAAAAGCTGATCGGCGAGGCGAAGGCCGAAGGCGTCCGGCTGCTGGCGCTGCCCGAGGCCGCGCTCGGCGGCTACCTCGCCAACCTCGACGGCGAGGCCGAGGGCCCGCCCGCCCTCGCCTTCGACGGGCCCGAGCTGCGGCGGCTGGCCGCGCTGGCCGGGGACGTCGTGGTCACGGCCGGCTACTGCGAGCTCGCCGAAGGCCGCCGCTACAACTCCGCCGTGTGCGTTTCCGGTGACGGCGTCCTCGGCCACCACCGCAAGGTCCACCAGCCCCTCGCGGAGAACGCCAGCTACGGCGCGGGGCGGGAGTTCGCCGCCTTCGACACGCCGGTCGGGCGGCTGGGCATGATGATCTGCTACGACAAGGCGTTCCCGGAGTCGGCGCGGGCGCTGGCCCTCGACGGCGCCGAGATCGTCGTCTGCATGAGCGCCTGGCCCGGCAGCCGGACCAACCCGGCCGCCGACCTCGCCGAGGACCGCTGGAAGCGCCGGTTCGACCTGTTCGACCGGGCCCGCGCGCTGGAGAACCAGATCGTCTGGCTCTCGGCCAACCAGTCCGGCACCTTCGGCGACCTGCGGTTCGTCGCGAGCGCCAAGGTCGTCGACCCGGGCGGCGAGATCGTCGCCGACACCGGCGTCGCCGAGGGCGTGGCCATCGCCGAGCTGGACGTCCGGCAGGCGCTGGACACCGCCCGGCGGTCGATGGGGCACCTGGCCGACCGACGGCCCGACGCCTACCCCGTTAGTGTCCCGTGAATGGGGCAGATCCGGCTCGCCGCCGTCGCCGCGCACTTCGGCCGCGACCTCGACTTCGACCTCCAGCGCATCGCGACGCTGATCGACCACGCACGCGCGTCCGGCGCGGCGCTGCTGGTGCTGCCGGACGCGGCGCTCGGCGGCTACCTCGCCGACCTGCGGCACCCGGACCCGGAAGCACTGCCGCCCGCTCTCGAGCCGGACTGCGCCGAGCTGAAGACCATCCGGTCGCTGGCCGCGGAGATGGTCGTCTGCGTCGGCTACTGCGAGGCCGACGGGCCGCGCCGCTACAACTCCGCGGTGTGCGTCACCGGTGACGGCGTGCTCGGCCGGCACCGCAAGGTCCACCAGCCGCCGGGGGAGAGCGTCGCCTACGAGCCGGGCGACGAGTTCGCCGCCTTCGACACGCCGGTGGGCCGGATCGGCATGCTGATCGACTACGACAAGACGTTCCCCGAGTCGGCCCGGTCGCTCGCGGTCGACGGCGCCGAGATCCTCGCCTGCCTCAGCGCGTGGCCGACCAGCATCACCAACCGCGCGCCGCGGATGGCCCAGGACCGCCAGTCCCGCCTGTTCGACCTCTACGACCAGGCGCGGGCCGCGGAGAACCAGGTCGTGCTGGTCTCGTCCAACCAGACCGGTGCGATGGGCGGGATGCGGTTCCTCGGCCAGGCCAAGGTCGTCGGCCCCGGCGGCGAGATCCTGGCCAGGACCTGGTCCAAGGCCGGGATCGCGGTCGCCGAGCTGGACGTCGAGCAGGAGCTCGCGAACGCCCGGCGCGTCCTGCACCACCTCGGCGAACGGAAACCGGCGGTCTACCGGGAGGCCTGATGCGCATCGCCCTGCTCAGCTACTCCACCAAGCCCCGCGGCGGGGTGGTGCACACGCTCGCCCTGGCCGAGGCACTCGCGGAACTCGGCGAGGACGTCACCGTCTGGACGCTCGGCCGCGGCGGCGACGCGGGCTTCTTCCGGCCGGTCGACCCGCGGGTGCGGCTCGCCGTCGTCCCGTTCCCCGACGTCGCGGACGAGTCCGTCGGCGAACGGATCCTGCGGTCGATCGCCGTGCTGCGGGCCGCGTTCACCCCGGACGCCTACGACGTCGTGCACGCGCAGGACTGCATCAGCGCGAACGCCGCCGACCGGTGCGTCCGGACCGTGCACCACCTCGACACCTTCACCACGCCCGAGCTGGCGGCCTGCCACGAGCGCGCGATCGTCCGGCCGTCCGCGCACATCTGCGTGTCGGCGTCCGTCGCGGCGGAGGTGCGCGCCGGCTGGGGCATCGAGGCGGCGGTGATCCCCAACGGCGTCGACTACGACCGCTTCGCGACGGCGCCGCGGGACCCCGGCCGGGGGCGCTACGTGCTGGCGGTCGGCGGAATCGAGCCGCGGAAGGGCTCGCTCGACCTGCTGGAGGCGTACGCGCTGCTGGCCGAGCCGGACGTCCGCCTGCTGATCGCGGGCGGCGAGACGCTCTTCGACTACCGCGACTACCGGACCCGCTGGGAGAAGCGCGCCGCAGAGCTGGGTGCCGCCCCGGTCGTGCTGGGCACGGTCGCGCACGACGAACTGCCGTCGCTGGTCGCTTCGGCGGCGGTCTTCGCCTTCCCGTCCACCAAGGAGGGCTTCGGGCTGGCCGCGATGGAGGCCCTCGCCGCCGGGGTGCCGGTGGTGACCCGCGACCTGCCGGTGCTGCGGGAGGTCTTCGGCGGCGCCGCGCGGTTCGCCACCGATCCGCCCGGCTTCGCCCGCGAGCTGCGTGCCGCGCTCGAAGGCACCGACCCGGCGCCCGGGCGGGCACTGGCCCGGCGTTACACCTGGGCCGCGGCGGCCGACCGGCACCGCGCTTTCTACCGGAGCCTGCGCGGCTCCGCCGCACCCTGACGCTTCCGCCGGCGGGTCACCCGCCGGAGGGAACTCACCTCGTGTTTGCGCGCTGGCCGGCTGGGTAGCCGCGCGTCGTGGCACGATCGACGGACGGTGCCGCGCGCAGTGGTGAACGGAGGTGCAGTCATGGACAACAAGCAGATCGAGTCCGTACCGGACGGCGCATCGGAACCGGTGGGCGCGGCCGACGGCGTGGCCGAGGATGGCGCCGAGGAGCTGGAGCCCACCATCGTCCTGGGACGCGAGTGAGGCGAGTTCTTGGCAGTCACCAGCCGGGCCTCGGACCTCGAAGGAGGCACAAGAGCCGGGCTACCTCGTCGCGGACCTGGTCGCGTCCCGGTGCCAGGTAGCGGCGGGGATCGGTGAGGTCGGCCCGTTCGGCGAGGGTCGCGCGGACCGAACCGGTGAGCACCTGGTTCAGCCGGGTGCCGATGTTCACCTTCGCGATGCCGCGGGCCACGGCCCGCCGGATGCCGTCGTCGGGGACGCCCGAGGAGCCGTGCAGGACCAGCGGAACGGGGACCGCCTCCGCCAGGGCGCCGATGAGCTCGTCGTCGAGCACGGCGTCGCGGCCGGCCATCGCGTGCGAGGAGCCGACGGCGACGGCGAGCGAGTCCACTCCCGTCGCGGCGACGAACCCGGCGGCCTCGGCCGGATCGGTGCGCACGCCCGGTGCGTGCGCACCGTCCTTGCCGCCGATCTCGCCGAGTTCGGCCTCCACCCAGCAGCCGGCGGCGTGGCACTTCCCGGTCACGTCCCGGGTGCGGCCGACGTTGGCTTCGTAGCTCAGGGCCGCGCCGTCGAACATGATCGACCGGATCCCGAGAGCGAGACCTTCGTCGACCAGGCGCCGGTCCTCGATGTGGTCGAGGTGGACCAGGACCGGCACCGACGCGCCGGCCGCCAGCCGCAGGCACGCGACGGCGAACGGCTCGAGCGAGCCGTGGTACCGGATCGCGTTCTGGGAGATCTGCAGGATGACAGGAAGGTCCGCCTGCTCCGCGCCGGCCACGATGGCCTCCGCGTGTTCCAGCAGGATCGCGTTGAACGCGCCGACCGCTCGCGGTTCGTCCCGTGTCCGGGCGAAGAGGGCCGCGGCGTCCGCGTTCATTCCGTCTCCCGTACGGTGACCGCGCCGAGCCAGCCGGCTCGGGCTTCGGCGTCGATCTCGCCCGCGACCGGTTTCCGCACGCCGGCCGCCGAGGTCGCGACCACGTCCGCGAGGGCGTCCGGCCAGTCCACTTCGGACACCGAGCCGGCGGCCGCGAGGTGCCGGGCCAGCGCCGCGGCGGCGGCGTCTCCGGCACCGGTCGGGTTTCCGGTGACCACTTCCACCGGTCGTGCGCTCCAGGCCCCCTTCGGCGTCACGGCGATCGCGCCGTCCTCGCCCGCGGTGGCCACGACCGCCGCGGCACCGTCGCGGACCAGCCGGCGCCCAGCTGCTCGGACGTCTCCGCCGGACCGGGGGAGCGTTCCGAGCAGCTGGGCGAGCTCGTCGCGATTGGGCATGAGCACGGCACCGGCCGTCGCGGCCGCGCGCAGCGCCGCGCCGGAGACGTCGGCGATGACGGGGACGCCGTGTCCGGCGCACACCGCGACCAGCCGGGCGGGTACCTCGGCGGGGAGCCCGGGCGGGACGCTGCCCGAGATGACGACCGCGCCGGCACCGGCGGCCAGTTCGGTGCGGAGAACGGCGGTGATGCCGGCTTCGGCACCGATCGCCACCTCGGTGCCCGCTTCACGGAGGATCGTCGTGGTGCCGTCGTCCGCGACCACGGCCACGGTCCGCCGGACCGAGTTCAGGGCGGGCACCAGCCGGCGGGAAAGGCCGAGCTCGGCCAGGCCGGCCTCGAATTCGTCCGGTTGCGAGAGGCCGGTGCAGGCGAGCACCA
>Ga0207668_10001652_pt1 | contig 13029 bp, 14 predicted proteins | sample KBSS43metaG_FD_184323 | JGI IMG/M metagenome (GOLD analysis project Ga0207668, IMG submission 184323) | Switchgrass rhizosphere microbial communities from Kellogg Biological Station, Michigan, USA - KBS S4-3 metaG (SPAdes) (version 2) | ecosystem: Host-associated > Plants > Roots > Rhizosphere... | reverse complement strand
GCACGATGGCGTCGTCGATGCCGAGCATCTGTGCGACGGAGCCGGCGCCGGGCGTCGATTCGGTGCCGCCCAGGGAACGTTTGGCCACTCCCAGTGCGCCGGTCGCGACGTTCAGCCCCGCGTCCGCCACCGCCAGGCCGATGCGCGCCGGGCCGGTGGCCAGATCGACCAGGGCTTTGCCGAGATTCATGCCGCCAGTGTATGGCCGCCGTCACATTTACTTGGAGCGTTGCTGGGACCAGGCTGTGAGTAACTCACAGGAAGCTCACAGTCCCCCTGCAGGGTGATTCCAAGCGAATGGGAGGAGATTGTCTGCATGGCCATGGCTGCATTGCCCGAAAGCGTCCCTGAGGCGAGGGTGCTCGTCGTCGACGACGAAACCAACATCGTCGAGCTCCTTTCGGTGAGTTTGAAGTTCCAAGGCTTCGAGGTGCACACCGCCTCGAACGGCCCCGCCGCGCTGGACAAGGCGCGCGAAATTCGCCCCGACGCCGTCATCCTCGACGTGATGATGCCCGGCATGGACGGTTTCGGGGTGTTGCGTCGGCTGAGGGCCGACGGCATCGACGCCCCCGCGCTGTTCCTCACCGCCCGTGACACGTTGCAGGACAAGATAACCGGGCTCACGCTCGGTGGCGACGACTACGTGACCAAGCCGTTCAGCCTCGAAGAGGTGGTCGCGCGGCTTCGCGTGATCCTGCGCCGGACGGGGCGCGGCGTCGAGGAGCCCCGCAATGCGCGGCTGGCCTTCGCCGACATCGAACTCGACGAGGACACCCACGAGGTGTGGAAGGCCGGCGAGCCCGTCGCGCTGTCGCCCACGGAGTTCACGTTGCTGCGGTACTTCATCATCAACGCGGGCACGGTGCTGTCCAAGCCCAAGATCCTCGACCACGTGTGGCGCTACGACTTCGGCGGTGACGTCAACGTCGTCGAGTCCTACGTGTCCTACCTGCGGCGCAAAGTCGACACCGGAGAGAAGCGGCTGCTCCATACGCTGCGCGGTGTTGGGTACGTTTTGCGCGAACCGCGGTAGTTTTCGCAGACAATAGGGGCCATGGCGAGACTTCACGGGCGGGGCGTCCCGCTCCGGGTCGGGCTGGTGGCCGCGACCCTCGTCCTGGTGGCCTGCGGATTGCTGGCCTCGGGTATCGCCGTCACCTCGATCCTGCAGCACAGCCTCATCAACCGGGTTGACCAGACGCTGCTCGACGCGTCGCGCGGCTGGGCCCAGGCGCCGCGCCGCATGCCCGACACCCCCATCGAGGGACCCAACCCGGCCCGGCCTCCGTCGAACTTCTACGTGCGCGGAATCGATCCGGACGGCCGCATCTGGATGGCCGTCAACGACCGCGAGGCCGAGCCCGCACTGCCCGACGACAACGACGTCGGGCCCGTTCCCGTCACGGTCGGGTCGATCGACCACTCCGCCGTGCAATGGCGTGCGATGACGGTGCGCGGTCCGCGCGGCGAGCTCACCACCGTCGCCATCGACCTGTCCGACGTGACGTCGACGGTGCGCGCGCTGACCTGGTCGCAGGTGGGCATCGGCACGGTGGTGTTGTTGGTGATCGGCATCGCCGGCTACGCGGTGGTGCACCGCAGCCTCCGGCCACTCGTCGAGGTGGAGCAGACGGCGGCGGCCATCGCCGCGGGCGAGCTCGATCGTCGAATTCCCCAACGCGACTCGCGCACCGAGGTTGGCCGACTTTCGTTGGCGCTCAACGGAATGCTCGCGCAGATCCAGCGCGCGGTTGCGTCGTCCGAGGCGTCGGCGGAACACGCGCGCACCTCCGAGGACCGCATGAGAAGGTTCATCACCGACGCCAGTCACGAACTCCGTACGCCGCTGACCACCATTCGCGGTTTCGCCGAGCTCTACCGCCAGGGCGCCGCCCGCGACGTCGAGTTGCTGATGAGCCGCATCGAGAGCGAGTCGCGGCGGATGGGGCTGCTCGTCGAAGACCTGCTGCTACTGGCCCGACTCGACGCGCAGCGTCCGCTCGAACAGCGCCGGGTCGACCTGCTGGCACTGGCCAGCGACGCCGTCCACGACGCCCAGTCCATCGCGCCCAAGCGGTCGATCTCGATGGAGGTGTTCGACGGGCCGGGCACCCCGGAGGTGTTGGGGGACGAGGCCCGGCTACGGCAGGTGCTGGGAAACCTGGTGGCCAACGCGTTGCAGCACACCCCAGACACCGCGGGCGTGACGGTGCGTGTGGGCACCGACGAGGACGAGGCGATCATCGAGGTGTGCGACGAGGGCCCCGGGATGAGCCTCGAAGATGCGCATCGCGTCTTCGAACGCTTCTACCGTGCCGACTCGTCGCGCGCCCGCGCCAGCGGTGGCACCGGACTAGGCCTGTCGATCGTCGACTCGCTCGTGTACGCGCATGGCGGCACGGTCAGCGTCACGACGGCGCCAGGCGAGGGCTGCCGGTTCTCCGTTCACCTACCGCGCATCGCCGACGTGCCGGCGTCGGTCGGCTGACGCCTAATCCAGTTCTGCGAGCGCCGCTTTGACCTTCGCCTGAGCCTCGTCGAGCGACTCCGGAGACGGGTTGCGGTCGACGCCGGCGAAGCCGAAGTCGGCCAGGTTGCGGGCGGGGAAGACATGCACGTGCAGGTGCGGCACTTCGAGGCCGGCGATGATCACGCCCGATCGCTCGGTTCCGAACGCCTTGCAGACGGCCTTGCCGATGCGCTGCGACACCGCCATCACCCGATTGAAGGCGGCCGGGTCGACGTCCTGCCAGTTGTCGAGCTCCTCACGGGGCACAACCAGCGTGTGACCCTGCGTCATGGGCTCGATGGTGAGGAATGCGACGACGTCGTCGTCCTCGTAGACGAAGCGCCCTGGCAGTTCGCGGTTGATGATCTTGGTGAACACGGAAGCCATGCGGACGAGCATGCCAGACCGCGCGTCTGCGGTTGCGCGCGCTTTCAGTAGGTTCCCAGTCCGGGGGCAGACGCATGGCAGCTTGCTCGGCGACCGTAGAGCCATGACCGAGCTGGCGTCCCCCCGCCCGGCCGGCATTTCCACGCGCCACTACGTCCTGGACATCGTCGTCCCCGTCTACAACGAGGAACGCGACCTGCCCGGCAGCGTTCAGCGGTTGCACGAATTCCTCGCCGCAGAAGTGCCCTATCCCGCGCGAATCACCGTGGCCGACAACGCCAGTACCGACGGCACCCTGGAGGTGGCACGCCGGCTGGTCGACGAACTGCCCGACGTCGCCGTCATCCACCTGGAGGCGAAGGGGCGTGGCGGCGCACTGCACGCGGCGTGGACGTCGTCGCCGGCAACGGTGGTCGCGTACATGGACGTCGACCTGTCGACCGACCTGACGGCGCTCATGCCCCTCGTCGCGCCATTGGTCTCCGGTCACTCCGACGTCGCCATCGGGTCCCGGTTGTCGGCGTCGTCGCGCGTGGTGCGGGGCCCCAAACGTGAATTCGTCTCGCGCAGTTACAACTTGATCCTCCGCAGCATGCTCGGCGCCCGCTTCTCGGACGCCCAGTGCGGGTTCAAGGCGATGCGGGCGGACGTCGCTCGCCAGCTGCTGCCGTTCGTGGCGGACACCGGGTGGTTCTTCGACACCGAGCTCTTGGTGATCGCCGAACGGGCCGGGTTGCGCATTCACGAGGTACCCGTCGACTGGATCGACGATCCCGATTCGCGCGTCGACGTCATCGGCACGGCGATCGACGATCTGCGGGGCTGCTGGCGGGTGGGCCGCGCGCTCGCCACCGGTGCGCTACCGCTGCGCGAACTGCAGGCGAGCCTTGGCCGCGAACCGCTGGTGCCCGGCGTTCCGGCAGGGATGGTGGGCCAGCTGGTCCGGTTCGCGATCGTCGGGATCGTCAGCACGTTGGCGTACGCGTTGCTGTATCTCGTCCTGCACGCCGCGATGGGGGCGCAGGCCGCAAACTTGGTGGCGTTGCTGTTGACGGCCGTCGCCAATACGACGGCCAATCGCGCTTTCACGTTCGGCGTGCGCGGGCGAACCGGCGTCGCGCGCCATCAGGTGCACGGGCTGCTGGTGTTTGCGTTCGGGCTGGCCATCACCAGCGGGTCACTGTTCGTGCTGCACCGCTTCGACCCGACCGTCGGCAAGGAGTTCGAACTGTCGGTGTTGGTGGTGGCCAACCTGGTTGCGACCTCGGTGCGGTTCGTCGCGCTGCGACGCGTTTTTGGGGTGCACCGGGGTTCTGGGCAGGTCGGGGTGGACCGGCGCTAGAAGGGTCCTGGACGCGCATAATTTTCCTGCGCCGCGACGTGGCGGGTGGAACCATATTCGAATGGAGCACGGCGACCCCGGCGCGAACTCAGGGCCTCGGCCTGGCGTGTTTCACACTGCGAAGATCCGGCCGAACCCGTTTCTCTTCTGGACGCCGCGCTGGCGGGATTTGCGCACCGACCACACCACCTGGGACGGTGATGTCTTCGGCGACGCGATCGACGTCGTGGCTGACATCCTCCACGACGTTCTGTGGAACCGGTTTCTCTGGGTGATCTGCGCCGCCATCATCTGGGTTTTGGAGGTGTGCGCCGCAGTCGTGCTCGCGCCGGTCGCTCTGCTGACAAGCGTTCTGGGGGTGCCGCGTCATCGGCTGGTGGCCGGGTCCGAAGCTGGCGCCGAGCAGCACGTGTTGAACCGTGGTTCCTGGTACGCAATGCGGCGCGCGCGTGCTCAAGCGCGTGCCCAGTTGGCGCGCTAGACCAAAGCCCTTCGGCCACTTCGTGTTACGCCGCCGTCGACAGCGCAGCCGCAAAATCTAGTAGCCGGTGCATCTGGTCGACGCCGTCATCAGCAGTTTTGCTGAAGCCGAAACACTCGACGTAGTGCTGGCTGTCCTCGGGGGGTTGTACGGGTGGTGCTGTTCAGCGTGGGGGTGGGACTGAGGACGTGCAACGCAAGCTGCCGGTTCTGGTCGAATTGTTCGTCTCGATGGGTGAAGTCGGCGCGCGCAGCATGCTCGCACCCGAAAACACCTACACGGCCGATGAACTCGGTGAGCTCATCGGCCGCGCGGCCTATCGAGCCATCCGGCACGCCTGACACGCGGCGTCGCCGTCAGCCCCCGTGGATGAACCCGTGAAGTTCATCGAGCGACCATGGCCGCGCGTCGTGATGATCGCGGTAGGCGACGATGCTCGGCGTCGGCCGGTCGAACCGGCCGACGAAACCGCCTGCGGCGATGAAGATCTGACCGGTCACGTCCTTGGCTCGGTCGCTGACCAGATACGCGTAGGTCGGCGCGACGTACTCGGGGGGCGGGGCATCGAGCGCACCCGCTGCGCTGACGTCGTCGAGCAGGCCGCGACGGCGGAGGTCGGCGATCTGCGCCTCGTAGTCGGGGCCGGTGGATATCCGCGTCTTGGCGCCCGGGCACACCACGTTGGCCCGCACCCCGTGCTCGCGGAGTTCGGCGGCGATCGCGAGCGTCAGCCCGTTGACCGCACCCTTACCCGCCGGGTAGCCAGTACCGCTGTAGTCGCCGAGGAACGCGAAGGAGCTCGTGTTGACGATCGCACCGCCACCCTGCGCGACCATCCGCGGCGCTGCCGCGCGGCACGTCTCGAACGTCGTATTCAGGTGCGCGTCCAGCAGCTCCCGGAACTGGGCGGACGTCGCGTTCAGGATCGACGAGCCCGCCGGCTCCGGGGTGCCCGCGCAGTTGATCAGTGCGCCGATTCCGCCGAACTCGTCGACGCACCTGTCAACGAGTGCGTCGGCGACCGCTGGATCGGCGGGGGAGCCCGCGTGGCCCACGGTGCGACCACCGATGCCGTCGACGGCTTGGGCGACGGCATCGGCGTCACGGCCATTGACGACGACTCCGAACCCTTGCGCGGCAAGCAGTTCGGCGACCGCCAAGCCGACGCCGCGGGACCCGCCGACGACGACCGCGCCGGTCAGCTCTGTTCTTCCTGACCGAACTCCATGGCGTCCATGTTCCAGAACCCGCGCAGGTTCGTGATCAGGCCCTCGTCATTGACTCGGTAGGTGAACACGCCACGCACGGTCGCGGTGAAGCCGTTGGGAAACACGGTGCGCAGCACCAGGATGTAGGCGATCTCCGTCGGAGAACTCGACGGGAACGTCTCCTCGCACGTCACGGTCAGCGTGTTCGGGCCGATGTTCGCGTCGTAGAACGCGGCGAGCGCGTCCTTGCCGCGAACGCCGGTTCCGTCGGGGTTCGTGACGGATTCGCCGATCGGATCCTCGACCAGCACGTCGTCGGCCATCAGCGCCAACCAACCCGCTCGGTCGCCCGACTGAACGCATCGCCACGACGCCTGTGAAGCGGCGACGACCGGGGTCTGCTGGACGGTCTCCTGCGACATGGCCGACTCCCTACCGGTCGGCGTCGGTGTAGCGGATGACGCCGCGGATGTTGCGCCCCTCGAGCATGTCGGCGTAGCCGTCGTTGATCTGCTCCAGCTTGTACTGCCTGGTGATCATGTCGTCGAGGTTGAGCCTGCCCGCCTTGTACATCGACAGCAGCTGCGGGATGTCGAAGTGCGGGTTGCCACCACCGAAGATGGTGCCCTGCAAGCGCTTCTGCATCAGGGTCAGCATGGCCAGGTTCAACGACACGTTGGTGTCGAGCAGGCTTCCGATGGCGGTCAGGACGGTGGTGCCGCCCTTGGCAGTGAGGTTGACGTAGGTGTCGACGTCCTTGCCGTGCAGTTCGCCGACCGTCACGATGACCTGCTTGGCCATCAACCCATGCGTTGCCTCGGCGATGCCCGCGAAGGCGGTGTCGGTATCCGGGTAGGCATGTGTGGCACCGAACTTCAGGGCTGCGTTGCGCTTCCACTCCACCGGCTCGATGACGAAGAGGTGCCGGGCACCCGCGTTGACCGCGCCCTGGACCGCCGACATGCCGACGCCGCCGACGCCGATCACCAGGACGTCGTCGCCCGGGCGGATGTCGCCGGCCTTGACGGCCGAGCCGTAGCCCGTCGTCACGCCGCAGCCAACCAGGCAGGCCACCTCGAACGGGATCGACGGATCGATCTTCACCACCGAACTCTTGTGCACCACCATGTACGGGCTGAAGGTGCCGAGCAGCGTCATCGGGAAGACGGGCTGGCCCTTGGCGTGGATGCGGTTGGTGCCATCGGAGACCGCCAGGCCTCCGAGCAGCCCGGCGCCCAGGTCGCAGAGGTTGCGCAGGCCGGCCTGACACGACGGACACTCGCCGCACGACGGGATGAACGACAGCACCACGTGGTCACCGACGGCGACGTTCTCGACACCTGGGCCGACCTCGGTGACGATGCCCGCGCCCTCGTGGCCGCCGAGCACCGGGAAGCCGGCCATCGGAATGTCACCTGTTACAAGATGGTGGTCGGAGTGGCACATGCCCGACGCTTCCATCTGGATCTTGACCTCGTCCTTGACGGGATCGCCGAGCTCGATCTCCTCGATCGACCACGGCTGGTTGAACTCCCAGATGAGCGCACCCTTGGTCTTCATCAGTACGTGCCTTCCGCTAGAGCCAGTGAGGCCAGACTAGAGCCATTAGTTAGGTGCGTCACACCCACCCCCAAGCAACCGCTTGGCCGGGCGTCACCAAATCGGGACGGGGGCCTTGCCGAGTGGGTAGTACCCCGGAAGTTTCTCGCCAGCGAGGCTGCGCTCGATGCGTTCCTGCATGCCCTTGGACAGCTTTCCGTTGGTCATGAGGTCGAGGTAGAGCTTCTGGACGTGGCCGAAGTCGAAGAAGTCGCGCTGCCATTCGACCTTTAGGTCGGCGTTGAGCCGGAACCAGCTGCCGCCGATGCCGTAGATCTCGTATTGTTCGGTGGACTCGCCCGTTCCGTCGGCTACGCCGACGATCTGCTTCCAGAAGCCGACGATCTCGCCCTGCTTGTCGTCGATGATCACCTTCTGGTACGGGTACTTCCAGCCTTCGAGGCCCGCCATTTCGAGGCCGAGCGCGATCTCGCGAATTTCTTGCACGCCGACGCACATCACGTCCTCCTTGGGGCCGATGTTCCAGCCGTAGGTGGCGTCCTCGGAGTAGAAGTCCGCCAACGGCTTCCAGTCGCCAGCCGCTTCGGCGTCGCGATTGACCTGCAGCCACCGCTGCACCCAGTCCTCCAGTTGTGCACGTTCGAACGACGCCATTGTCTACTCCTCTGGTTCTATCTCTCGGATGAAAAGGGCTTGGGTAGGACACATGTCGACCGCTCGCTCGATCTCGTCGCGAGCGTCGTCGGGGGGTTCGGAGTCGAGGATCTCGACCTTGCCCCGTTTGGGCACCCTGAAGTAATCAGGGGCCTCCAACTCGCACATTGCGTGGCCCTGACACAGATCCAGGTCGACCTCGACCCGAAAGGACGGAGTGGCCATTCCGGGGTCCTACCCGGTGCGCTTGCGGTAGCGGACCTTGGCGGGACGATCCAGCTGCACCACCATCTTGGAGTGGTCGTTGCGGTAGGTATCGGCTGGCTGTGCCATCTCGAACTCATACTCGCGCAACAGAACCGAGAAGATCGCCTTGATCTGCATCGTCGCGAACGCGGCGCCGACGCAGCGGTGCCGCCCCGCGCCGAACGGAATCCACGTCCACCGGTTGGCGACGTCGGCCTGCTCGGGCTTGTTGTAGCGATCCGGGTTGAACGCGTCGGGTTCCGGGAAGTCCTCGGGGATCCGGTTGGAGATGGCCGGGGACGCGGCGACGAAGTCGCCGTCGCGAATCGGGAAACCCTGCACCTCGAAATCGCCCTTGGCGACCCGCATCAGGATGATCAGCGGCGGATGCAGGCGAAGCGTTTCCTTGACGACGTTGTCCAGCAACGGAATCTGGCGCAGCGCGTGAAAGCTCACCTCCTGGCCGTCGGCGTACAGACTCTCGAGCTCGGACACGATGTCGGCGTAGACGTCGGGGTGACGCAGCAGCTCGATCAACGTCCACGACGATGTGCCCGAACTGGTGTGGTGGCCGGCGAACATCAGTGAGATGAACATGCCCGTGATCTCGTCGGCCGAGAATCGGGCGTTGCCCTCCTCGTCCTTGATCGACACCAATACGTCGAGCATGTCGCGATCCGCCTTGTCCTTCGGCGGGTTCGCGATGCGTCCGTCCATGATCTCCTGAACCAGCGCAACGAGTTTCACGCGCGCCTCGTCGCGCCGCTTGAAGCTCTCGATCGGGAGATAGGGATCGACGTAGCACAGCGGATCGGTGCCGCGCTCCAGTTCGTGGTAGTAGTGCGCGAACCGCGCGTCGAGCTGCTCGCGGAACTTCAGCCCGATCAGGCAGGCCGTGGAGGTGTAGATGGTCAACTCGGAAAAGAAGTCGAGCAGTTCGATTTCTCCTTCATCGCCCCAGTCGGCGATGATCTTCTTCACCTCGCCCTCGATGGTCGCCGCGTGGCCCTTCATCTGCTCCCCGCGCAGTGCCGAGTTGTGCAGCATCTCGGCGCGCCGTTCGGGGCTGGCGTCGAACACCACGCCCTCGCCGAAGATCGGCGTCATGAACGGGTACGCCTCGGCTTGGTCGAGATCTTGGTCGGAGGACCGGAAGAAGAACTCGTTGGCCTCCGCGCCGGACAGGAAGATGACGTGCTTGTCGACGAGTTGGAACCAGCCGACGTCACCGCACTCCTCGCGAATGCGGTTCATCAAACCGATTGGGTCGGTACGGAACTCCTCGAGGTGCCCGTGTTCCTCTTCACCGCCGGAGACGCGGGGAACGATTGCAGTTGTCATTTGTTTCCTTCCCAAGTCGCTTCGCTCCTGCCCGCCGGCAGGTTGAGTGCCCGCTCGTCGACCTTGAGTTGTTGACGTTCCGCGGGTGCGCTCGCCAGCGGCGCCTCCGGCTGAAGCTCCATGTTCGCGATCAACCCGCCGCGGGGGGTCTCGGCGACGAACGTGATGGCCCTGGCCAGATCGGCGGCGCGCAGGAAGTAGTCGTGGCGCGCCTGGCCCCATTTGGCCCAGTCCTCGAGCGCGGGGCCGATCTTCTCGGCGGGCAGGCTCCAGCCCATGCTGGTCTTCGTCGGGCCGGGGTGCACGATCGACGCGCGAACTCCGGTGCCCTCCAGTTCCATCTGGAAATTGGTGACCATTGCGACCAGCGCCGCCTTGGCCGCACCGTAGGCCCCCATGTGTGGGCGTTGCCGTAGCGCGACGTCGGAGCCGACGAAAATCAGGTCGCCGCGCTGACGCTCCAGCATCCCGGGGAGCACCGCACCGGCCAGTCGGTAGGCGCCGACGAGGTGGATCTGGAGCTGCGACTCGAACTCGTCGGTGGTGATCTCGGCCAGCTTGCCGAAATAGGTGTCCCCGGCGCCGGCGATCAATACCTCGATCTCGCCGAGCGCCTCGACCGAGTGCGCGACAAAGGACTTCACCGAGTTCGGGTCGGTGACGTCGAGATGAAATCCGACGGCCTCACCGCCGTCGGCGTTGATCTTCCTGACGAGGTCGTCGAGTTTCTCCACGCGGCGCGCGCCGAGCGCCACGGGGAAGCCGCGGGCGGCGAGTTCGATGGCGGTGGCCTCTCCGATACCGGACGAGGCACCGGCGACGATGGCCGGTCGGCGGTCGGGGAGTGGGGCGAAACGGGGCATTGCCGCGTGCCTTTCAGCGGGATTGGATGGTGATGGGCAGGTGGGCGAAGCCGCGGACGTTGCTCGAGTGGACGCGAACGGAGTTCGCCTCGTCCACGTCGTAGCCGCGGATGCGTTTGAACAGTTCGGCCAGCGCCACTCGGGCCTCCATGCGGGCGAGGTGGGCGCCGAGGCAGAAGTGCGCGCCACTGCCGAAACTCTGGAGTTTGGCCCCGATCTCACGACCGATGATGAAGTCGTCTGGGTTCTCGAACGCGCGCTCGTCGCGGTGCGCCGATCCGGGTAGCAGCAGCAGCACGTCGCCGTCGGGGATGGTGGTGTCGTACAAGGTGAGCTCACCGGACACCATCCGGGCCAGGATCTGGCTCGACGTGTCGTAGCGCAGCGTCTCTTCGACCCACAGCGGAATCCTGGATTCGTCGTCGTAGACCGGGGCCAGCTGGTCGGGGTTCTTGTGGCCCCAGAAGGCAGCATTGGCAAGGAGTTTGGTGGTGGTCTCGTTGCCGGCGATCACCATCAGGAACATGAAGCCGAGCACTTCTTCGTCGGTGAGCCGGTCGCCGTCGAGCTCGGCTTCCAGCAGCGCCGTCGTCAGGTCGTCGGTGGGCTTCTTGCGCCGCTGGGCAACCATGTCCTGGTAGTAGACGATCAGGTTGAGCGATGCTTCGATCGCCTCGGCGGGCACGTCGTTGACGCCGTCCTCGCGATGCATGACGCCGTCGGCCATCGCCCGGATGCGGTCCCGGTCCTCCTCAGGCACGCCCATGAGCTCGGAGATGACGTCCATCGGTAACTTGCCTGCGAACTCGGTCACGTAGTCAACGGTGCCCGACTCCGCCCGCTCCATCATCGCGTCGAGATGCTTGACCGCGAGTTCGGTTACGCGGGGCTCCAATTCGCGGATCCGGCGCGGCGTGAAGCCCTTGGACACCAGCGTGCGCAACCGCAGGTGGTCGGGGTCGTCCATCGCGAGGAAGGACATGGTCTTCGACGCGTGCGGTCCGCGCGAGATCGGGTCGAGCGAGACGCCCTCCCGGTTGGAGAGCGTCGTGCTGTTTCGGAAGCCTGCCAAGACGTCGCGGTGTCGCGACAACGCCCAGAAGCCGAGGTCCTCGTTGTGATAGAGCGGGGCTTCGTCGCGCAGCCTCTTGTAGTACGGGTACGGATCTTCGTGGAAGTCGTAGTCGTACGGGTCGAGCAGGACGTCGACTGTCGTCACGGTTCTTCTCCGAGGATTAAGCCGACGACGTAGGACAACCGGTCGGCGATCTGGTGGTAGGTGAAGGCGCCGCTGCCCGCGTTGACCAGCGCGCCGAAGAACGTCATCTCCAGCGCGGCGACGACGCGTGAGTCCGCGTCGGGACCGACCGCCGATTTGATCCGACGGTGGATTTCGGCACCGATGCGGTCGCGCACCTTGCGCACCGTGGGATCGGTGCCGGTGAGCAATGCCGTCGTACAGGCTGCGGCGACCTCGGGTTCGTCGGCGACCGTCAGGGCCATGCTGCGCAGCGCCTGCTCGACGCGGACCGGCATGGGCTCGTTGACGTCGGTGAAGTACGGCACCTGCTTGATGAGGTCGAAGTAGACCTCCGCGATCAGGTGGTTCTTGGACGAGAAGTACGTGTACGCGGTGGCAGGAGCGACCTTGGCGCGGGCGGCGACGGCGCGCACGGTCAGGTCGGCGTACGACGATTCGCGCAACATCTCCACACCCGCTGCGAGAACCTTGCGGAACGTCTCCTCTTGGCGCCGGTTGCGCGGCGCTTCGTCGGCGTCAGTCCCGGACTCCGCCGTGATGGCCGCCACTGCATCGCTGGACACTTGTCCAAGTTATCCGACGGTGCGGGCCGGAAGCAAGTGTGGACCCTGAATTGGCACTACAGCGGGGGTATGTTCCGGTTTGCGCCGGTGCCTTCGCGCCACACCCTTGCCACGTGGTCTCGTCTGAGGCTAAGGTTCGACTGAACACGGCCGGACAGTTGTCCAGGCAGTGACACCGGCATTTGGGACACAGGAGTTCGAATGGCGCTACTGGGCTCTTCCGAGAGTCGACTGCTCATCGACGGGAAGCTGGTGGCCGGAAGCGGGGGCACGTTCCCCACGGTGAACCCGGCAACCGAGGAGACGTTGGGAGTCGCGGCCGACGCCACGGCCGCCGACATGGATGCCGCGATCGGTGCGGCGCGCAGGGCGTTCGACGAAACCGACTGGGCGACCAACGTCGCGCTGCGGGTGCGGTGCATCCGACAGCTGCAGCAAGCGATGCGCGCTCACGTCGAAGAGTTGCGTGAGCTCACCATCGCCGAAGTAGGCGCCCCGCGGATGCTGACGTCGATGGCGCAACTCGAGGGTCCGGTCGAGGATCTGAGCTTCTGCGCCGACACCGCAGAGTCGTATGCGTGGACCACCGACTTCGGCATCGCGTCGCCGAT
>Ga0207668_10001651_pt1 | contig 13029 bp, 16 predicted proteins | sample KBSS43metaG_FD_184323 | JGI IMG/M metagenome (GOLD analysis project Ga0207668, IMG submission 184323) | Switchgrass rhizosphere microbial communities from Kellogg Biological Station, Michigan, USA - KBS S4-3 metaG (SPAdes) (version 2) | ecosystem: Host-associated > Plants > Roots > Rhizosphere... | reverse complement strand
TGCCCGTCAGGCCGACGACGATGCCGTAGCCGGTCAGCTGGTTGGAGCGGATGCCCTGGAAGGCGCCGAGATCCTTGATACGCTCGGCACGGGCCGGGCCGCAGGCCGTGAACATGACGAGCAGGAGGGCGAGGAGAAAGCGCATGGCGATCCTCAGAAAGGGCTGATCGTCTGGAAGAAGCGCGAGAACCAGCCCTGCCGGCTGGACCGCGCGACATCGCCGGTGCCGGTGTACTTGATCCTGGCGTCGGCGACGCGGGTCGATTCGATGCGGTTGTCGGGATCGATATCGGCCGATCGGACGAGCCCCGAGATCTGGATGAACTCGTCGCCGCGATTGAGGGTCACGGTCTTCTGGCCGCGCACCAGCATCGTGCCGTTGGCGTAGACCTCTGTAACGGTCACCGAGACTTCGCCCGACAGCGCGTTGGACTGGTCGGCGGTGCCGCCGCCTTTCCACTTGCTGCCACCCGAGACGCCGACGTCGGTCGGCTTGAAGAAGGAGAGCGGGCCGGTCGCGGGCGGGGTCAGGCTGACGCTGCCATCCCGCTTCAGGTCGCTGTTGGCGCTCTTGGTGGCGACGGTACGCTCGACCAGCACGATCGTCAGCGTGTCGCCGACGCGACGCGCGCGCTGCCCCTCGACCAGCGCGGAGTAGCCGATGCTCGCCTGGAAGATCGATCCGTTGGCCGGCAACGGCGCCAGCGTCGTCGGCGCGTAGCTCGCCTGGAACTGGGTGTCGGGCAGCTTCGGCTTGCGGGCATGGGCCGGCCAGACGATGCAGAGCACCGCGCCGATCGCGGCGATGGCGACGAGGCCCCTGCCTTTCAGGCCGGCGCGCTGATCCGAGAGCAACGGGGTCAAGGGCCGCCTCACAGGTTCTGGTTCACGTATTTCAGCATCTCGTCGGTCGCCGAGATCATCTTCGAATTGACCTCGTAGGCGCGTTGGGTCTCGATCATGTCGACCAGCTCCTCGACGGTGTTGACGTTCGACGCCTCGAGCATGCCCTGGCGGATCGCACCGCGGCCGTCGGCATTGGCGGCGCCGACCACCGGCGCGCCGCTCGCCGCGGTCTCGCGCAGGTAGTTGTCGCTCAGCTCCTGGAGGCCGGCCGCGTTGACGAAGTTCGCGGTCTGAAGCTGGCCGAGCTCCGTCGCCTCGGTTTGGCCGGGCACCGTCGCCGAGACGGTTCCGTCGAGGCCGACGGTGATCTGGGTCGTGCCCTCCGGAATGGTGATGCCGGGGACCAGCGCATAGCCTTCGGTGGTGACGAGATTGCCTTCGGGCGAGCGCGAGAAGTTGCCGGCACGGGTATAGGCGGTGGTGCCGTCGGGCATCGTCACCTGGAAGAAGCCGTCGCCATCGATGGCGAGGTCGAGTGCGTTGCCGGTGGTGTTGAGCGAACCCTGCGTGTCGATCCGGGCGGTGTTCTGGATGCGCACGCCGGTGCCGAGATTGGTGCCGACCGCATATTTGGTGTCGGCCGAGCTGGGCGAACCGTTGGCGGTCAGTGTCTGGTAGGAGAGCGTCGCGAAATTGGCCCGGTCCCGCTTGAACCCGGTGGTGTTCACGTTGGCCAGATTGTTCGAGATCACGCGCATCCGCGTGTCCTGCGCGTCGAGGCCCGTCCGGGCGATGTGCATGGCGGCGATGGTCATGGCGTGGTCCTTTCTTCAGACCGGACGGAGCAAGAGATGTGCCAAGTCCCGAATCCTTCCCCGTGCCGGCGACGATCGGGGCGAGAGACTGGCAGCCACCGGCAAGAACCTGCCGTCAGCCCGGCAGGCGCAGCAGCGAGCTGCCGCCTTCGTCCATGTCCTTGGTGGTGGTGAGCAGCCTGGCCTGGACCTCGTAGCTGCGCTGGTTCTCGATCATGTCGACCAGCGCCTGGGTCAGGTTGACGTTCGACTGTTCGAGCATGCCGGTGTGAATGGTGGCGTTAAGATCGTCCGGCAGGGTCCCGCCGCCCTTGACGTGCAGCAGGTTGTCGAGGCCCTTCACCGTGTCGGTGCCCTTGGGCGAAACCAGCTTCAACCGGTCGATGAGGGTGGGGTTGTCGGCGGTGCCGCCGACCGGCACGATCAGCACCGATCCGTCGGCCGCGAAGGAGACGCCCTGGTTGGGCGGGATGGTGATCGGTCCGCCATTGCCCATCACCGGCATGCCGTCGCCGGTGGTGAGCAGGCCGCTCTCGCTGATCTGGAGATCGCCGCGGCGGGTATAGGCCTCCTCGCCGTCGCTGCCCTGGACGGCGAGCCAGCCGTCGCCGGTCATCGCGACGTCCAGCTTGCGGCCCGTCGAAACGAACGCGCCGGCGGTGCGGTCGGCGTCGATCACCCGCTCGGTCGACGGCATCCGCGTCTCCAGCGAGGGGCCCATCAGCTGCAGACTGTCGAACTGGACCTTGTCGGCGCGGTAGCCGATCGTCGAGGCGTTCGCGATGTTGTTGGCGATCGCCGCCTGCGCCGACATATGCCCGCGCAGACCGGAAAGCGCCGTGTAGACGAGCTTGTCCATCGCTCAGAAGCCTCGATCGAATCAGACGTATCGTGCTCCTGCGCAGGCAGGAGCCCAGGGTTGAGAGCGACGCCCCTTTGCCTTTCCTGCCGTCATCCCGGCGAAAGCCGGGATCTGGTTCAGGAGAAGTGCTCCCCTGCCGAGAGAGAGCCCAGCTTTCGCTGGGGCGACGTCACATCAGAACGTCAGCGTCAGCGTTACCCGCGGATCTGCATGATGTTCTGGGTCATGTTGTTGGCGGTCTCGAGTGCCTTGGAGTTCGCCTGGAAGTTCCGCTGCGCGGTGATCAGGTCGACCAGTTCGTCGGTGATGTCGACATTGGCCTGCTCCAGCGCGCCCGACTGGATCGATCCGACGCCCAGCGCGTCGGCCTCGCCCAGGATCGGCGCGCCCGAGGTGCCGCTGGCCGACCACATCGCGTCCCCCTGCTGCTTGAGCCCGGTCGGGTTGGAGAAGGTCGCCATCACCACCTTGCCGAGTGCCACCGAATTGCCGTTGCTGAACGCGGCCATCACCACGCCCTTGTTGTCGACGGTGACGTTCTCCAGCTGGCCGACCGGATAGCCGTTCTGCGCGCTGCTGTTGATCGCGAACGAGCCCGATTGCTGGGTCGCCGCGGTGTAGTCGAACGAGACGGTCTGCGGTGCCGCGGTGCCGGGCGTAAACGCGCCATAGGTGACCGCCGCAGTCGGCGCGGTCAGCTTGCCCGAGGAGTCGAAAGTCAGCTGCTGCGGGGTAGTGCTGGCGCCCGGGAAGATCTCGGTATCGCCGACGAAGGTGTGGACGTCCCAGGTGCTGGTCGCGCCGCTGCTGGTGCGGACATAGTAGCTGGTGGCGGTCACCGGCGTGCCCAGCGAGTCGTAGATCGTGGTGTTGCTGGTGTTGTTGTAGGTCGCGCTGTCGGTGCGGTCGAAGGTGCCGGTCTTCACCTCGGCGGCGCCCGGCAGGTTGAGCGAGGTCTTGACCGCGCTGGTCGCGACCGGATCGCCCGAGGTCAGTGGAAGCTGGAGGTTGCGTGCCGCGCCGAGGCCGCTTGCCGTGACGTTGCCGGCGCTGTCGACCGGATAGACCTGGAGATGCGCGCCGCTGGAATTGACCACATAACGATCGGAGTCGACGGTGAAGGCACCGTTACGGGTGAAGCTGACGGCGTCGGTGGTCAGCGAGGGCTTGACCGCAAAGAAGCCGTCGCCCGAGATCGCGAGGTCGAGCGCCGACGAGGTCTGGCGCAGCGAGCCCTGGCTGAACTCCTGGCGGATCGAGCGGATCACCGAGCCCGAACCGACGACTTGGCTCGGCGCCGAGGTGACGTTCGAGGTGATCAGGTCGCCGAACTCGACGCGGCTCTTCTTGAAGCCGTTGGTGCCGACATTGGCGATGTTGTTGGAGATGGTCGAAAGCTGCTTCTGCGCGCCCTGCAGGCCGGAAAGCGAGGTGTAGAAGGACATCAGCGTGCTCCTTGTATGGGGTGTCAGCCGACCTGGCGGACGGCGGAAAGCGGGGTTTCGCCGATGCCGGCGATCTGAAGCGTGGGCGCGCCGCCCGTTGAGGAGAGCGCGACCGAGGTGACAGGGGCCCAGACCTGGGTGGTCAACGCCCGGGGTACGCCGTCGACCATGGCGGTCGCCGCAATCTTGTAGGGACCATTGCCGACGACCTTGCCGTCGGCGTCCTTGCCGTCCCAGGTGAACTCCTTGGTGCCCGCGGCCTGCGCGCCGAGGTCGATGGTGCGGACCAGTGATCCCGAGGCGTCGGTGACGGTCACCTGCACCTTGCTGGCAGCGTCATCGAGGATCGCATTGGCGGTCAGCGTGCCGTCGCTGGCGGCATAGGCGGTCTTGCCGTCGACCAGCACGGTCTTGCCGACCAGCGCCACCGCATCGGCGGTCGATCCGCCCGAGATGTTGGTGGCCAGCGCCTTCAGCGTCGCGTTCATCTCGGCGATGCCGGTGACGGTCGACATCTGTGCCATCTGGCCGACCATCTGGCTGTTATCGACCGGTTCGAACGGGTCCTGATTCTTCATCTGCGCCGTCATCAGCTTCAGGAAGGAGGACTGGTCGAGCTGGGTGGCGTCCTTCACCGCCTTGGTGGAGGAGGTCGACGCCGTGACGCCGAGCTTCGACATCACGCTGTTGAAGTTATCGACGGCGCTCATTTGCCGAGCTTCAGCGTGTCGAGAACGAGCGTCTTGGCGGTGTTCATCACCTCGACGTTGTTCTGGTACTGGCGGGAGGTTTCCATCATCTCGACGAGCTCCTGGGTTTCGTCGACCGCTGAGACGAAGACATCTCCGTCGGCATTGGCGAGGGGGTTGCCGGGGTCGTGGCGCTTGGTCGCCGCGGGGCCGGCACTGACCACCCGCTCGACGTCGACGGTGGCGAGACCGGTGGCGTTGTCGTAGCTGGTCCGGAACACCGGCTTGATCGCGCGATACGCTCCCGCGGCGGTGGTCGCGGTCGACCCGGCATTGGCGAGGTTCGACGCATTGGTGTTGAGCCGCAGGAGCTGCGCCGACATGGCCCGCCCGGCGACGGTGAAAACGTTGAGAGGCTGGGTCATGGCTTATTCGCCCCGGAGCGCGCGGGTCAGCGTGCCGATCCGCCCGTTGAGGAAGCTCAGCGTGGTCTGGTACTGGACCGCGTTCTCGGCGAACTGGGTCTGCTCGGTGTTGAGCTCGACGGTGTTGCCGTCCAGCGAGGGCTGCAGCGGCACGCGGTAGAGCAGGTTGTTCTCGGCCGCGGTGCCGGTCGTCTCGCCAGTCCGTTCGGCATCCGCGAGCGCGGTCTTGAAATCGATGTCGCGAGCCTTGAACCCCGGCGTGGCCGCGTTGGCGATGTTCGAGGCAAGGAGGCCCAGCCGCTGCGAACGCAGTTCGAGCGCCTTGCCGTGAATGCCGAAGATGTCGTCGCCGAGGGCCATCGGGTGAACTCCTGACTGTGCGTCGGGAGAAACGCTGCAATCGGCGTGCCAAGTGGACGAACACCAGATCCTCCCCGGCCCAGGGAGGGTCTGGGCGCAGCCAACCGGCAAGATCTTGCCGCCCGGCAATCACGGCTGCCGGGCGGTGGCAGGCCGGCGCCGGTCCGAAACCGCAATTGGCCCGGCTCTTGCTGAGGTGCCAGCGTGACCACCGGCCTCATCACTCTTCCGCATCTGTTCGACCCGCTCGCACTCGTGCTCGTTGTCGTCGGCAGCCTCGTTGTCGCAGCGCTGCACGGAACCGGCGGCGACACCCTGCGCGCGTTCCGCGCACTGGGCGTACTGGCCCGCTCCTTCGACCTCGCCGAACGCCGCGGCGAGCTTGCCCGGCTGGAGCGGCTGGCGCGGCGTCATGGTTATCTCGCGATCGAGAACGAGGCGACCGGCGATGCCGCCATCGACCGCGCGGTGGGCGCCGTGGTCGACGGCGCGCCGGCCGATCAGCTCGCCACCCTCCTCGCCGCCGAGCGCATCGCGCGCCGCCGCCGTCATGCAGTGGCCCCGGCCTACTGGACGGCCGTTGCCGACACCGCCCCCGCGCTCGGCATGGTCGGCACCGTGCTCGGCCTCGTCGCCATGTTCTCGAACATGAACGATGTCACCAACGTCGGCCCGGCGATGGGCCTCGCCCTCCTGACCACCCTGTACGGCGCCATCCTTTCCAACCTGGTCGCCGCGCCCATCGCCGCACGGCTGCATCGCCTCGCCACGCTGGAGGACGAGGCGCGCGCCGAGCTGGAGGAGGAGTTGGTAGCGCTCGCCCGCCCCGCCCCGCCGGCGTCGGGGGCGCCACGGCTTCGGCGGAAGGTGGCATCGTGAACGTCGCCCTTCCCCTCCCTGCCCGGCGCGGCCGCTGGCTGATGACCTTCCTCGACCTTGCGCTGCTGCTGATCGGCTTTCTCGTCGCGGTGCAGATCGTCGATCGCCGCGACGGCGCCGACCAGCGGCGGATGACGGCGGGCCTGCGCGCTGCCTTTGGCGGCGGGGCCGAGGCGCAGGCGCTCGACGTCGCCCGCGTCGCCGGCTTCGCGCTCGGGATCCCCGACGCGCCGCACGACGCCGCACGGCTCGCCGACTGGGCGCGCAGTGCCGCGATGGACCCGCGCACCCAGCTGGTCGTCACCGGTTTCGCCCGCCCCGGCGAGAGCGACGCGCCTCTGGCGCTCGCCGCCCGGCGCGCCACCGCCATCGCCGAGGCGCTCCGCCGGGACGGCGCCGTCCCGGCGACCCGCATCGTCATCGAGGCCCGCCTCGCGCCGCAGCCGCCGCGCGTCGACCTCGGCATCCGCTACCAACCGTTATCACCGGGAGAGTCGCCGTGACCCACACCCCCCACGATCGCGGCACGCGCGCCCGCATCCTCCTCGCCCCAGCCATCGCCCTCGTCCTCGGCGGGCTGGCAGCGATGCCGGCTAGCGCCGCGGTCGACCTGTCGGCGCTCGACATGCGCGTCGCGATCTTCGCCGGCGCCGTACCCGGCGCCGAAGGCGGCGCCCGGTCGGAGATCGACCGCCGCCTCAAGCTCGCCGATTGCGCGTCGGACCCGAAGCTGGAGTGGCGCACCGAGCGCCGCGATGCGGTGGTGGTGAGCTGCCAGGGGCCGAATGCCTGGCGGATCTTCGTGCCTGTCATCCGCACCAGCGCGCCTGCCGCGGCGACGCCGGGCACCGTGATGACCGCGCCGCGGACCGCCGCCGCCCCGGTCGCCGCCGAGACGATCATCCGGCGCGGCGACGCGGTCACCGTCCAGGTTTCGAGCGGCGGCTTCACCGTCAGCCGCGACGGAGTCGCCCTGTCCGACGCGGCCGCCGGCGGTCGCGTCCGCATCAAGGTCGACGACCGGCCGAACCCCGTCCAGGCGGTCGCGGTCCAACCGGGGCTGGCGACCATCCCGCAAGGAATTTCATGATTGATTAAAGTCCCGCCGGGACCGGCCGTTCTCTTTGACGAGGAGGCAAGGCGCCATGGTCGATCCGATCGTCAACAAGTCCATCACGGCCGCCGATCTGCGGGCCGACATCGCCCGGGCCAATGCGCCGGTGGCGAAGGTCGCACGCATCTCGGTCGCAGCGAAGACAGAATCGGCGGTGGTCAGCACCGCGGCCGAGACGGCGAAGACCCTTGCCGCATCGCCGCCGGTGGACAGCGAGCGCGTCCAGCGCATCCGGCGCGCGGTCGCGGACGGCACGTTTCCGATCTCGCCGGCGACCATCGCCGATCGTCTCATCGCCTTCGAACAGGGGTGGCGCTAAATGAACCGGCTTGATGCGCTGAAGTCCGTGATCGCCTCGCTCAATTCGGAGATCGCAGCCCTGAAAGCGTTCGACTTCGACGCCCTGGTCGCCGCGACCGCCACCAAGGAGCGCTCGCTGGACGGCCTGCACGACGTCACGCGTGACGAGATAACCCCGGAGGTTCGCGCGCTGGTCGAGGAAGCCGCCCGCCTCAACGAGACCGCGCGCGCCTATGTCAACCTGATGGCGGCCAACGTCCGCCGCCAGCTCGACCAGGTCACCGGCGACATCGCCGCCTATCGGCGCCCGGCGCCGCTGCGGGTGGCGTGAGGGGGATCGCCCTCGCCGCGCGCCGGCCGCAGCACCCGCTTGCCCCTGGTCCGGCTGGTAAGATGGAACTGGCGGCAGCGATCGCAACGGTAGGGCCGGAGCACCAACCCTGAGGCGAGGATCGCCGCGACCGCCTCCGCCTCGGACGCGTAGCGGACCTTGCGGAGACAGACGCTCAGCTTCGTGCGCAACTCAGCCGCGCCGGCTGCCGACGGCAGTGCGCACCTGCCGCACCCAGGTCTCCCGGCCGCGGAGGAAGGCGACCCAGCCCCAGACCGCACCGGCGTGGCGCAGCAGTTGGAAGCTGAACGGCTCGGCGATCGAGGCGAGGATCGCCGGGCCGAGGTCCAGCCCGCGGCGCTGGCCGGTCCAGCGTTTGTAGATGCCGAGCGACCAGAGGTGGAAGATCAGGTCGATGACGATCTTGGCGACCATGATGATCAGGATCGGCAGCGCGACCATGTAGCGGCCGGTCGCGACGAAGCCGATCAGGATGGCGAAGGCAGCAAGGCCGTAGACCGGCTGCAGCGTGTCGAGCGCCTTGACCGGCAGCATCGCGGTGCCGAGCCTGCCGAAATGGCTGTTGCCGACCATGTCGCGGTTCCAGTGCTGGGTCTGCAGGAAGCCGCCGAACCAGCGCCGACGCTGCCTGAGAAAGCCGAGCGGGCTGGCCGGCGCGTCGGTACTGGCCAGCGCGGCGCCCACCACCCGGATCCGCCAGTCGAGGCCCTGGTCCGCGGCATGGCGGTAGAGGCGGTGGATCAGCTCGTAATCCTCGACCATCGATTGCGGATCGAAGCCGCCGACCGCGACCACCGCGTCACGGCGATAGGCGGCAAAGGCGCCGGAAATCAGCAGCAACCCTTCCATCCGCATCCACGCATAGCGCGACAGGAAATTGCGGACGTATTCGTAGCTCTGGAACCACTGGAACAGCCGCCCGGCGAGATGCGGGCCGCAGATCGGCGCGAGCACGCCGGTGGCCGCGACCAGCGCCGGCTCGGCGGCGAAGGCATCGCGCATCGCCGCCAGCGCGCGCGGCGCCAGCAGGGTATCGGCGTCGACGGTCAGCACGACATCGGCATCGACGTGCAGCATCGCCCGGTTGAGCGCAGTCGCCTTGCCGCCATGCGGCAGCCGCAGCCAGCGCAGCGACGGCAGGCCCGGCGCCGGCCCGCTGACCGCACCGAGCGCGGGCGGTTCGAGGCCGTAGAGGCGAAGCAGCTCGGCGGCGCTGTCATCGCTCGAACCGTCGTCGGCGAGGAGGATCAGCTCGGGTGGATCAGCCTGCGCGGCGAGCGTATCGATGGTGATGCCGAGTACGCGCGCCTCGTTGTGCGCGGCGACGATCACCGCGAGGCTGGGCCGCCTGGCAGTGATGCTCCGGAGCGGCGCCGCGGGCCGTCGCAGCGGCAGGATCTTCCAAGCGGTGAAGGCAAGCAGCGCGGTGTCGTAGAGGATGTAGACGATGCCGACCCCCCAGGCGGCGACGCCGTGGCGGAAGAACGCCTGCACCGTCAGCGACAGGAACAGGAGCGGCGAGACCGCGCCGATCAGGCGGCTGGCGATCGGGACCGGGCGCGGGGTCAAGCGCGGCGACTGCGCGGCGAACGCATGGGTCAGCTCGTTCATGGATGTCCGTTTAGCGAGGGGAACTATGAACCGGCGATTGCGCTCCGCCGTGCTTACGCGCCAGATAACGGTGTAAATCGAGGCGGGAGGTAGGACCATGCGCGAAACGGGCGAGCCGATACGGCGCTATACCGGACTGGCGGTGACGCTGCACTGGCTGGTGGCGGCGGGGATCATCGCCAATGTCGCGCTCGCCTGGATCTGGCCGTATCTCGCCGACGACTCGGTCCGCCCGGCAATCGAGCTGCACAAGTCGATCGGCATCACCGTACTCGGCCTCGCGGTGATGCGGCTGCTCTGGCGCTTCGCGCACCGGCCGCCGGCCCTGCCGACCACGTATCAGCGCTGGGAGCACACCGCCTCGCATGTCACGCACGGGCTGCTCTACGTCCTGATCTTCGCGATGCCGCTGACCGGCTGGATCATGGACTCCGCCTGGAAGGACGCGGCGACTCACCCGATGGCGCTGTTCGGCCTGTTCGAATGGCCGCGCATCGGCTTCGTCATGCATCTCGATCCGGTCCTTCGCGACCGCATCCACGACCTGTTCGGGGCCGCGCATGGCTGGGCGGCGTATGTTCTCTATGGGCTGTTCGTGGTTCACGTCGGCGGCGCGCTGAAGCACCAATGGGTGGACCGTGAGCCGGAACTGCAGCGGATGTGGTTCTGAGAGACGAAGCCCATCCCACGAAGAGCAGGGGCTTTCTTACCGCGCCATCGCCCCCATTCCGAACGCCCGCAGGAACACGCCCAGCGCGCGCTCCACGTCGAGCGCGATCAGTTCAGGCGTCGCGGCGTCGATCTCGCCGACCAGCAGGCGCTGGTGGCAGCCGGCGAGGCACAGGCTAATGAGGATGCGGGCGGTCTCGATCGGGTCGCCGCGGCGGATCTCGCCGCGGTCCATCGCGCGGACGAGGAAGCGCCCGAGGAGCTGCCAGGTCTGGCGCGGCGCGCGGTCGTAGAAGATTCGGCCCATCTCCGGGAATCGCCCCGCCTCGGCGACGACCAGCCGGTAGAGCGCGATCGTGTCGGGCGAGGTGACCTTCTCGACCAGCCCGGTGCAGAAGCGCCGCAGAGTCGCGGGCAGATCGTCGCACGGCTCAAGGATCTCGGAAAGGCGGGCGCGGAAGGCGCCGGTCTTGCTGTCGATCACCGCCTCGAACAGCGACTCCTTCGAATCGAAGTGATTCCAGAGCGTACCCTTCGATCCGCCCAGCGTCGCGGCGATCGATGACATCGTGGTGCCGGCATAGCCATGTTCGAGGAACGAGCCCGCCGCGACCGCGATGATCGCCTCGCGCCGGTCCAGCCGCCGCAGCTCGCGTCGGCCCGGCGCGCGGCACTGTGTCGGGGAATTCGTTCCTTCGGGCATTGCCGTACCATACGGTACGCTTTTCTGATTGACAACGTGCCGCGCCGCAGCGCAAAGCGAGATCGATACCGATCAGTATGGTTTTGCATGTCAGCAGGTCGCTTCCCCATTCCCGCCCTTGCCGTGCTGCTCGCTGCGACGGCGCTCGCCGCCTGCGCGCCGATCCCGGATCTTGGTCCCAGGCCGGTCGCGCGGGCGCCCGACAGCATCGCCGCCCAGCAAAGCCTGGCCGGCAGTACCGCCGCGAACTGGCCGGGCGAAGGCTGGTGGTCGGCCTATGGCGACCCGCAGTTGACCCAGCTGATCGAGGAGGGGCTGCGGGGATCGCCCGACATCGCGGCGGCGGCGGCGCGGCTGCGCAAGGCGGCGGGCTACGCCCAGCAAGCGGGGGCGGCGCTCCTCCCCAGCCTCGACGTCACCGGCGATGCCGGCTACCAGAAGCAGAGCTATAACAACGGCTTCCCCAAGGAGTTCGTGCCGAAGGGATGGATCGACCGCGGCCAGCTCGCCGGCGACTTCAGCTTCGACATCGACCTCTGGGGCAAGAACCGCGCCGCGCTGGCGGCGGCAACATCCGAGGAGCGCGCCGCCGAGATCGAGGCCCGGCAGGCACGGCTGATGCTGACCACCAGCATCGCCGATGCCTATGCCGACCTCGCCCGGCTTTATGCCGAGCGTGACATCCAGCAGCGCACGCTCGACCTGCGCCTCGCCACCCAGCAGCTGGTGACGCAGCGCGAGAGCAATGGACTGGAGACGCGCGGCAGCGTCCGCCAGACCGACGCCAATGTCTCCACCGCGCGCGCCAGCCTCGCCGCCGCCGATGAGGCGATCATGCTGCGGCGCAACCAGATCGCCGCGCTGATCGGCGCCGGCCCGGATCGTGGCCTGACGATTGTCGCGCCGAAGCTGGCCGGCCTCGCCGCACAGGGCCTGCCCGCCGACGTCACCACCAACCTGATCGGCCGCCGTCCCGACATCGCCGCGGCCCTCGCCCGGACCGAGGCGGCGGCAAGCCGGATCAAGGTGGCGCGCGCCGATTTCTTCCCGGCGATCAGCCTGTCCGGGCTGGTCGGGGTGCAGGCGCTCCACCTCGACAGCCTGTTCAGCAAGGATTCGATCTACGGCAATGCCGGCCCGGCGATCAGCCTGCCGATCTTCCACGGCGGTGCGATCAGCGGCAATTACCGCGGCGCCCGGGCGACCTATGACGAAGCCGTCGCGAATTACGACAAGACCGTGATCGGCGCCTATCAGGAGGTCGCCGACGCCGTCGCCAGCCGCCAGACGCTGACCCGGCGCCTCGGCGAGGCCCGGGCGGCGGTGACCGCGTCCGAGGCCGCCTATGCGATCGCGCGACAGCGTTACGAGGGCGGCCTGTCCACCTATCTCGACGTGCTCAACGTCGAGGATCGCCTGCTCACCGCCCGCCAGGCGGTCGCCGAACTCGACGCGCGTGCCTTCACGCTCGACGTCGCCCTGATCCGCGCGCTCGGTGGCGGCTTCACCGCCGTCGACGCCCGCTTTGCCGCCAAGGAAGATCCGAATGGCTGATGCCGCCTCGCCCACCGTCGCAGAGCCGCAGAGCGACGCGCCGCCGACCCCGGCCGAGGACGCCGCGGCCAAGGAGCAGCGCACCGCCAACCGCAAGAAGTGGCTGATCCGGCTGGCGCTCTTGGTCGGCGTGATCGCGCTGTTGTGGCTCGCCTACTACCTGCTGGTCGCGCGCAACTATGTCAGCACCGACAATGCCTATGTGAACGCGGAATCGGCGCAGATCACCCCGCTGCTTTCGGCGCAGGCGATCGAGGTCAACGTCAGTGACACGAATGCGGTCAACCGCGGCGACATCCTCGTCAGGCTCGATCCGGCCAACGCGAAGATCGGCGTCGCCCAGGCCGAGGCCGACCTCGCCGAAGCGCGCCGCAAGTTCCGCCAGACGCGGGCGACCAGCACCTC
>Ga0207668_10001650_pt1 | contig 13034 bp, 13 predicted proteins | sample KBSS43metaG_FD_184323 | JGI IMG/M metagenome (GOLD analysis project Ga0207668, IMG submission 184323) | Switchgrass rhizosphere microbial communities from Kellogg Biological Station, Michigan, USA - KBS S4-3 metaG (SPAdes) (version 2) | ecosystem: Host-associated > Plants > Roots > Rhizosphere... | reverse complement strand
TCCTTGTTGTTGGTGGGTGAAATCGTGTTTTACGGAGTTGCGTGCATCATCAGCGCACGAATGCGGGTGTGCACTGCGTCACCGGTCACCTCGGCGGCGACCGACGTCAGTTCGCTGCGATCGAAACCCAGGTCGCGCAACGTGTGATCGTCGAGGCTCCGCAGCGCGTCGTAAGCGATCCTCGCCTGCCGTCGCCGCACGTACCCGTCACGGAACCGGCGAACGCCGGCGACGACGGCATCGATTGCCGAGACGAGCATCCGGGTGATCGCCCGCGCACGAAGCTTGCGCGCCGCCGTGTGGAATTCGTAGCTGCCGAGCTTCGGTTCATCGCAGATGGCATCGTTGCCGGCAGCTCCGGGCCGCAGGAAGTAAAGCGGGGCCGTGTGGCCGGCCACCGCGGACGGTTCCGACCCGGTCGAAAACCGCGTGTCGGGGTTGATGGAAGTGCGCATGACAGTCCTTTCTGTGTATTGGTGACTTGCACCTAGTTGAATATGCACATCGAGTCGATTCCCGGACCGGGGTCGCATTCACGCGAGTTGTCGATACGATCCGGCGTTTCCACGACGGCATCGCGAGCGGGCGAAACCAGCACGTCCGCACTTGCCATCGTCGTGTACCCGGCCGGCGCGAACGGCAGCGCCACCGCGGAGACTTCGGGCGACGACAGCGCGTGGGCGATCCCCGCGGCGGCCAACCACAGTGCGATGCAGATACCGATCAGCGCACCCGCGATCGCCCTCGGCGACTCCGGCAGCAGGAGTGCGGCGTCCACGTTCAGGCCAACCGATGTCGCCAGGATGGTCGAGCGCGGCGCTGGCTCGGCTTCGAAGAAATTCCAATGAAGCGTCCGACGCCAATCGGTTGCAATCGGCGCGGTCTCGACAACGACGGCGTCTCCATCCGAGTCGTTGGCAGGCGCGGCCTGCTCCACTGCGTCGTCGGTTCCCAGGAAATCCGTCGGCGCATGGTTCTGCCGCTTTACCGGCGGCGGAATCTGCGGCCCGCCCGCGTCATTCACGGGCCAGTCTGCATACCCGGTCTCACTGCGGGTCTGCGGGTGATACGCGTGCTGTTCGAGCGTCATTTGATTTCGTCCTTTGCCACGGAGGATCGCGAGTCCGGCGGTATCGATGGCGCGGGGACTGCTTGCCCGGAAATCCCCGTTGCGCCTCAGCCGTTGCTTCGATCTCCACGATTGCCGGGAGTGATTGCACTGTATTCACCGAATGCGGCAACGGGATTTCAACGGAAGGCCCTTTTTGTTTCGTGTGTTTCCGCGCATGCACACGGGCCCCGCCGGGACCGAGGCGACGGCGGCAGCGAGCCGAAGCGCGGGGAAGGGGTGCGGACGACTGCCAGGTCGAACGCCAAAGGAGGAATAGCAACGGCCGCCGCTTTCTCATCCTCGAAAGCGGCAGTGCGGCGGTGACTAACGGTCGGTGCCGAAATCGATCAGGTCGGTGCGTGGGTCAGCGTCGACGGACTGCGGCAGTGATGCGACGCCTCGCGGAATCAGCCGCGGCTTGTTTCCCAGGGATGTGACGCGCAGGCCGGAAGGCTCGACGATCGCGCTGAATCCCCAGTCTTCCCGGAATACCGTAAGTCGGACGCGCCCATCGAACCGGGGTCCGGTCGTGCCAAAGGGGAAGCATCCATCCGTGTACCACTCGAGCTCGAACGGCTTGTCCGGCACCGTCGCGCCCACCTGAAGAGGTGCGTGGTTCATCCGCACCGTCGTCCGTGGTCCGCAATTCATTGCCGGTCGCGGATCGACCCAACGGAGCGGGAGCGCATCGGCATCAAAGGCCGGCACAAGCAGCGCATTGAGTATCAACCGGGCGGAGTCGAATGCAGGAATCGGTGGCGTCGTGACGACGTCCAAATGATCGGGTTCGGTGCCTGTGGTCAGCAAGGTGGCGAGGCCGGCGCCGGCGCAGAGGACCAGCAGAGTGCGGAGCCAAGCGCCGCCCGTTCGGGCCGGATGCGTACCCTCTGGGGGCCTGTTGCCGAGCTCGGGCATACGTACCTCCGTGAAGTAGCCGTCGAGCGTATCGAGCGCGCGCGGCAGCAGGACTTCACGAAGGCCCCTTTTTTGTTTCGTTTGTTTCAGCGTCCGCCGGTACGGTCCGATTCGCCCCGGGAAAGCCTTATCCTTCGCCCTCGATTCGGCGACCGTTCGGCGTTACAGGGGGCCGGGCAGGTCCGCACGCGACGCACGACCAGCACCCTTTGAGGCTCATTCTTGAACTCCACATCACCACGCGATAGTTGTACGATTCACCGCTCCTCCAGCCGGGGGGTCGACCGTTCGGCCGCGGCGGAGGCCTGGGGAGGCGAAGCGGTGCCGGCGAGCCCGAAAGCGACCATCCTGATCGTCGACGACGAAGCCGGCGTGCGCGAAGTGTTGGAGGAATACTTCACCGCGCAGGGCTATTCGGCGATCGCTGCCGAGAGTGCGAGCGCTGCGCGCGCGGTGGTTGCCGTCAACGCGATCGACCTCGCGCTGGTCGATATCCACCTGCCCGGCGAAGACGGCTTGAGCCTTGCGCGGCACCTGCGCGAGCGATACGCAGCGATTGCGATCGTGATGCTGACCTCCGCCGGTACGGTCGTCGACCGGATCGTCGGCCTCGAGATGGGCGCCGACGACTACGTCGCCAAGCCCTTCGATCCCCGTGAACTGGTCGCGCGCGTCAAGAGCGTGCTGCGCCGCACATCGTCGGCGGCGCGCGCGGAAATCGGGGCGGAGCGAGTCCGTATCGGACGTTGCGTGCTGGACCTGGCCGCACACCGGCTCACCGATGAAAAGGGCGCCGACGTGCCGATGTCGCCGCTGGAGTTCGACCTTCTCAAAGCGCTGGCCGAACACCCCAACCGGGCACTGTCCCGCGAGCGCATCCTGAATTTGAGCCAGCAAAAGGACTGGGACCCGTTCGACCGCAGCGTAGACCTGCGGATCATGCGGCTGCGCAAGAAGGTCGAGCCGGATCCCGAGCATCCGAGGTTCATCAGGACGATACGCAACGAGGGCTACATCTTCGTGCCGGACGGAGGCTGAGAACAAGATGAACGGATATCTGCGCGCGGGACGGATCCTTGGCGTGCTCGCGTGCGCCGCGCTGCTCTCACTGGTCGGTTGCTCGCGCGAGCCCGAGACCGCGCTGCGCATCGGGACCAATGTCTGGATCGGCAGCGAGCCGCTGTACCTGGCGCGGGAATTGGGTCGTCTCGACCCGGCGTCGGTCCAACTGGTCGAGTATCCATCGGCGAGCGAGGTCCTCCGCGCGTTCCGGAACCAGGCCATCGACGGCATGGTCATCAGCCTCGATGAGTTGTTCGGGCTTGCCGTCGACGGACTGGATCCGCGCGTCATCCTGGTGGTTGACGTTTCGCATGGGGCCGACGTGGTCGTGGGCCGGCGGGGAATGAAGTCGATGCGCGACCTCAAGAGCAAATCGGTTGCGGTCGAAAGCGGCGCGCTCGGTGCCTTCGTGCTGAGCCGGGCGCTGTCGCTCAACGGCATGCAGGCGAGCGACGTCAACGTCGTTCACCTCGAGTCGAACGAGCAGCCTACCGCGTTCGAAAAGGGACAGGTCGACGGCGCCGTGACGTTCGACCCCTACCGCACGCAGTTCCTGAAGGCCGGCGCGGCAACGCTGTTCGACAGCACGCAGATCCCCGGCGAAATCGTCGACCTGATTGCCGTGCGTGCCTCGGTCCTCGAAAAGCGGCCGAAGGCGGTCCAGGCGCTCCTCACCGGCTGGTTCAGCGCGCTCGACTACATGAAGAGCGACCCCAAGGATGCGGCGCGACGGATGGGGATTCGCCAGCAGACGAGCGGCGAGCAGTTCCTGGAGGCGCTGAAGGGCCTGCACATCCCGTCCCGCGACGAGAACCTCGCGATGATCGGTGGTGCCACGCCGCAACTGGCTGTCACCGGGCGCAAGCTGTTGACGTTGATGCTGGAAGCGAAGCTGCTGCGCACCGGCCTGGAAATCGAAAAGATATTGGCACCGGGGCCGGTAGCGAACCTGCCCAGATGAACATTCGCGTTCCGGCAACGCTCAAGTTCACCGTCCCGCTCATCCTGCTCGGCTTCGCTGCGACGCTGAGCACGGTCAATCTGCTCTATCACGTCCCGCAGGCCGAACGCGCGGCGGAGGAGGACGGCCGGAAGCGACTCGCACAGGAGATGTCGCGGCTGCAGAGCACGCTGGAATACCTGTTGCTGAAGGGCGACCTGCCCGCGGCGCAGCACGAGATCGCCGTGCTCGCGCACAGCCACGACGTGGTTCTCGCCGCGCTGATCGACGACAAGAACACCGTCATCGCGACCACGCGACGCGCGTGGCTCGGGCGGCCGATGATGGAGGTGCTGCCGCAATACGACCTCGACCAGGCCGCCGACGCCATCCGCGATCGGCGCTCGGAATTGACGATCGGATCGAAGGGCAACGAATTGCTCGGGACCGCCGGCCTCCTGCTCGGGCGCGAGCGCGAGGAACTCCGACCGTCGCGCACCGGCGGTGTCGTGCTGATCTACGATCTGAAGCGCTACAAGGCCGAAGCACGCGACCAGGTCATCCAGCAATCGCTGTACTGGGCGGGATGGGTCACGGCGCTCGCGCTGGCGATGTGGCTGGTGTTTCACTTTCTGCTGACCCGGCGCACGGCGCGGCTGGTGCACGCGGCCGAGCAGATCGCTGCCGGCGACCTGGCCGCGCGCGGCGATCTCAAGGGCCCGGACGAACTGGGTCGATTGAGCCGCGCGTTCGATGCCATGGCGCTTTCGCTTGCCCGCGACATCAACAGCCGCAAGGTGGCCGAGGAGGCGTTGCGCGCCAGCGAGGAGCAGTACCACGCGATGTTCAACGCCTCGATCGACGGGCTGGCGCTGTGGAGCTCCGATGGCCGGATCGTCGATACCAACCCGGCGCTGTGGCGCATGTACGGCTACAGCCGCGACGAGTTCAAGGCATTGACGGCGGGCAGCTGGGCCGGGCCGTCGTATGCGCCGGCGTTCCTGAATGCGATCGCCGCCGGGGAGTCGCTACACTCGGAAGTCACCGAGCTGCGCAAGGACGGCTCGGCACTGGAGCTCGACGTGCACGGGATCCCGATGCAGTACCAGGGAAAGCCGCACGTGTTGACGATCGCCCGCGACATTACCGAGAAGAAGCGTTCGGCCGCCGAGCTTGCCCGCCAGCGCGAAACCCTCTACCAGCGGGAGAAGCTGGCGGCGCTCGGTTCCCTGCTGGCGGGCGTTGCGCACGAGCTCAACAACCCGCTGTCGGTGGTCGTCGCGCGCGCGGTGATGCTCGAGGAGCAGGGTGACCCGACGACGCAGACGGCAGCGCTCAAGATCCGTGTCGCCGCCGAGCGCTGCGCGCGGATCGTGCGAACGTTCCTGGCGATGGCGCGTCAGCAACCGCGCGAGCGCGGCCCGGTCGCGATCGGCGACGTCGTGACGGCGGCGCTCGACATCGCCAACTACGCGATTCGGACCAGCAGTATCGAGGTGACGCTGGATCTCGCAACCGATGTCCCGCACATACTCGCCGACGCCGACCAGCTGCATCAGGTGTTGCTCAATCTGATCATCAACGCCCAGCAGTCGCTGCAGGATCGGCCGCCGCCACGCAGCATCACCATCCGGACACGTTTCGACGCCGGCGCCAACCTGCTTCGCGTGACGGTTGCCGACAACGGGCCGGGCATCCCGGCGCATCTTCGCGCGCGCGTGTTCGAGCCGTACTTCACCACCAAGCCCACGGGCGTCGGTACCGGTGTCGGGTTGGCCGTCAGTCTCGGCATCGTCGAGGCCCACGGCGGCACCCTCACCGTCGACTGCCCGGCCAGCGGGGGCGCGGTATTCACGATCACGCTGCCGGTGAACGCAGTCGAGGCTGCCCGTGCCGATCCCGGGCCGTCGTCCAGCCCGGACGGGAGCCGGCGCACGGTACTGGTCGTCGACGACGAGGAGGAGATTCGCGAATCCCTCTCGGAGATCCTGACCGGCGCCCGGCATCGCGTGGTGACCGCACGATCCGGTCGTGAAGCGCTGCAGCGGATGGCCGAGCGCAACTACGACGTCATCCTCACCGATATCCGGATGCCCGACCTCGATGGACGCGCGCTCTACCGCGAGATCGAGCAGCGCTGGCCGGCGCTGGCTTCGCGCGTCGTGTTCATTACCGGCGACACGCTCGCCTCGACGCTGCGCGAGTTCGTGGCCGAGAGCGGTCGACGCGTGATCGAGAAGCCGTTCCTGCCTGGCGAAATACGGCGCATCGTCGCCGAACTGGCGCTGGACGGAGGCGTCGCTCCGCCCGACTGACGCAACGCCGCCGCGCATCTTCTGCGCGTCGTCCTCCCACCGTCACCCGCCGGGCATTCCGCTAGCGCGGCGCGTGTCGTCCGCCGCGCTGCAGCCCGTTTCCTGCAAAAACGCAACTCGGGCCGCGATCGCCTGCCTGCTGCAGCGAACGCCTTCGCCGGATCGCTCGTCGCGGACGCGCTTCGCGACGCCAAGAGAAACAAACGAAACAAAAAGCGCCTCCCGGTGAAGTGGAGCCGACGCACGTCGTCGCTACATTGCAAGTCATCCCCGCGCCCGATGGCGACCACCGTCGGCGCGGGGCGGAAACAAAGGTCGTCGTCAGAACTTCCACCGATACTAGGAGAGACAGTCATGAAAGACCAGGTTGCCGATTCGAACCGCTATCAGCGGGCGGTCGCAAACTCGAAACGGATTCGATGGGACATCGACCGCGACGTCATTCGCGGCCGCAGTTTCGATTTCACCAAGAAGTTCCTTCCCGATGGATTATCGAAGGTCGACCGCCTCGCCTTTCTCGGCGCGGACGACCAGCGGCTGCTCAGCCAGATCCAGGGGCGCACGTACGCCAACATGTTCGGCCTCGTCGAGCGCTTCATCGCCGCCAAGGTCCTCGACGTGAGCCGCGATCACAGCCTCGGCGACCAGCACGCGCTGGAGGCGCTGGTGCGCTTCGCGGACGAGGAGATCAAGCATCAGGAGCTGTTCCGGCGCATCGAGCGGATGTCCGGCGACGGAATGCCGCATGGATACACGTTCGTTCCGGAGGCCAATGCCGTCGCCTCGGCGGTGCTTTCCAAGTCCACGTGGGCGGTGCTGGCGCTGACCTGCCACATCGAGCTGTTCGTGCTCGCGCACTACCGCGAGAGCATCGACGCCGATGCCGGCGTGTCCGAGCTCTGGAAGGACGTGTTCCTGTTCCACTGGAGAGAGGAAGCGCAGCACGCGATCATCGACGAGATGGAGTGGCGCCGCGTGCACGACCAGCTGTCGGCCGCGGAAGTGGACCAGGGCGTGACCGACCTGATCGAGTTGGTCGGCGCTGTCGACGGCCTGGTGCAGCTGCAGGCGCGGGCCGATGCCGACTACTTCCTCGCCGTCTGCGCCGGCTCGTACTCGCCGGACGAAGCGAAGCGAATCCATGCCGGCGTATTGGACGCGTACCGGTGGCAATACATCGTCTCCGGCGTCCAGGAGCCGCGTTTCAGCAAGGCACTCGGAAGCATGATCACCGAGAGCCAGGGCGCACGGATCGGCAGCGCGCTCGCGCCGATCATGTGACGTCGCAAGACGCCATCACACAAACAAGGAAACATCATGAGCAAGAGCTACAAGGGAAGCTGTTTCTGCAACGCCGTCGAGCTCACCGTCACCGGTGAGCCGGAGGCGGCCGGATTCTGCCATTGCGCGTCGTGCCGGAGCTGGTCGGCGTCGCCGGTCAACGCGTTCAGTCTGTGGAAGCCGGACGCGGTGAAGATCACCAAGGGCCAGGAGTACATCGGCGAGTACCACAAGACCGAGCGGAGCTACCGCAAGTTCTGCAAGGCCTGCGGCGGACACCTGTTCACCGACCATCCGCATTGGGGGCTGATCGACGTGTATGCCGCGACGATCCCCACCTATCGTCACCAACCGCAAGTGCATGTGAACTACGCGGAGACGGTTCTCCCCATGAAGGACGGTCTTCCCAAGATGAAGGACCTGCCGAAGGAGATGGGCGGGTCGGGCGAGACGCTCCCCGAAGAGCGTTCCGTCGCGCTCGAGATGGAGCTAGGTTGAGAACGATGAAACGGTACCAGGCCAGGATCCCGCGAGCCGTGCTCGGCTTCGCGTCGATCGTCATGTCGGCCATCACGCTCGCCGTGACGGTCGTCGTGCCGGCGGAGACGGCCTTCGACCGTCCGGAGCTCTGCGTCGTCGAAGCGTCGCGGCCGCCACTGGTCGCGGCGGCCGGCGACGCAGGACGCGGGCGTTTTGCCCAGGAACAACCCATTGCCACACGATAGCCATGTCAGCCAACACTCAGCCATACGCCGGTCCCGAAGCCGGCATCACGACCAGCGCATTCGGCAGCCGCTACACCTGGCCAGCCGTCGGCGGAAACGTCCTCGCGCCTGCCGGGACGGCGACGACGCGGATTGTCGAGCGACTCGACGCGCGCGCGCGGGGCGCACTCGTCGACCACTTCGTCGAGCTGTCGATTCGCGATCGTCGCCTGCGCTTCGGCATCCCGCTGGCCCGCACGGGCATCGCGTCGTACGTCGAACGGATCGATTTCGACCGCGACGCGGTGCTGGGTGTCGGCGATGCTGGGTCCGGTTTCCTCGGCGTCACTCACATTGCGCTGGTGGATGGCGTCGCCGAGCTCGGGCTGTCGGTGGTGCCGTCACTCCGCAATGTCGGTCTGGGCAGTGCAATGTTCGAAGAGGCGGTTGCGCATGCGCGCGCACGGGGAGCGTCGCGCGTCTACGTGAGATTCCTGGTCGAGAATGTCCCGGTCCTGCGCCTCGCGCGGCGATTCGGCATGCAGATCGTGTTGCAAGGCGACGAAGCCGATGGCTGGCTCGAGCTGACGCCGATGCCGCTGACGGCGACGGTGGCGGCGGGCGCGACGGCAGTGAACGACGATGCGCTCGACGCTGCGGAGACACGATCAGCGTAGCCTCGCGACGTTGAGCACTGCGGTCGCGAGACCGCCGAAGTACAGAGGCGTCGAACGCCGAGTCGGATTCGGCGCGATGCCGCCGCTCGTGGAGCGGGGGCCTTCGATTTCCTCGCGGATGCGGCGTCGGCCACGCTTGGGCCGAGCGGTGCCGCGTAGGGAGCGCATCCATCCCAGGATTCGCTCGTTGCTATCGGACGTCAGGGCCTCGGCGACCGATCGTCCACCCCACCGGGGCCGCTCCGGCCGTGTAGTGGGTTTCCCGTGCCGACTGCCCCATAATCGCGGCTTGCCGCCCGGGTCGGCTCGTCAATTCCACTTCACCCGACAACCAACGTCGACCGGGCGCATGTGAAGGAACCTTTGGACAAGCGGTTGCAGCGTACGCTCGGAACGGCGGAAGATCGGTGGCGGGGAATCAAGACGCTGTTGCTGCTCGTGGCGCTGATCGCCCTCGCGCTGGTCGCCGTATATCACCGCAATCCCGACTTGTCGCACGTCGACGTCGTGTTTCTGTCGGGCAGCGAGCGCGGCAACTACTACGGAACCGTCGCGCGGCTTGCGGCCGAGGCCAAGCGCCAGCACGGGCGAATCGAGAATCGTGCGACGGCGGGTTCCATCGAGAACATCGCGAAGCTGGTCGATGGGAAGGCGCATTGCAGCGCTCAATTCGCGCTCGTCCAGGACGGATTGCCGTGGCCGGAGGGCAGCCCCCTCGAGCTGATCGGGCGGCTGTCATCCCCCGAGTCCTTCATCGTGCTGGGACGCGACGCCGATACCATTCGATCGACGGCCGATTTGCGGGGCAAACGGGTCGGCATCGGTCCCGTCGGCAGCGGGACCGAGCACGTGGCGCGCCAGGTGCTGGCCGAAGTGTCCGAGCTCGATCTCAAGGTATCGACGCATCCGATCGATGTCCAGCTCGCGATGGTCGAGAAGGGTGAGCTCGATCTTGCCGCGATGGTCATCGACGCAGATGCGCAGCTGCTGCGCGAGGCCGTGCGCGACCGAAAACTGCAGATTGTCGATATCGCCGGCGCCGACGCGCTGGCGCGCCGGCTGCCGTTTGCGCGGGCAGGGCGGATCGCCGCGGGTTCCTACGATCCGATCCGCGAGTTCCCGCCGACCGACAAGCGCGTCATTCAGGTCGGCGTGCTCGTCATCGGCAACGGCTGCGCCCGGGAGTCGGTCACCCAGGGGGTCATCACGACGCTCACGCGTATCTTCCCCGACTTCGTCAGGGTGAACCGCGAGCGTGCAAACCTCACCGGGCTGCCCGTCGCCTCCGCTGCCCGAAGCTATTACGAAAACGATGGTCCCGATCCCGTCGGCGAGTACGTGCCGTGGTTCATCGACATCATGCCGACGGCCCGCTGGCTGCAGATCATCTTCCTGCTGTCGCTCGTGTTCGGCGCGCAATCGGTGGCCCACCGGTTCCGCTTGTGGCGGATCGACGCGATGCGCGTCGACATCGAGAGCGACGTGCTGAGGCTGTTCGCACCGGGTGTTACCGTCGGCGAAATCGCGGCGATGGAGCCGGACGATCGGCAGCGAGCGCCTGACGCGCGCGCACGGCTCGCCGCGGCGATCAGCGAGCTCGGGCAGCTCGCTGAGCGTTGCCGCCGGTACTCGGTGTCGTTCCTGGTGCCGATGGGCCAGGAGATGGGATACCGGATCCAGGAAGGGCTGATCGCCGACCTGCAGATCGTGCTGAAGCGCTTTCGCGAACGGCTCGATCGCTGAGCGCAGGTTCGGTCGCGGTAGACTTGCGCGATAATGCCCCGACCGAATCAGCTGCGCCATTGCACAGGAAACGACTGATGAAACACGTATCAAGCGTACTTGCGGGACAGTATCTGGCTCGGGTTCTCGCCTGGGTTGCTGCCGCGGCCGTGATCGCCGGCTGTGCCACCCCGGCACCGCCGCCGCCGGACGTGAGTTCGCTGGCGGCCGCCGGGTTCAAGATCCTCGCGGCGACGACAACCCAGCAGCGCGAGCACCTGCAGACGCTGACGCCCGGACAGATCACCGCGTGGCAACGGAACGGCCGGGAGTTCTTCGTCTATCCCGACGTGGCCGCCAGTCGTCTCTACGTCGGCACGCCCAAGGAGTATCAGGCGTACCAGCGATTGCAGCCGGGATCGGCGCCGAACGTGCCGGCGCAGCTGGCGGCGCAACGATCTGCGGACATGGCGTCGTACACGAAGCAGGACGTCGCAATCCAGCGGGACAACAAGCGCGACCTCAACGATCCGTACTATTTCTGGCCGGACTTTTTCGCTCTCGATTGGTAGGGTCGCCACTCGCCCGCGCCGTCGCGGCGTGGGACGTTTCGTTGCCCGGTGCACCGCCGAAGTCCGTTGCGCACTGGGCCGCGAGGTCCTTCCCGCCGGCATAGTGCGACAGATCGATGACCTTGTCCTGCGGCAGCCGCGACAGCGTGCGGTCCAGCAGTCGGTGCAGTCGCTTGTCGAATCCGGGTGGGCGCGATTCCAGCAGCTGATGGAGCTCGCCGTCGCTTTGTGCGGTCCCCAGGAACTGCCAGCGATCGACGACGTGCATGTCGGAGTGCTCGCGAATGCCCACCGGTCCTCGATGCGGCCACGCGGGAACACGATGTGGCCGCAGCGCGGTGAATACGCGGACGAGCTCCTTGTGACGATGCGTGGATCCGACGCAAGCGTCCGGGCGATCGATCGGGCAGGCCGCGCACTCGATCCCCGCCGATTCGCTGATCCCGAGCAGGCAATGGCACAACCGATGCCGGCGCGCGAGACGCTCCAGCGCATTCTTTGCCTTGCGTTCCGACGCGAACAGGCCGAAACGATCGATGGTCGGAGGCGTTTCGGACATCGGTACGATCGAGACGCTGGGCACCGCGTCGGGCGCGAGCTGCCACGTGAACGAGGCCCCACCGGCGCTGCGTTTCGCGGTGGCGAAATGGACGCTGTCGAGCGCCGCCGCGTGCAGTCTCGCGCCGAGCATGCCGCGCGTAGCACGCCACGTGATGTTCGTGACCCGATGCGCATGCTCGAGTGCCTTGCCCGACGCGTGGTCGAGCCGGAAATAATTGATGACGTGCAACCGCAGGTTGTTGGCGGCGCCGACGAAGAGCGGCGCATTGCCTTCGCCGTGCAGCACATACGCGCCGGGCGATCCGGGCAGGCGGCCGATCAGCGACGCATCGAGCTCGGGTGGCAACACCGGTCCGGCGAGCAGGCCATCGAGCACCTCGCGGATCACGCCCTCCGCGTGTCCGCGATGGATTGCTTGCCACAGTTGCCAGACGAGATCGGCGTCCGGCAGCGCACGATGTCTCGCTCCGACACAGAGTCCATGACACTCGGCCAGCGAATCCAGGTCGTGGCCCGGCAAGTTCGGATACAGCTTTCGCGACAGCATCACCGAGCAAACAACCGGCGGATCGAACGCAATGCCCACACGCTCGAATTCGGCGCGCAGGAACGCGTGGTCGAACCTCGCGTTATGGGCGACGAACAGTCGCCCGGACAGCCGGCGCTCGAGAGCGGCGGCGATGTCGGCGAACGACGGCAGATCGTCGACGTCGGCGGTCGCGGCGTCGTCGGAGCCCTCGCGATCGACGCGGCGACGCGGGGTCCTGAGCAACGTCGTCCAGCGCTCGACGCGTGTCTCGTCGACGGTGACGACGCCGATCTCCGTGACACGGTTCTCGACGGGGCTCAAGCCCGTCGTTTCGACGTCGACGAACGCCAGTGGGGTCGGAAAATGCACGTCTGAGGTTACGGAAGCTGGAAACGGCATTATCGAACGATCGTTCGACGGCGTCCAGTGCGGCGGCCGCTGAGCGCACCGGCGTGAGCGATTGCCCTAGCGGGGGGAGGTGTCGGTGAAGCCGAACAATCGCTGCGGCGTTTCCCAGCGCACCGTGCGGCGCGCTTCCGGATCCGGGAAGAGCTGTTCGAACATCTCGATCAGCGGCCCGTAGTCGATGCGTGCCGGCGCGCGCAGGAACGGCCAGTCCGAGGCCCAGACCAGCCCGCGGGGCGT
>Ga0207668_10001649_pt1 | contig 13042 bp, 13 predicted proteins | sample KBSS43metaG_FD_184323 | JGI IMG/M metagenome (GOLD analysis project Ga0207668, IMG submission 184323) | Switchgrass rhizosphere microbial communities from Kellogg Biological Station, Michigan, USA - KBS S4-3 metaG (SPAdes) (version 2) | ecosystem: Host-associated > Plants > Roots > Rhizosphere... | reverse complement strand
CTCGCCGATCAGGATTTCCTTGCCACCCTGCAGGGTGATGCAAAGGGACGGTTGATAGACGTAATGATTGTCCATCTCATGGAACGCGCGGATGATATGCAAGCCGGCGTTCGGGATCGGGAAGTATCCCTCCCCGCCGCCATTCGCGTCGGCATAGGCGTTGACCGCCGCCAATAAAGTTGGGGCCATGCCGATCCTTTCCGCGCGACCGTCGCGAGCTTCACGCTGAGCAGCGCCGTGCATCACATCGCGTGTAGGAAAAGGCAAGATTTTTCCAAGTTCCGGCATTTTGACCACTGGTCATTCCTTCTAGCTTGCTGGCGCCAACCGAAACTAGTGAGCAAGATAATGTCACAAACAAACCGGGTGTCAAGCATCACGCATGACTGCATGCTATCTGTCAATTTATACTTTGCACATTCGAGTTGAATTTAAGCAGGGCATTCACTCCAAATCCAAATATCTGACGTTTTTTACTGCTTCAAAAGCTTACCCTCAATCCATGATACATATGGCTTAGCCACCAGATCCCGCGTTTTTAACCGCAGGCCCCTGCGTGGAGGTACAAGTGGGCGACGGTGGCCTGAGCCGCCGTTCACTGGGGATCCGCAGAAATACATCATTTCCGGAACTGCGAACCTGCCCTTGGTTCGCGGCTCCGACGCGAGGTCGCCCCCATCCCCCGCCCGGGCGGCCTCGACGGTCACCGAAGGAAGCCCGCACATCGGGCGCCTTCGGTGACCTTGTGTCCCCTCGAACGAAAAGGTCCTTCGATGAGAAAGCTCGTTCCGATCCTCCTCGCCTGTGCCGTTGGCCCTGTCTCGGCCGGCGCCGCTCAGGCTCAGTCCGCTCCATCCGACGGTGGCCCGCACGGTGTGGTCGCTATCGGTCCTGGTGTCGTTCCCGAATTCGACGGCTCGCGAGACATGCGGGTCCTGCCCTTCGTCATGGCTGACGTTCGCTGGGGCGGCGTCAACGTTCAGGTTCGCGGCCCCGGCCTGCGGGTCGACGTCATCTCGGACCCAAGGCTCTCATTCGGGCCGGTCATCGGCGCTCGACTGCCTCGCAACGATGCGGACGGCCGGCTCGGGCTGCTGCCCGAAATAGATACCGCGATCGAGGCCGGCGCGTTCGTCGGCTATCGCTTTGGTGGCGATCAATACGGGCAGGGCGCGCTTCAGATGGAGCTTTCGGTGCTCCACGACGTATCGCGCACACACAACGGGCTGCTCGCCACCGCGAGCGCCAGCTATGCCGCCGTCAGCCGCAAGGACTTCTTCCTCTCGATCGACGCGCAGACCACGCTGGCGAGCAGCGATTATACGCGTGCCTATTTCGGGGTCGATCAGGCCGCAGCCGCTGCAAGCGGCCTTCGGGCTTACCGCCCGGATGGGGGCATCCGGGATGTCGGGGCCGGCGTGACCGCCGGATACTGGTTCTCCCCCAAGCTCGGGATCACCGCGCGAGCGGGCGCCACCTATCTTATGGGTGATATCGCGGACAGCCCGATCACCGAAGAAGGCCGCCGCTGGCAACCGGCGGGCGGCATCATGCTCTCGTACCGGTTCTGAGCTGCTCATGCCCGGCGATCCGTCCGTCGACATCCCTCCGTCCGCAGCGCCGCCCGGCACTGCGGACACCCCCGCCGGTCCGCGTCGGGCGCTTGCATCGGATGGGATCGCGGTCGCCGGCAACAGCGAGGGCGGGCACAACCGCAGCCGCGCGAACGGGCTTGTGTTCATGTCGCTGCGGGACATCGGCCTTTTCCTGCGCAGCGCTCGGACCGACGCCGCGATCGGGCGCGCCCGCAAACGTCGTGGCAATGCCGCTGCGTTCGAGGAAGCCTATGCGCGCGGCGATCCCTGGGGTGCGGGAGATTCGAGATACCTCTACCAACGCCGAAAGTACCAAACTCTTCTCGGGCTCCTTCCGCAGGATCGCTACGAGCGCGTTCTCGATATCGGGTCCGGCCTCGGCCATATGGCACGCGGCCTGTCGGCTCGGGCCACAGAGGTGGTGGGCGTGGACATCGCGCAGGGCGCGGTCGACCAGGCTCGCCTCCTCCACGCCGACATCCCGAACCTCCATTTCATCCAAGGGGATCTGCTTCGATTGCCCGATATACTGGACGGTGGGTTCGATCTCATCGTCCTCGCGGACACGATCTATTACCTTCCGCCTCCTATAGACGATGCATTGCTCAAGATGCTGGCCGCGCGCGTTGCGCGGTTGCTGCGGCCCGGCGGCATGCTGGTTCTGTGCAATCACTTCTTCTTTTCGGCGGACCGGGACAGCCGCCTTTCTCGCCGTATTCACGACGCCTTCGCTTGGTCTCCAGCCTGGGAGCTGGCCGCACATCATCGTCGACCATTCTATCTGGTGAGCTTCCTCACGAAGAGCAGCGCCGCAGCGATGGCGAGCGTTACGGCGACGTGATGCTCGACGATCCTCTTGGCGCACTGCTCCTGCTTGCGGCTCCGATCGGCTTCGCCGGCGTCTTCGTCTTGGCGTTGCTCGAGCGGATCGTGCCGATCCTCCCGTCCCACGGCCTCTTCGCGGCGATCGGCATCGCTGCCGCCGAAGGGTCATGGGGTCTGACTGCGGCAATGATCGCATCAATACTGGGCGGTGGAACAGGTGCCTTCGCGGCTCTTCATCGCGCTTCGGGTCACCGCGCGATACCGGGTCGCCCATTCCGCCTCGCACGGGCGACGATGACAACCCGGTGAGCGGCCTGAATGCGTAAACTACACCGGCAGCAGCGGAGAATACTCCATCAGGAAGTTTATGAATGTCGACACTCGTCCGGGCGTAGGCCGCCGATCGTGCCGGATCGGGCGGCGGTCCATTGCGGTCCGAAGTCATCGCCGACGAACTATGGCGGTTTAGGCAAGTTTTTCGAAGGATCAGACGTTCGAAGCTGGGCTCGGGCAGCGTATCCTGCGGCGATGTTCACTACTGAATAGAGCCAGTCGCATGTCGTACCAGCTCGTGGTCAATGGCCGCGCACATCGGATCGAGGAGGACGGACAGACTCCGCTCTTGTGGGTGCTTCGCGACACGCTTCATCTCACTGGCACGAAATATGGCTGCGGGATCGCCCAATGCGGCGCGTGCACGATTCATGTGGATGGCCAGCCCATGCGCTCGTGCTCACTGCCCCTGGAAGCGGCCGCCGGATCGCAGATCGTCACGATCGAAGCGGTGGCGGGGGCTGAAGCGGACGCGCTTCGCGCCGCCTGGGTAGAGCGCGACGTGCCCCAATGTGGATTTTGCCAGTCGGGCCAGATCATGAGCGCGGTGGCGCTGCTTCGCGTCAAAAGCATCCCGACCGACGACGACATCGATCGCGCCATGAGCGGTAACATCTGCCGTTGCGCGACGTACAACCGCATTCGCGCCGCCATCCATGACGCGGCGCGATCGCCATCCTCCCCGGCGACGACGGCATGAGATGGCGACGTCGATCCCGCTCGGCCACGCCACGTCGGCGCCGGCTTCGGATCGGCTGCCTGCCGCTTCTGGCGATCATCGTCGCGGTAGTCGTTGTGACCGCGGTGATAGCGCTCCGTCCCCGCGCCTTGCCGCAACCCGAGCCCATCGCTGCCGCACCGCCGAAGAGCAAGGTGGCGCATCTGCGATCAGTTGTGTCATTCGCCTCGATCGGCGATGCCGAGGCCCGCTCGCTTGCGCTGTTCGCGGAAGCTGGGCGCGTGATCCAGCATCCGCGCTGCATGAACTGCCATCCCCGCAATGATCGTCCGACGCAAACCGACGCAATGCGGGCCCATATTCCCTGGGTCGCGCGCGGTCCGGACGACGCAGGCGAACCGACGCTCCGCTGCTCGACCTGTCACCACGCCGCGAACTTCGAAGCGTCGGGCGTGCCCGGCAATCCCAAATGGAAGCTCGCGCCGATCGAGATGGCCTGGCAGGGCAAGTCGCTCGGGGATATCTGCCGCCAGATGCTCGACCCGGCGCGCTCGCACATGGATCGGGCCGCGTTGCTCCACCACATGGCGCAAGACGAACTCGTCGGCTGGGCATGGCATCCGGGCGGCAAGCGCAATCCCGCGCCCGGTACGCAGGCGGAGTTCGGTGCACTCATCAAGGCCTGGCTCGAATCCGGTGCGAGGTGTCCCGCATGAAGTCTCTGCCTGAAAATATTGATCCCGCCGAGCCGGCTGCGAAGCGCGGCTTCCGCATGACCCGGCGCCGGATGATCCTGGGCGGGTCGCTCATCGGCGGCGCGCTGGTGGTTGGCTATACCGCGACGCATCCGCTGGAGGTGGGCGGCGCGATCCTGAGCGGCGGCGGCGCCGATCCCGAGCCGAGCGCTTTCGGGTCGTACATCCGCATCGCCCCGGATGGCTCCGTCACGGTCGTGAATCGCCAGCAGGAACTCGGCCAGGGCATCCATGCCGGTCTAGCCGCCCTCGTCGCCGAGGAGCTCGACGCCGATTGGGGCCGGGTAAAGGTCATCGATTCCCGCAGCAATTTCCGGGCCTATGGACCGCAGGGTTCCGTCGGATCGCGTTCGATCTCCTCCAATTGGGATCTGATGCGGAATGCCGGGGCGGCTGCGCGCGCGATGTTCGTCGAAGCGGCAGCGCTGCGCTGGAGCGTCCCACGGCGGCTCATCGACGTTCGCGACGGGATCGTCTCACATCCCGCGTCAAGACGTTCCGCAACCTTCGCGGAGTTGCTCGCCGACGCATCCCGGCAGACCCCGCCGCAGCAGCCCACGCTCAAGCAGACGAAGGACTATCGTCTGATCGGCACGGATCGGGTTCGGCGCAAGGACAGCCTGCCGAAGAGCACGGGCGCCCAGGTCTATACGCAGGACGTCCAGGAGGCCGATCTGCTCGTCGCCATGGTCGCGCACAGCCCACGCTTCGGCGGCAAGCTTGCCCGCTTCGATCCATCCGATGCCCGGAAGGTAAAGGGCGTGGTCGACGTGTTCGCGATCGAGACCGGCGTCGCGGTGGTTGCACAAAGCACCTTCGCGGCGCGGAAAGGCCGTGAGGCGTTGCGCGTCGAGTGGGACGATAGCGAGGCGGAGAAACGCTCGACGCCCGATCTGATCCGCTATTATCACGAACTGGCTGCGGGCCATGGCGACGTGAACCCGAGTGACTTTGCCATGAAGGGCGAGGAACCTGAAACCCCCTTCAGCGGGGACGTCGTCGAGTTCGCTTTTGACTTCCCCTATCTGGCGCATGCTCCGATGGAAACGCTCGACTGCGTCGCAGCCGTTGACGGCCGGAACGTGTCGATCACCTCAGGATCGCATATTCCCATTATTGATCAGGTGCAGGCCGCGCTGACGGCCCGCACGATTCCGGGCCGTGTCGATCTCAAGGTGATCCCGGCAGGCGGTTCGTTCGGCCGCCGCGGCGTCATGAGCGCGGACTACGTCGTCGAATGCGTGCGGATCGCCAAGCGGACCAACGGACGGCCGGTCAAGATGATCTGGACGCGCGAGGACGAGATGATAGCCGGCTATTTCCGTCCAATGTCCCATCACCGCCTCTGGATCCAGATAGGACGCGACGGCTTTCCGCAGCGCTGGCGCGTTCACAGCGTTTGCCAGCCGCTTGTTCCGGTTGGCCCGAACAGTCAGGCCGTGGAGGGCATCGAGGGTTCGCCCTATTTCTCCACGGCATCGACGGTGGACGGGAAGATCTTCAGCCCCTCCTTCGCAGTGCCGCCATCCTTCTGGCGATCGGTCGGCCATTCCCATACCGCGTTCGTGATGGAGCATGTCATCGACCAGCTCGCCCGACGGGCCGGCCGCGATCCCTCCGCATATCGCCGGACATTCTATGAAAGAGGAGGTGACAAGCGGCGCCTGGTCTTGCTCGACGAGCTGTGCCGCCGCTCAGGCTGGGCGGGACCGATCGAAACCGGCTGGGCGCGCGGTCTCGCAATTCATGAAACGTACGGGACCCTCGTCGGCCAAGTCGCGGAAGTACGGCTGGACCAGGGCAAGCCGGTCGTCCGTCGCGTCGTCGCCGTCGTTGACTGTGGTATCGCCGTTTCTCCCGACCAGATCGCAGCGCAGATGGAAGGCGGCATCGGCTTCGGCCTTTCTGCCGGCCTGTACGGTTCGATGACGCTCAGGGACGGTGTGGTTCAGCAAACGAACTTCCACACCTATCCGGTCCTGCGGATGAATGAGATGCCAGCGGTCGAGACGCACATCATCGCATCCACGAACCGGCCCACCGGCATGGGCGAACCCGGCGTCCCGCCGATCGCGCCGGCCGTCGCAAACGCCCTCCTCGCGCTGACAGGCAAGCCGACGCGAAGCCTACCGCTAATACAGGGGGCGCTATGAGCGGCGCGCCGGGGAATCCTGCCTGATCACTCGACGACCCCAACGGCTCTCGCTCGTGATCCCAACCGCGCGAGGCAGCGGCGAGACAACCAGGTTTTCCATCACCCGGTCTGCACCCTGCGACCGACATATTCGCTGTAGAGGCGCTGCTGATTCAGGACGTCACGCTTGGGCGCAACGCCGAACATCCGGGAATATTCGCGGCTGAACTGCGACGCGCTTTCATAGCCCACCTGATAGGCGGCCTGCGCGACGTTCGTATTTTCCGTCACCATCAGGCGCCGCGCCTCGAGAAGGCGCAGCTGCTTCTGGAACTGCAGCGGCGTCATCGACGTCATCGCCTTGAAGTGCTGATGGAATGACGAAAGGCTCATGCGCGCAGCCTCTGCCAGTTGCTCCAAACGCAGCGTTCGCGCGACGTTTTCGTGCAGGAGATGGAGGGCTTTGGCGATCCGTGCTGCGTTCGATTCAGGCTCGACCAGTTTGCGGAGCTCGCCACCATTGGGGCCGCTCAGAAGCCAGTAGCAGATCTCGCGCATGACGGAGGGAAAGAGGATGGGGATCGCCTTTGGCGTCTCACACATCCGCAGAAGCCGCAAGACACACTCGGCCAAAGGCTCATCGACCTGCCGCACGAACAGGCAAGGGCCGGAACCTGACGGGGGCGGCGGCGGTGCATCGAGCTGCTCGAGGACGTCGCGGATCATCGCAACATCGAGCTCAAGCGTAAGCCCGGTATAGGGCGCATCCGGGCTTGCCTCGACGATGTGCCCCGTCGCCGGCAACGTCATGCCGACAGCAAGACACTGGCCTGCGCCATAACGAAGCGTGTCCTCTCCCAGGATGATCTCCTTCGCACCCTGGAGCACGACGCACAGCGACGGCTTGTAGATCTGCCGCATCCGCATTCTTTGCTTGAAAGACCGAACGATATTGAAGCCGCCGATCGACGTGGGGAAGACACCCTGCCCCCCGCCATGGGCTTCGATATAGGTTGTGACTGCCCTCAACAGCGATGGCGGCACCCGCACCTCCGGAGCATTGCGAGGCCAGTGGAGTATCCGACTCTCGACTGTCAGGCTATTGCCGCCTGCAGGAATGGGCAAGTTTTTTGAGGCTTCCGGCATTCTGTTCATCAGAAACTCCATCTAACTTGAGGATGCGAAACCAAGCGTGGAGTGCGCCGAACATGACAGAATCCGTCGCACAGTCAATAGGCAAAGAAGAGACTTCATCAATAAGTCCAGAAATTCCTGGAACAGAATATGCGCATAGCTGGCGTATGATCGCCATTTTAGCTACGCTTCTTCTTATCAATGCATTTTCTCAGATCGATAGAATACTTCCGTTTATTCTGGCTGAATCGATCAAATATGATATTAATCTGAGCGATACCGAGATGGGCCTACTTACAGGCCTCGCCTTCGCTGTATGCTATTCGCTGCTGTCGCTCCCTCTCGCGCGGGAGTCGGACCGGGGATCGCCGCGCCTCGTCCTGGTTTCGTGCATTTTGCTCTGGAGCGCGATGACGGCATTCGGCGGCTTCGCCGCAAGCTTTCTCCTGCTGGCGCTCACGCGTCTCGGCGTCGCGATCGGGGAAGCCGGCGCGGTGCCTGCCGGCCATGCGCTGATCGCTCGCAAGATCCGCCCCGAGCGTCGCGGCCTGGCGATTGGGCTGTTTGCCATGGGCGTTCCTCTTGGCACCATGATCGGCTTCGCCGCTGGCGGGGCGATCGGCGATACTCTGGGGTGGCGGACCGCCATGATCAGCGCGGGCGCCGTCGGATTCGTGATCGGACTGTTGGCCTTCATTGTTCCGGGACCGACCCCGATGCTGAAGCGCACGGCCGCCAACAGCGAACCGTTTGTGGAATCCAGTCGCCGGCTTCTGGCGTCCCCGGCATTTCGCTGGCTGGTCATTGCCTCGATATTTCTCGGCTTCGCCGGAGCACCCTTCTACGCCTTCGCCGCTCCCTTCCTCATCCGGACATACGGCTTCAGCGCAAGCGAAGTAGGGATGGCTTTCGGTCTCTTGCAGGGCCTGATGGGCATCATCGGCACGCTCATGGGCGGGCGCTGGTTCGACCGCGCGGTGAGCCTAGGCAGGGGCAGAATGCTCGGACCGCCGGCGATCCTCTTTTTGATCGCCAGCGGGACCACCACCGCCGCCTTGTTCGCGCCGGTCGGATGGTTGTCGATCGCCCTGCTGGTGCCGGGGATGCTATCCTTCTCGTTCATGCAGCCATGGGCGTTCGGCGCAGCCCATCTCGTGGCTGGCGAGGGCAAGCAGGCCCAGGCCTCCAGCCTCGTGATGATCGGCTCGGGTCTTCTTGGACCCGCGCTTGGGCCGGTCATCGTCGGCATGGTCAGCGACGCAGCAACGACAGCCTCTGTAGCCAATGGCCTCGCTCTAGGACTTTTGATCGTGCCGATTGCGAGCATCCTGACATGCATCGCCTTGCTGATCGCAAGTGGGCGCATTCCCGCTTCTCTGGGCCAACGGTGACGCGCCGCCGGACCGGACACCCGGATTCACCGGCTGAGAGCCAGATGCCGCCAGCGCCCCGCTGAGATGCACACCCCCCTCTCACTCCAAGGGAACATACAGTGAAGTATAAAACGCTAGGCAACACCGGTCTATTCGTCTCCGAACTCTGCCTTGGAACCATGACCTTCGGTGGCCAGGGCGTCTGGGCCAACATGGGCAATGTTCAGCAGGATGATGCGCAGGCGCTCATCGCTCGCGCGCTCGATCATGGAGTCAATTTCATCGACACTGCCGACATCTATTCGAACGGTGCATCCGAGCAGATTGTCGGTCAGTCCCTCAAGAACCTGGGCGTCCGGCGTGAGGACGTGGTGATCGCCACGAAGGTCTTCGGTCCGGTCGGCCCAGGTCCGAACGACCAGGGCAATTCGCGGGGGCACATTCTCGACAGCGTCAAGGCAAGCCTGAAGCGCCTCCAGATCGATCATATCGACCTCTACCAACTTCATGGCGCCGACACCGTGACCCCGATCGAGGAGAGCCTCGCCGCGCTCGATACGCTCGTGCGGCAGGGACTTGTCCGCTATATCGGCGTCTCGAACTGGGCGGCCTGGCAGATGGCCCGCGCACTCGGCCACAGCGAACGGCTGAACCTTGCCAAGATCGTGACCACTCAAAACTATTATACGCTGGCCGGCCGCGATCTCGAACGTGAAATCGTGCCGCTCATCACAGCCGAAAAGCTCGGGCTGCTGGTGTGGAGCCCGCTCGCCGGCGGACTCCTCAGCGGCAAGTTCGGCCGCGACAAGCAACCCGAAGAGGGCAGCCGGCGCAAGACCTTCGACTTCCCGCCCGTGGCCACGGATCGCGCCTATCAGGTGATCGACGCGATGGAGACGATCGCAGCGGACAAGGGCGTCGGCGTCGCGCAGATCGCGCTCGCCTGGCTGCTGCATCAGTCCCATGTCACCAGCGTGATCGTTGGAGCCAAACGCATCGCGCAGCTCGACGAGAATGTCGGCGCGACCGAGGTACAGCTGAGCGCGGGAGAGATCGCGAAACTGAACGGAGTCAGCGAAATCGCCAAGGAATATCCCGCCTGGATGCAACGCGTGCGCGAGGTTGCGCCGAAACCACCCCTGAGCGCAGCAGCGGGTGCAGCGGACTAAATCCAATCAGGGAAGCGCCCTGCCCCACCGATCCGCGAAGAGATCGCCGGGCACCGCACCGGCGATCTCAAAGGCGACTGAAAGCGCGGTGCTGTGGACACGAGCACCTGGGTGAACTCAGGCGTTGAAGCCGGCATCCACGTTGAGGATCGCGCCAGTGATGAGGCTGGCGGCGGGACCAGCGAGAAACGCGACGGCGCTGGCAATCTCACGGGGTTCGCCAAATCGACCAAGCGACGTGAGACTGCGTTGATAGTCGGCATTCTCGCCATTGGCCGGGTTCATGTCCGTGTCGGTCGATCCAGGCAGGACGATATTCACGGTAATGCCTTGAGGGCCAAGTTCGCGCGAGAGGCCGCGCGTGAAGGACAGAAGCGCCGATTTCGACATGGCGTAGGCCGTTACCCCTGGGAATGGAACTCGCTCGGCCAGGGAGGAGCCGATGGAGATGATGCGGCCTCCGGACGTCAGGTGGGGGATCGCTGCCTGGGCGAATAGAACAGGTGCGCGAACATTGACGTCGAGCATGGCCTGCAAATCGGCAAGCGACAGGTCCGCCGTCATTCCGGCCGTTCCGATACCCGCGCTGTTGACGAGGATATCGAGCCCATCAAGCGCATCGACCGTCTCGGCGACGGCACGGCGAATTGCTTCCGGGTCGGCGCTATCGGCCTGAATTGCGATCCCCCGCCGACCTTTCGCCTCGATCGACTGGACTACCGTCGTCGCTCGTTCCGCAGAGCGGTTGAAGGTGAAGGCGACGTCGGCTCCATTCTCGGCGAGCGCAACCGCGATCGCAGCTCCGATCCCCCGTGAGCCACCATTCACCAGGGCGCGCTTTCCCAACAAATCCATGATCTTTCCTTTATGCAGTGATCACTGTACAAATCGGTAAGTTCGTTGCGGTGCACCGTCAACTGATTTATGCAGCGGTTGATGCACAATGATGTCCCAGCACCCTCGGCTTGTCCGACACCGACACGCCCCGCGCGCGGTCGACCGAGGGAATTTGATCGCGAGAAAGCTTTAGCCGCTGCGATGCGGCTGTTTTGGATCCGGGGGTACGAGGCGTCAGGGATCGCCGATCTGACGGAAGCGATGGGCATCGGGACCAAAAGCCTTTATGCGGCCTTTGGCTCGAAGGACGCGCTCTACGCCGAAGCCCTCAAATATTACTACACGACCTATGAGGGGCTGGTCTGGACCCGCTTTCGGAAGGCGGCGACCGCGAAAGAGGCGGCGCTGGCGTTTCTCCAGGACTCAGCCGTCGCCATGACGGGCGGTGACTGCGATCTGCCGCATGGCTGTATGGCGACGCTCGCCACGGTGGGCAGCGAAGGGCACGCCGAACTCGGCGAACTTATGCGAGCCACCCGTGCGGGCGGTTTTGATATCCTCAAGGCGCGGTTCGACAAGGCAAAAGGCGACGGCGACCTTCCTACTGCGGCGGACACGACCAAGCTCGCTAGGCTCGTACAGACGGTACAAAGCGGCATGGCGATCCGGGCCCGTGACGGAGCTGATCGCCGTGAGCTGGAAGCTGTCGCCGAATTGGCATTAGCCGGCTGGGACCACATCACGGGGGGCCGTCAGTAATAGCAGCCGCGTCTACCCGTGCCAGGTGCGGCCGACCTCAACATCCTGGGCGGCATCCAGATTGGACGTCCGCCCCTGCGTGGGGTCGCCGACCTCCTCGTCCATCAGCCTTCGAACCGCTGCGCCATCCTGGGCGCCGAGTTCATCATCGACGCCGGCACCGAGCCGACTGTCTGAGGCGAACGCCGCGACGTTTGTGCTTCGCGCCGCACGTCGAGTAGCGGCGGGTCCGGCCGAACCATTCAGCCTGTCTCACCTTGACAACATGTTTGCTAGCAAACATCTATGTTAGATGGCTAACAAAAAGACGAGTCGTGACGACGCTGAAGTCGGTGCGTGGGCCAAGCGATGCTTCTTCGCCGGACGTGCGCTGATGGAAGAAACTCTGCGTCCCCACGGCCTTGGGTCGACCCAATGGTATATCCTGCACCAACTCGCACAGGTCGGTCCGACGATGCAGCGCGAGCTCCCCCCGCTGCTCCAGATCGAGCGTGCGACGGTCAGCATCGTCGTCTCGGCGCTGGTGCGAAAAGGACTGGTGGAACAGGTCCCGAGCGAACGCGATCAGCGCCAGAACCTGCTCCGTCTGACTGCTGCAGGGACAAGGCTGTGGGGTGAACTGCCCGACCTGACCTTCATCCATGACGAGGCATTCAGCGGCCTCTCCGCCGCCGACCTCGAAACGACGGCGCGGGTGCTGAGAGCAGCGACCGAACGCCTCACTCAACGTTTGAAAGGAAAGAAGGCATGACCATCCTGGTGACAGGTGCAACCGGACTGGTGGGCGAACGCCTGGTGCCGCGTCTCGTCGAGGCCGGAGAGGACTGCCGCATCCTGGTTCGACCGGGCAAAACAGCACCTGCCGGCGTGCAGGCCGTGGAAGGCGATCTCTTCGATCCTGCATCGCTGGCGAACGCCGTCACGGGCGTTTCCGCAATCGTGCATCTGGCAGCCGTGTTCCGCACGCAGGACAACGACCTGATCTGGAAGAGCAACCTGGAAGGTACCCGCAGCCTGATTGCCGCGGTGAAGACCAATGCACCCGCTGCGCGCTTCGTGATGGCGAGCACGTCCAACGTCTACAACAAGAATAGCTCGCGGCCGGGTCGCGAAACGGACGCGGTCGAGCCCGCCGAGGCCTATCCTGCCAGCAAGATCGCAGCCGAGGAGGCGCTGCGCGAAAGTGGCTTGAACTGGGCCGTCGTTCGGTTCCCCTTCGTCTATGGTGACGGCGATGGCCACCTGGAGATGTTGCCCAAGCACCTCGACGCCTTCGGGTTTCACCCGGCGAACCGGATGAGCACGATCCACCACCGCGATATCGCGACGGCAATGAAGCTGGCATTGGCTGGGACGTTCGATGGACGCATCGTAAATATAGCCGACGAAGCGCCGACGACGATCTACGAACTGGTCAAGCTGGTCGGAGAGAACATGTCACCGTCATCG
>Ga0207668_10001645_pt1 | contig 13055 bp, 15 predicted proteins | sample KBSS43metaG_FD_184323 | JGI IMG/M metagenome (GOLD analysis project Ga0207668, IMG submission 184323) | Switchgrass rhizosphere microbial communities from Kellogg Biological Station, Michigan, USA - KBS S4-3 metaG (SPAdes) (version 2) | ecosystem: Host-associated > Plants > Roots > Rhizosphere... | reverse complement strand
CATCTGCCTCGGCCTCCAGATGCTGTTCGACCGAAGTGAGGAGGGGCCGACCGAGTGCCTTCACGCGATTCCCGGCGTCGTCGTTCGCTTTCGCGAGGACGCGATGGCCTCGCCCGGCGGGGAACGACTCAAGGTGCCGCACATGGGCTGGAGCCCGGTGAGGCAGGCCCGCCCGCACCCGCTTTGGCGCGGGATCGAGGACGAGGCGCGGTTCTATTTCGCGCACAGCTACCATCCCGTCCCCGAGGACCGGTCGCTCACCGCCGGCACGGTCGACTACCCGGCGCCGTTTACTTGCGCAATTTCACGGGCTAATATCTTCGCCACGCAATTCCATCCGGAAAAAAGTCAGCGCGCAGGACTGACGCTACTCGCCAACTTCGTCGCCTGGGACGGCCGTCCGTGATGGCCTCCCGAATCCACGTCTGACATCACCGAGCTCCACCGCAGCCAACCCGCTGCCTATGCAGATCATCCCCGCAATCGACATCAAGGACGGCCACTGCGTTCGCCTCAAGCAGGGCGACATGCATACGGCGACCGTTTTCTCCGAGGACCCGGCGGCGATGGCGCAGCATTGGCTCGAGCAGGGAGCGCAGCGACTGCATCTCGTGGACCTCAACGGCGCCGTCGCCGGCAAGCCGCGCAACGAGCTCGCGATCCGCGAGATCGTGAGCGTGATCGGCGAGGAGATCCCCGTGCAACTGGGCGGCGGCGTCCGCGACCTCGACACCATCGAGCGCTATCTCGACGACGGCATCACGTACGTCGTGATCGGCACCGCCGCGGTGAAGAACCCGGGGTTCCTGCACGATGCGTGCTCGGCGTTCCCCGGCCACATCCTGGTCGGCCTCGACGCACGCGAAGGCAAGGTTGCGACCGACGGCTGGTCGAAGATGACCGGGCACGATGTCGTCGACCTCGCGCGCAAGTTCGAGGACTACGGCGTCGAGGGCATCATCTACACCGACATCGGGCGCGACGGGATGCTTTGCGGCATCAACATCGAGGCAACGGTGAAGCTCGCGCGCGAGATCAAGCTGCCCGTGATTGCATCCGGCGGGCTGTCCTCGATCGCCGATATCGAGAAGCTCGCGCAGCATGAGAACGACGGCATCATCGGCGCCATCGCCGGGCGCGCGATCTACGAAGGCACGCTCAACTTCAAGGAAGCGCTCAAGGCCGCCTCCGGAAGCTGACGGGCCCATGCCGCTCGCAAAACGCATCATCCCCTGCCTCGACATCGCCGAGGGCAGGGTCGTGAAGGGCGTCAACTTCGTCAACCTCCGCGACGCCGGCGATCCGGTCGAGGTCGCGCGCCGCTACGACGAGCAGGGTGCCGACGAGCTCGCGTTCCTCGACATCCGCGCCAGCGTGGAAAAACGCGCGCTGCTGTACGACATGATCGAAGCCGTCGCGTCGCAGGTGTTCATTCCGCTGACGGTCGGCGGCGGCGTCAACGCCGTCGAGGACATTCGCGCGCTCCTCAATGCCGGCGCGGACAAGGTGAGCATCAACACGTCAGGGGTGCAGAACCCCGACCTCATCGGCGAAGCGTCTGCGCGCTACGGCGCGCAATGCATCGTATCCGCCATAGATGCCAAGAAATTCGCAGTCGATGCGTGGCAGGTCTACATTCACGGCGGCCGCACGCCCACGGGGATCGATGCGGTGCAGTGGGCCTGTGACGTGGTCGCGCTCGGCGCGGGCGAGATCCTGCTGACGAGCATGGACCGCGACGGCGCGCGCACGGGGTTCGACCTGCGCCTCACGCGGGCCGTGGCCGATGCGGTGGACGTTCCGGTCATCGCGTCGGGCGGCGTTGGGTCGCTGCGGGATCTCGTCGACGGCATCAAGGAAGGCGGCGCGGACGCCGTGCTCGCCGCCTCGATCTTCCACTACGGCGAGTTCACCGTCGGCCAGGCGAAAGCCGCCATGGCCGCGGCGGGCATCGAAGTCCGGCAATGAACTTCCTGGACGACGTCCGTTGGAACGCCGACGGCCTCGTCGCGGCGATCGCGCAGGACGCGATGTCGCACAAAGTGCTCACGCTGGCGTGGATGAATCGCGAGGCGCTCGCGCTCACGCACGGCACGCGCGAGGCGCATTACTTCTCGCGGTCGCGCAACAGGCTGTGGCGCAAGGGCGAATCGTCTGGGCACGTGCAGCGCGTGCGCGAGATCCGTCTCGATTGCGACGGCGATGCGATCGTGCTGGTCGTCGATCAAGCCGGCGGCATCGCGTGCCACACCGGCCACGAGCGCTGTTTCTTCCGCACGCTCGTAGACGGCGCCTGGCATGACGTGGAGCCCGTCGTGAAGGACCCGAAGGCGATCTACGGCGATGGCTGACCGCGACGACATTCTCGCGCGTCTCGCGGCCACGATCGCCTCGCGGCGCGGCGCCGATCCCGCGTCCTCGTACGTCGCGGCGCTCTTCGCGAAAGGCGACGACGCGATCCTCAAGAAGATCGGCGAGGAGGCCACGGAGACGGTGATGGCCGCGAAGGACGGCGATCCCGCGCGCATCGCGGCGGAAGTCGCGGACCTCTGGTTCCATTGCCTGGTGCTCCTCGCGCGCCACGGCCTGTCGCCCGACGACGTGCTGGCGGAGCTCGCTCGCCGCGAGGGCACGTCGGGTCATACGGAAAAGGGCTCGCGTTCCCGCTGATCGCGGCGCCGTCCGGCTCGAGGGCCGCCGCTATACAATGTCGGATTGACTGACGCGGAACAGCGCAGCATGGAAACCGATCCGAATTGCATTTTCTGCAAGATAGCCCGCGGCGAGATTCCGAGCCGCAAGGTGTACGAGGACGACGACGTGTTCGCGTTCCACGACATCCAGCCGCAGGCCGATCTTCATTTCATGATCATCCCGAAGAAGCACGTGAAGAGCCTCGACGATGTCACGCCCGCGGACGCGCCGGTCCTGGGCAAGATCCTCACCATTGCGGGCAAGCTCGCGCGCGAGCAGGGCGCCAACGACGGTTTCCGGACCATCATCAACACCGGGCGCATCGGGCAGCAGGAAGTCCAGCACGTGCACGTGCATGTCATCGCGGGCGCCGAGCCGCTCGGCCGGATGATCCCGCGCAAGAGTTCCTAAGGAGGCGCCACCATGGGTGGACTGAGCATCTGGCATTGGCTGATCGTACTTCTCGTCGTCGTCCTCATCTTCGGCACCAAGAAGCTCCGCAACATCGGGCAGGACCTGGGCGGCGCCGTGAAAGGCTTCAAGGAAGGCATGAAGACACCGGAAGAGGCCGCCTCGGCTCCCGCCGATGCGCCGCCGCCGTCGCAGATTCCCGGCAAGACGATCGATGCCGAGGTGAAGCGGGACACGACGAAGTCGTAGGGCGCGCAACGCGCGCCGCGCGGTGCGGTCATCATGTTCGACATTGGCTTCTCGGAAATCGTCGTCATCGCCGTCGTGGCGCTGATCGTCATCGGGCCCGAGCGGCTGCCGAAGGCGGCGCGCACGCTCGGTCACCTGTTCGGCCGGCTGCAGCGCTACGTCAACGACGTCAAGGCCGACATCAATCGCGAGATGGAGCTCGACGAGCTGCGCAAGCTGCAGAAAGAAGTGCAGACCGCGGCGTCGGAGCTCAAATCGTCGGTGGAGTCCGCCGCGCAGGGCGTGGAAACCGGCGTTCGGGACGTCGAGCGGGAGCTCAACACGGCGGGAATCGAGCCCGAAATGGCGCGCCTTGCCGAGCCCGGGCCGCTGCCGAATGAGCCGGGCGGCGAGCTCGCCGATGCCGCACCCGCGGAGTCGCCGCGCCAGAACGCGTTGCCCGGCTTCGACAAGATCTGATGTCTGAAACTTCTCCGCCCGCAGGCGAGCAGGAGACCTTCCTCTCCCACCTCATCGAGCTGCGCACGCGGCTGATGCGCTCGATCATTGCGGTGGTGGTGGTGCTGGTGTGCCTGTTCCCGTTCGCCAAGGAAATCTACGCGCTGCTTGCTGCACCGCTGCTGCACACGCTTCCGCAGGGCGCAACGATGATCGCCACCGATGTCACCGGAACGTTCCTCGTGCCGCTCAAGGTGACGCTGATGGCGGCCTTCCTCATCGCGCTGCCCTACGTTCTCTGGCAGGCGTGGGCCTTCGTGGCGCCCGGGCTGTACCAGCACGAGAAGCGGCTCGCAGCACCGGTGATCGTGTCGAGCGTGATCTTCTTCATGATCGGCATGTCGTTCGCGTACTTCTTCGTGTTCCCGGTGATGTTCAAGTTCTTCGCGGGCTACACGCCCGACGGCGTGCAGATGATGACCGACATCGACAAGTACCTGTCGTTCGTGCTCGCTATGTTCCTCGCGTTCGGCCTCACCTTCGAGGTTCCCGTGGTCGTGATCGTGCTCGTCCGCATGGGCGTGGTCAGCCTCGACAAGCTGCGCGCGATTCGCTCCTACGTGATCGTCGGCGCTTTCGTGCTCGGCGCGATCTTCACGCCACCCGACGTGCTGTCGCAGCTGATGCTCGCCGTGCCACTGTGGCTCCTCTACGAGCTCGGCCTCTTCCTCGCCCGCTTCGTGAGCGTGCCCGCGAAGGACGGCGAAGCGGAAGAGGCGGCGGCGAAGTAGGGCGGCTCGGCGGCATTGCGCGGCAGGAAAACCGCGGCCCGGGATTTCCCCGACCGAGGTCGCCCGGGGCTACATCAAGGAAGGCTACGGACCGAACGCCGCGACCCTCTGCGCGCTGCAATGAGCATGGCCCCTCGCCACTCGACCGGGGTGCTCCCTAGCGCGGGTACGCTTTTTGCGACATTCTCTCGAAACGCAACTCGAAAGAGAGGATCGGCCGTGCGCCTTCTCACCCTAGCCTGCAGCGCTGCGCTCGCCGTCGGCTTCGCCGCGCAACCGCGCGCCGAAACGGTCGCCGTTACGCAGCTCCTCAGCATCCCCGCGAATGGCGTCGCCAATGTCCGGCTCGTCTGCCCCGAGGATTTCGAGATCTCCGGTGAAGCGCAGACCTACACGTCGCGCTCGCCGAAAGGACTCGCGCATTCCGACCTCCATTTCCTGGACCGGCGGGGCAACGTCGCCCCGCAGGACGATGCGGGGGCACAGGAGCTGACCGTGCGCGACACCCTGTCCACGGCCACCGACGTGTCCGTGGTCATGCTATGCGCCAAGCGGGAGAATCCTCCCGTCGTGGCGACGGCGACGCTGGTTCCGCTCGGGTCCTCCGTCCTTTTCGGCTCGTGCCCGACCGGCATGGCGCCGGCAGGAGCAGTCGCCAACATCGACGGCAGCGCGCTCAGGACGAACTACCAGCTCTTCAAGTACGGGAACGCGTACCTCGACACGCTGCCGGACGGAAATTCGATCGGTCCACCCACGTCGATCGAATTGTTCGCGGGCAACACCTTGCAGAGCCTGCAAGCGCTGCGGATGACCACGCGCTGCGTTCCCGCCGCGGGCCTCGAGACCATCGTTCAATCGGTGCCCACGTCTCCGGGCAGTTCTTTCACGCTCTTCGTCCCCGTGCCGGACGGTTACGACTTCGTGGGGATGACGAAGGATCCCGGTACCGATGGTGCATTTACCCTCGCGCACATCTGGCTCGCCGACGGCACCGTGTCGTCGCTTCCGCCGTATGCCGAGACCGACGGCCATGCGGGCCGCGTCAAGGGGATGTTTCTCGACGGCGTAGACAGGCGGCCGGCCGGCGCCAAGGCCGGCGCGCGCGCCTATGTCGGCGTCCTGGTCCGCAAAATCGGGACGGCGCAGGCGCCCCCGACCGTTGTCTCGGTCGTCGAGTTCTACCACGCGGCACTCGATCACTACTTCATCACGGCAAACGCGAAGGAGATCGGGGATCTCGACAGCGGCGTGCACAAGGGTTGGACGCGCACGGGCAAGGCGTTCAATGCCTACGCCGTGGGCAGCACCGGAAACACCGGACGGCGTCCGGTGTGCCGCGCGTATGGCAACCCGGCCGCCGGACTCGACTCGCACTTCTACTCGGCGAGCCCGCAGGAGTGCGTGGCGACGCTGACGAAGTTCAACGGCAGCTGGCTGCTCGAGGCAAGCGAGGTCTTCGAGATGGAGCTGCCCGACACCTCCACGGGCGCCTGCACGTCCGGGGGCACGCCCATCTACCGCGTGTGGAACAACCGGGCGGACTCGAACCACCGCTACACGACGACCATCGCCGATCGGGACGCGATGGTCGCCAAGGGCTACATCAAGGAAGGGTACGGGCCGAATGCGGTAACGCTCTGTGCCCTACCTTGACATGAGAGGGACGGACCGGCGCGCGCAGCTCCTGCCGTCCGAGCCCCCCCTCCATCAGAAGTTTATTGCCTGTCGGGCGGCGGGCGCTTGCCCACGAAGACATCCAGCTCCACGTCCTGCCCCGAGCGCACGACGCGCAATCTGGTGCTCGATCCGGGCGGCAGCTCCGCGATGCGCGCGAGGAGTTGCGGCACGTTGCGGGTCGACTTGCCCCCGATCTCCATGACGACGTCGAGCACCCTCATTCCCGCGCGCTCCGCCGGTCCGCCCGCCTGGATGCTGCGGATGACCACGCCCTCTGACTTCGGCAGCGCGAGTGCCTTGGCGACCTCGGACGTGACGGCGGCGGGCTCGATGCCGAGCCAGCCGCGCGTGACCTCGCCGTCGCGCACGATCTGCTCGAACACGTTGCGCGCAAGCGAGACGGGAATCGAGAAGCCGATGCCGAGAGATCCGCCCGACTGCGAAAAGATCGTGCTGTTGATGCCGACGAGATTGCCTGCGGTGTCGATGAGCGCGCCGCCCGAGTTGCCCGGGTTGATGGCCGCGTCGGTCTGGATGAAGTCTTCGAAGCGGTTGACGCCGAGATAGTTGCGCCCGAGCGCGCTCACGATGCCCATCGTGACGGTGTTGCCGAGCCCGAAGGGATTGCCGATCGCGAGCACTGCGTCGCCGACCTGCAGGTGATCGGCGGCCGCGAACGTTATCGCCGGAAGGTTCTCCGCGTCCGCTTTCAGCACGGCAAGGTCCGACTCGGGATCTGCGCCGCGCACGCGCGCACTCACGCGGCTTCCGTCCGAGAGCACGAGCTGGATGTCGTCGGCGCCCTGGATCACGTGATGATTGGTGAGCACGTAGCCTTCCGACGCGACGATCACGCCGGAGCCGAGGCTCGTCTGCCGCTGCGACGCGCCTTTGTCGAAATCGGGGAAGTGGCGGCGGAACAGCGGATCGTCGGCGAGCGGGTTGCGCGAGCGCACTTCCTTGCTCGTGTAGATGTTCACGACTGACGGCATCGCTTTCTTCGCAGCATCCGCATAGCTCGTCACACGCGCGACGACCACCGGCGTGGCCGTTTCCTGCGTGACGATGATGCTGCTCCCATGGGTCGCCGGGCGCGGCAGGAGATCGGGCCGCAGCGTCGCCACCACGAACAGTGCCGCGAGGCACAGCGTGCAGGCTTGGGCGAAGAGCAGCCAGAATTTGCGAAGCATCGGTGTGAGTATAAGAGCCGCGGCGGTCGAGCGCGCATCGCGGTCGCTGACGCGAACCTTGGACTGTGGCGCAAGCGACTGATTCGGAGCGCTTTTCAGGCGTCGGAACGTTCCGGGACTTCCGGCGCGGGGTGCCGATCCCGTATAATTGACAGGTTTTGCAACCCTCACATGCGCAAAGGGCGGCTGCCGGCCTCCGGCAACTCGAACGACCCGGCTTGCGCCCATCTTGACGGGATGTTCGAAAGGCACGGGATGTCAGACGCTTTGACGGATTCCAACGAAAACAAGCGGCGCCGCTTCCTCATCACGGCCAGCGGCGTAGTCGGCGGCCTGGGTGTCGCGGCGGCCGCAGTGCCGTTCATCGTTTCGTTCGAGCCTTCTGCGCGTGCCAAGGCCGCCGGCGCGCCGGTCGAGGTCGAGATCGGCAAGGTCGAGCCGGGCCAGCTCATCACCGTCGAATGGCGGGGCAAAGTGTGCTGGGTCCTCAATCGTACGAAGCCCCAGCTCGATTCGCTGCCCAAGCTCGACGTGCGGCTCGCCGATCCCAACTCGAACGTGCCGAACCAACCCGCTTACTGCAAGAACGAGCATCGCTCTATCAAGGACAACTACTGGATCGCCATCGGCATCTGCACCCACCTCGGCTGCTCGCCGACGTATCGTCCGGAGATCGCGCCTGCCGACCTGGGTCCCGATTGGCTCGGCGGCTTTTTCTGCCCGTGTCATCAGTCGAAGTTCGACCTCGCCGGCCGCGTCTACAAGGGCGTGCCCGCGCCGACCAACCTCGTGATCCCGCCGCACAAGTACCTCTCGGATACGAAGATCGTCATCGGCGTCGGCCAGGACGGCAAGGAAATCTGAAATGGAAAAGCTGCTGAACTGGATCGACGCGCGCTTCCCGCTGACCTCGCTCTGGGAATCGCAGTGGGGCAAGTACGTCGCACCCCGCAACTTCAACTTCTGGTACTACTTCGGCTCGCTCGCGACACTCGTGCTCGTCATGCAGATCGTGACGGGCATCTTCCTCACGATGAACTACAAGCCGGATGCCGAGAAGGCGTTCGGCTCCGTCGAGTACATCATGCGCGACGTGCAGTGGGGATGGCTCATCCGCTACATGCACTCGACCGGCGCGTCGCTGTTCTTCGTCGTCGTGTACCTGCACATGTTCCGCGGCCTCATGTACGGCAGCTACAGGAAGCCGCGCGAGCTCCTGTGGATCTTCGGATGCCTCATCTACCTCACGCTGATGGGCGAGGCGTTCTTCGGCTACCTGCTCCCGTGGGGCCAGATGTCGTACTGGGGCGCGCAGGTGATCGTCAACCTGTTCTCGACCGTGCCGCTCATCGGGGAAGGGCTGGGGACGTGGATCCGCGGCGACTACACGATCTCGGACATCACGCTCAACCGCTTCTTCGCGTTCCACGTGATCGCCTTCCCGCTGATCCTGCTCGGGCTCGTCGCTGCGCATCTGATGGCGCTGCACGAAGTGGGATCGAGCAATCCCGACGGCATCGAGATCAAGGGGCAGGGCAAGGATCCCAAGACGGGCCTGTATCTCGACGGCATCTACAGCCACCCGTATTACACGATCAAGGACATCGTCGGCGTCGTGGTCTTCCTCGCCGTGTTCTCCGCGATCATGTTCTTCGTGCCGGAGATGGGCGGGTACTTCCTCGAAGCGAACAACTTCATCCCTGCCGACCCGCTCAAGACGCCCGAGCACATTGCGCCGGTCTGGTACTTCACGCCGTACTACGCGATCCTGCGTGCCGTGCCCTCGTTCATGGACAGCCAGTTCTGGGGCGTGCTCGCGATGGGCGTGGCGGTGCTGATCTTCTTCTTCCTGCCGTGGCTCGACAAAGGCGCGGTCAGGTCGATCCGCTACCGCGGCACGCTGTACAAGTCGTGGCTCGCTGCGTTCGTGATCTCGTTCATCATCCTCGGGTACCTGGGCGTCGTGCCGGTGACCGTGTGGGGTCAGTTCCCCGAAAGCTGGCCGATCCTCGGCGGCGCGGACAAAGCTACCGTCGTGGCACGCATCCTCACGGTCGTGTACTTCCTCTTCTTCTTCCTGATGCCGTGGTACACGCGACGCGACAGGACGAAGCCCGTCCCGGAAAGGGTGCGATAACGACGATGAAAACCATCGCCACTCTTCTTTCGCTTTTGATCTGCGGTGCGGCGCTTGCGTCGGGCGGGGCCGACCTTCGCCTCGATCCTGCGCCCATCCACCGTCTCGATGCCGAGTCGCTGCAGCGCGGCGCGCGCAACTTCGTCAACTACTGCCTCAACTGCCACAGCGCGAAGTACATGCGCTACGAGCGCCTCAAGGACATCGGCCTCACCGAGCAGCAGATAAAGGACAACCTCATGTTCGGCACCGACAAGATCGGCTCGACCATGACGGTCGCCATGACGCCTGCCGAAGGCAAGGCATGGTTCGGCGCAGTGCCGCCCGACCTGTCCGTCGAGGCGCGCGTGCGCGGCGCCGACTGGCTGTACAACTACCTGCTTGGGTTCTATCGCGACGATTCCACGCCGACCGGCTGGAACAACCTCGTGTTCCCCAACGTCGGCATGCCGCACGTGCTGTGGACGCTGACCGGTCCCAACACGCTCGTGTCGACCGAGTTCGAGAATCACGAGAAGGCGCTCGCGGCCTCCATCGCCAAGAAGGGGCTCGTGCGCGTCGACCCGGCCCCCGGCGGCAAATACCTCGTGCGTACCGTGACGCCCGACCCGAACGCGGCTGGATCGATGATGCCCGCGGACTACCGGGCGTTCGTCGCTGATCTCGTCAACTACATGGACTACATGGCCGAGCCCACGCGCAACGAGCGCGTGCGTCTCGGCATCGTCGTAATGTTGTACCTCGCGGTCCTGTTCGTCCTCGTGTACGCGCTCAAGCGCATGTACTGGAAGGACGTCCACTAGACGGACTGTCGTAGCGGCGCCTCGTGAACGCACGGGGCGCCCCACATAAGTGAGAACGCGCGCCGCCGATGTCAGGCGCGTGAAGGAGATGCCGCCATGATGACCCTGTATTCCGGGACGACCGACCCGTTCTCCCAGCGTTGCCGCATCGTGCTGCACGAGAAGGGCATGGACTTCCAGATCATCGACGTCGACCTCGACCACAAGCCCGAGGACCTCGCCGTCATGAACCCGTACAACCAGGTGCCCGTGCTTGTCGAGCGGGACCTCGTCCTGCACGAGTCCAACATCATCAACGAGTACATCGACGAGCGCTTCCCGCACCCGCAACTCATGCCGGCCGACCCCGTCATGCGCGCCCGCGCGCGGCTGTTCCTGCACCGGTTCGAGAAGGAGCTCTTCATCCACATCGACGCGCTCGAGGGCAACAACCAGAAGTCGGCCGACAAGGCGCGATCGCTGGTGCGGGATGCGCTGCTGCAGATCACGCCCGTGTTCGCCAAGCACAAGCACATGCTGGGCGAGGACTACTCGATGCTCGACGTCGCGATCACGCCGCTCCTGTGGCGGCTCGACTACTATGGCATCGCCATGCCGAAGCAGGCGGCGCCGCTCATGAAGTACGCCGAGAGGCTGTTCGCCCGGCCTGCGTTCTCCGAGGCGCTGACGTCGGCCGAACGGGGAATGAGGAAGTAGCGCTGGCGCAGGAAGGCGCGCTTGTAAGAGAGCGCCGGACTTGACGGGACCGGCCGGGTGCGTAATATCTTCCGGCCATGTCCGAGCAATCTGCCAAGCCGTACCTGATTCGCGCCATCTGCGAGTGGTGTGGCGACAACGCGCTCACGCCTTATCTCGCGGTCAAGGTCAACGAGCAGACGCGCGTGCCCGCCGCGTTCGTGAAGAACGGCGAGATCGTGCTCAACGTGAGCACGACCGCGACGCGCAAGCTCACGATCGACAACGAATGGATCCAGTTCACGGCTCGATTCAACGGCGCCTCGCAGGAGGTCGCCGTGCCGATCAGCGCGGTGTCCGGCATCTTCGCCAAGGAAACGGGATACGGCTTCGCGTTCAGCTCGCCGCAGGACCCGGCGGCCTCGCTCGCCACGGCCACCGCGCCGCGCGAGCCGGAGAAGTCCACGCAGTCGAAGGACGGAACCCCCGTCAAGCGCAAGCGCCCGCCCCATTTGCAGATCATCAAGTAGCGTGTAGGTCGGGCTTCGGCCCGACGCGATCCCCGGCCTAGCGCCTCCCCACGCGTAAAATGGCACCCGCGCCGGCATAGCTCAGGGGTAGAGCAGCGGTTTTGTAAACCGTTGGTCGTGGGTTCGATTCCTACTGCCGGCACCAATCCCCACGTGTACGGACCGGCGACATAGGTGCCAGTCCGTACCTAAGCTGGAGTGAACCCCTCCAGTGTCCGGTACGTTTTGGAACCTATGTCTCGGGCCGCTCACGCGGATCTTCCATTAGCGACGGTCGAGAGTCTGCAGCGCTAGACTGTTCCCTTCGGCGTCGGCGCTGCACTTCCGCTCCGACGCGTGGATCGCTCAGCGTTCGAAACGGCTCGTGTCCTTCAGCTGCGAGCCGTCCTTGCCAGGAGGCCGCAATGCCCCGACGTGGCGCTTCCAGAATCAATCGACTGGCAAGACGCGTCGGCCGTCTTGCTGCCTCGCTGGGCATCGCATGCGCGGTCTCGGCTGCGACGGCGCAAGCATTGATCGATCCGGAGTTCGGCGCGCAGCGACTTTCGCAATTGAGAGACCAGGCGGTTGCTTCGAAAGCGCCTCGCTTGAATTCCGCCATGCCCCACTTCGGATCGATGACACCCGCGCAACGACGCGCCGCGGTGGATGCCTATTGGGGCAGCGGCGCTTCGACCGAGGATAAGCTGCGTATCTTCGATACGTATTGGGAGTACGCGGACCGCAAGTATGCGGCGTTCCAGAACCTGGTCGTGGATTGGCCGGCGCTGCGTGCGCGCTACCGGGGAGAGGTCGCGGCGGGGGTTAGCCGCGGCCGCTTCGTGGCCATCATGAACCACTTGTCGTTGGCGCTGAAAGACAGCCATACGCAGGCGCTGGATCTGCTGGTGAACATATTCACAGTCCCTGAGCCCGGCGTTCCCTTGATGGGACAGGGTGCCTGGCAGTTCGATACGTCCGGCGCATGCCTGACGGCGCAGGACGATGGGTCGGCACTCGTGTATTCGGCCATGCCGCATCATCCGCTCGGCCTGCAGCCGGGAGACCGAATACTGGGGTACGACGGGCGTCCCTGGCGCGAGCTGTACAAGCAGCTGATCGCCGAGGAGATGCCGCTCTGGCCGTTGTGGTGGGGGAGTTCGGCCAGCTCGTTCGACCATTCGTTTGTAATGGCGGCCGGATTGAACTGGCACCTGTTCGATACGATGGACATCGCCAAGTACAGCACCGGGCAAGTCGTGCACGTATCCACCAATCTGATGCCGGGCGCGACCTTCTGGGGCTTCTGCTCGGAGCAGATGCCAGTGCAGGGCGTGCCGATGCCGGACTGGCAAGACAACAAGACCGTGGGTTACGGCGTGGTTCAGGGGAGCAACATCGGCTACATCTACGTTTGGGGCTGGTTTGGCAACTCCGAGCTCGATTTTGCGAACGCGGTATACGACCTCACGCAAGTC
>Ga0207668_10001642_pt1 | contig 13067 bp, 14 predicted proteins | sample KBSS43metaG_FD_184323 | JGI IMG/M metagenome (GOLD analysis project Ga0207668, IMG submission 184323) | Switchgrass rhizosphere microbial communities from Kellogg Biological Station, Michigan, USA - KBS S4-3 metaG (SPAdes) (version 2) | ecosystem: Host-associated > Plants > Roots > Rhizosphere... | reverse complement strand
GCCAGTTGGGGCGTCTGACAAGCTTGGCTGGTGCGCGTCGAGCGGATCGCCGAGTCGCGCAGCGCCCCGTCGGTGCTGCGCGCGGTCGCAGGCGCCGCCGCGCGGCTAGGCCTCCCGCCGCCCGCGGCACTGACCGGCGACTGGTTCGGCTCGCGCGCGGTGATCGCGCCCAGCGTCGCCGTCGAGGCGGTCGCCGAGTCGGACGCGTTCGCCGCGGACCCTGGAACGCACGGTGTTCACGTCGGCGGCGGATGGGTCGGCTACCTGAGCTACCCGGACTCGGGCGCCGACGTCGCGGCAGCCCGCATCCCTGCGGCCGCGGGTGGATGGACCGACGACGTGCTGCGCCAAGATGACCGCGGCGACTGGTGGTACGAAAACCTCTCCGGTGCAACGGCTCCCGGCTGGCTCGTCGAGGCGCTCGGCACATCACCCATGCCCACACCGTGGCAACTCGACTGGGTCGCCCCCGATCGCGACGTCCACCAAGCGGGTGTGCTGGCATGCCTCGAGGCGATCCGCGCAGGCGAGGTGTACCAGGCGTGTGTGTGCACGCAGTTCGTCGGCGTATTGAGTGGCGCCCCCGTCGAATTCTTCGCCGACGGCGTCGCGCGCACGGCGCCCGCCAGAGCTGCGTTCGTCGCGGGCGACTGGGGCGCGGTGGCGTCACTGTCGCCGGAACTGTTCCTGCGCCGCGCCGCCGACACCATCACGTCCAGCCCGATCAAGGGCACGATGCCGCTCGACCGCCCTCCGTCGGCGCTGCGCGCATCGGTCAAGGACGTCGCGGAGAACGTGATGATCGTGGACCTGGTCCGCAACGACCTCAGCCGGGTTGCGATGACGGGAAGCGTCACAGTGCCCGAACTGCTGGCCGTGCGGCGGGCCCCCGGAGTGTGGCATCTGGTGTCGACGGTGTCCGCGCGCGTACCCGTCGAGGTCCCGATGTCCAGCGTGCTGGAAGCGATGTTCCCGCCCGCGTCGGTGACCGGGACGCCGAAGGCCCGTGCCCGCGAACTGCTGTCGACGTGGGAACCACGCAGCCGCGGAGTCTATTGCGGCACAGTTGGTTTCGCGTCGCCCATGGCCGGGACCGAACTGAACGTGGCGATCCGCACCGTCGAGTTCGACGCCGCCCGGCGAGCGGTGCTTGGCGTCGGCGGCGGCATCACCTCCGATTCCGATCCCGCCGCCGAGTGGCAGGAATGCCTCGACAAGGCGGCGGCAATCGTCGGCGTCACGAGCAGCGTCGACCCCGCACGTGTCGTTTCAGCACGCTGACGCCGGAGCTCAGCGCCGGATCCCAGCGGCCAGCCGGTTCCAGTTGCCCGACGCGATCTTCTCGCGATCGGCGTCCGCGAGCTCCGCTTCGTCGAGGAAGTCGCGCGCGAGCCCTCCGTCGGTCGGGACGAACGGGTAGTCCGCGGCGAACATGATCCGATCCACGCCGACGACCTCGAGCGCCCAACGCAGGTAGCGCTGGCTGAAAACCCCTCCTGGAGTGACGTATACGTTGCTCCGCACGTATTCGGAGATCGGACGGTTCAGCCCCGCGATAGGCGTCAGCCGGTCGATGCGGTCGAGGTAGAACAGCACCATTTCACCCCAGTGGCCCAGGATCACCTGCAGCTCGGGGAACCGGTCGAAGACGCCGGCCAGGATCAGCCGGAGCAATCCGACACCCGCGTCGTAGTGCCAGCCGATGCCGTGGGTGGCGAACGCACTGGCGACGGGGTCGTCGAAGCCGCCGTAGTACGCGTTGCGAACCGCCTCCGGTGGCGTCTGAGGATGCAGGTAGAGCGGCGCGCGGAGTGCTTCGGCGGCCTCGAACAGCGGCCAGAACTCGGCGTGGTCGATGGACCGATCGCGGACGCGGTTGAAGATCAGTGCCCCGTCGAACCCGAGCTTGCGGACGGCGCGCTCGAGTTCGGCGGCAGCGGCGTCCGGGCGTTGTGGCGCCAGCGTCGCGAAACCACGAAGGCGGTCGGGATGGCGGGCCACCGCGTCGGCCGCGGTGTCGTTGCATACCGACTGCAGTGCGACCGCGTCGGCGACGTCCAAGTTGAACAGACCGGGCGACGTCAGGGACAGCACCTGAGTGTCGACGCCTGCGTCGTCCATGACCGCGAGGCGTTCGTCGTCCAGTGACTGCAGGCGGTGGCCCAACTCGCCGTCGACCGAGTGCTTGGTTGCCGGATCCTGCCACTTCGAATCGAGGGCCCGCCAGGCCCGGACCACGTCGGGCGTTGCGTAATGTTCTTCCAGTCCAACGACTTTCACAGGAACTCCTCAGGTGTTCAGTAGCTCGCCATTGGACGGGCCCGCTGATAGTGCCAACGCAGAAACGCGTCGACGGCATCCCCGTTCGGAGCCATCAGCCCCTTGCGCGTAGCACCGCGTCGTAGAGCTCACGCCGTGATGGGGCGCCGGGATTGGCCGCCACCACGTCCGCGCACGCGTCCTTGACCCGCATGCCGTCCTCGACGAGGTAGGCCACCTCGGCCACCAGGGTGGCCAGATCGGCCTTCGGCTGCGCGCCCGCCAGTACGACGGTGAGCTCGCCGAGCACGCCCTCGGCCGCCCACTCCGCGAGTTCGGCCAGCGAGCCGCGCTTGACCTCCTCGTGGGTCTTGGTCAGTTCGCGGCACACCACCGCACGCCGGTCGGGCCCGAGGGTGTCGACGGCGTCGCGCAGGCAGTCCGCCAGCCGGCGCGGCGACTCGAAGAACACGCACGTGCGTTGCTCACCCGCCAGACCCGACAGCCAGCCGACCCGCGCCGAGTGCTTGCGCGGGGCGAAGCCCTCGAAGCAGAACCGGTCCGACGGCAGCCCCGACACGGCCAGCGCCGTGGTCACCGCCGAAGGGCCCGGCAAGCAACTCACCGTCAACCCGGCCTCGGCGCACGCCGCCACCAGCCGGTAGCCCGGGTCGCTGATCAGCGGCATACCCGCGTCACTGACCACGAGCACCGTGGCACCGCCCGCGACGTCGTCGACCAGCGCCGGCACCCGCGTCGCCTCGTTCTGGTCGAAGAAGCTGACGATTCGCCCACCTGGCCGAACACCGAGCGACTGGGCCAGCGTCCGCACCCGTCGGGTGTCCTCCGCGGCGATCACGTCGGCGCTGCCCAACGCCTCGACCAGCCGAGCCGAGGCGTCCGAGGGCTGGCCGAGCGGCGTGGCGGCCAGCAGCAGTCGACCAGGTGTCACACCGCACAGCCTACGATCGCCGTTGTGACCGCTCCGCCGCTCGACGAGATCGCACGCGAGCGCACGGTCCCCGTGATCAGCCCCGGCCCGCTCGTGCCGGTGCCGGACTTCGGCCCGCTGGACCGCATGCAGGGCTGGGTGATGACGGCCGTGATCACCGCACTCGCGGCGTTGACCCGGTTCCTGAACCTCGGCTCGCCGACCGACGCGCGCACGCCGATATTCGACGAGAAGCACTACGCACCGCAGGCGTGGCAGATGCTGGGCAACCACGGCGTCGAGGACAACCCCGGCTACGGGCTGGTGGTGCACCCGCCGGTCGGCAAGTTCCTCATGGCCATCGGCGAGGCGATATTCGGCTACAACGGCGTCGGCTGGCGGTTCTCCGGCGCGGTGTGCGGCGTCGTCATCGTGCTGCTGGTGGCCCGGATCGTCCGGCGGATCACCCGCTCGACGCTGATCGGCGGAATCGCGGGCCTGCTGATCATCGCCGACGGCGTCAGCTTCGTCTCGGCGCGCACCGCGCTGCTCGACGTGTACCTGGTGGTGTTCGTAATCGCCGCCTTCGGTGCCCTGATCGTCGACCGCGACGAGATGCGCGAGCGGATGCACGTGGCGCTGCTCGAGGGCCGGATCGGCGAGACGGCGTGGGGACCCAGGCTCGGCGTGCGGTGGTGGCGGTTCGGCGCTGGGGTGTTGCTGGGGCTGGCCCTCGCGACCAAGTGGTCTGGTTTGTACTTCATCCTGTTCTTCGGCGCGATGACGTTGGCGTTCGACGTCGCCGCCCGTCGGCAGTACCGGGTGCCGCGCCCGTGGGTGGGGACGCTGCGCCGCGACTTCGGGCCGACGCTCTATGCGTTGGGGCTCATTCCGCTGGCGGTGTACCTCGGCTCCTATGCGCCGTGGTTCGCCTCCGAGACCGCCATCAACCGCCACGAAGAGGGCCGCTCGATCGGCGAGGGCGGGTTGCTCCCCGACGCGATTCGGTCGTTGTGGCACTACACCTATGGGGTTTTCGAGTTCCACTCGAAGCTGACGAATGCGGCGGGCAACCACCATCCGTGGGAGTCGAAGCCATGGACGTGGCCGATGTCACTGCGCCCGGTGTTGTATGCGATCGATCAGGACAACATCGCGGGCTGCGGCGCGCAATCGTGCGTGAAGGCCGTGATGCTGGTCGGGACGCCTGCGATGTGGTTCATCGCGGTGCCGGTGCTCGGCTGGGCGCTGTGGCGGGCGGTCGTCAAGCGCGACTGGCGCTACGCGGTGGCGCTGACGGGCTACGGCGCGGGTTTCCTGCCGTGGTTCGCCGACATCGACCGGCAGATGTACTTCTTCTACGCCGCGCCGATGGCGCCGTTCCTGGTGATGCTGATCGCGTTGATACTCGGCGACGTCCTGTACGCGCCGCGACAGAACGCCGAGAGACACACCCTCGGATTGCTCGTGGTGTGTTTCTACGTGGCGCTCGTCCTGACGAACTTCGCGTGGCTGTACCCGGTGCTGACGGGGCTGCCGATCTCGCAGTCGACGTGGCAGATGCAAATCTGGCTACCCAGCTGGCGGTAGTTGGTTTCGCGAGCTCTACACCAGCGTCGTAGTTGCGCGGTTATCCACAGCACAGGCGTTGATCTCGCGGTGCCGGACGATTTCCGTCGGTCGTCGCAGCGACGATCCGGCCATGGAACGAGCCTTCATCGGAGCCGAGCTACTCGAAAGCGGTCTCACTCTTGGCCAGCTGCGCTGGCGCTATCGAACCGTCCATCCGCGGATCTACGTGCCTCGCCAATCGGAATCCTCGGTGAGCCTCGACACGCACGCGGCGTGGCTGTGGACCGAACGCCGCGGCATCGTTACCGGGCGCGCCGCCGCAGCACTCCACGGTGCGCAGTGGGTGCATCCCGGCACACCGATCGAGCTCATCGCCACGTACCAGCGGCCGCGGCCGGGGATCGTCATCCGAGCCGAGCGGATCGACTGGGACGAAGTCACCATGGTGGGCGAACTGTCCGTCGCCACGCCTGCGCGCACCGCCTTGGACCTGGCGCGTCACTTGCCTCGAGACACTGCCGTCCGCCACCTCGACGCGCTGGCCGCCGCGACGGGCGTGACTTGCGACGACGTGAAGGCACTCGTCGACCGATACCGCGGCGCGCGCGGCATGAAACGGGCGCGCGTCGCGCTGGACCTCATGGACGGCGGTGCCCAATCGCCGAAGGAAACGTGGTTGCGCCTGGTCGTGATAGATGCCGGCTATCCGCGACCCACGACGCAGCTTCACGTCACCGACGGGTTCAACAACGCATTCATCGACATGGGTTGGGAGGAGCCGAAGATTGGCCTCGACTACGACGGTGAACAGCATCAGACAGATCGGCAGAGGTTCGTCCACGACATCGGCCGCAACGAGTTGCTCGACAGTCAGGGTTGGATCGACCTCCACGTCGTCGCCGAACACAGCCGGGCCTTCATATTGCATAGACTTCGCGAGGCGTGCGACCGCCGTGGGTGGTATCCGCTCGCGAGCCCTACGCCACAGTCGTGATTTCGCGCTCACCAACGACTGTGGTGTAGAGCTCGCGAGGATTTGGGGCGCGGTGCTAGAGCGGGTCGCGGGCTGCGGGGCACGACATGCAGCGTGGCCCGCCGCGTCCGGTGCCCAACTCCGACGCCGCGATCGCCAACACTTCGATGCCCGAATCTGCCAGTCGCGCATTGGTTTCCACGTTGCGTTCGTACGCCACCACCACACCGGGCGCCAGCGCCAGGGTGTTGTTGCCGTCGTCCCACTGCTCGCGTTCGGCAGTGACGGGGTCAAGCCCGGTGTCGATGACCCGCAGCTTCTCGATCCCCATCGCGTCGGCCGCCGCGTCGACGAACGGCGCCGCCCGATCGATCTTGACGCCGCTTCCCGTGCGGTGAATGGTGAACGCCGTCAACGAGTCCACGATGTTCGGATACATCACCACCGCATCGGTGTCGACCATCGTGCACACCGTGTCCAGGTGCATCTGCGCGCGCTCCTGAGCGATCGGCACGGCCAACACGGTGTGCGCCAGATCGTCGTCGAACAGACTGCGCGCCAACGCCTCTGCGCCCGCCGGCGTGGTCCGCTCCCCCACCCCGACCGCAACGACACCCGGTCCGAGCAGCAGCACGTCACCGCCTTCGACGGGCGCCGACCGCGATTCGTACGCCCGCCGCACCCCCAGAAACCTTGGGTGGTGCGCGTAGATCAGGTCGGTCAGCGACGTCTCGCGCACGCGTGCCTGCAACGCGAGCGACGTGATGGCCACCCGAGGTCCGATCCAGAACGAGGAGTCGCGGGTGAACAGCAGATTCGGCAACGGGTCGATGACGAAGTCGCCGCCGTGGTGCATCCTGCGCACCAGCGACAGTTCGTCCTCGTCGAAGGGCAACTCGTTGAACGTCATGCCCGCCATCAGGACTCCTGCCAGCGGAGCGGCCTCGAGCGTCCGCAGATAGACCGAGAGTTCTTGCGCCAGCGGCAACCCCAGCCTCCGCGAGTCGACCGCGGCCGAGATGCCATGCATGCGCGCGGCACCGCTGGCCAGCGCCTCGGTCAACAGGTCGCCAAGCAACAACACCTCGACCCCACGCGATCGCAACAGGTCCGCAAACGCGTCGTGCTCCTGTTGCGCCCTGGCCACCCAGGGCAGCCCGTCGAACAGCAGCGTGTCGTTGTTGCGCGGCGTCAGCCGCTGCAGTTCGGCGCCCGGCCGGTGCAGGATCACCACACGCAGCGCGCCTACCTCGGAATTGGCGCCAAGCACCGGATCAGTCACACCTAGCACCGTAATGCCAGGGGCACCTCAACTATTGTTCAGGTCATGGAGTCATTGGAGCTGACCCCCGGCGAGATGTCCCATCGCAGCGGGGTGGCCGTGTCGGCACTGCACTTCTACGAGCGCGAAGGGCTCATCGTCAGCAGGCGCACCAGCGGCAACCAACGGCGCTACGCCAGGGAGACGTTGCGGCGGGTGGCGTTCATCCGGATGTCGCAGCGGTTGGGCATTCCGTTGGCGCGCATCCGCGAGGCACTGTCCACACTGCCCACCAATCGCGTTCCCACCAGCAAGGACTGGGCCAGACTGTCGGCAGGTTGGCGATCCGACCTCGACGAACGCATCGTGCACCTGCAGCGGCTGCGCGACAATCTGGCGGGCTGCATCGGGTGCGGTTGCCTGAGCCTGAAGCTGTGTGCACTGGCCAATCCCGCCGACGTGCTCGCCGCTGCAGGGCCCGGCGCGGCCAAGCTCTGAATTCGAATGTATGTGCGATAGCATGTCGGGGTGTCCTTGGCGGTTCAGGGGTCGCTCTTCGACCATGCCGACCGGCGCAACCTCGGTGCCGGCGCCTGGATAGACGTGCGGTCGGGCTGGTTGACGGGCGCTGAGGACGCGTACGACGAGCTACTGGAAACCATTCCGTGGCGCGCCGAACGCCGCCAGATGTACGAGCGCGTGCTCGACGTTCCACGGCTCGTCAGCTTCCACGACCTCGCCGCCGAGCCGGCGCCGCATCCCATGATCGCCCGGCTTCGCGTGCGGCTCAACGACATCTACGCACGTGAACTGGGTGAGCCGTTCACCACCGCGGGTCTCTGCCTCTACCGCGACGGCAATGACAGCGTGGCGTGGCACGGCGACACCATCGGCCGCAGCAGCACCGAGGACACCATGGTCGCCATCGTCAGCCTCGGCGCCAGGCGCGTGTTCGCGCTCCGGCCGCGGTCCGGCGGACGCTCCCTTCGGTTGCCGCAGGGCCACGGCGACCTGCTGGTGATGGGCGGATCGTGTCAACGCACGTGGGAGCACGCCGTGCCCAAGACGGTCAAGCCGATGGGCCCGCGGATCAGCATCCAGTTCCGCCCGAAGGACGTCCGCTAACCGCCGCGGACGTCGTTCACGGCCGCCGCCAGCAGGTCGCGCGCCCGCTTGGTGTCCACCTGCTGGACGGGAGCATTCGGTACCACCAATGGGTTCGCGGTCACGATCACCAGGAACGACCCGAAGCTCGCGACGTAGTTGTAGAGCTCGCCGCTGGCCGGCTTGCCATTGACCATCGTCTGCACGAAGCGGTGGGTGCCCAACGTCTTCGCGCCGTCGACCGCGGGCGATTCCGTTACCTCGACCAGGCCACGCGCGCCCGGCCCCGCGAAGGCGACCTTCTGGCAGTCGGGACCCGGATCGGGGAAGGGCACCTGTTCCGACGTCTCGACGGCGATCGCGATGAACCGGTTGCCCGCGCCCTCCGCCGTCACCGCGGACATGTTTCCCTTCAGCCCGGCCGGCAGCGCCAAGCCCGTCGCGGCCTTTCCGCAGTCAGGCGGGTCGAACGTCACCCCTTGCGGGAGCGGTTGCGACGCAAGCAGTCGCGGGTCGATCCCCGTCGGCGCCACGGTGCTCACCTTGAACTCGGGTCCGAAGTTCGTCTTCACGTCCATCAGCCGGGCGATGTCGCCCTGGCTCTCCGGCGGCGTGGTCTGGCCCGAGCACCCGGCGACGACGAGGGCACACGCCGTGACGGCCAGGCTAGCCAACGAAGTCCTCGACATCGCCGCCAATCTACCCGCCCCCTACGGCCGACACGGCGTTGGCGAGCAGCGCCGCCGCGAAGTCTTGCCCAAGCGCGGGGTCCGGCGAGCCGGGATCGGTCACGATCGTCACGTAGACGACGTGACCGCTCAGGTATGCGCTGAAGGTGGCTGCCCGCGAATGGGTTTCGGTACCTCCTTCGACGACGGTGGTGGCCTCGGTGACCATCCCAACCGTCGCGGCCCCCTCAATCACGGGCGCGGCGACCAACGTGACCAGGCCACTGGTGTGACCTGCCGACACGGTCCACACGCCGCACTCGTCGACGAGCGCGGAATCCAGTCCGCCTGCCGAATCGACGATGGCGGCGTAGACGATCCCGCCCGGCCCCGACGCCGACCACCCGTGCACCGGCTCGTCGCTGGGCACCAAGTCGGCCAGCGCCCCACACTGTGGAGGATCGGCCGACCACTGTGGCCCGAACCCCCAGACCGCCAGCGGCGACGTGCGCCCGACAAGGTCGGCGACCTCGTACCCCGTGGGCAGTTCGGTGCGCACCCGCATGATGTTCCCGGGGTCGACGGTGTCGGACGCGGCAGCCGGCGGCGACGAACCCGTTGGCGCCGTCGGGTGGCCGCACGCCGCGCACAGCGCCAGCGCAACGCAGGACGCGAACACGCGCACGGAACCTTGGTATCACGGCTACGCTGACGGCTCCGGCCGCGACGACGAGACACGCCGACTCGGACGCGAGGAGAGCAGCCACAGATGTGTACCCGAGTTCTATGGAATGACAACGACTTCGCAGTGTTGACGGGCCGAAGCATGGATTGGCCGGAATCCACCCAGCCGCTCGTCGTCGCGTTCCCGCGCGGCCGCGAGCGTGACGGCGGGCTGTTGCTGACCGAGGTGGTGGTGCCGGACAACCCGCTGCGCTGGACCAGCCGCTACGGCAGCCTGGTGACGACGATCTACGGGCTCGGCACCGTCGATGGGCTCAACGAGCGGGGCCTCGGCGTGCACGCGCTGTATCTGCAGTCCACCGACGTCGGGCCCCGCAACGCCGACCTCCCCGGCATCCACACCGCGCTGTGGGCGCAGTATCTGCTCGACCAGGCCACGACGGTCGCCGAGGCGTTGGCATTGATGGACGGCATCCAATTGGTGATGGTCAGCGCGCACGGATTCGACGCCACGGTGCACCTGGCCATCGAGGACGCTGGCGGTGACAGCGCAATCCTCGAGCTCGCTGCGGGCAAGCTCGTCGTGCATCACGGCCGCCAGTTCACGCTGATGACCAACGACCCCACCTACAACGAGCAGCTCGAACTGCTGGCCACCCAGGACTTCTCGCATCCCAGCAGTGCCATGCCGCTGCCAGGGAACGTAAATGCGGTGGACCGCTTTCAGCGGGCGGCGTACTACTCGGCACTGTTGCCGAAACCGGCCAGCGAGCGTCAGGCGGTCGCCAGCGTGATGGCCATCATGCGCAACGTGTCCGTCCCGTTCGGCGCGCCCTACGGCGACTTCGGGGTGTACGACACCGAGTACCGCACGGTCTGCGACCTGACCAACCAGGTGTACTTCTTCGAGCTCACGACGAGCCCCAGCACGATCTGGGTGGAGCTGTCCGGGCTCGACTTCTCCGACGGCGGGCCGGCTCAGGCAATCGACCCGTACGACGAGTCGCTCGCCGGCAACGTCACCGGGCAATTCACACCGCGACTTCTCGGCTTTTGACCGCACCGACCATTCACGTGCACTTTTGATTTGCCGACCGTAAGCTCATGCCTGCATTTTCCCCAGACAGGAGACTCCATGAAGACGCCCTTGAAGGCTTGCGGAACTGCCGTCGCAGTGGCCGCGCTTGGCATTGCCTTGGCAGGCTGCGGGTCCGACTCGAAGACCGAGGCCACTTCGTCGTCGTCGTCCAGCAGTGCGTCGAGCTCGAGCAAGACCAGCGAGTCGAAGACGCCCAGCAAGACCGAGGCGCCCGCGGGTACCAACAAGACGATCGCCGACTACGTCAAGGACGCCGGCCTCACCGAGACTCCCGTCAAGCGTGGCGATCCCGGCTCACCCACCATCGACCTGCCGTTCCCGGCGGGCTGGGAGGACGCCGGGCCGAACGCTCCGGAGTGGGCCTACGGCGCGATCGTCAACACCGACCCGGCCTTCGCCAGCGACCCGCCGACGATCATCGCCATCGTGTCGAAGCTGACCGGACCCGTCGACGCCGCCAAGATCCTCGAGTTTGCCCCGGGTGAGCTCAAGAACCTTCCTGGCTTCGACTCCATGGGCGGCGACGGCTCGGCCAGCACGTTGGGTGGGTTCGACGCGTTCCAGTTCGGCGGTACCTACGTCAAGGACGGCGTGAAGCGGATGATCGCCCAGAAGACGGTCGTGATTCCCGCCGCGGACGGCGACGGCGTCTTCGTGCTGCAGCTCAACGCCGACGGCACCGAGGATCAGATGAACCCGTTGATGGAGGCGACTAGCGAGATCGACGAGAAGACGACGATCACGCCATGACGGCCGTGCCGACACCCGACCCGAGCGAGCCGCCGCCACCCCAACGCGGTCTGACCCGCGAGGAACGGGGTCGCGACGTCAGCGAGGCGCAGGCCGAGGCCGAGGCACAGACCTCGAAGGTCCAGATGTACCTGCACGCCATGAGCCCGAAGTACGTCTGGTCGATGGCCGAGGGCTATCCCGTGGTGATCAAGCAGTTCCTTCAGTTCTGCCTGATCCTCATCTACCCGGCCTGGGTGTTCGGCGTGCTCGTTACCGCGGCCATGCATGCGCTGTTCTACGTGACGGTGTATCCGCTGCTGTGGCTGCTCTTCTGGCCGCTGCGGGCATACCAGAAGAAGCACCATCCCGAGGAGTACGCCGAGTCGCAGCGGAAGAAGTAGTCGATGGGACTGTTCAACCGATCTGGGAGCGCTCGCGTATCCGTGACGCCTGACGTCGTACGGCCACGCCAGTCAGTCACCGCCACGGTGACGACGGACAAGCCGCTTTCCAAGGTGTCGTCGGCGAAGCTCGAGTGGGGCTATACGAACTTCTACCGCTACCACTGGGCCGGCCGCGCCGACTCCGCCGCCGCAGCCGCCAACGATTCGCTGTTGATGGTGGGTGAGGTCGGCACCAACTACGGTGGCGAGCGCGACACCGAAGACTGGGTGTGTGTCGACAGGGTCGACGTACCCATCGCCGCAGGCGAATTCGCGGGGACACAGGCGTCGTTCAAGGTGCCGTCGTGGGCACCGGGGTCCTCCCAGGAGGTGGCGCAGTGGGCGTGTCGGCTCGTCGTGGCGCGCGGTGGCCGCGACGTCGACGAACGCGGTGTGTTCACGGTCGTCATCGGCCGCGACGACGTGCAGGTCGAAGACGAACCGCAGCAGCGCACCGGCGGGGATGGCGAGACCGCGCTCGACATCGTCTTGCCCTCACTGCTCCATTGCGCCGGTGAGACGATCAGCGGTCAGGTCACGCTCACCCCTGCGTCGGACATGTCGGACGGCGCGCTCTCGATCTACTGGGGGCGACGCAGAATCTCGCACCCGCTCGAGCGCGCACCCGCGCTCGGCGGCGGCGGCAAGAGCGGCGACTCGATCAAGCTGGGCAAGGGCATTCCGCTGCGCAACGGCGTTCCAGTGACCGTTCCCTTCGCGGTGCCGCTGCCCGCGGACGCACCGCCGACGTCCAGTGCGGTGCACTCCTCCCTCGAGTGGTTCCTCGAGGCCACGCTGACGTATGCGAAGTGGACTCAAGGCATCGAGCAAGTGCGCCGCCCGATCGTCGTCGTCAACGCACCCTGACGGTCACGCCCGGGAGATCGCCGACGCCTCCGCCACCTGTTCGGGCGTTGGACGCACGCCGGTGTATCGCTCGAACTGCTCGGCGGCCTGCAATGCGATCACCTCGGCACCGGTGATGACGTTGACCCCCGCCGCGCGCGCCGCGGTGATCAACGGCGTCTCCGACGGCAACGCAACGACGTCGAACACGGTGTACGCCTTGGCAATCGTCGAGTCGTCGAACGCGCGCTCGGAGGCCTCGGGCGCACCGGCCATGCCGATGGGCGTGACGTTGACGATGACCGACGCAGTGCGGTCACCGACCTCGGCGGCGTAGTCGTAGCCGAGCCGGTCAGCCAGCGCGCGGCCAGCGACGCCGTTGCGGGCGACGACGGTGCCCGCGCCGAAACCGTGGTCGCGGAATGCCGCGCCAACGGCGCTGGCCATGCCTCCGCTGCCCCGAATCAACACGGTTCCAGTCGAATCCAGTCGGTG
>Ga0207668_10001640_pt1 | contig 13068 bp, 10 predicted proteins | sample KBSS43metaG_FD_184323 | JGI IMG/M metagenome (GOLD analysis project Ga0207668, IMG submission 184323) | Switchgrass rhizosphere microbial communities from Kellogg Biological Station, Michigan, USA - KBS S4-3 metaG (SPAdes) (version 2) | ecosystem: Host-associated > Plants > Roots > Rhizosphere... | reverse complement strand
CTGGCCTTCTGGAGGGCGGAGTGGAACTGCGGAGCCTGCGCCATTTCTCGGCGCTCGCCGAGACCCTGAACTACCGGGTCGCCGCCGAGCGGCTGCACCTCACCCAGCCCGCGCTGACGCGCTCGATCGCCGCCCTGGAGCGTGAGCTGGGTGTTCGGCTGTTCGACCGCGACAAACGGCATGTGGCGCTCACCGCCGACGGTGCGGAACTGCTCGAACGGGCGGGTGAGGTGCTGGCCGACGCCGAGCGGCTCCGCGCCGCCGCGGGCACCATCCGGGCCAGGCGACGCGACGAGGTACGGATCGCGTTCTACGGCCCGGCTCTGGCCGAACTCACTCATCCGGTCATCGAGGCGTTCTGCGAGCGTTACCCCAGCGTCACGATTCGGGTTCACGAAGGGGATTTCCACCAGGGTTACGCCCCGCTGCTGGCCGGCGAGTACGACGTGGCACTGTTGTGCCTGAATGTCGACGTACCGGGCCTGACCCGAGTACCGATCTTCACCGAGCCCGTTTCCGTCGCGCTGTGGAAGGGCCATCCGCTGGCCGCTGCAGCCGCGGTCGACGTGACCGAGGTCTTCGACCAGCCCTGGGTCACCCCCGAACCGAGCGTCGCCTTCTGGGTGGGCGGACGCCGGGGGGACGACGACGCCCCGACGGTCGGCTCCCACGCCCGCTCTGTCCTCGACATGTCCTCGAAGATCGCCTACGAGCACATGGTGGGGCTGATACCGCTGTCGGGCGCCCGGATGTTCCCGCACCCGGGAGTGCGGGCCGTCGCTCCGAAAGAGCCCCTCGGCGCGGTGGCCGCCGTCGCCTATCCGCAGGCCGGCCACTCGCCCGCCGCCCCGGCCTTCGCCGAACTCGCCCGCCGGGTGGCCCGACGTGCGCCCGGCGTTCCGTACGCCGAACTCGCCCGGTAGAAGCGGTAAACCGCCGCACGGCGGCCCGCCCGCCCATGCGCACCCTCCCGCCGAAGTAGCCGCCCTCCGGGACGCTGATGAGCGCCATGCATCACGGCGTCCCCAACCGGCATTGGACCGCCCGGGAGCCGGTTACCCATAGTGCTGGACATGAGCGCAGACGCCGTGACGGAGGTTTCGCCGATGACCAGCTCCCCATCACCCGGAGCAGCCGAGCCGACCCGGGCCGCCTCGCCGTTGACGATCAGCGAGCAAGGCGGGTTCTGGGTCGGTGTCGGGCGCAAGCCGACCGAGGCCGGGACCGCCGCCGAGGCCGCGATGTACGTCCAGTACCAGATCCCGGCCGATCTGAAGCATCCGCTGCCGGTGGTGATGGTCCACGGGGGCGGCGGCCAGGGCACCGACTACCTGTCGACGCCTGACGGCCGCCCTGGCTGGGCCACCCGGTTCCTCCAGGCCGGTTATGCCGTGTACGTGGTCGACCGTCCAGGTCACGGGCGCTCCCCTTACCATCCCGATGTCCTCGGGCGCATCGAGGGCCCGCCACCGACGTACGAGTTCCTCCGCTGGCTGTTCTGCGAGGGAGCGGGACGACCCGGCAGCCAGTGGCCGGGCAGCGGCGAGGTCGGCGACGACTCCGCGCTGGACCAGGTGATGGCGAGCCAGGGCCCGACGCTGCCCACCTTCGCCAAGAACGAGGAGCAGATGCGGCGCTGCGGGGCCGAGTTACTGGACCGGATCGGACCGGCCGTGCTGATCACCCACTCCATGGGGGCGCCCTTCGGCTGGTTGGTCGCCGATGCACGGCCCGGGCTGGTGAAGGCCGTCGTCTCCATCGAGCCGATCGGACCCCCGTTCGCCGAAGTGCCCGGCCTCGGAAAGCTGGAGTGGGGGCTCACCGCGGCCCCGATCACGTACGACCCGCCGGCCCGGACCTCGGACGAACTGCGCACCCGGCCGCGCGAGGCCGGGGGCGACGGGCCGCTGGACTGCCTGGTCCAGGACGAAGATGCCGGCCCCGTGCGGTCCCTGCCAGGGCTGCGGGGCTTCCCGATCGCCGTGGTCGCCGCCGACACTTCGCCGTTCGCGGGGTTCCAGCACGGTGTCGCCGACTACCTCGCCCAGGCCGGCGCGGACGTCGAGTTGCTGCGTCTGGCGGACCTGGGTCTCACGGGCAACGGTCACCTGCCCATGGGTGAGAAGAACTCCGACGACGTGGCCGAGGCACTCATGTCCTGGCTGAACAAACGACTGGCGGCGGTGGAGGAAACATCCCGATGACAACCGTGCCGACCGTCGACACCGAGCTGCTCATCGCGGCAGCGGCCGCACGGGAGCGAGCGCCGCGCAGGCACTGAGCACCCGCGGCGCCTTCAGCACAGACCAGTTGGCCTACCTCAAGGCCAACGGGCCCGCTGTGGCCAAAGCCGCCGCGGACAACCCAGGACAATGGCAGACCTGGTGGTGGATCTGCGTCGCCGGGCAGATCTTCTTCCTGCCCTTCGTCTTCCTGCGCACCGGCCGGTGGCGGCCCAGCCGGGCCCGACAGGACGAGGCGGCCCACGAGGCCCCGGTCCGAGGTGAACTGGCCGACCTGCACGTCCACGACGCCGCCCCGCAGACCGAAGCGTCTGCCTGAACCGGTCACCGAGCCCCGGACCGCCGCCCGCCGCTACCCCGGGCGGCGGTCCCGGCCACCAGGCCGGCGGCGCGTACGCGTCGTCGTCACCCCGCGAGCCACCGACCGGCACCGGAGAGTCCTCATGACCATGTCAATCGACGACCGCACACAGATCAGGGACCTTGCCCGATCCGTCGCCGAGGACCGGATCGCGCCGTTCGCGGCGCAGGTCGACGAGATGTCCCGATTCCCGTCCGAGGGCTACCGCGCTCTCGTGCAGGCCCAGCTGCATGCCGTGGTGATCCCGGAGCAGTACGGGGGCGTCGGTACGGACGCCCTCACCGGCGCGATCATCGCCGAGGAGATCGCCCGCGTCTGCGCCACCACCCAACAGGTCGCCGGCGCCAACGAACTGTTCGCCTGGCCACTGCTGCTCGGCGGCACTGAACAGCAACGCGACCGCTGGCTGTCCCCGATCACGGCCGGCCGGGCACTCGCCGCGTTCGCCCTGTCCGAGCCGGAGGCCGGCAGCGACATCGCGTCGATGACAACCCGGGCCACCCGCACCGGCGACGGGTGGCGCCTATCCGGCACCAAACGCTGGATCACCAACGGCGGCATCGCCGACACCTACCTGGTTTTCGCGGTGACGGCTCCCGGCTCAGGCGGCAAAGGAATCTCCGCCTTCGTCGTCGAATCGGGTGACGCGGGCATCTCCTTCGGCGCCGGGGAGCGGAAGATGGGACTCAAGGGCTCCCCCACGACCGAGGTGTATCTCGACGACGTCACCATCCCTCCCGACCGTCTGGTGGGTGAGCCCGGACAGGGACTACGACTGGCCCTGGCAACCCTCGACCGGACCCGCACCACCGTCGCCGCGCAGGCCGTCGGGATAGCGCAGGGAGCACTGGACGTCGCCGTGGAATACGTCCGCACCCGGCAACAGTTCGGCCAGCCCCTCGCGCAGTTCCAAGGCGTACAGTTCATGCTCGCGGACATGGCCGTCGCGGTGCGGGCAGCCCGACTGCTGACCCATGCGGCAGCCGAGGAGATCGAGGCCGAGGCACCCACCATGGGAGTCTCCGGAGCGGCCGCCAAACTCTTCGCCTCGGACACCGCGATGAAGGTGACGACCGACGCCGTACAACTGCTCGGCGGCTCTGGATACGTGAAGGACTTCCCCGTCGAACGCATGATGCGCGACGCCAAGGTCACCCAGATCTACGAGGGCACGAACCAGATCCAGCGCATCGTCATCGCCCGCGGCATACTCGAGGCGACATCGACCCACCGCGCCTGAAAGGCACCATGGGCTGCGGGTGGGGCCGGAAGTCCTATCCATGCAGGACAAGCAGCATGATCGCATTCGTGGAGGAGGCCGCCGAGGCGGTCGTGTCGGCGGATGCGCAGCCGGTTGGGTGTCGGGAGATCGGTGATCGGTTCGGGCAGCGGCTGCAGGGGTCGGGGCCGCGAGCTCCGGGCGGGCCAGCTGGCGATCAGGTCGCGGTGCCGAGCGCAGAACGGTCTCCGGCCGGACCAGCAGCCGCAGGTTGCGCGACATATGGCGGGGCATCCGGTGCAGTAGGGCGGCGAGCACCGCCCGGTCGGCCCAGGTGAAACGGACCTTCTCGGCGTGCAGTTGGCGTCGAGGACCATGAGCTGATGACGCAGTGCCGAGATCTCGGCGTCTTTGTCCCGATGGCTCATCGGCAGCAGTCGTCTGGCAGCACTCGGCCACCTGGGGTGGAGGAGAGGTCGGCCCGGCAGGCCCTTTCGCGCACTGCCGCACAGGGCATGATCAGCTCAGACCGGCATGGCAGGAAAGCGTCGTGGTCGATCACCGATCACGGACGCGACGTGCTCTCGAGCGGCACCGAGCGGATCTACTCGTTCATGCGGCAACGCCGCCCCCGGGACGAACAGTGGTTCGTCATCAACATCCCCATCCCCGAGACCCGCCGCCAACTACGCCAACGCCTGAGCCCGTTGTCCTCATCGAGGGTGGGGTGCCCGTCTTCCGACTCGAGATCGCCCATATCCGGGCGGAGAACGAAGGCGGTCCTCGCTACGACAAGGGCTATGGCGACCCTGATGTCTTCGACAACCTGCTGCTCATGTGCAACATGCACCACAAGATGATCGACAAGATCGAGCCAGACCGACATCCGGTGGACAGGCTTGAGGGATGGAAGCGTGCCAGGGAAGCGGCACGCTCATCTCGGTGACCAAACGCCCTGACCAGGACGGACGAGGTTTCGGCACCCGCAACGCCCGCGCATGCCTCGAAACCCCCGGACGGCGGCACCATCACCGCATGCGGCAAATGGGTCCGGCTGTCCTACCCGAACACCTGGGACACGCTCCTCACCTCAGCCCCGGCCCGCTCCAGGTGGCAGCTGCAGATGTACGGTCAGGGCGACCAGGACGTGGGCTTCTTATACACGGCCTGACCGCGCCTGGTCAGGTACCGGAGCCTGCCGGACAACGCCGATATCAGACAGGAACGAGCATATGCGCTCGTCCGGTCGGTGCCGGTAACGTTTGTCCGATGTGGTGCCGGTGCAGATGTGGGTAGAGACAAGGCTGTTGGGACCGGTCGACCTGGTGGTCGACGGTGTTCCCCAAGCCGTGCAGGGTTTGCGCCGCAAGGCGATCCTGGCGGTGCTCGCGCTCAACCGGGGCGAGGTGGTCAGCGTTGACCACCTCGTCGAGGCGGTCTGGAACGGCGCGGCGCCGGCCACGGTCAACAACACGTTGCAGCGCAACATATCCTATCTGAGACGTGCGCTCGGCGGTCGCGAGACGATCCAGGCCCGGTCGCCCGGATATGTGCTCCAACTCGACGGGCCGACCGATGCCGAGACCGTTGACGACCTGATGAGGCGGGCCGCCGCCGCGGTCGACGACAGGCAACGAGCACGGTGGCTCCGCGAGGCGCTGGCCCGGTGGCGTGGCCCCGCACTCGTGGACGTTGCCGAGCTGCCCTGGCTCGACCGGCAGGCAAAGCGACTGGAACACGTCCGCCTGCAGGCCAGGCTGGCCCTGATCGAGAGCCGCTTCGCCCTCGGCGAGCACGCGGGATTGGTGCCCGAACTGGAGCAGCTGGTCGCCGAGCATCCGTACGCGGAGCAGATACACCGGCAATGGATGCTCGCCCTGTACCGCGCGGGTCGACAGGTCGAGGCGCTCGCGGCGTACCGCAATCTGCGGGAGAATCTCCGCGAAGAACTGGGAATCGACCCCGGCCCGGAGTCGCGCGACCTGGAAGCGGCCATGCTGCGGCAGGATCCGGCGCTGCTGGTCGCCCCGCCCCCGCCGGCGGTGACCCCGGCCGCCCGGCCCGGCGTGCCCGCCCAGATTCCCGCCGGGGTGTACGCCTTCGCCGGCCGCTCCGCCGAACTGGCCGCTCTCGACAACCTGCTCGCCCGAGCCGTCGAGTCCCGCGCCGCCGGGAACGGTGGTGGCTGCGCGGTGGTGATCTCCGCGGTTTCCGGCACCGCCGGCGCCGGCAAGACCAGCCTTGCGGTGCAATGGGCACACAGCGTCGCGCACCGCTTCCCCGACGGGCAGCTGTACGTGAACCTGCGCGGCTTCGACCCGAGCGGCTCGGCGATGGACCCGTCCGCCGCGATCCGTGGCTTCCTCGACGCGCTCGGCGTGCACGCGGCGCGCGTACCGCAGGGTCTTGACGCGCTGGCCGGACTGTTCCGCAGTCTGCTGGCGAACAAGCGGATGTTGATCCTGCTGGACAATGCGCGCGATGCCGCACAGGTGCGTCCGATGCTGCCCGGAGCGGCCGGCTGCATGGTCGTCGTGACGAGCCGCGACCAGCTGACACCGCTGGTCGCCGCGGAAGGCGCGGCGCCGTTGGTGGTAAACCTGCTCGACCCGCAGCAGGCCCGCGACCTGCTGGCCCGGCGGCTGGGCGAGGCGCGGACAGCCGCCGAGCCCGCCGCGGTCGACGAGATCATCAGCCACTGTGGCGGGCTGCCGCTGGCCCTGGCCATCGCGGCCGCGCAGGCCTCGATCAACCCCGGCCTCACCCTCGCGGAACTGGCCGCGAAGCTGCGTGACGGCGTGAGCCGGCTCGACTCGCTGCGCGCCGGCGACCAGACGACCGACGTCCGGCACGTCTTCTCCTGGTCATCTCGGTTGCTGAGCCCGGGCGCGGCCCGGCTGTTGCGGCTGCTGGCGCTGCACCCCGGGCCGGACATCGGAGAATCCGGCGCGGTCAGTCTGACCGGGCTGCCGCGGTCGCAGGTGCAGGGTCTGCTGCGCGAGCTCCGCGCGGTCAGCCTGCTCAGCGAACCGGTGGCCGGCCGATACGTGCTGCACGACCTGCTGCGGGTGTACGCCGCCGAGGCGGCGCGGGCCGAGGAAACAGCGGCAGACTCGCGCGCCGCCCTGCGCCGAGCGCTCGACTACTACCTGCACACCGCGCAGGTCGCCATGCGGGTGCTGCACGGGCCGTGGTGCGATCTGCCGCTGCCGCCGCCCGGCCCGGGCGTGACACCCGAACAGCCTGCCGAGCCGGGCGAGGCCAACGCCTGGTTCGACGCTGAACTCCCGGTGCTGATCGCCGCCATCGACCGGGCGGCCGGCACCGGATTCGAGACGTACGCCTGGCAGCTCGCCTCGACACTCACGCTGCTGTTCGACGTACGCGGACTGTGGCGGGAATACCGCATCACGCAGGAGATCGCGCTGGCGGCAGCGCTGCGCATCGGCGACGAGAACGGGCAGGCCCACGCGCACCACGGTCTCGGACGCGCATACTCGCTGGCCGGCCTCGCGGACGACGCTCACGAGCATCTCCGCGCGGCGCTTCGCCTTTACGGTGCGGCGGACGATCCGGCCGGCCAAGGCAGCGTCCACCTGGGCATCGGCTTCCTGGCCGACCGCAAGGGCGACGACCGGACGGCCATGGAACACTCACTGATCGCCATCGAATTCTTCCGCGCCGCCGGCCACCGCAGCGGCGAGGCGATGGCACTGAGCAACGTAGGCTGGTCCTTGACCGAGCTCGGCGAGTACTCCCGCGCGCTGGCCTATTGCGAGCAGGGCCTCGCCCTGCACCGCCGGCTGGGCGACCGGCGCGGGCTCGGCGGTTCCTGGTCCGCCCTCGGCCTGGTGCGCCAGAAACTGGGCCAGCCCCGAGAGGCCCTCGCCTGCTATCGGGCCGCCCTGGCCCTGTTCCGAGAGACCGACGACCGGGTCAGTGAGGCGGACATGCTCGTCCGTCTGGGCGACGCCCACGCCGGCGCCGGCGACCTACCCGCGGCCCGTACGGCCTGGCGGCAGGCACTCGCGATCCTCGATGACCTCGGGCACCCCGACGCCGAAAAGGTGCGGTACCAACTGGCCCACAGCTGAACCACGATTCAGCCCGGGTTCAGTGCCGTTTCAGCGCTCCTTGGCACGCTGACCGCGGCTGCCGCAAAGGCTGCCCACCAGCGGCTCGGGGAGCGAGACCATGACACGGGAAACCCGCAAAGCAACCACATTGACGAGGCTGGCGACCATCGTGGCGGCAACCGTCGCCTTGTTCGTCGCGGGCGGCACGATCGCCACTTCGGCGTCCGCCGCCACCCAGACTGTCCAGTTCCAACGACTGAACACGACATTGTGCGTGACCGAGAACGTCTCCGGGAACCCACAACTGTTCGAAGGGCTCTGCAACGCGACCAACGCGCGGCAACGCTGGTTCATGTTCAACCAGGTGGGACATCCGGGAGCCAAGTTCACCCCCCAGTCGGTCTCGACCGTCTGCCTGAACGTCCAGGACAGCTCCCGATCTGTCGGCGCCAAGATCGTACTGTCCGGCTGCGCGTCGGACCTGAGCCAGGACTGGCGCATCACCAGCACGCCGAACTTCCCCGCGTTCCTCATCGAAAACGTGAACAGCCACCTGTGCATGACCCGGACCTCAGTCGCATTGGTGCAACAGCCGTGCAGCCAGAACCTGCTGACGCAGAACTTCGCCCTGAACGGCGTCTAGCATCAACCCGCGCCGGGCCAGTTCCTTCGGTGGCGGCCGAAGGGACTGGCCTTCCAGGTGCGGCCCGCAGCCACACCGCGTCCCCTCGTCGCCGCGCGAGCGCCCCGACCGCTCGCCAGAGCGCCTCCCTCACCCTGTCCGCCGCCGGACAGCCGAGCCGGAGCCGCTCGGATACTGATCGAAGTTTGTCGTTGTTTTGTCTAGTTCCACCGGCCCATTGGTGGAAGGATCAACCTCCGCAGTGGAGAGACCTTCGGTGGCAAGACCGGACTCAACGGCCCACGGAAGGTCCACAGCCGAGCGTCCGCCACCGCAGGAAGGCCTCCATCATGATCCCCACATCCACGCCCACCCCCGTTCCCGGTTCGACCGAGGGCCGCGCGAAGGTTCTGGCCCGGCTCGGTATCGGGAACGCGCTGGAGTGGTTCGACTGGACCATCTACGCCATCTTCGCCAGGTTCTTCGCCGGCCAGTTCTTCGACGCCACCGAGCCGGTATCGGCCGTCCTGTCCACCTTGGCGGTGTTCGCCGTCGGCTTCTTCGCGCGACCCTTCGGTGGTTTCTTGTTCGGCTGGATCGGCGACCGGTCCGGCCGGCGTACCGCGATGACCGTGTCGGTCGGCCTCGCCGCCGCCGGCAGCCTTCTCATCGGTGCCGCACCGAACTATCACCGGATCGGTGTCGGCGCTTCGCTTCTGCTCCTGCTCGCCAGGCTTGCCCAGGGGCTCGCCCACGGCGGTGAGCTGCCTTCGGCGCAGACCTACGTGGCCGAGGTGGCGCCGGCACAGCGCCGAGGGCTGTGGTCCAGCTTCATCTACGTGTCGGGGACTGCGGGGATCATGGTCGGCACGTTGATGGGTGCTGTCCTCGCGTCGACGCTCAGCGCGCCGGCCATGGCGGCCTGGGGTTGGCGGGTACCGTTCCTGCTCGGCGGTGCACTGGGGATCTATGCCCTGGTAATGCGCCGGCGCATGGCCGAGACCGAGGTGTTCGAGGACGCCGCGGCCGCGCGGGCCGCGGACGCCGGGGGCAGGCAACCGGTGTGGGCCTTGATCGCGCGTCACCGCAAGCAGATGTTGCAGGTCATCGGCATCACTGTCGGGATCACCGTGGTCTACTACGCGTGGGCGATCGCCGCCCCGGGATTCGCGATGAGCCGCGGTGTGGACAAGTCTGATGCTCTCTGGGCCGGCGTCGTGGCCAACCTGGTCTTCATCGCGGCCCTGCCCGCCTGGGGTGCCCTCTCGGACCGCATCGGCCGCAAGCCGGTATCGCTCGGCTGCTGCGTCGCCCTGGCTGCCGCGGTCTTCCCGCTCAATGCGGCGCTCGGCGACACCGCCCTCCGGCTCGGGGTGACCATGTCGCTGGCGCTCATTCTCATCGCCGGGCCCGCGTCGATCGGCCCCGCGCTGTTCGCCGAGATCTTCCCGACCCGGATCCGGGTGATGGGCTTCGGTGTGGCCTATTCGCTGGCCGTCGCGGTTTTCGGCGGCACCGTGCCGTACCTCCAGACGTGGGCCGCCTCGCACGTCGGTCTCGCGGCGTTCAACGGCTACGTTGTGGCCGCACTGCTGGTGTCGGCGGCCGTCGTGGCCACCCTGCCGGAGACCCGCGGCCGCAGCCTGGTGCACCCCGCCGCCGGCGAGGACTCCCTGGCCTCGGCCACCGCGAAGCCCGCGTAAGGCGCCGGTCACCGACGGGTCGCGGACAGAATGATCCGTTGGTGCGGCGAACCTAGGCTGGCAGCGCCTGGCCCCGCGGTCATGAAACGTCGCCTCCGGTGACGCCGACCGTGAGGCCTTGGACGTGGTAGATCCGGGTGCCGTCGGCCCACACGCTAGTGCGCATCTGACGGATCATGGTCGGCTCCGGTCGGGTTTCGCGCGACCCACGCCCGCCACAAGACGTCTCTGCGGAAGACCTTGTCTCGCACCGCGTGGAACCGACGTCCGGGATCGGCCTTGGCCGCCCGGTAAAGCGCATGCTTCAAGGCACGAACCGGGTCCAACACGGACCCCGACGCGGCGGGACCAGCCGAAACGGCACTCACCGGGCACCACCCTCCTCTGCAGATACACGTCGACGAAGTAGCGGCCCTTCCCTCACCGACGGTTGTGCTGTCCGCCCGGCTCAAGCAGTACTACGGCCGCCTCCGACTCCCTTCCGGCACGACGTCCGCTTCCCGGTTTGGCCGGTTATAGGACCCGCATCTCCGGCGCGCATCCGCAGCACACCGGGCCGGGGAGGGCCTCTCCAGTTCCCGCCGTCACTATCTGAACGTTCCGCATACGCCGGGGAGTTCCTCACGGCTGCAATCCAGGTGCTGCACCGCGTCTCCGGAGGGCGACGGCGGCGTGCAGTCGCTTCGGCACGATCACGCTGGGTTTCTTCATGCCCCGGGCGGTGGGGTGACGGGAACAACGAGCCGTGACATCGACAGGTCGATCGTCCGGTGTGACGGCAGCATCCTCGTCGAGGTGGCCGGGTCGTTGCCTGTTCCCAGGTTGCGTTCCCAGCGCGGATGCGACCCGCCCGCAACGATCAGCCGAATCCGGTTGCCTCGCGAGAACCGGTGCGCGATGGCGTCGAGCTCCATACGAACGACGCCCTGGGGTGCTGAAGGGTCGATCCGGACGAACCCGTCGCTGACGTTGCGTGAGCGGCCGTGGGCATCGACGTCCGACACGCGGACGAACAGGTCGGCGAATGGGTTGTCGGAATGGTGACCTATTTCCACGACGGGGCTGCCGAGGACTTCGAGCTCTGTGGTCAATGGGTCGGACGTGAAGGCGATCACGTCGGAACGCGCGGCGAGCGCACCGTCGTCTGTGCAGCCGGCGGTGAATCCCGGGGAGAGTTGCGTGACAAATGCGCCACCATACGTAGGAGTCGGCTGGGCGGGGTCATACGTGAACTCGGCGACTTCTGTCGGGTCGGCCGGGCGAGCGGCCAGGAGTTTGCCGGCGCGCGGATAGAGGATCTGCTTGACCGTCGTCGTTGTCGGCGGCCAGGCCGGAAGATCGCGCCACCCCTCGTTCCGACCGCTGACGAACACCTTGACCGGCATGGCGCGGCGCCGGACACGGGAGCCGGCCAGATGCTCGTCGAACCAGGCGAGGGATTCGGGAAGCAGGACGCGAGCACCGGCAGCGCCTCCCTGCGCATGCGTCCACGGACCCACGGTGAGTCCGACGTCGACGCCCCGATCGGCCAGTCGCGCGTATCCCGTCAGCGTCTGGCGAAGAAAGCCGTCCTGCCAGCCGCCCTGCAGCAACACGGGGACTTGCACTCGGTCCCGCGCATCGGTCAGGTCGGCGCGCTTCCACCAGGGGTCGTCAAGGTCCCGCCGGCTTATCCACTCGCCGTACCAGGGGGCCTTCCCGTCCATCAGTTCGTCGGCGGCGGCGGCCAGTGGAAGAGCCGCCAGGGCCTTCTTGATCCGGCCCCGTGCGAAGAGAACCGAAAAGATGCGGGGCAGGATCGGCTGCTCCTGCTTGGTCGCGACGAATGACCATTCGAACATCGTGCTGAGCTGGAACGCCCCGCCGGTGTAGACGAATCCGCCGAGGTTGTACGGCGCGCAGGCGATGACTGCGGTGACCAGCTCTGGAGGCGGATCCATCAGCAGTGCCCACTGGGTGAATCCGAGATAGGAATAGCCGTGGGTGGCGAAGCGCCCGTCGAACCACGATTGCTTGCGCATCCACGCGACGACATCGGCCGCATCGTCGACTTCCCGCATGAACGGTTCGAAGCTTCCGCCCGATCCGAACGTGCCCCGGCATCGAACCAACACGACCCGGTAACCGCGGTTTGCGAACATCCCACCGGTCATCGCCGACCCGAGCACGTTCACGCCGTAGGGGGAGGTTACCAGCACCGTTCCCGACGCCGGCCCCTTCGGCTCCAAGACATCCGCGAACAGCTCGACCCCGTCCCGCATCGGGATCCGCACGTCGCGGCTCACGCTGTAGTCGTTCGTCGGAGCGGCCAGCCGCGCGTACTTCGTCCACTGCACGTCGGCGAGCCGCTGCCCGAGCGTCCGATCCTTGGCTCCTTGGCTCATCTGTCTCCTCCGCGCCGCGTACGGCCGGCCCCGATGGCGAGCAGGATGACACTCGGAAGGAAGAAGACGCCGATCGTCAGCAGGCTGACCACCACGCCCACGGCGAGGAGTGCGAAGCTCCCCCAGGCCGCGACCCGCCGAAAACGGGCCGGAGCCAGGAGCGGTACCGCGCACACGAGCACCGGCACGGCCAGGGTCACGATGATGCCCGGGCCTTCGCTGTCGAGCAGCGTTCGGTAATGGACCGCCGCGTCGGAGGACTCCTCGGCCGACAGTGGAAGCAAAAGCAGGCACGCGCTGACCACGACGGTGAGCAACATTGCCGCGAGGAACCATCGCCTGTCGCGGAGGATCATGAGCGGACCTCGTGCGCTGCGGGCCGGCCGAGCAGGAACCGGGCCGCGGTGACCCCGCCGTGGAACGAGACCTCGCTGAGCAGGCCCGGCGCGGCGACCTGGTC
>Ga0207668_10001639_pt1 | contig 13068 bp, 16 predicted proteins | sample KBSS43metaG_FD_184323 | JGI IMG/M metagenome (GOLD analysis project Ga0207668, IMG submission 184323) | Switchgrass rhizosphere microbial communities from Kellogg Biological Station, Michigan, USA - KBS S4-3 metaG (SPAdes) (version 2) | ecosystem: Host-associated > Plants > Roots > Rhizosphere... | reverse complement strand
TCGGCGCGACCGGCGGCCACTGCGACGAAAATGGCCTGCCGCCCAGCTACGACAAGAAGGGGGATTCGGTGGTAGACGGACCGGCGGAAGCCCGCGCCAAGGTCCGTTGGCTGCACAAATATGGCGCCGAGGTGATCAAGATCTGCGCGACCGGTGGCGTGTTCAGCCTCGGCGACAGCGTCGGCGGGCAGCAGCTCAGCCTCGAGGAGATGAAGGCCATCGCCGACGAGGCGCATATGCTGCACCTTCGCGTCGCGGCCCACGCCCATGGCGACGAGGGCATTCACGATGCCATCCTCGCCGGGATCGACACGATCGAACATGGCAGCCTGGCATCCGAGGAGACGCTGAAGCTCGCCCTGGCGCGCAAACAGCCGATCTGGTTCTCGATGGATATCTACAATGACGACTATATTGTCGCGACCGGCACCTCGAACGGCACCGAGCAGGAAAGCCTCGACAAGGAAAAGGCGATCGCGCTGAAGCAGCGCCAGACTTTCCGCCGTGGCGTCCAGCTTGGCGTGCCGATGGTGTTCGGGACTGACGCCGGGGTCTATCCGCACGGCGACAATGGCAAGCAGTTCGCCAAGATGGTCGAATGGGGGATGACGCCGATCCAGGCGATCCAGGCGGCGACCCGCAACGCGTCGCAGGCGCTGGGACGCAACGACGTCGGCGTGATCGAGGTCGGCCGCTATGGCGACCTGGTCGCGGTAACGGGCGATCCGACGCGGGATGTCAGGATATTGGAGCGGCCCGACGCGGTGGTGAAGGGCGGCGTGCTGGTCGCTCGATCACAATGATCGAGAAATTCCGGTTGAACTGCCAGCACTGGCTTTGGTTATGGCCCCATGGCGAAGATCGACCAGGTTAAGGTGCGCCGGGAGTTCGACAGGGCGGTCAACATGACCGCCGCAGAGCTAGGTGAATGGCTCGGGACAGACGAAAGCCGTTCGGTCGGCTTCAAGCGGGATGGTGCAACGGAGAGTATCGGGCACGCCAGCGGACGCAGGATTGTGCAGCTTCTGCAAAAGAAAACTGCCGATCTCAGCGACAATGATTATGCGCATATGCGAAAGGTTGTCGGCTATGTGCACCGGCACCTCGCCCAGCGGCCGGAGAATATCTACACCTCGCGCTGGCGCTATTCGCTGATGAATTGGGGTCATGACCCGACCAAGGAGGCATGAGTGAAAGGCTATCACGACGATATCGAGCGGCAGACGACCGGCAACAGCGATTTCCGCCGCGTGCTCTACACCGGCGGACATCTGCAACTGGTGCTGATGAACCTGCCGCCGGGCTGTGACATCGGCGCCGAGGTGCATGAGGACCGCGACCAGTTTTTCCGGTTCGAGGATGGCCGCGGCCAGGTCGACATCGATGACAACACTTACGACGTTGAAGACGGTAGCGGCGTGATCGTTCCGGCCGGGGCGCGGCACAATGTCCGCAATACCGGCGACGTACCCCTTAAGCTCTACACCATCTACGGTCCGCCCGAGCATTTGGACGGCATCGTCCAGTCGACCAAGGAAGAGGCTGACGCCCGTCACGCGCAAGAGGAATGGGATGGAAAAACAACGGAATAGTAACGCCGTTCTTTAACCATCACGCAGGGTCTGCGGCGGTATTATGTGCCTGGGAGAGAGCCTATGCACAGCTTTCAGCCTTCGCGCGGAAGGGTCTTCTTCGAAGTCCTGTGCGCACTGGGCATGTCGGCATCATTTGCCGGCGCATGGATGCAAACGCATGCGACCGCACTACTGGGGGCGGCCGGGATCGCAGCGCTTTACGGACTGGTACACCTGTTCGACATGAGGCGCGGGAACCCGGCCGTGGCGGCCGAGCCGCAGCGGATCGACTTTGCGGCTGAGGCGCTGGACGTCGTCGTGCCGATGGTGACCGTCGAGGACCAGCCTGCCATCGAGTCCGTCGAGGAAATTGAAGCTGCCGAGCCCGCGATTTCCCGCTCGGCCAGTGGCCGCCGCTCGGGCTCCCGCAAGGGCAGCGGACGCCGCACCAAGGCGTCCAAGGTTGAGAAAGCCGCTGAAGTCGCGCCGGCCGAGGAAACGGCGGTGCCCTGGCCGATGGCCGAGGAGCCGGAACTGGAACCGGCGATCGAGCCGAGCCTGACGGTCGAGGAAGACTTTGCCTTCCTGCCGGAGGACGAAGCGGCACGTTCGCATATCGAACCGCTGTTCGAGCCGGAACCTTTCGCCAGAATGCCGCGCCGGGCATTTGGCCGCCGGGGACGAATCTGATCGGATACTTGCCAAGGCGCATGTGCCGTTCCACGCTTCGTGCATGGCGCAGATGCACGACGTGTCCGATCCTCGCAATGCTTCGATCCTGATCAACGTCAATGGCGAGTTGAAGCCGCGCGCCGAGGCGACCGTCTCGGTGTTTGACAGCGGATTCATGCTTGGAGACGGTGTTTGGGAGGGGCTGCGGGTCCACAAGGGGCGGCTGGCATTTCTCGACCGTCACCTCGATCGAATGTTCGAAGGCGCCAAGGCGATCGCCATGGACGTGGGCCTGTCGCGCGAGGAGCTGGCGGTGCGACTATACGACACGCTCGACGCCAACAAGATGGACGAAGGTGTTCACGTCCGGCTGATGGTGACTCGCGGCGTGCGCTCGACGCCTTATCAGGACCCGCGAGTGGTCATCTCACCGGCAACGGTGGTGATCATTCCCGAATATAAGGAGCCCGACCCCTCGGTGTACGAGCGCGGGCTCAAACTCTTCACCGTCCACGTCCGCCGCGGCGATCCGGCAGTGCAGGATCAGAAGATCAATTCTCATTCGAAGCTGAACTGCATCCTCGCCTCGATCCAGGCGACCCAGGCGGGCGCCGACGAAGCGCTGATGCTCGACCCGCACGGGTTCGTCGCAACCTGCAATTCGACCCATTTCTTCATTGTCCGAAAGGGCGAGGTGTGGACATCGAGCGGCAAATATTGCCTCGGCGGCATCACTCGAGGACTGGTGCTGGAGGTTGCCCGGGAGGCAGGTCTAGCTGCGGTCGAGAAGGACTTCTCGCTGACCGACGTCTATGGCGCGGACGAGGCGTTCGTTACCGGCACCTTCGCCGGCATCGTGCCGGTTCGGGAGGTCGACGGGCGCGAGCTCACCTGCCGCGGGCCGATGGTCGAGCGGCTGCAGCAGCTTTATCGTGAGCGCGTCGAACGGGACGCAACCGAGCAGCAGCGCCCGTGACGATCCGCATCGCGATGTGGTCGGGTCCCAGGAACCTGTCCACCGCGATGATGCGCAGCTTTGGCAGCCGATCAGACACTTTCGTCTCCGACGAGCCCTTCTACGGCGCCTATTTGAAGGCCACCGGCGACCTGCAGCCGATGGCGGACCAGGTGATGGCATCGATGGACTGCGATTGGGCGAGCGTCGCGCGGACCATGGCCGGGCCGTGCCCGACCGGCGCGCCGATCTGGTATCAGAAACACATGGCCCACCATATGGTCGGGCCTATCGCCCACGACGATCTACCGAGCCTCACCCATGCCTTCCTGATCCGCGATCCGGCGCGAGTGGTGGCAAGCTATGCCGCCAAGCGGGTCGCGGTTCGCCCCGACCATCTGGGCGTCGAGCGGCAAGTCGAGTTTTTCGAGCGCGAGGCCGACCGGCTCGGCCGCGCCCCACCGGTGGTCGACAGCGCGGACATATTGGCTAATCCAGAAGGCGTGCTGAGCCGGCTGTGCCGGGAGATCGGGATCGAGTGGGATCCGGCCATGCTGCTCTGGCAGGCCGGGCTTCGGGAGACCGACGGCATCTGGGCATCGCACTGGTACGACGCGGTGGCGGCGAGCACCGGATTCGGGCCACCCGATCAGGGGCAAGTTGAGCTCGATGATGATGCGCGGCGCGTCGCCGATACCTGCCGCCCTTACTATGAGCGGTTGGCGGAGCACCGCATCACGGCCTGACTATTTTCGTTCGTATATGCCGGTCAGCTCGGCGCGGCCGACCAGATGCTTCTCCGCCGCCGTCTCAATATCCTTGATGCTGGCGCCATTGCCGACAGCGAGCCTGTCGACGTCGAGCGCCATCAGCTTGAACCGGTAGTGATGCGGGCCGTGGCCAGGCGGTGGGCAGGCGCCGCCATAGCCGGGCTTGCCGAAATCATTGCGGGCCTGGACCATCAGGCCCTCGTCCTGGTTGCCGGCCCCGGGCGCAAGCTCGCGCGCGACCGCGGGGATGTTGAACGCGCCCCAGTGGCGGAAGGTACCTCTCGGTGCGTCGGGATCATCGACCACCAGGGCGAAGCTCTTCGTGCCTGACGGTGGCGCGGACCATTGCAGGGGCGGTGACTGGTCGGCGCCGTCGCAGGTGAATTCGGCGGGAAGCGCCTGGCCGTCGGCAAAGGCGCTGCTTTTGATCGAGAATTGGGTCATCTCTCCCTCGCTTTTCGCGCCGCAAGCCGCCATCGCGGCCAACACGACGCAGATCGAGAAGCCCCGCCGCATCCATCCTGTCGTCATTGGTTGGAGAACGAGCCGAACGGCCCGCCGTTCCCGGTTCAGGCGATGACGCGGACGCCTTCCTTGGCCCATTCCTTGTCAAGATCGACCTCCAGGTCGACCCACTCCTGACGGGTCAAGCAGAGCACCCTTTCCAAACGCGTGCCCGTGACGGCCTCGATGCGAAGGCAGTATCTGGCGTCCGGGCCGGCTTCCGGCACCGCCGTTGGGGCCGGTTCATGTCTTGTCGCCGACGCCGGCGAAACGGCAGCTGCCATGCCGAAAGCGACAACCAAGAGTTTCAGTGCCATTTGATATCTCCTCGATTGGCAAGTCTGGCACCCCTTTGCGCAGTCTAACCCTTGTTTGGGCCGGATGCGAGGCCGTTCAAACACTCGGAGCCAGCGGTTGACCGCATCGGCCCGCACCGCTAATGGGCCGCTCGTCCGCGGGTCCTGTGATTCTTCACAACTCCTTCGGACAAGAGCTGAACATTGCTCAACGACGTGAAGGCCCGCGGCCCAACCTTGCAAAAGGGGGGAGGCTTCCGGGACTTCGCGCTTTTGCGTTGCGCAAAGTAACCGCCGGATATCCGGCAACGAAAGGTGAAGGCTTCATGCCGACGATCAACCAGCTGATCCGCAAGGGTCGCGAACCGCAGAAGGCCAAGAACAAGGTCCCTGCAATGGAGCAGAATCCGCAAAAGCGCGGCGTCTGCACCCGTGTCTATACCACTACCCCGAAGAAGCCGAACTCGGCGCTGCGCAAGGTCGCCAAGGTGCGCCTGACCAACAGCCGCGAGGTTATCAGCTACATTCCGGGTGAGGGCCACAACCTGCAGGAGCACTCGGTGGTGCTGATCCGCGGCGGCCGTGTGCGCGACCTTCCGGGTGTTCGCTATCACGTGCTTCGCGGCGTCCTCGACACGCAGGGCGTGAAGGACCGCAGGCAGTCCCGTTCGAAGTACGGCGCCAAGCGCCCGAAATAAGCTGGTTTCGCCGGCTGCGCCGCTCTTTGGCAGGCGCGCCGCTCTGAAAGGAAATTCCAATGTCCCGTCGTCGTCGCCCAGAAAAGCGCGTCATCCTCCCCGATCCCAAGTTCGGGGACCTCGTCCTGTCGAAGTTCATGAATTCGGTCATGCTCGACGGCAAGAAGTCGGTCGCGGAAGGTATCGTTTACACTGCGCTTGAGAACGTCGAGCAGCGCCTGAAGAAGGATCCGCTGCAGGTTTTCCATGACGCGCTCAACAATGTGAAGCCGGGCATCGAGGTCCGCAGCCGCCGCGTCGGCGGTGCGACCTACCAGGTCCCGGTCGAAGTGCGCACCGAGCGCGCCCAGGCGCTGGCGATCCGCTGGCTGATCTCGGCCGCGCGCGCCCGCAGCGAGAAGACCATGTCAGGCCGCCTGTCGGGCGAACTGATGGATGCGTCGCAGAACCGCGGCAACGCCGTGAAGAAGCGCGAGGACACGCACCGCATGGCGGAAGCGAACCGCGCCTTCTCGCACTATCGTTGGTAGGCAGTATCCCGCCGGCAGCCGCCGCCGGGTGGCGCTGGTAATTTTCGTACCTATATCGTGGAGGACCGGCGTTCCGGTCCTCCCACATTGCTAAGGAATCTTTCCCCATGGCCCGCAGCCATCCGCTTGAGCGCTATCGCAACATCGGCATCATGGCCCACATCGATGCCGGCAAGACGACCACGACCGAGCGCATCCTCTATTACACCGGCAAGTCCTACAAGATCGGCGAAGTGCATGAAGGCACGGCCACCATGGACTGGATGGAGCAGGAGCAGGAGCGCGGCATCACCATCACCTCCGCGGCGACGACCTGTTTCTGGCGCGCCGATGAGGGCAAGGGCGAAGAGCACCGCATCAACATCATCGACACGCCGGGCCACGTCGACTTCACGATCGAGGTCGAGCGCTCGCTACGTGTGCTCGATGGCGCAGTCGCTTGCTTCGACGGCGTTGCCGGCGTCGAGCCGCAGTCGGAGACGGTGTGGCGTCAGGCTGAGAAGTACGGCGTTCCGCGGATGTGCTTCGTCAACAAGCTTGATCGCACCGGCGCCAATTTCGAGCGCTGCGTCGACATGATCAAGGACCGCCTCGGCGCGCGTCCGGCGGTGCTGTACCTGCCGATCGGCATCGAGGGCGGGTTCAAGGGCCTGGTCGACCTGGTCGAGAACCGGGCGATCATCTGGCTCGAGGAGAGCCTCGGCGCGAAGTTCGAATATCAGGATATTCCGGCCGACCTGGCCGACGCCGCTGCGGCCGCTCGCCAGGAGCTGATCGAGATGGCCGTCGAGCAGGACGACGACGTCATGGAGTCCTACCTCGAAGGCAACGAGCCCGATACCGCGACCCTCAAGCGCTTGATCCGAAAGGGTACGCTGAACTTCTCGTTCGTGCCGGTGCTGTGCGGCTCGGCCTTCAAGAACAAGGGCGTCCAGCCGCTGCTCGACGCGGTAATCGACTATCTGCCGTCGCCGCTCGACATCCCGCCCGTCGAGGGCCTCAAGATGGACGGCGTCACCACCGACACCCGCGCGCCCTCCGATGACGCGCCCTTCTCGGCGCTGGCGTTCAAGATCATGAACGACCCGTTCGTCGGCACGCTGACGTTTGCCCGCATATATTCGGGCAGGCTCGAGACTTCGTCGCAGGTGACCAATTCGGTCAAGGACAAGAAGGAAAAGGTCGGCCGCATGCTGCTGATGCATGCCAACGACCGTGAGGACATCCAGGTCGCTTATGCCGGCGATATCGTCGCCCTCGCGGGCCTGAAGGACACGACGACCGGCGACACGCTGTGCGCGGCTAATGCGCCGATCATCCTCGAGCGGATGGAATTCCCCGATCCGGTGATCGAGGTCGCGGTCGAGCCGAAGACCAAGGCCGACCAGGAGAAGATGGGCGTTGCGCTCAATCGGCTGGCTCGCGAGGACCCGTCGTTCCGCGTCACGACCGACCATGAGTCGGGCCAGACCATCATCAAGGGAATGGGCGAACTCCACCTTGAGATCCTGGTCGATCGCATGAAGCGCGAGTTCAAGGTCGAGGCCAATGTTGGCGCGCCGCAGGTCGCCTATCGCGAATATCTCGCGAAGCCGGTCGAGCTCACCTACACTCACAAGAAGCAGTCAGGCGGCTCCGGCCAGTTCGGCGAAATCAAGGTTGCGGTCGCTCCCGGCGAACGTGGATCGGGCTTCCAGTTCTTCGACGAGATCAAGGGCGGCAACGTCCCGAAGGAATATATTCCCTCGGTTGAGAAGGGGATGCGCGAAACCGCCGAGACCGGTTCGCTCATCGGTTTCCCGATCATCGACTTCGCGGTGCGCCTGATCGACGGCAAGTACCACGACGTCGACTCCTCGGCCCTGGCGTTCGAGATTTGTGCCCGCGGCGCGATGCGCGAAGTGGCCCAGAAGGCCGGCATCAAGCTTTTGGAACCGATCATGAAGGTCGAGGTCGTGACCCCCGAGGATTATCTCGGCGACGTCATCGGCGACCTCAACTCGCGTCGTGGCCAGATCCAGGGCACCGACACGCGGGGCAATGCCCAGGCGGTCGAGGCAATGGTCCCGCTGGCCAACATGTTCGGCTATGTGAACCAGCTGCGTTCGTTCACCCAGGGCCGGGCCCAGTACACGATGCAGTTCTCGCATTACGAGGAGGTTCCCCAGAACGTCGCCGACGAAGTGAAGGCGAAGCTGGCGTAACCGGAAATTTGTGGCTATGGGCGCGCTCGCACGGGCGGGCCGCCCGAATATCTAAGAGAAGAAGAGGCGTATAATGGCGAAGGCGAAATTTGAGCGGACGAAGCCGCACTGCAACATCGGCACCATTGGTCACGTCGACCACGGCAAGACGTCGCTGACCGCGGCGATCACCAAGGTTCTGGCCGAGACCGGTGGCGCGACCTACGTCGACTATGCGAACATCGACAAGGCGCCGGAAGAGCGCGAGCGCGGCATCACCATCTCGACCGCCCACGTCGAGTATGAGACCGACAAGCGCCACTATGCGCACGTCGATTGCCCGGGCCACGCCGACTATGTGAAGAACATGATCACCGGCGCTGCCCAGATGGACGGCGCGATCCTGGTCGTGTCCGCCGCCGACGGCCCGATGCCGCAAACCAAGGAGCACATCCTGCTCGCCAAGCAGGTCGGCGTTCCGACCATGGTCGTCTACCTGAACAAGGTCGACCAGGTTGACGATCCCGAGCTGCTCGAGCTGGTCGAGCTGGAAATCCGCGAGGAGCTTTCCAAGCGCGATTTCGACGGCGACAATATTCCGATCATCTCGGGTTCGGCGCTCGCCGCGCTCGAGGGCAAGAACCCGGAAATCGGCCATGAGTCGATCCTCAAGCTGATGGCCGCCGTCGACGAGTGGATCCCGCAGCCGGAGCGTCCGCTCGACAAGCCGTTCCTGATGCCGATCGAAGACGTGTTCTCGATCTCGGGCCGCGGCACCGTCGTGACCGGCCGTGTCGAGACCGGCATCGTCAAGGTTGGCGAGGAAGTCGAGATCGTCGGTATCCGCGACACCCAGAAGACCGTCGTCACCGGCGTCGAGATGTTCCGCAAGCTGCTCGACCAGGGCCAGGCCGGCGACAACATCGGCGCGCTGATCCGCGGCATCGGCCGTGAAGACGTCGAGCGTGGTCAGGTCCTGTGCAAGCCGGGCTCGATCAAGCCGCACACCGACTTCTCGGCAGAGGTTTACGTCCTGTCGAAGGACGAGGGCGGCCGTCACACGCCGTTCTTCGCCAACTACCGTCCGCAGTTCTACTTCCGCACGACCGACGTGACGGGCGAAGTCGTGCTGCCGGAAGGCACCGAGATGGTCATGCCGGGCGACAACGTCACCCTCGGCGTGAAGCTGATCGCTCCGATCGCCATGGACCAGGGCCTGCGCTTCGCAATTCGCGAAGGCGGCCGGACCGTCGGCGCGGGGGTTGTCGGCAGCATCACTAAGTAATATAGGGCGCGGGCCGCGCGATTCTCCGCCTGGGGAGTTTGCGGCCCGCAACCAGTTTTCGTCGAGCGCGGCGTCGGCCAGACGGCCTTTGTCGCGCTTGGCTTTTTATGTAAGGGCAATGGCCTCGAAAGAGGTCGGCGCTCAGGCTCTTTCGCATCGGTAGGGACATGGAAACGCAGAACATCCGGATTCGCCTCAAAGCGTTCGATCATCGAGTGCTCGATCAGGCTACTGGCGATATCGCCGACACGGCGCGCCGTACGGGTGCACTCATTCGCGGTCCCATTCCCCTTCCGACGCGCATCGAGAAGTTCACCGTCAACCGTTCGCCGCACATCGACAAGAAGTCGCGCGAGCAGTTCGAGGTCCGCACCTACAAGCGGCTCCTGGACATCGTCCAGCCGACGCCGCAGACGGTCGATGCCCTAATGAAGCTCGATCTCGCTGCAGGTGTAGACGTAGAGATCAAGCTAGCCTAAGGGCCTGGCACCGCGGCCAGATTCGGCCGCCCGATCCTGCTTCAAGGATCGACGTGGCGCCCAGGCGCCGCAACGGATCAAGGGATACCGCGGGACGCTCTCGAGCATCCCGGCCTGCGTCCCCCGCATCCTGCCTCTCGGCGGGAATGGCCCAAGCGGGGCACGCATTGTTTTCACGGGCCGCACGCCCCCGATCGCGATAAGCGGGACGGGGCCTCTGTAGGAGTGTGGATCATGCGCACTGGCGTGATCGCAAAGAAGATGGGAATGACCCGCCTGTTCCAGGCGGACGGGCGCCACGTGCCCGTCACCGTTCTCCAGCTTGAAGATGTCCAGGTCGTCGGCCGCCGCGAGCAAGATCGCGATGGCTACACCGCCGTCCAGCTGGGCGCCGGCACGGCCAAGGCGAAGAATGTCGCCAAGCCGCAGCGCGTTGCGTTCGGCAAGGCCGAGGTCGAGCCCAAGGCTCGCGTGGTCGAGTTCCGCGTCGCCGAGGATGCTCTCCTCGATATCGGCGCGACGATCAGCGCCGACCATTTCGTCGCCGGCCAGTACGTCGACATCTCGGGCGTAACTCAGGGCAAGGGCTTCGCCGGCGCCATGAAGCGTTGGGGTTTCGGCGGTCTTCGCGCCACTCACGGCGTCTCCGTCTCGCACCGTTCGCACGGTTCGACCGGTAACCGCCAGGATCCGGGCCGCGTCTTCAAGAACAAGAAGATGGCCGGCCACATGGGTGCCCGCAACCGCACCCAGCAGAACCTCGAGATCGTCCGCACGGACGCCGCCCGCGGCCTGCTGTTCGTCAAGGGCTCGGTGCCCGGCCACAAGGGTGGCTGGCTGACCGTTTCCGACGCGATCAAGCTGCCGCGCGACGAGCGCGCGCCTTACCCCGCGGGCCTGATCCAGGACGGCGTGGAGCTTGAGGTCGAGCACGCTCCGGCGGGCTTCGTCGATGACGCGGCGGTGCACGAAATCCCGGCGCTTCCGAGCGACGAGGAAGTGAAGGCGATTGCTGCCGAGCAGGAAGCCGGCGCCCTAGAGGCGGAGGCTGCTGCCAAGGCTGCTGAAGCGGAGGCCGAGGCCGAAGCGACTGAAACTAAGGACTCCGAAGCTGAGGGCGACAAGCCCGAGGCCGACGAGAGCAAGGAAGGCTAAGCGATGAAGGTCAAGGTTCAGACCCTCGACGCCAAGGCTGGCGGCGACATTCAGCTCGACGATGCCGTGTTCGGCGTCGAGCCGCGCGCCGACATCCTTCACCGCGTGGTAACCTGGCAGCTCATCAACCGTCGCGCCCCGGCGCGTGCGGCTCGTGAGCGCTCGGACGTTGCCCGCACCGGCAAGAAGTTCGGCCGCCAGAAGGGCGGCGGCACGGCCCGTCACGGCGATCGCCGCGCCCCGATTTTCGTCGGCGGCGGCAAGGCGCACGGCCCGCGGGCCCGCGTCTTCACCTCGAGCCTCAACAAGAAGGTTCGCGCGCTCGGCCTGAAGATGGCGCTTTCGGCCAAGGCCAAGGGTGGCCAGCTGATCGTGCTCGACAACCTCGACATGGGCGAGGACGCCAAGACCAAGGCGTTGCAGGTGAAGCTGGGCAAGCTCGGCTTCGGCAAGACCGCGCTGGTGATCGACGGTGACGCGCTCAACGTCGGTTTCGCCCGCGCTTCGTCGAACCTGCAGGGTTTGAACCTGCTGCCGGCGGTTGGCGCCAACGTCTACGACATCATGCGCCACGAGACGCTGGTCCTGACCCGCGCCGCGGTTGAGAAGCTGGAGGCCCGGTTCAATGGCTAAGAAGCAGGCAACGGCGGTCGACATCCGCCACTACGACATAGTGCTCGCTCCGCACATCACCGAAAAGTCGACCATGCTTTCGGAGAACAATGCGGTCGTGTTCAAGGTCGCCGGCACCGCGTCGAAGCCCGAGATCAAGGCGGCCGTGGAAGCGCTGTTTGGCGTTACCGTGACTGGGGTCAACACGATCGTCACCAAGGGCAAGACCAAGAAGTGGAAGGGCAAACCCTACACTCGGTCTGACTCGAAGAAAGCCATCGTGACGCTCGCCGAAGGCCAGTCGATCGACATCACCGAAGGGGTGAAGGCGTAATGGCACTCAAAGCATATAACCCGACGAGCCCGGCCCGCCGTGGCCTGATCCTCGTCGACCGCAGCGCGCTGTGGAAGGGCAAGCCGGTCAAGAAATTGACCGAAGGCAAGACCAAGACCGGTGGCCGCAACAACAAGGGCCATGTCACCTCGCGTGGCATCGCCGGCGGTCACAAGCAGCGCTATCGCCTGGTCGACTTCAAGCGTCGTACCTGGGACGTCTCGGCTACGGTCGAGCGCCTCGAGTATGACCCGAACCGCTCGGCATTCATCGCCCTCATCACTTATGAAGGTGGCGAGCAGGCCTACATCCTCGCGCCGCAGCGCCTTGCGCCCGGCGACAAGGTGGTCGCCGGCAAGAAGGTCGACGTGAAGCCCGGCAATGCGATGGAGATCGGCCAGATGCCGGTCGGCACCATCATCCACAATGTCGAGCTGAAGCCCGGCAAGGGCGGCCAGATCGCACGCGCTGCGGGCACTTATGTGCAGGTCGTCGGCCGCGACAAGGGGATGGTCATCGTCCGCCTGAACTCGGGCGAGACCCGCTATGTCCGCTCGGACTGCATGGCGACGGTTGGCGCAGTGTCGAACCCCGACAACGCCAACACCAACCTTGCCAAGGCCGGCCGTAGCCGCTGGCTCGGCAAGCGCCCGCTGACCCGCGGTGTCGCCAAGAACCCGGTCGACCACCCGCACGGCGGTGGCGAAGGCCGGACCTCGGGCGGCCGTCACCCGGTTACCCCATGGGGCAAGCCGACCAAGGGTGCCCGCACCCGTCACAACAAGGCGACCGACAAGTTCATCATCCGGTCGCGTCACGCGAAGAAGAAGGGCTAACCGAAATGGCTCGTTCCATCTGGAAAGGTCCGTTCGTCGAACTGTCGCTCCTGAAGAAGGCGGAAGCCGCTCAGGAGACCAGCAAGCGTGCGCCGATCAAGACCTGGTCGCGCCGCTCGACCATCCTGCCGCAGTTCGTTGGCCTGACTTTCAATGTCTACAACGGCCGCAAGTTCGTGCCGGTG
>Ga0207668_10001638_pt1 | contig 13071 bp, 9 predicted proteins | sample KBSS43metaG_FD_184323 | JGI IMG/M metagenome (GOLD analysis project Ga0207668, IMG submission 184323) | Switchgrass rhizosphere microbial communities from Kellogg Biological Station, Michigan, USA - KBS S4-3 metaG (SPAdes) (version 2) | ecosystem: Host-associated > Plants > Roots > Rhizosphere >... | reverse complement strand
CAGCGCGACCTGGAAGACACCCTGTCCGAGCAGATCCTGTTCAACGAACTACGCCCCGGCCAGATCGTCGTGGTCGACTGCGAAGGCGACCCGGAAAACATCGAAAAGTCGACGCTCACGTTCCAGGCGGCCGGCCGGGCGTCCAGTGTCCCGGACGTGATTCCCGCTGATCTCGATGCCCCGTCCGCGGAGGAGACGTCCCAACCGTGAATCGGCGGCCCGGTCGCCCCGGCGGCCGGGCCGCCCAGCACCTTGGATGCGATGCCGGGTGGATAGGATCGTGCGCGTGACCCGCCCCGTGCTGCTGGACTGTGACCCCGGTATCGACGACATGATCGCGATCCTCACGGCGGTGGCCAGCCCCGAGGTGGACCTGGTGGGGGTCACCACCGTCGGCGGCAACGTCGGGATCGACACGACCACCCGAAACGCGCTGGACGTGCTGGCGCTCGCCGGCCGGGCCGACATCCCGGTGGCCCGCGGCGCCGACCGGCCGTACCTGCGCTCGCTGGACAACCGCGCCGAGTCCGTGCACGGCGACAACGGGCTGGGCGGCATCACGCTGCCGGCCTCCGCCGCCGGTCCGGTCGAGGCCACCGCGCTGGAGCTGATCGTCGAGACGGTACGGGCCGCCACCGAGCCGGTGACCCTGGTGGCGACGGGCCCGCTGACCAACGTGGCGTACCTGTTCGCGGTGCACCCCGAGGTGGCGTCGCGGTTGGCCCGGCTGGTGGTGATGGGCGGCTCGATCGGCGCCGGCAACCGGACACCGGCGGCCGAGTTCAACATCTGGGCCGACCCGGAGGCCGCCTACCGGGTGCTGACCGAGCCGGGGCTGCCCCGGCCGGTCCCGACCACGCTGGTCGGGCTCGACGTCACCTACCGCACCGCCTACCGTCCCGAGGACCTGCACCGGCTGCGGTCGGCGGGCGCGGTGGCCACCCTGTGCGCGGACGCGCTGGAGTACTACCTCGCGGCGTACCGGCGGCACAACGGCATGGACGTGGTGCCGCTGCACGACCCGCTGGCGATGGCCGAGGTGATCCGGCCCGGCCTGGTCACCACCGAACCGGCGTACGTCGAGGTGGACACCACAACCGGGCCGAGCCGCGGCAACACCCTGGTCGACCGCCGCGCCGTGCCGGGCCGGCCGACCGCCGAGGTCGGGGTGGACGTCGACGTGCCGGCCGCCCTGGAGCTCATCACCACCGGGCTGGAGCACTACGCCGATCGGTGAGCGGACTCCCCGCAACGCGGGTCCGGTGATATCTCGTCGCGGCGCCGACGATCACGCGGGTATCGTGGCCGGGCCGGCCGCGGGACTTCGGTGCGACTTCCGGAACCCGCATTTGAAGCGATGCTTCGCAGTTCGTTCCACTACTCCCCGGCCGGCATCAGGGGCATCGATGGGGGGCGGGTCGCGGTCATGTCACGGGCGGAGCAGGTCGCGTGCGAGGACGTGATCATGTTCGTCAACGCCGCGATCGCCTCGACGGCCCAGCGCGAGTTTCATTCCGGAGCCGCCGCGCAGCGCCTGTCGTTGGGCTTCCTGCACGAGTATGTGCTGGGCAACTATCGCGACCTGTACGCCGCGACCCTCGCCCTGGGCGTCAACCACCACAACACCGCCATGATCGTGCTCAACCTGCTGCGCACCGCGCGGGAGGCGACGGGCGAGCAGCGTACGGTGGAGGGCCGGCTGATCGCGGCCCGGTTGCGCACCCTGCCGCCGCAGCGGGTGTACGGGGTGTTCGACGAGTTGCGCCGGTCCGGGGTCAACAACCGGCGTACCCGCGCGGTGATCCGTGACTGGGTGGCGGCCCGGCCCGACCCGGCATTCGACGCGGTCAAGTATCGCCGTGGCCTGTCGGCCGCGGCCCGCCACGCCCACCTGTCACTTCCCGGTGAGGTCGGCACGATGTTGTTCGACTGGCGGCGGGTGAAGCGCTACGAGACCCCGATCCTGGAGACCTGGCGGCGCGCCCACTACGAACAGCGGTCCCTGTACGAGCTGCCGTACACCGTCGCCGAGGGTCTGGCCCGCCGGCACGGCATCAGCCGAGCCCGCTTCCTCTCCGGCATCGCTCCCCAACTCACCGGCGGCGAACGGCTGCGACTGCAGGCGACCGCCGAACGGCACCGGGTGGACCGGATCGGCATGGACCTCGCCACCGCGCCGCTGACCCGCCTCGCGATCTATGCGTTGTCGCTGTCCCGGCCGGAACGCGCGCGCCGCCGCGACGAGCTGACCGGGGCGCTGCACGCGGCCGCCCGCCGGGCCGCGGGCCGGCAGGCGGGCACCTGGGGCCGGGTGGTGGCGGTCCTCGACGACAGCTACTCCGCGGCCGGCTCCGGCGTGAAGCGCCGCCGGCCGCTGGCCGTCGCCCTGGCCACGCACTATCTGCTGGAGGTGCTGGCCGCCGACTACACGGGGCTGTGGCTGCACCACCGCGGCGACCCGCTGCTGGTGCATCCGATCGGCGCCACCGGGCTGGGCGAGCGCATCCTCGACGGCCTGGAGCACCGTCCCGGCCGGCTCGTCATCGTCTCCGACGGCTGGGACAACGCCCCACCCGGGCAGGCCGCCGAGGTGTTGCGGATCTGGCAGGAGCGCCTCGACCCCGGCCGGGCGACGACCATCGTGCACCTCAACCCCGTCTACGATGCCGGCACGTTCGACGTGCGCCGCCTCGGCGCCGGGGTGGCCACCCTCGGGATCCGCGACGCGGAGGACACCGCCGCGCTCGTCGAGCTGGCCCGCTTCGCCACGGGCAGCGCCCACTTCGGCGAGCTGCGCCGAAACCTCGCCGCCCGGGTCGAGCGGTTCCTCGACGCCGAGGGGGCAGCGGCGTGACGGCCACCGTGGACGGCATCGACCTGAGCGGGCTGGTCGCCGGACCCGCCCAGACCTGGGGCGCGATCCGGCTCGTCCCGCTGCTGCGTCCGGACCCCGTCACCGATCTGCGCCTGCACGCCCGCCTTTACGGCCCCGACGAACTGTCGATCGTCCGCACCCGGCCGCGTACGGCGTATGTGTCTTTCATCCCGCATGCGTTCGTGGCCACCTGGTCCACCGACGCCACGCCGGCCGCCGCTTACGGCACCCAGCTGCGCGACCCGGCCGGCACCGGCGACCCCGACGGCATCCGGCTCGCGTTCCGCCGCCGGATGGCCCGCCGCGAGGACCGGCGGCGGCTGCGCTTCCTGCCCCTGCACCTGGCCATGGAGGGCTACCTGGCGCTGCAGTTCGGCGGCCCGCCCATCGCCTGGCAGGAATGGACTCGCCAGGCCGTCACCCGCGGCCTGTCCCCGCGCCTGGAAACCAGCTACACGGGGGCCGACGTCACCGGCCTCGACGACGCACTGCGCGTCTTCGAGATCCACCCCGACCAGTGCGGCATGGTGCTTTACGTCGCCGAGGCCCTGGCCGCCGCGTTCGTCGTCCCGCACCCCGACGACTACCGGGCGCTGCACCCCACCCTGCTGCAGGACTGCTACGGCGAACTGCTGTTCCACTACTCCCGCCTGTACGAGGCGGCCCCCGACCTCACCGCCCGCCTCGACGACACCCGGATCTCCGGCGTCGCCGACCTGCGAGCCCAACTCGTCCAGGCGCGCCTGGACTGGGCGGCCTTCCACGACCGTACGGCCGCCGGCCTCCTCGCCGCGCAGCGGCTCACCGTCACCCCGGTGCAGCGGATGGGCCGTTTCACCCTGTCCCGCTTCCTGCCCGCCTTCGACCCCGACGCCGAGAACCACATCGGCGAAACCATCACGGACCGCGCCGGCCGGCTCGCCTACCTGAAGACGTTCCGCCTGTCGGCTGCCCAGACCCGCCGCGGATATCTGCTGTCCCGACTGGCCGCCCACGACTGGGATCTCGACGCCACCGCCACCGCCCTGCGCACCGACCGCCGGGAACTGACGCACCGCCTCGACCGTGCCGGCTTCGGCCACCTGCTCCGCCCCGACATCATCGACGCCTGCCGGAACCACAACCGACCGCGCGGCAGAATGCCGGGGAAGCGAGGGACGTCGTGATCGACCAGGCCGGTCAGCAGAGTCCCAGCTCGGTGGCTCGCCGGGTGGCGTCGGTGCGCGAGCGGCAGCCGAGCTTGCGCAGGACGCTGCTCACGTGCATCTCCACCGTGCGCGGGCTGACGAACAACTCGCGGGCGATCTCCCGGTTGGACCGGCCGCGCGCCACCAGCCGGATCACCTCGACCTCGCGGCGGGTGAGGCCGGCGCTCGCCAGGCCGGCCGCGACGCGCCGGCCGAGGCGGCGCTCTGGCTGTTCGCCGAGCGCCGCCAGGTCGTCGGCGATGCGGTCGGCCAGCGGCCGAGCACCGAGCTTGCGGGCCGCGCGGTGGGCCGCCACGAGCTGCTCGACCGCCTCGGGCCGCCGGGCGGTCAGGACCAGGGCGGCCGCGGCGCGGCGCTGCGAATGGCACCGGTCGTACGGGGCGTCGGATTCGCGCAGCAGCGTGACCGCCCGGGTGAACTGCTCGACCGCCTGTTCGGGGCCGGTGTCCAGCAGCGCGGTCTCGCCGAGCGCGTGGGCCAGCGCCGACCGGGTCTCGTCGGTGCCGCCGTCGCCGGCGATCTGGGCCAGGGCGGCCGCGCACGTCCGCGTACCGTGGTCGTCGCCGTTCTCGGCGAAGAACGTCGTCGCCCACCGCAGCGGCGCGACCACGTAGTGCCGGTCCTCCGTCTGCCGCCAGCGCTCGAGGATCTGCCGGCAGTGGGCGGCGGCCGCGTCGGTCGCCCCGTCGGTCTGGTCGACGATGGCCAGGCCCCAGCCGGCCAGCATCTCCATGGCGGCCAGCTCGATGCGGCGGGCCAGGGTGAGCGATTCCAGCAGCAGTGGCCGCGCCTGCGCCGTGCGGCCCCGCGAGCCGAGGATGGAGCCGAGCATCCCGGTCGCCACGGCCCGGGCGTGCGGGCTGCTGCCGGCGGACGCGATGACCTGGCGGCACAAGGTCTCGGCCCGGTCCCATTCGCCGGTCTGCCGGAGCACGGCGGTCAGGCAGGCCAGGCACAGTTGCGCCGCCGGTTCGGCCGCGTTGGCCTGGCAGAAGGTGAACGCCTCGACGTACGTGTCCTTGGCGGCCGGATAGTCGCCGACGTGTTCCAGCGCGTCGGCGAGCCGCTGGTAGATCTCCGCGGCCGGTCCGGTGTGGCCCTGCTCCAGGGCGATCGCGAGGCCGGACCGCACCAGTTCCACCGCGGGGCGGCCCTCGCCGAGCCGGGCGCGGCAGTTGCCCTCCTGGCCGAGCACGCGCGCCCGCAGATCGGGCCGGCCGGCCTCACGGGCCTGCCGGCCGGCGGTTTCCAGCAGGGCCAGCGCGGCGCGGAAACTGCCCGCCGAGCGCAGGTGCGCCGCCGCGGCGAGGCTCTCGGCGGCGGCCTCGGCCGGCAGGCCGGCGGCGGTGAACGCCCGGCCGGCCCGCTCGCGCCCGGCCAGCGCCTCCGGCCAGCGGCCGAGCAGCTCGAGTGCGGAGGCGAGCCGGCGCTGCGCGGCGCCGAGCCGGGGCAGGTCGCCGCGCCGCCGGTCGGCGACCTCGCGCCAGATCGTCACGGCCTCGGCGAGTTCGCCGGCCCGCTCCGCGTATTCGGCCAGCCGTTCCAGCAGCTCCAGCCGGGCCGGATCGCCGGCGGGCCACAGCTCCAGGGCCTGCCGGCCGGCGTGGGCGGCGTCGCGGTAGGCGTGCACCGCCCCGAACCCGTCGGCCGCCCGGGCGAAGGACTCGGCGGCCAGATCCGGCCGCCCGCCCGCGCGCCAGTGCTCGGCCACCACCGCCGGGGTCGCGCCGGCGTCGGCCAGCCACCGCGCCGCGGCCCGCCGGTCCGAGGCCGAGCTCCAGCAGGGCCGCGGTGGCCGCCGGATCGAGCGGGTCCACCGGGATCTGCCGCAGCCGTCCGGCGCGGCGCAGCTCACCGCGCAGCCGGCGGACCGGATGGTCGCGGGGCAGCTCGTCGCTGCGGAACACGCCCAGGACGAGCAGCGGCTGCTCGTCGAGCGACCGGGCCAGCGCGGGCAGCAGCTCCAGCGTGGCCTCGTCGGCCCATTGCAGGTCGTCCAGCAACAGCGCGGTGGGGCGCCGCGCCGCGATGGTGGCCAGCGCCCGGCGTACCGCCTCGAACAGCGTGGCCCGGTCGCTGCGCGCCACCGCGGGCCCGAGTTCCGGCAGGAGCAGCGCCAGGTGGGCGGCGAGCGGGCCGTCGACGAGCGGCCCACCGCCGCCCGACCGCAGCGCCTCGGCGATGAGCCCGAACGGCGCGGCCCCGCCCGGCACCCCGACCCCGGTCAGCACGTCGAGACCGGAGCCGGTCAGCGCGTGCCGGGCCAGCGCGGTCTTGCCGACCCCGGCCTCGCCGGCGAGCAGGATCAGCGCGCCGCGGCCGGCGCGCGCCTCGGCCAGGCCGGCCCGCAACCGCGCCAGTTCCGGCTCCCGGCCGATCAGCGCCTCGGTCACGAAGTCACGCCTGCCCGGCGCACCGCAGGATCGCCGCCACCGAGCGGTCCACATCGTCCACGGTGGTCGACCAGTTCGACACCGAGATTCGCATGGCGGCCCGGCCCTGCCAGGTCGTGCCGCTCATCCAGCAGGTGCCGTCGCGCTGCACGCCGGCGATCACCGACCGGGTACGCGCGTCGTCGCCCGGGAACCGGACGAGCACCTGGTTGAGGACGACCTCGCCGAGCACCTCGACACCGGCTGCGGACAGCCGGTCGGCGAACCGGGCCGCCAGCGCGCAGCAGCGGTCGACCAGGTCGGCGATGCCGTCCCGGCCGAGAGCGCGGATCGCGGCGTACACGGCGAACCCGCGCGCCCGCCGGGAGTGCTCGGGGCCGTAGTCGAGCGCGTCCCGCTCGTCGTCGGCGCCGTGCACCAGATAGCCGGCGCGGGTGCCCATGGTGGCCCGGTGGGCCGCCGGGTGGGCGCAGAACACCAGGCCCGAGTCGTACGGGACGTTGAGCCACTTGTGCGCGTCGGTCGCCCACGAGTCGGCCCGGTCCACCCCGGCCACCAGCGGCCGCAACCGGGGGCTGGCCGCCGCCCACAGGCCGAACGCGCCGTCGACGTGCACCCACGCGCCGCGTGGCCGGGCCAGGTCGCAGATCTCGCCGACCGGGTCGAGGGCGCCACTGTTGACGTTGCCGAGCTGCGCGCACACGATCGCCGGCCCGGCGTCCCGGTCGAGTTCCGCGCGCAGCGCCGCGGGCCGCATCCGGCCCTGCTCGTCCATGTCCACCTCGACGATCGTGCCGGTGCCGGCGCCGAGGAACCGCAGCGCCCGGTCGATCGTGCCGTGCCGGCCCCGGCCGGCCAGGATCCGCACCGGCGGGGCGCCCCACAGCCCGGCCCGCGCGACGTCCCAGCCGGCCCGGCCCAGTACGTCGCGCAGCGCGATGGCCAGCGCGGTGAAGTTGGCCATCTGCGCCCCGGTCACGAACCCGGCCGAGATGCCGGCGGGCAGGCCCAGCAGTTCGGCCAGCCACCTTGCGGCCACCTGCTCGACCACCGCGGCGGACGGGCCGAGGACGTGCAGGCCCGCGTTCTGGTCCCAGACCGAGGTGAGCCAGTCGGCGGCCAACGCCGCCGGGGTGGCGCCGCCGACCACGAACCCGAAGAACCGGCCGCTCGCCGACGCCACCACTCCGGGGTCGGCGGCCGCCGCCAGCGAGGCGATCACCGCGCGCGGGTCCTGCGGGCCCTGCGGCAGCGGGCCGTCGAGCGCGGCGCGCAGCTCGGCGAGGGTCGCGGTGCCGCCGATCGGGCGCTCGGGCAGCCCGTCGAGGTAACGGACGGCGTACTGCAACGTCTCGTCGAGGACTTCCTTCCAATCCGGCATATCCATGGTGTACGCCTTCCCGGGCGCAGTGTGCACGACCTCTGCACGCTACGGCGGCCGGACGGGCGACAACATGCGGGAAACCACGGGGTTTTACCGGCCCTCGAACACCGGGGTGCGTTTCTCGGCGAAGGCGCGCGGGCCCTCCTTGGCGTCCGCGCTCGCGAAGACCGCCATGCCGATCCGGGACTCCACCGCGAACGCGTCGTTCTCGGCCATGCCCTCGGTCTCGCGCATGGTGCGCAGGATGGCCTGCACGGCGAGCGGGCCGTTCGCGGCGATCGCCTCGGCCAGTTCGAGGGCCTTGGTGAGGGCCTCCCCGTCGGGCACGACGTGCCCGATCAGGCCGATCTCCTTGGCCTCGGCGGCGGTCAGGTGCCGGCCGGTGAGCAGGAGCTCGGCGGCCATCGTGTACGGGATCTGGCGCGGCAGCCGGACCGCGGAGCCACCCAGCGGGAACAGCCCCCAGCGCGCCTCGGAGACCCCGAACCGGGCGCCGGCGCCGGCCACCCGCAGGTCGGTGGCCTGCAGGATCTCGGTGCCGCCGGCGACCGCCGGCCCCTCCACCGCGGCCACCAGCGGCTTGGTCAGCCGCCGGCCCTTGAGCAGCGCGTCGATCCGGGTGAGGTCGGCGCCGCCGGCGCGGAAGCCGTCGCCGGGATGGTCGCGGTTCATCGCCTTGAGGTCGGCGCCGGCGCAGAAGGCGCCGCCGGCCCCGGTGAGCACGGCAACCCGGATCTCCGGATCCTTGTCCACCCGGTCCCAGGCCTCGCGCATGATGGCGAGCATCTCGGCGGAGAGCGCGTTGCGCGCCCGCGGCCGGTTCATCGTCACGATCAGCACCGGCCCACGCTGCTCGACGAGGGCGTGCGGCTGTTCGGGCTCCGGTTCCACTCGGCCTCCCTCTCAGGTCTTGCCTCGGAACAATAACAGGTTCTACTTTCTGAGGATGGCGGCCAACATTGCAGACCTGTTCGAGCACGCGGTCGACGCGTTTCCGGAGCGTGTCGCCGTCGCCTGCGGCGAGCGCTCGATGAACTACGCCGAGCTGGAGGAGCGCGCCAACCGTTTGGCCCACTTCCTGCGAAATCGCGGAGTGAGCGCAGGCGACCATGTCGGACTTTACGCGGAGAACTCGCTCGAAGCCCTGGTGGCGATGGTCGCCGTCTACAAGGCCCGCGCCGCGCTCGTCAACATCAACTATCGGTACGTGGAGAACGAGTTGCAGTTCCTCTTCGGCGACTCCGAGCTCACCGCGCTGATCCACGACCGCAAGTTCGCGCCCCGGGTCGCCGCCGTGCGGTCCGCCGCGCCCGGCCTGCACACGATCGTGGCCCTGCCGGACGGCTCGGATGTCGACATCGGGGAGTACGGCGGCGTCGCGTACGAGGACGCGCTGGCCGCCGGCGACCCCGGCCGCGACTTCGGCGAGCGCTCGGGCGACGACCTCTACCTGATCTACACGGGCGGCACCACCGGCTACCCGAAGGGCGTGATCTGGCGCCACGAGGACGTCTGGCGGGCACTGGGCGGCGGCATCGACTTCATGACCGGCCTCCCGCTGGAGGACGAGTGGGCGCAGTCCAAGCGCGGCGCCGAGATGGGCGGCATGACGCGGCTCTGCCTGGCCCCGCTGATCCACGGCAACGCGCAATGGGCGGCGCTCGCCGCCCTGTTCTCCGGCGACACCGTGGTGGTACTCCCGCACTTCGACGCCCACGACGCCTGGCGGGCGGTCGAGCGGCACAAGGTCAACGTGATGGTGCTCATCGGCGACGCGATGGCCCGCCCGATCATCGAGGCCTACCAGTCCGGCGGCTACGACGGCTCGTCGCTGTTCTTCGTCTCGTCGAGCGCGGCGCTGTTCTCCCCGGTGGTCAAGCGCCAATACCTGGAGGCCTTCCCGAACCTCATGCTCACCGACGCGATCGGCGCGTCCGAGATCGGCTTCGCCGGCATCGGCGTGGTCGCCGAGGTCGAGGGCGGCGCGGTCGAGGCGCCCCGGGTGACGCCCAGCCGGGGCACCGTCGTGCTCGACGACCACGACCGGCCGGCACCGCCGGGCGTGATCGGCCGCCTGGCCAAGGGCGGGCCGCTCCCGCTCGGCTACTACAAGGATCCGGAAAAGACGGCGCGGCTGCTCACCGAGGTGGACGGCGTTCGCTACGCCGTGCCCGGCGACCTGGCCCGGCTCGAGGAGGACGGCACGGTCACGCTGCTCGGCCGCGGCAACACGTGCATCAACAGCGGCGGCGAAAAGATCTTCCCGGAGGAGGTCGAGGGCGCGCTCAAGGCCCACCCCGACGTCTTCGACGCGCTTGTCATCGGCGTACCCGACGAACGGTTCGGGCAGCGGGTCGCGGCGCTCATCCAGCCCCGGGCCGGCAGCAAGATCGACCTGTCCGACCTGGACGGTCACCTGCGCCGGCGCATAGCCGGCTACAAGGTGCCCCGCTCGACCTGGACGGTCGATCAGATAAGCCGCACGTTGAGCGGCAAGGCCGACTATGGCTGGGCACACCGGTTTGCGGCGGACCACCCGGCCGAGAAGGTGACCCATGCGGACTGACCTGTGCGAGCTTCTCGGCATCGACCACCCGATCGTCGGCTTCAGCCCGTCCGAGCACGTGGTGGCCGCGATCAGCCGGGCCGGCGGCCTCGGCGTGCTGGGGTGCGTGCGGTTCAACGACGCCGACGAGTTGGACGCCGTGCTGTCCTGGCTGGACCGGGAGCTGGCCGGCCGGCCGTACGGCGTGGATGTCGTGATGCCCGGCAAGGTGCCCACCGAGGGCGCGCCCGCCGACCTGGACAAGCTGATCCCGCCCGGGCACCGCGACTTCGTCGAGCGCACCCTGCAGCGCCTCGGCGTGCCGCCGCTGTCCGTCGACGAGGCGAGCCGCCCCGGCGTGCTCGGCTGGCTGCACTCGGTGGCCCGCTCGCACGTCGAGGTGGCGCTCACCCACCCGGTCCGGCTGATCGCCAACGCGCTCGGCCCGCCGCCGCCCGACGTGATCGCCCAGGCACACGACCACGGCCTGCTGGTGGCCGCGCTGGCCGGCCGGCCCGACCATGCCCGCAACCACGTCAGCCTCGGGGTCGATCTGGTGGTGGCGCAGGGCTACGAGGCCGGCGGGCACACCGGCGAGATCGCCAGCATGGTGCTGGTGCCCGAGGTCGTCGACGCGGTCGGCGACACCCCGGTCCTGGCCGCGGGCGGGATCGGCAGTGGCCGCCAGATCGCCGCGGCGCTGGCCCTCGGCGCGCGCGGCGTGTGGATGGGCTCGGTGTGGCTCGGCACCGAGGAATATCAAAGCGCCCCCGCGCTGCGCGAGGCGCTTCTTCGGGCCGGTTCCGCCGACACCGTGCGCAGCCGCATCTACACCGGCAAGCCGGCCCGCCTGTTGCGCAACCGGTGGACCGAGGCGTGGACCGAGCAGGACGCGCCGCGGCCGTTGCCGATGCCGCTGCAGAACCTGCTGGTGGCCGGCGCCCACTCGCGGCTCATGGAATCCGGCGATCCGACCGTGGTGCCGATGCCGGTCGGCCAGATCGTGGGCCGGATGAACGAGGTCCGCCCGGTCGCCGACGTGCTGGCCGACCTGGTCGCCGAGGCCGACGAGACGCTGGCCCGGATGGGCAAGCTCGCCTAGGCCCGGCTAGGCCTCAGCGGAAGATCGCCAGCTCGAGGTCGAAACCGAGGGCGCGGATGGCGGCGAGGTCGAGCTGGTAGTGGACGAGGCGGCCGGTGCGCTCGGAACTGACCAGCTCCACCTCGCGGAGGTGGCGCAGGTGCCGGGACACCTGGGGTTCGCTCATGCCGCTGCGGCGGGCCAGTTCGGAGGTGGTGAGGGGTTCCCGGGCGATCAGCCGGCACAGTCGCATCCGCGCCGGGTCGGCGAGCACCAGCAGCCGGGAACGCAGCAGCGCGAGCGACACCTCCCCGTGCCCGCCGCCGGGCCGGATGCCGTACTGGATGATCACGGGCCAGCCGGCTTCGCGTTTGACGATCAGATGGGGCCAGCTGTAATACGACGGCACCACGAGGACCGGGCGTTGGTCGAGGTGGACCACGCCGTCCTTGAGCTTGTCGAAGACCACCCGAGCCGGCTCGTCGAGGAGGGCGGCGCTCGGGCTGAGCTCGGCCAGCGCCGCGGCCAGCCCCTGGTCGCGGACGCGGAACCGCAACCGGGTCGCCTCGGCCTGCAGGCGCGGCCGCAGGACGCGCCAGTCGGCGGCGAACCGGGTGGCCGCGTACTGCTCCAGGAAGGTGAGCAGCGCGGTGCGGAACGCCTCCGGGGAGCCGACCAGCCGGTCGGCGAGCTCGGTACGGCCGGTGGACCGCCCGCGTGCCGCCTGCCTGAGTCGCTCCTGCTGGCCGGGGTGGTCGAGGAGCCGGTCGAGCGGCGGGCCGTCGATGCTGCCGCGGATGGCGCGGCCGGCACACTCGGCGAACAGCGGCATCGGCAGCGCGGCGACGTCGGCGAGCTCGTCGGCGAGGCTGCGGTCGAGCGTCCGGCCGAACGGGCCGAGAAACCGGGCCCGGTAGGCCGCCCACAGCGGCGCCCACCGGTAGGCGGCGTTGAGCAGCTCGGGATGGCCCGACATCGCCTCGTCCGGCAGCGCCTGCGGGTGATGCTCGCTCTCCGTCAGGGCGTGCAGCTGGGCGGTCAGCTCCGCGAGCGGCGACAGCCCGACGGCGGCCACGTCCGGCGGCGCGGTACCGACGATCACGCTGAGCGCCATCCGCGCATGATAGACGTCCAAATGACCGGGCGCCGGGGTCGTCCGAACGGTCACTGATCCTTACCGCGGCGGCGGCAAGAGAGCGGCCTTCCGGTACGGCTGATCGTAGCGTCCCTGACCATGACAGACATCGTTACCGCGATCACCCGCCATCGTCGCCGGATGGACGAGGTGGGCCTGGCGATCCACGCGAACCCCGAGCCCCGGTTCGAGGAACGCTACGCGGCGTCGCTCCTCACCGGGTGGCTCGCCGACGCGGGGTTCGCCGTCGAGCGGGCGGCCGGCGGGCTGGCGACGGCGTTCGTCGCCCGCCACGCCGGCGCCCGTCCCGGGCCGGTGGTGGCCGTGCTGATGGAGTACGACGCGCTGCCCGGGCTCGGGCACGGCTGCGGGCACAACCTGATCGCCGCGGGCGGTGCCCTGGCCGCGATCGCGGCGGCGGAGGCGATGCCGGATCATCCGGGCACGCTG
>Ga0207668_10001636_pt1 | contig 13086 bp, 11 predicted proteins | sample KBSS43metaG_FD_184323 | JGI IMG/M metagenome (GOLD analysis project Ga0207668, IMG submission 184323) | Switchgrass rhizosphere microbial communities from Kellogg Biological Station, Michigan, USA - KBS S4-3 metaG (SPAdes) (version 2) | ecosystem: Host-associated > Plants > Roots > Rhizosphere... | reverse complement strand
CACGTGCCCGAGATAAAGTCTGACAAGGATAGCAACATCGCTGCGAACGGTCAGATCGACGGCATATCCTGGATCCTTGAAGCATATGTCGACGCCCGTCCGTTCGAGAATCAGCCACATGATGCGCAATGCCGTTCGGCGCCTGGAAACGCCAGAGAATTCGAAGCGGATGACCACACGACGACTCGGCAACGCGCTGATGTCCACGCGCTTGCGCATTCGCCACATCAGCAGGCCAGGATTCAGATCGTCGGCGGTGAGCTGATCGCGGGCATGCGCTAAGCCCCAGCGCGAGAGGTCGCGCAACACATCGTGAAATGCTTCGCCTGACGGCGTCAGCCAATATTCACAGCCTGAATCATTAGTGTGGATTCGTCTTACGATGATTCCGTGTTCCTCCAATTGCCGCAGGCGCGCGGTCAAGAGAGTCCGCGACATCAGCGGTACCCCTCGATGAATGTCATTGAAGCTGTGTGCGCCCAACATCAACTCGCGCAGAACGAGCGGCGTCCAACGTGTGGCGAAGACCTCGGACGCCTTTGCTATCGGACAGAACTCGCCATACCCGCCTTTCATGGCGGGAAATTCAAAGACGTTTGGTTGTCAGGAACCATTGGACTTGTCGCCGTCCGGCATTCGGCAAACGATGCTGTCCTTTCAGGCTCGAAACCCGCCCGCTGAGCGGTGACTTGAGGAGAGAGCCATGGGCGAGTGCAGCGATGAAGGTCTTTCGCGCCGGGAAGCCTTGGCAGTAATTGGCGGTTCGGCAATTTCCGCCGCCGCAATCTCAGGTGCCTCGAGTGCGCGATCGCTGGAGGACGGCAAGATGACCTATGTATTGATCCATCCGGCCTGGTTCGGCGGCTGATGCTGGAAAAAGCTGACGCCTCTGTTGCGTGCGCAAGGGCATCAGGTGTTTACTCCGACGCTGACCGGGCTCGGCGAGCGCGGGCACTTGGCGAGGCCGGAAATCGGGCTTGAAATACACGTCCGCGACATCATCAACGTCATCGAGTACGAGGACCTGCGGAATGTCATCCTCGTCGGTAACAGCTCGGGCGGCATGGTGATTACTGGCGTCGCCGATCACATGCCCGAACGGATCGCGCATATGGTCTTTCTGGACGCCCTCGTGCCGACGGATGGCCAGAGCATGCTGGACGTGATCCCGCCCGATCGTCGGCCCGCTCTGGAAGCATTCGTGCAGAGGGAAGGCGCCGGCTGGGTCCTGCCGCGTTTCGCGCCGCCGCCATGGGAAAAACTTGTCACCGAAACTTGGCAAGTGACCGAGAAGACGGATCTCGATTGGATACTACCCCGGCTGTGCCCAACGCCGTTCGGCCATTTCAAGGAGCCGGTGAAGCGCAAGAATCCTGCCGCCGAGAAGTTGCCACGCACCTACATCCGCACCCAGTGGCCGCATCTGGGCTTCGATCGTTATGCAGGGGATGCGGGCGAGGCGGCGGGATGGCAATCACGAAAAATCGCAAGCTCGCACCTGCCGTACATTACGCATCCTAGTGAGCTGGCAGCCCTTTTGCTGGAAGTGGCGGGCTGATCAGCATTCGCCGACAATCGGCGTTTTATCCCTATCGGTGCTCCAACCTGACCGATTTCCGCTACCGGTCATCGGCGCAGGCTCTGCATCCTCGATGGCACCAGGGCGATGTCGATCCCAGCCGCGACCCGGCCAAGAGTTGATGTAGTTGTCGGGGCTGGCTGGCCGAGACGGAACAAAGCCGGCGGCTCGGTCGGCTGCGACAGTCTCAAACTGAGTCCGCGCAGGTTGACGAGTTCTTCTGACGAGCGCATGCTGCGCATAGCTTAGCTTCGTCTGTGGTCTGCATGGCCCGGACGCCCTGACAGGTGTCTAATTCACCGAAGCGGCAATGTAGACCCTCCAGACTGAAGTCTCGACAGGAGGGTTCGATGTTAAAAAAAGCATTCGGATTGGCTGCTTCCGCCTCGGCAGCGGCCGCGATCGCGACTGGGGTCTGGGCTCAGACCGGTGACCCGGCAAAAGGAAAATCGAGCGAGGAACTCGGCCGCGTGGTGTTCCAAACCTCGTGCACGCCGCAGGCGCAGGCGCAATTCGAGCGGGCGCTGGCCATGCTGCACTCGTTCTTCTATCCCGAGACAATCAAGGCGTTTTCGGCAGTCGCCGAAACTGATCCGAACTGCGCCATCGCCCACTGGGGGATCGCCGTCAGCGTGCGTCCCAATCCGCTCGTCGGCCCGTTTGATGCCGCAACCCTCAAGCGCGGCCTCGAGGCGGTTCAGAAGGGCAAGGCCATAGGCGCCAAGACCGAGCGTGAAGGCGATTGGCTTTCGGCTATCGAAGAGTTCTACAAGGACTATGACAAGGTCGACCAGGACACGCGCGCCAAGAACTACGAGAAGGCGATGGAGGCGCTCGCCAAGAAGTACCCCGACGATGTCGAGGCGAAGATCTTTTATGCCCTCGCATTGAACGAGACGTTCGACCACAAAACGATGGGCAACCTGGTCAGGGCGATCGAAATCCTGGAGCCGATCGATCAGAAATATCCTGATCATCCCGGCGTGACGCACTATCTCATCCACAGCTACGATTTCCCCACTTTGGCGGACCGTGGCGTGGCCGCTGCCAACAAGTATGCGAAGATCGCCCCGGCGGCGCCGCACGCCCAGCATATGCCCTCGCATATCTATTCGATGGTCGGCATGTGGGAAGCCTCTATTGCGTCCAACCTCGCCTCCATCGCGGTCGCCAAGGAGTATGCCGAGAAGAGTAAGCTCGACGGCGTGCTCGCTGGCGTTCCGCACGCGTATGATTTCATGCAGTACGCCTATCTGCAGCTCGGCCAGGAAGCCAAGGCAAAGGCCACGATCGAGGTGAACGCCACGATCCAGAAGGTCGTGGGACCGCAACTGGTCAGAATGGGGCAGGCGGCCGTGCCGGCTCGCTACATGCTCGAGCGGCAGGACTGGCGGGGGGCGGCGCAACTCAAGCCGCTCGGCCTCGCCATACCGCCGGCGGAGGCCGTCACGCACTTCGCCCGCGCGTTGGGTGCGGCGCGCAGCGGTGATGTCGCCGCCGCGCAGGCGGATGTCGCCAAGCTGATTGAGATTCGTGCAGGTTTGGAGAGGTCGAATCAGAGTTACTGGGCGGGGCAGGTCGAGATACAGATCCTGTGCGCCCAGGCCTGGATCGCACAGGGCCAGGGCAAGCCGGAGGAAGCGCTCAAGTTCATGCGCGCTGCCGCCGATCTCGAAGACGGCAGCGAGAAACACGTCGCGATGGAGAACCGCTTGTATCCGATGCGCGAGCTGCTGGGCGATCTGCTGATGGAGCAGGGCCAGGCCAGTGAGGCACTCAAGACCTACGAAGCATCGATGAAGAACGCGCGCGAGCGCCTGCGTGGTTTCTATGGCGCCGCCAAAGCTGCCGAGGCGTCCGGGGACAAGCAGAAGGCGACAACATATTTCACCGAACTCCTGCGACTGACAAAGAACGCGGATACCGATCGCCCCGAGATCGGCGCTGCCAGGCAGGCACTCGCGGCCCGCTGAAAGCGAAGGGCCGCCGGTCACCTGCCGGCGGCCACTTCGCCGGAATTTGACATGACCAGGGTGAACATCGCGGCTGTGCTTGTTGGATGGGCTGTATTGCTGACCCCTTCTGCGATCATGGCGGTCGACAACCAAGAGAATCCGGCCGCCGTCGCGCTTGATCCCGACTACGCCGCGGGCAAGAAGGCGATCGAAGCCAAGCAATGGAGTGCGGCCATCGCGGCCCTCGCGTCGGCGGCGCTGCGCGACACGCGCAATGCCGATATCCAGAACTCCCTCGGTTACGCCTACCGCAATGCCGGCCAGATCGATGCCGCGTTCAGGCACTATGAGCGCGCGCTCGCGCTCAGTCCGCGTCACCGCGGCGCGCATGAATATGTCGGCGAGGCGTACTTGATCGTGAACAACCTTGCGAAAGCAGAAGAACACCTCGCGATGCTGCAACAGATCTGCTTGATTCCTTGCGAGGAGTTCGAGGAATTGAAGGAGAAGATCGAAGCCCACAAACGTTCCGGCAAGCGCTAGTTCGCCGCTGGCTAGCCGCGGCGCGGATCAGCCGGCGCACCGCACCGCCGGTCGAGCTCAGTGCATGGCGGAGGATTTGTATTTCGCGATCACTCTCTGCAAATCGTCGTATTCGTCGCACGGGATCAGGCAAATGCGCTCCAAGGCGGCGAGATGCTCTTCGGCCGCGGCGAGATTGCCGATCGTCAGATAGGCCTCACCCATGTGTTGATGCGCCGCGCGGTGGCGCGGATTGAGGGTCAGCGCCTGCCGAAAATGCGCGAACGCGGGCGCAAGCTCTCGCAAGCGGCGATAGCTGTATCCGATATAGTTCTGGATGTCTCCATTGCGCGGATCGCGCAAGGCGGCCGACTTGAGCCCCGTGACTGCGCCACTCCAATCGCCGGCCGCCATCGCCTTCTTGCCCGCTGCGAAATCCGGATCGAGCTGTGCCCAATCTGCACTCTCCGCGAGCGATTGCATGGTGCTGCAGATCGGCCATTCGTCGGTCGTCGCGAGCTGAGTTCCTCGGGGCCGGATGATCGCATAGAAAGCCACGGCCGCGACGAGTGCCCCCAACATTGCAGCAAGTGCGACCATGCGGATCATTGTGGCGCGCCTCGGCTGCCGAGCATCAGGGATCCATTGCAGCCGGCTAGGATAGCTTCTTCTCGTTCGAGCAACAACGACAGCATTCAGCGCTGCGGTCTCATCGCGGGTTGCGCACTGGCGCGAGCGACGGGCGGGTCCGCTTCTGGCGCAAAGCGTTCGTCAAGTTTTCCATAACGTTCGATTTATGCGAAATCCTCGGTATCAGCATGCCGGGTGCTGCGACATTGAATGCAGCCCCCGACAAGGCTCGCTGGGTTTATTCGGCCGCAATTGTGTGCACGGTCCCGCCTTGGCCTGCGCTCTTGAACACGAAGCCCTCGTAGCCCTTCTCTGCGACCTCGGCGCACTTTCTGCGGTATCCGCCGACGCCCTCCGGTCCGAGATAGGGTAAGAATCGGCGCGGCTTGCCTTCTATGTTAGCGCCCATGTACCAGGAGTTGGCGCCGGGCATCAGGGTCGAATTCACGACCTCGGCGACGTGGGCCCCCCATGCGTCTTGCGCCTGCGGGCTCGCCTCAATCGTTGCAAGCTTGTTTCTTCGCATGTGGGCGATGCATTCGGTGATCCACTCGACATGCTGCTCTATCGAGACCGGCATATTCGACAGCACCGAGGGGCTTTGCGGGCCGGTGATTGTGAACAGGTTGGGGTAGCCGGCGATCGCCAAGCCGAGATAGGTCTGTGGGCCATCCCCCCATTCCTGCGCCAGCGCCCTGCCGCCGCGCCCCCTGATACCGAGGTTCTTCAGCGGGCCGGTCATCGCGTCGAAGCCGGTGGCAATGACGACGATGTCGAGCGGATACTCCTTGCCACCCGCGCGAATGCCGTTCGGCGTGATCTCCTCGATTGGACCATCGGTGCCCGCATCCACGAGCGCCACGTTCTTCTTGTTGAACGTCTCGAAATAGTTGGTGTCCAGCGGCTGGCGCTTGGTGCCGTAGGGGTAAGTCTTGGGGGTCAACTTCTCTGCGATGGCCGGGTCGTTGACGATCGAGCGGATCTTGCGCTTGAGGTATTCGGCGATGACATCGTTCGCCTCCTTGGAGAAGAACATGTCCTGATAGTTCGCCAGCCAGAAGGCGAAGCCACCGGCGTCCCACATCTTGTCGAACTCCTGCTCGCGCTCCTCTGGCGTCGCTTCGAGCACTCCCTTCGGTATGAAACTCAGCTCGAAGCCGAAGAAGGAATCCTTGATGCGCTGGCGGATACCGTCGTAATCGGCCTTGCGCGCCCTGGTCACCTCGGGATCGACACGGCCGTTGCGCGCAGGCACGCAGAAGTTTGGCGTACGCTGAAACACCGTCAGGTGCTTCGCCTGCTGCGCGATTTCCGGGATCGCCTGCACTGCCGTTGCACCCGTGCCGATGATGCCGACACGCTTGGCAGTGAAGTCGACGCCATCGTGCGGCCATTGACTCGTGTGGTAACACTTGCCCTTAAAGGAACGTAGCCCCTTGATCGGCGGCATGTTGGCGGTCGACAGGGCACCGACGGCCGGGATGACGAAGCGCGCCGTGACGGCGTCGCCTTTGTCGGTGCGCACGCTCCACAGCTCGGTGTCGTCATCGAAGACGACTTCAACGACGCGCTTGCCGAACTGGATATCGGGCTTCAAGTCGAAGCGCTCGGCGCAGTGCTCGAGATAGCGCAGGATCTCGTCCTGCTCCGGATAGCGCTCGGACCAGTTCCACTCCTGCAACAGGTTCTTGTCGAACGTGTAACAGTAGATGTAGCTGTCGGAGTCGCAGCGTGCGCCGGGATAGCGATTCCAGTACCAGGTGCCGCCGACGCCTTCGCCGGCCTCGAGCACCGTGACGTTCAGGTCGAGCTTGTCGCGCAGCGAATGCAGCATGTACATGCCGGAGAACCCGGCACCGATGATGACCGCATCGAAGTCGGCTTTCGCGCCAGCCCTTTGAGACTCGCCTTGCACATTTGTCATGACGCACCTCCAATTGTGAGCCTTCTCCTGGCATTTTCGGTTCAGTTGTCTTTTCGCTATGCGCTAGCCGCGGCCAGCCTGCGCGAATGGCAGGCAGACCGACGTCTGCCGGCAATTCGCAAACCACGCGCTCGCGACGCCCCTCGACCTGTTCAATTTCGAAAGCCGGGAGGCGCCGGCGCAAAAGGCGCTCGCGGCGTTACGCTGCCGCGCGCGCCTGACCGGCCGCATAGGCGGCCGTCTCGAAATCCATGTAGGCGCCGAACGAAATCGGATCGCCGAACGGCAGGATCTGCGTCGCCCAATATCCGCCGAACCCGTTCTTGCGATCGATCCAGTAGAACAGGTTGGGGAGCCCGGCCCAGCCGAGCGCCCCGGCCGGACGGCCGGTCGGCGCGTCCTCGTCGTTCACCATGAAGGTGTAGGACCAGGATTTCTTGAGGCCAGGGAAGAACTCGGCATCGTTCGATATGCTCGGAATGACACCGGGCAGCACCGTGACCGTCTGATGCGCTTGCAGGCCGTTGCGGACAGCAGCCTCGACCGTCTCTGTGTTGAGCACGCGGCCGTGCGGCCCCGCTCCGTCGTTCAGCCACATGCGGATGAATTTCATGTACTCGCCGATGGAGCCGTGGAGTCCGTGGCCGCCCATATCCACTTCCGGATCAGCCGGCAATTGCATGTCGGGAAGGGGAGTCAGTGATCCGTCGGCCTCGCGTTGGTGCATGGTAGCGAGGCGCTCGCGCATTGAGGGGCTCAGCGAAAAGGCCATGTCCGCGATGCCGAGCGGTGCAAAGACCCGCTCAGCCAGAACCTCCCCGAGCCGCTTGCCGCGGATGCCCTCGACAACCTGCCCGCACCAATCGATGTTGCTGCCGTATTCCCATTTGTCGCCAGGATCGAACAGCAGCGGCGTCATAATTGATGCCCTCGAGCAGGTAATCACGCTGGGTTGGCCGCGCTCCTGCGCCAGGCGCAAGTAAGTGGTATTGAAGAAGTCGTAGCCAAAACCAGCGGTGTGCAGCATCAGCATGCGGGTGGTGATGTCGCGCTTCGGCGCCCGCAGCCTTGGCGTCCCGTCGGCGTCGAATCCATCGAGCACTTCGAGCTTGCCGATGTCGGGGGCGTAGTTTTTGGCCGGAGCATCAAGGTCGAGCTTGCCTTCCTCGACGCATTGCAGGACCGCTGTGCCAGTGATCGCTTTTGTAGTGGAGTAGATGGCGAAGACGGTATCCGTCGTCATTGCCTGACCGGCGCCAAGGATACGCTCGCCGGCGGCGCCCTCGTAGATGTTGGCCGAGCGATCGGTGACCATCGCCACCACGCCCGGAACACGATCCTTGACGGCCACGACCTTTTGCAAAATCTCGTCACATGCGCTTCTCAAGTTGTTACCCATCGACATTTCTCCTGTTCAAGTTCGCCAAATGTGATCCTGTTCCTCGACGGGCCGCCGGCGTCGGGGTGGAATGACGTCAACCTTCCTCAACTTAGTCGGGCTCCAATCTGGCTATCCCAACGCCGGTCAGGCAGACGCAAATCCCACCGCGGCTGTAGCAGCAATAGCGATTGACGTTTTGGTCATGAGTTGGCTCCAGGTCAGCATCGACCGAGCGCAACGGAGAGTAGACCGATTTCCTATGGTCGGCTACGCATTTGCTCTTGGAACCGCGCAGCGGTTTTTTTTTACCGAGGCACGTCAGCGATGCTGACACTAGATCCACCCTCTGAGGCGCAGCGCACCACAGAGCGCATTCTCGATGGCGAGAAGTTGTGCCTCGCGTTTGCGTCGTGGCGGAAGCGAAGCCGCTCGACATGGTGTCCGAGATGCTGGTGAATGGAACATGGATCCATCGGTCACTGATTTCATCGCGAGGCGGCGCTGAGAAACGAAGCATCTGAATTGAAGACTTAAGGCAGTCGCCGCTCTCTTACGCTCGTGGCAATCAAGCGAAAGGGCAAATGAGCATTGCAGACTTAGGCCCGCGTATGACCGCCCAGTGTTGAGGTAACGGCAGGAGCACCGCCGTTGAAGGGAGCGTGTGCGAGGCGAGGTCAAGGCCCAGCGACAGGCGAAACTGCTCTTAGCGCTCAAGCAATGTCCGTGTTTCTCAAAGTTTGAGCACGCAATGCTTAAGTAATAGGCGAGCGTCTATTTCTCCCTGCCTTCGTTATGCGGCGACGCGCCATTCGCCGTCCAAAAATCAAACTGGCATGATGCCCAAGTTTGACTGTTCCGATGAACTGCGATGGGATGACGGTGCGCGTAAAATGCACGTTCAAACCAGGAGAGATCCGATGTGCGCGGGTGACGACAAGAACTGTCCGGAATTCGAATTGCACCACCGCAACTTCAAGGAGACGCTCGATCGCGAACGCCGGTCGTTCTTGAGGTCCAGCTTCGCCGCAGCCGGGGGCGCAGCGGCGATGACCGCAGGCGGCATTTCCCTGGTGACGCCGCAGATGGCGGCCGCCGCCGAGAAGAACCAACCAGCCAAGCGGTCCTATCACCATTTGCCGGCGAATGCCGACACAGTGCATTGGGGCTATTTCAGCAAGAAGTTGAAACCGCAGGTCGAGATCGATTCCGGCGACTTCATCACCATTGAGGCATTAACCCACCATGCCAACGACGACGCCGAGCGCATGGTGAAGGGCGATCCCGGCGCCGAAAGCGTGTTCCTGTGGACCAAGGAGAAGAAGGCCGTAAACCGACGCGGCGCAGGACCGATGGATGCCTCGCTGTTCGGGCGTGGCGCTGGCGAGGGCCTTGGCGTGCACATCTGCACCGGCCCGGTCTACGTACGCGGCGCCCAGGAGGGTGACGTGATCGAGTTGCGCATTATCGACGTCACACCCCGGCCTTGCGCCAATCCGCAATATCCCGGAAAGGCTTTTGGCAGCAACGCAGCCGCATGGTGGGGCTTTCATTATAAGGACCTCCTCACCGAGCCAAAGCCGCGCGAAGTGGTCACGATCTACGAAGTCGACGCCACCGGCGAACGCAACTGGGCGAAAGCCGTGTATAATTTCCGATGGACTCCACAGACCGACCCCTCCGGCGTGGTTCACAAAACCATCGACTATCCCGGCGTTCCGGTCGATCACTCTACGATCAAGGAAAACCATGGCATCTTGAAGAACGTGCGGATTCCGATACGCCCACATTTCGGCGTGATAGGCTTGGCGCCCAAGGAGGCTGATATCGTCGACTCGATTCCGCCGAGCTATACCGGCGGCAACATCGACAATTGGCGGATCGGCAAGGGCGCCACGATGTATTATCCGGTTGCTGTCGAAGGTGGCCTGTTGTCGGTAGGCGACTCGCACGCTTCTCAGGGAGATTCCGAACTGTGCGGTACGGCAATCGAATGCTCGCTGAACGGCACCTTCCAGATCATCCTGCACAAGAAAGCCGATCTCGTCGGTACGGCTCTCGAAGCTCTGGACTATCCGATGCTGGAAACCAAGGACGAGTGGCTGGTGCACGGCTTCAGCTTCGCCAATTATCTCACCGAATTGGGCGACAAGGCGCAGTCGGACATTTACTCGAAATCTTCGGTCGACCTTGCTTTGCGCGACGCGTTCCGGAAGATGCGCAAATTTCTGATGACAACCAAGAAGCTGACCGAGGATGAGGCGATCTCTTTGATTACGATTGGCGTCGACTTCGGCATCACCCAAGTGGTAGATGGAAATTGGGGCGTTCACGCGGTCATCAAGAAGGATATCTTCGCCGGCGGCGAGACCTGATCCTTGATACCGACGCGGTCGGCTTTGGCAGGAGCTGACCGCGTCGCGCTACATTTCGGGGAAACCGCGCTGAGATTCGTTTCGGGCCAAAGCTGCTTGGAGGGGACCTCGTTCGACTAGAACCTCAAGAATATCTGCTCAGCGCCCCGAATTTCGTCGAGTTTGAATCCGGATATCGAAACGCCGAGCAGGCCTGACGGCCTCTTGCACGTCATCGCGGACGCGTATCCTCTTCCGCGATACGCTGCCATAGCGCCCCGATCATATCCTTCATTCGCAGTGCGTCTTGCCAGCGATCCGACAATTCCGCGCCGTCCGGCCCGGTGATGGCATAGGGCGGCGGGCCGAGTTCGCACAGGAAGGTCAGCACAGCATCGGGCTTTGAGCGCTTGCGCCAGGAGCGGATGGCGTATTCCCACCAGCCCATGAACAGTTCAACCCAGCCTTGGTGCTGCGGAAAACCCAGCGAGATCTGCACTTGTTCACGGCTGGCGATCCGGCCGTGGATGCCCCAGCTATGGTCAAGTATGCGATGGATCATCGCGTGATTGACCTCGTCCACCGGCCAGGCGAATTCGCGGCCGACGAGATAATGCGAAACATCAGCGGTTAGCCTTAAGTCGGGAAAGCAATCCAGTAGTTGCAGCGTGAAATACAGGTCTGTCGTCATGCGGTCGCGGTGGGTTTCCACATGCACCGCCACGCCGGCTTCATCACCCAGCCGCCGCCATCCCTCGAGCAGCGGAATACAGGCTTCCAGCCGTTGCGGCCGCACGTCCGGCTGCAGGTTGACGTGGTCGGCACCTAGTCGCGTGACCAGGTCCAGCACCGGTTTCAGGTCGTCGACGCAGGTCGGATAGCACTGCGCCTGCCAGATCATGCCGTGCGCGCGCAGGAAGGAGGTGACTTCCTCGGCAAAAGCCGGATCGATGAAGCGGACGCCGGCCCCGTCGAAGCCGGCGTCGCGGATCATCTCAAGCTGGGTCTGTAGCGGCCACTCCGGCTTATCCGCCCGCCGCCGCTCCATCGCCCAGAGCGACTGCAGGATCCGGAGTTGTTGCGCCATCGGCTACGCGGCGTGCTGCGGAACGGCGGCCGTCGCGTGCGTCCGGCCGTCGGACGTATTGTCGACGGTGATGCTTTCCTCATAGGTTTCGGGACCGCTCCAGATCGCGAGTGCGGTGAGGCCAGCCAGAAGTGCTGCGTAACATGCGACCGGCCACCAGCTTCCGGACCACGCCACCAGCGCCGCGGCAACGAACGGCGCCGGTCCGCCAGCCAATAGCGAGCCCAGTTCGCGGGCGAAAGCGAATCCTGCAAAACGTCGCTGCGGTGGGAACAGTTCGGCGAAATACGCCGCCTGCGGACCGAACATGGCCGCCGTCACCACCGCGCGTGCCCCGATGAAGGCGACCGCGATCCAGATCCACTCCTTGGTGCCGACCAGCCAGAAAAACGGGAACGCCCAGACGATGCCGGCGAGCGCGCCGAACAAATAGACCGGACGCCGCCCGATGCGATCGGAAAGCGAAGCGAAGCCGACAATGGTGAAGAGCTCGATGACGAAGGCCAGCATCAACGCGCTCAGTGCATCGGACTTGGGTACGCCGAGCGTGGTGATGACGTAGCTGAGCCCGAACACCGGAAACAGATAGCCGAGGCCGTTTTCGGCCAGCCGCGCACCGAGCACCACGAAGAAATTTCGCGGATGCCGCTTCAGCGCTTCCATCGCCGGGTTGCGCTCGACCTTGCCGCGCGCCACCACCGCCTCGGTGAAGACTGGCGTTTCCGTGATGCGCAGGCGAACGTAGATGCCGACCATGATCAGCAGGAAGCTCGCCAGGAACGGAATGCGCCATCCCCAAGACATCAGGTCTTCGCGCGGCAGCAGGGTCACCAGCGCGAACGCACCGGCCGCCAGCAGATTGCCGACGGAGACGCCGAGCGGCGCAAAGCTGCCCCAGAAGCCGCGGTGCTTCGGTGGCGCGTTTTCCACCAGGAAGATCACCGCCCCGCCATATTCTGCGCCGGCTCCCAATCCCTGCACGACACGCATGGCGACGAGCAGCGCCGGCGCCCAATAGCCGATCTGGGCATAGGTCGGCAGCAGACCGATCAGCGTGGTGCCGATGCCGATCATCAACAGCGTCGCCACCAAAACGGGTTTACGCTAGCGGTCGCCCATGATGCCGAACAGGATGCCGCCGAGCGGCCGCACTACAAACCCGACCCCGAAGGTCAGGAACGCCAGCAGCGTGCCGACCACCGGGTCGCTTTTGGGAAAGAACAGTTCCCCGAACACCAGCGCGGCGGCGGTGCCGTAGAGGAAGAAGTCGTACCATTCGAGCGCGGACCCAATGCTGGCCGCGAGGATCACGCGCAAGCGCGAACGGCTGGCGCTATCGGCGGTCATCTCCGTCATGATTTCCCCCGTTTAGATTTTTTGTCATTTGATTTGGATTTGTGGTGTTCGCTTTAGCTGTGGGTCGTTCGCGCCCGTGCATTGCACGGGCGCATTCGCAAAAATCAGGCGGCGCGGGTGAAGTAGGACTTCTTCGCCGCCGACTGGGTTTCGTAGATCGATCCCTGCCGCTTGGCTGGTGGCAGCGGCAGCCGCACGGGAACGTCGGTCATCCGCGGCGCAATGACGGGATCGCCCGACAGCAGCCGGCTGTTGAATTCGTCGAAGTCCTTCACGCCCATCAGCGGCCAGGCGTCGCTGG
>Ga0207668_10001629_pt1 | contig 13118 bp, 13 predicted proteins | sample KBSS43metaG_FD_184323 | JGI IMG/M metagenome (GOLD analysis project Ga0207668, IMG submission 184323) | Switchgrass rhizosphere microbial communities from Kellogg Biological Station, Michigan, USA - KBS S4-3 metaG (SPAdes) (version 2) | ecosystem: Host-associated > Plants > Roots > Rhizosphere... | reverse complement strand
GTCCCGGCGCGGCCGGGTGCTGGGCACCGAAGCCGGCGAAGGCGGGCGGACGGTGATCCGGGCCGAGGTCCCGGCGACGGAGCTGCTGAGGTACCTGATCGACCTGCGCTCGATGACCTCGGGCACGGCGACGTTCACCCGCCGCCACGCCCGCTTCGAGCCGGTGCCGGAAGGGATGGCGGTGCACTAGCCCGCCCCCGAACGGTCGGTTCGCGTACCCGAACGGTCGGCTCGCGTACCTGGACAGTCGGCTCGCGTACCGACCGGCTGGGTACGCGAGCCGACCCTCTGGGTTCGCCGGCCGACTGCCTGGGTACGCGAGGTGACCGGTCAGGCCGTGAAGTCGAAGCCGCCCGGGCGGCCGTTGCGGTCGGCCAGCAGCCCGGCGAGCGTGGCCAGCGCGATCTCCGGCGGGGTCCGCGAGCCGATGTTCAGCCCGACCGGCCGGTGCACCCGCGCGATCTCGGTGTCCGGCACCCCCAGCGCCTGCAGCGCGGCCACGTGCGGGCCGGGGTGGCGCGGGTTGCCGAGCACCCCGACCCACCGCGGCGCCTGGTCGAGCGCGGCCTTCAGGACGTCGCCGAGTTCGGGCCGGTGGTGGTCGGTGACGACCACGTCCGCGGACGCGTCGAGCGGCGGCAGCGTCGTGTTCGCTTCGAAGCCGTCGGGCACGTCGGTGACGCGCGCGGGGTCGGGCTCGTACAGCGCGACGTGGAAGCCGAGGTCCCGCGCGAACTTCAGCAGGTACCGCGCCACCGGTGACGCGAAGACCGCCACCAGCGTCCGCACGCCGGGGTCGGCGGGAGCCGTGCCGTGGGCGACGTCGCAGGGTTCGCTCATCGCCCCAGTCTGTCAGCCGTCGAGCTGCTCGCCCACCGTCAGCCGGAAGTGGAACGTCGACGCCCGGCCCTCGACGATCACCAGGTACCCGCCCGCGGTCCGCAGCACCTTCCGCGTCTTCGGCGACCACGGGTAGACGGGCTGGTACTCACGGGCGAGCCGGAGCGCCTCGGCCTCGGCGGTCTCCTGGTCGGCGAAGGAGTACGTCTCCGACAAGGACCAGCTCCGGCCGTCGCCCGCACCGCGCTGCTCCTCGACGACCACCCACCACATCTCAGACCTCCGGCTCGGCGAACTCGAAGTACTCCGGCAGCGGCGCGGTCCCGGCCAGCCGGAAGTACCGCACCTTCCGGCGCCGCCGCAGCCGCAGGGTGTCGCGGACGGCGTCGTTGTGGACGCGGCGGGCGATCACCACCCGGTGCTCCGCGTCGGTCAGCTCCTCGGCCAGCTCGGGGGCCAGGTTCGCCCGGTCGACGCGGCTCAGGCTCAGCGTCAGCTCGTTCTCCGCGGCTTCCCGGTCGGCCCGCCGTGCCGCTTCGGCGCGCTCGGCCGACGTCCGCAGGGCCGCGTCGCCGACCACCACCGCGACCGCGCGCGCGACGACCGCCCGCCGGGCCAGCGCCGCGTCGAGGGCCGCCCAGCCCGCGTCCGTCCGGACGTGCAGGCGGTCGAGCCGGTTCGCCGTCGCCACCAGGAAGAGCCCGCCCAGCACGACGACCAGCGCCAGCACCGGGAGCAGCCAGCCGAGCACGGTCACCGGGCGAACTCCCGCTCCGGCGCCGCGACGCGCCGCGGGTCGGCGGCGACGGCCGTCTCGTAGACCCGCAGCACCTGCGTGGCCACCACCGACCAGTCGAACATCGTGACCCGCTCCCCCGCCGCCGCGGCCAGCGACACCCGGCGCGCCGGGTCGCCGAGCAGCTCGCGCAGCCCGTCCGCGAGCGCGGCCGGGTCGCCGGTCTCGACCAGCATCCCGGCGTGGCCGTCGTCGAGCACCCGCCGGAACGAGTCGAGGCCGCTGGCCAGCACGGCGGTGCCCGCCGCCATCGCCTCGGTCAGGATCATCCCGAAGCTCTCGCCGCCGGTGTTCGGCGCGCAGTAGACGTCGACGCTGCGCAGGGCCTGGGCCTTCACGTGATCGTCGGCCTGGCCGAGCAGCTCGAGGTGCGGCGCCAGCTCGGGGCCGGCGTCGCGGCGCAGCTGGTCCTCGTCCCCGCGGCCGACGACGACCAGCCGCAGGTCCTCGAACTCCGGCAGGATCCGCCGCAGGGCCTCCAGCAACACGCCCATGCCCTTGCGCGGCTCGCCGAACCGGCCGACGAACCCGACCGTGCCGCCGGCGCGCGGGTAGCCCGGCAACGGCGTCGCCGAAGAGAAGAACTCGACGTCGACGCCGTTCGGGATCTCCACGGCGTCACCGCCCGCGTGCTCGACCTGGACCCGGCGGGCCAGCGCGGACACCGCGATCCGCGCCGTGATCTTCTCCAGCAGCGGCCGCAGCACCGGCTGGAACGCCGACAGCGTGCGCGAGCGCGTGGTCGCGGTGTGGAACGTCGCCACGATCGGGCCGTCCGCGATGAGCAGCGCCAGCAGCGAAAGGCTCGGCGCGGCCGGCTCGTGCAGGTGCAGCACGTCGAAGTCGCCTTCGCGGATCCAGCGCCGCACCCTGGCGTAGGAGACCGGGCCGAACTGCAGCCGCGCCACCGAGCCGTTGTACGGGATCCCGAGCGCCTTGCCCGCCGGGTGCACGAAGTCCGGCAGGTCCGCGTCGTCGTCGGCGGGGGCGAGCACGGACACCTGGTGCCCGCGCGCGAGCAGCGCCTTCGTCAGGTCGATCACGTGCCCCTGGACCCCGCCGGGCACGTCGAACGAGTAGGGGCAGACGATCCCGACCCGCATCGGCCGCGCGGCCACGCTCAGCTCGCTTCTTCGAGGCTGACCCGCTCGCCGGCCTCGAGGTCGGCCGGCCAGAACTTCTGCACCATGTGCCAGTCGGCCGGGTGCGCGGCGATGTCGCCGGCGAAGATGTCGGCCAGTGCCTGGGTCGCTGCCGGGACCTCGGCCCGCGCGGTGACCCGGATGCGCGGGTGCAGGCGGATCTGCCAGCCGTCCTCGGTGAACCAGCAGCCGGCCGGGATCAGCGCCGCGCCGGTCGTCGCGGCCAGCCGCGCCGGGCCGCCCGGCATCCGGGCCTGCTCGCCGAAGAACTTCACCGGGATCCCGCTGGTGGTCAGGTCGCGGTCGCCCACCAGGCAGACGGCCTTGTTCTCGCGCAGCCGCTTCAGCAGCACGCGCATCGCCGAGCTGTCGCCGGTGAGCGGCACGATCTCGAAGCCGAGCGACTCGCGGTAGGCGACGAACCGGCGGTAGAGCGACTCCGGCTTCAGCCGCTCGGCGACGGTCGTGAACCCGCCCAGGTAGTCGGCCAGCCACACGCCGGCGATGTCCCAGTTGCCGCTGTGCGGCAGCGCCATCACCGCGCCGTTGCCCTCGGCGAGCGCGGCGTCGAGGTTCTCCACGCCGGTGATCGAGGCCGCGACCTTGGCGCTGACCTCCTTGTGGTCCATCGAGGGCAGCCGGAACGTCTCGTGCCAGTACCGGGCGTACGAGCGCATCGCGCGCCGCGTCAGCTCGTCCAGCTCGGCCTGGTCGGCCTGCGGCACGACGCGGGCGAGGTTCGCGCGCAGCTGCCGCACTCCCCCGCCGTCACGCCGGACGGCGAGGTCCGCACCGAGCGAGAAGACCGTGCCGCCGAATCCGGCGGGCAGCCAGCCGGCGAGCCGCCAGCCCGCCGCGTACCCGAAGCCGCTCAGCCGCTCGGTCAGCGCGCTCATGCCGGTTGCTCCCCGGCGGCGGCCTCGCGGGCCGCCTTCGCCACGGCGGCGAAGCGCTGCATCAGGGTGATGACGGAGCCGGCGGCCAGCAGCCAGAGCGTGACGTCGACGGTGTACGGGATGCCGAAGCCGTGCAGGCCGGTGCCGACCAGGGCGATGATCAGCCGCTCGGCGCGTTCGACGAGCCCGCCGTCGACCGGCAGGCCCGAGGCGTCGGCGCGGGCCTTGACGTAGGAGATGACCTGGGCGAGCACCAGGCACAGCAGCGCCGCGGCGGCGGCCGGGTGGTTGTCGTCGACGACGAAGCACCACCAGGCGATGGCGGCGAACAGCGCGCCGTCGACCAGCCTGTCGCAGGTGGCGTCGAGCACCGCGCCGAACGGGGTGCCGTAGCCGCGGGCACGGGCCATGGCGCCGTCGAGGATGTCGAGCATGGCGAAGCCCCACACCGTGAAGGTGCCCCACAGCAGGTAGTCGTTCGGGAAGAAGGCCAGGGCACTCACGACCGCGCCGGCGGTGCCGAACACGGTCATCACGTTGGGGGTCAGCCCGGCCCGGACCAGCGCCTGGCCGATCGGATCGGTGACGCGGGAGACGGAGGCACGCGCGAAGATATTGAGCATCGGTTCGTCTGAGGCACCTGGCTACGAGGGGCGGGTGGGCGATGGCAGCCTATCGACCCGTCGCGGCCGACCCGACGCGCCGCCCCGGCTCAGCCTGATTTCGGCAACCCGACGACGTCGCCTTCGCGCTCCCGCGCCGCTTCGGCGGCCGCCGCGGCGGCGCATTTCGGCGTCAGCCGGCGGCGGATCGCCGCGCTGATCTCCCCGAGCGCGGTCACCTGCTCCGGCGTCAGCGGGTCGAACAGGCTCTCCCGGACGGCCTCGACGTGCCCGGGCGCGGCGGCTTCGAGCGCGGCGAAGCCTTCCTTCGTCAGCACGGCCCAGGCACCGCGCTTGTCGGTCGGGCAGGCTTCGCGGCGCACCCAGCCGTTCGCCTCCAGGCGCGCGACGGCGTGCGAGAGACGGCTTCGCGACGCCTGGCGCGCGTCGGCGAGTTCGCTCATCCGCAGCCGGCGGTCGGGCGCTTCCGACAGCGAGACGAGGACTTCGTAGTAGGTGTGCGGCATGCCCGAGTCGTGCTGCAGCTGCCCCTCGAGGTGCGCGCTGAGCATGCGGGTGGCCGTGTTGAACTCACGCCAGACGCGCTGCTCGTCGTCGCTGAGCCATCGGGTTTCGGACATACCCCCATCATACCCTCGGTTGAACACTCAATCAGGCGTTGGCGGTTACGGCGTTCGAGCGTTTCACCAGGCGTCGGACAGCAGGTCCCGCGTCTCGCCGAGCAGCTGCGGCAGCACCTTCGTCTGGCCGATGATCGGCATGAAGTTCGCGTCGCCACCCCAGCGCGGCACCAGGTGCTGGTGCAGGTGCGCGGCGATCCCCGCACCCGCGATCACACCCTGGTTCAGGCCGATGTTGAACCCGTGCGCACCGGACACCGCGCGGATCACCTTCATCGCGTGCTGGGTGAACTCCGCGACCTCGCGCGTCTCGGCAGGAGTCAGCTCGGTGTAGTCCGCGACGTGCCGGTACGGCACCACCATCAGGTGACCGGGGTTGTACGGGTACAGGTTCAGCACCGCGTACACCGTTTCGCCGCGCGCGACGATCAGCCCCGTCTTGTCGTCCAGGGACGGGATGCGGCAGAACGGGCAGCCGGTGTCCTCGTCGTCCTCCGGCTTGCCCTGGCCCTTGATGTAGGCCATCCGGTGCGGGGTCCAGAGGCGCTGGAACGCGTCCTGGACCCCGACGCCCTGCTGCTCGACGAGTTCGGGACCGTCACTCACCGAACGACCGTCTCCAGCGCCTCGGCCGACGGCGACGCGTTCTCACGGCGCTCGATCCAGCCGGCGATGGCGTTCACCGCCGCCTCCACCGGCACGCCGTTGATCTGGCCGCCGTCGCGGAAGCGGAACGACACCGCGCCCGCCTCGACGTCCTTCGCGCCGGCCAGCAGCATGAACGGCACCTTCTGGGTCGTGTGCGTGCGGATCTTCTTCTGCATCCGGTCGTCGCTGGCGTCGACCTCCGCGCGGATCCCCTTGGCGCGCAACGCCTTCTCGACGTCCTGCAGGTACTCCACCTGGTCGGCGGTGATCGGGATGCCGACGACCTGCACCGGCGAGAGCCACGCCGGGAACGCGCCCGCGTAGTGCTCGGTCAGCACGCCGAAGAACCGCTCGATCGAGCCGAACAGCGCCCGGTGGATCATCACCGGCCGCTGGCGGGTGCCGTCCGGCGCGGTGTACTCCAGCTCGAACCGCTTGTTCTGGTTGAAGTCCAGCTGGATGGTCGACATCTGCCAGGTGCGGCCGATCGCGTCCTTCGCCTGCACCGAGATCTTCGGGCCGTAGAACGCCGCGCCGCCCGGGTCGGGGACCAGCTCGAGGCCGGAGTCCACGGCGGCCTGCCGCAGCGTCTCGGTGGCCTCCTCCCACTCCCAGTCCTCGCCGATGAACTTGTCGGAATCCCCGCGGGTGGACAGCTCGAGGTAGAAGTCGGAGAGGCCATAGTCGGCCAGCAGGTCGAGCACGAACTTCAGCAGCGACCGCAGTTCACCCGGCATCTGCTCCTTGGTGCAGTAGATGTGGGAGTCGTCCATGGTCAGGCCGCGCACGCGGGTGAGGCCGTGCACGACGCCCGACTTCTCGTAGCGGTACACGGTGCCGAACTCGAACAGCCGCAGCGGCAGCTCGCGGTAGGACCGCCCGCGCGAGCGGAAGATCAGGTTGTGCATCGGGCAGTTCATGGCCTTGAGGTAGTAGTTCTCCTCGTCGAACTGCACCGGCGGGAACATCGTGTCCGCGTAGTAGGGCAGGTGGCCGGAGGTGTGGAACAGCTCGCCCTTGCTGATGTGCGGGGTGTTCACGAACTCGTAGCCGGCCTCCTCGTGGCGGCGGCGCGAGTAGTTCTCCAGCTCGCGGCGGATGATGCCGCCCTTCGGGTGGAACACCGGCAGGCCGGAGCCGATCTCCTCGGGGAAGGAGAACAGGTCGAGCTCGGCGCCGAGCTTGCGGTGGTCGCGGCGCTCGGCCTCGGCGATGCGCTCGAGGTGGGCGTCCTGCGCCTCCGCCGACTCCCAGGCGGTGCCGTAGATCCGCTGCAGCTGCGGGTTCTTCTCGCTGCCCCGCCAGTACGCGGCGGCGACGCGGGTCAGCTTGAACGCGGGGATGAACTTGGTGGTCGGCACGTGCGGACCACGGCAGAGGTCACTCCAGACACGTTCCTTGGTACGCGGGTCGAGATTGTCGTAGATGGTGAGTTCGCCCTCGCCCACCTCCATCACCTCGGAGGTGTCCACTTCGGACTTGAGGTCGACGAGCTCGAGCTTGAACGGCTCGTCCGCCAGTTCCTTCTTGGCCTCGTCGACGGAGTCGAAAACGCGCCGCGAGAACTGCTGGGCGCCCTTCACGATCTGCTTCATGCGCTTTTCGAGCGCCTGCAGGTCTTCCGGGGTGAACGGAGTGTCAACCGCGAAGTCGTAATAGAAGCCGTCTTTCACCGGCGGGCCGATGCCCAGCTTGGCATCCGGGAACTGCTGTTGCACGGCCTGGGCGAGTACGTGGGCCGCCGAATGGCGGATGACGCTGCGCCCGTCCTCGGTGTTCGCGGCGACCGGCTCGACCTCGGCGTCGGTTTCCGGCGCCCAGGCGAGGTCGCGCAGCTTCCCGTCGGCGTCGCGCACGACGACGATCGTGTCCTCGCCCTTGGTCGGCAGGCCGGCCTCGCGGACCGCCGCGCCCGCCGTAGTGCCCGCCGGTACCACCACGCGGGAGGCGGCCACGAGGGAAACGGGGGGCGACTGGGACACGATGGCTCCTCGAACTGGAGTGACAGAGATGACTCCGTCGATGCTAGTCGGCGGCCCGCGCGCGCCTCACGCGCGTCCGCGAACGCCGGGCAGGCCGCCTCCGCACCGGAGACGGCCTGCCCGATCGGGGAAGGGAAGTCAGAGGGTTTCGACGACCTGGTCGAAGTCCAGCCGCGGCAGGCGGTCGAACCACGGGTTCTCGCCCGGCTTGCCGACGTTGACGACGACCAGCGAGCGCCACTTCTTGCCGGCGAAGAACTCGTCGTCGACGCCCTGGGCGTCGAAGCCGGTCATCGGGCCGGCGGCCAGGCCCGCGGCGCGGACGCCGATGATGAAGTAGCCGACCTGCAGCAGCGAGTTGAGCTTGCTGAACTCGACGCGGCCCTGCTCGTCGGCGAAGTTGTCCTTCACCCCCGGGTTGTGCGGGAAGACCTGCGGGATGTTCTCGTGGAAGTCGACGTCCGCGGCGAGCACGACGGTCAGCGGAGCGGCTTCGGTCTTGTCCCGGTTGCCCGGGGCCAGGTGCGGGAGCAGGCGTGCCTTCGCCTCGGCGGTCCGGAGCACCAGCGCGCGCAGCGGCTGGGTGTTCATCGACGTCGGGGCCCACTTGACGAGGTCGTAGATCGCGCGGACCTGGTCCTCGGTCACCGGCTCGGAGCTGAAACTGTTGGCCGTGCGCGCCTCGCGGAACAGCAGGTTCTGCACGTCCGCGGGGAGCTGAAGGGCCTCGGTCTGCTCGGCAAAGGTGGTCATCGGGCTGGCATCCTTTCCGTTGGTCGTACCCCGTCCAACCCAGTTGAGCATTGAACTATTTCGCGTTCAACCATCTCGGCCGGTGAGGTGACCCACAGACGGAACACGGCCGCCGACCCCCTGCGGCGGGGATCGGCGGCCGTGATGCGCGGCGCGCGGCGTGGAACGGGTCAGTAGGCGCCCTGCCCGCCCATCACCGCGCGCAGGGTCTTCCAGAGGATCACCAGGTCCAGCGCGAGGGACCAGTCCTCGACGTAGCGCAGGTCGAGCCGGATGCTCTCCGCCCACGTGAGGTCGCTGCGGCCGCTGACCTGCCAGAGGCCGGTCAGTCCCGGCTTCACCAGCAGCCGGCGCCGGGCGTCCGGCGCGTACTGCGCGGTCTCCTCCGGCAACGGCGGCCGGGGGCCGACGAGCGACATCTTCCCGGACACGACGTTGAACAGCTGGGGCAGCTCGTCGAGCGAATACCGGCGCAGAAGACCACCCACGCGGGTGATACGCGGATCCCGCTTCATCTTGAACAGCGGGCCCGCGCCTTCGTTGTCCGCGGCGAGGGTCTTCCGGATTTCGTCGGCGTTGGTGACCATCGTGCGGAACTTGAGCATGGTGAACGTCGCGCCGTCGCGGCCGACGCGGCGCTGGCGGTAGATCACCGGGCCGCGGTCGTTCAGCTTGATCGCGACGGCGATCACGAGCAGCAGCGGGGAAAGCATGGTGAGCAGCAACCCCGAGCCGAAGCGGTCGACGACCTCCTTCACCACCCGGCGGCCGCCGGTGAACATCGGCGCGGTGACCCGCAGCAGCGGCATGCCGAGCACGCCGGTGACGTTGAGCCGGGGCCCGGCCACCTCCATCAGCACCGGGGCGACGACCATCTCGGCGCCGGTGCCCTCCATGTCCCAGGCCAGCCGCTGCAGCCGCTTCGGGCTCCAGTACTGGTCCGCGGTGATCGCCACGACCCGGTAGCCACCGCGCCGCACGTGCCGGGACAGCTCTTCCAGCCGCCCCACCACCGGGACGCCGTCGATCTCGCCGCTGTCGCGGTCGGCGCCGTGCCCGGTGAACGTGCAGGCCGCCTCGACCCGCCAGCCGACGTGCACTTCCGACCGGGTGCGCGCGATGAGGTCGGCGACGGTCTCCGGGCTGCCCGCGGCCATCACCGGCAGCAGGCAGAGTCCCTTGGCGCGCTTGCGGTGCAGCACCTGGCGCAGCAGGTACCGCTGCGGGAAGGCGACGAGCGCGATGGCCGGGACGACGATGAACACCCAGACCTGGACCTCGAGCGCGCCGAACAGCAGGCCGCCCAGCGCGACCAGGACGGCCGCGGTGAGGAAGCCACGGCCGAGGGTGCGGTATTCCTCCGCGCCTTCCCCGAGCACCCGCGGGCTCCACGCCCGGCTGGCCGGCAGGGAGACGAACACGGCGAGGATCGTGCCGAAGGCGTGCATGTCGTGCGGGGCAACGCGATCGATGACGAACGCGCTGATCGCGATCACCAGCAGCGTGATGAAGACGTCGCTACCGATGACCCAGGCTCTGTAGTGGGCCTCCCAGGCCGCCGGCAGCGCTTTGGGGGACGGCGTTCCCGCCGGCTCGCCCCCCGCGCGCTCGTCCCGCTTGGCAGGACGGGGAATGGCCTGGAGGTCGATGTGCGGCGGTGGCTGGCTCACCGTGTAAGAAGGCCGCACCGACTCTTCCATCTGACCTCCCGGAGCAACGGATCGGGTTGACCTGCAGGCACGCAGCGTCACCGAATGTGATTTCGGAGAGTGATCACCACTCGGTACTCGCGCAGTGCCCGCAGGGGGTTCACACGGCAAGTTATCGGCGACTCTCTCGCCATCGTTACAACGATTTCCAGCCACATGCTGCGAGTCTTCCCCGCCAGAAAATGGCCGCAAGATAACAAGACGATGACGAAGCGTAATAGAGCGTATCCCTGAGAAAATTACGGAACGTAGCCACAAGGGCAGTGCCCGCACCCAGGTGGACCACCCGCTTCCGAATGGCCGATCGAGGGCTTCGTCAATCTACTGTGGACACTGCGGTGCGCGGATGGTCCACAGTGGACCAGGGCGGGGCGTGAACGCGTCCGCGGGAGTGCCCGCGAGCACGGATCGTGACATTCGCCGCCGCTTCGTCACGTCCTCGGGTTTCTGTCACACGTCACCCCGTCCCGGGCGGACCAGTGCGCCCCGATCGGACGCTCGCCGGTCGCCGAGCGCCGGATCCGGGGCCGCGTCCTGGCGGCCGGAACGGCGTTTACGTGCCGAGGATCACATGCGGACCTCCTGAAGGCTCCGTTCGACAGAAGACCGCCGTGGCGACAGGTTTGAGAAGCAGTTCCAGCAGGCCTCGTCGGCACGGGCGCGAACTGCTCTCAGGAGCTGATACGGATGATCCGAACGGATCGTTCACTCCGGTTCGCGCGACGGCTGTCCAGCACACCCGAGCGCGCCCCGAAAAGGCGACCAGACCTGGGCGTCCAGGGGCTTGCCCTCAGCGGGAGTGTGGGGGCTCGGCCCCCACAAGACACAACGAAGAGAGCCCTGCTTGCGCTTTCCGCAAGCAGGGCTCTCCCGCGAACGCGTGGGCGATACTGGGATCGAACCAGTGACCTCTTCGGTGTGAACGAAGCGCTCTCCCGCTGAGCTAATCGCCCCCCTCGCGTGTTGTGAAGAACTCTAGCCTACGACTTTAGGGGGCCTGCAAACGGGTGGTCCTCGCCGACCACACTCCGCTTACCGGCGAGTACGGAACGAACAAACCCGAGCTAGCCGGGGTTGTGGCACCCGGGGGCCGCCTGACGCCACGTTCGACACCCGTGCGACGGTGCTATCGCCCGGCGACTAAACCGCGCAGTATGGAGGCGTGGGCCTCGCGGGGCGCGCCGGTCAGCAGCGCGCCGCGGGTGATCACGGACGACAGACAGGGGCCGGTGCCCCCGGACGGGTGATCTGCGGCGCACCCGCGACGGAATCGGCCTCCCGGTGCGTCCTAGTGGTGACGCCCTCGGCCGGGCCGGGCCGGGAAGGGAGACGAAGGGTAGGACGATGCGCAACGATCACGTGACGCTCCGCTCGACGGCGGTCTTCGACCTGCTGGCGCCGCGGACTCCCGCGGTTCCGGTCAAGGTGGAGCTGCGCTACGACACACGCGACCCGTACGCGGTCGTCGCCGCCTTCCGCACCGGCCGCGCCGGCTGGGTCGAATGGGTGTACGCGCGTGACCTCCTCGCCGACGGCCTGCTGGCCGACGCCGGCGACGGCGACGTCCGCATCCGCCCTTCCGTCGAGGACCCCGAGTCCGTGCTGATCGAGCTGAACTCGCCGTCCGGGCACGCCATGTTCGAGGCATCGGCCCAGGAGCTCGCCGACTTCCTCGACCGGACGTACGACGTCGTGCTGCCGGGCAACGAGCACCTGTGGGTCGACGTCGACGACGCGCTCACCCACCTCATCCCCCACGATCTGGCCTGATGACGGGCTTGCAACGGCGGAGTGACACCCCGGTGTCGCCGCCGTTTTCGGGGTCCGATATGGTTTTCACACACCACGGCGACGGGGTGAGGGACAAGGCCGAGGCCCTGGACCTCCCGATCCGAAGCCTGGGAGTGCGGATGTAGCGCAGCTGGTAGCGCATCACCTTGCCAAGGTGAGGGTCGCGGGTTCGAATCCCGTCATCCGCTCGGTAGGCTCTCGAGGCCTGGCACGGTGGAGTGGCCGAGAGGCGAGGCAACGGCCTGCAAAGCCGTGTACACGGGTTCGAATCCCGTCTCCACCTCGCGCGATTAGCTCAGCGGGAGAGCGCTTCCCTGACACGGAAGAGGTCACTGGTTCAATCCCAGTATCGCGCACGAGATTCGCTGGGAGAGCCCTGTCCGCGGAAAACGCGGACAGGGCTCTCTCGTTGTGTCCTGTGGGGGCCGAGCCCCCACACCCCCGCCGGGGGCAAGCCCCCGGACCCCCAGGCTGGTCGCCTCTGCGTCGCTCGCTTCGCTCGCCGCACCGGTACGACCCCAACCAGCGCTCCTCCAGGACGTCCCGGACGTCCCGGATCTGGTTCACCATCGCCGGGGTCACGTGGTCGTAGACGCGGGCGATGCCTTTCATCTTCTGCCCCAGCCGGGCCCTGCGGGCGACCTCAGGGATTCCGTCCTCGGTCAGCCAGGTGCTGTGGGTGTGCCGGCCTTCGTGGAAGGTGAACGTGGGCAGGATCGGCGGGCGTCGCTCCCCTGCCCCGGCGTCGTCGAGTTCGACACCGTCCCACGCCGGCCGCCAGAACCGGATCCGGAAGTTCGACCGCCGCCGCGGATGCCCTTCCGGCGTGCACAGCACGAAGGGTTCGCGGTGGCTGTCCATCAGCTCTTCGTAGAGGACTGCGATCCCGGGCGGCAGTGCCACGAACCGAGTCCCGGCAGGGGTTTTGGTCCGCCCCTTCTTCGGCCTGGAGTTCCCACGCCGCGTCGGCGGCCGCTGGCGACCGTCCGCGTGATGATCATCACTCTTCCGGCCTCCTTTGTAGACCTTCCCACCAATCTCCTTCAGCGGTGAACGGATCTCGATACCGCGCCGCTCGGAGTCGTACTCGTGCCGCTGCTGCCCGACAAGTTCACCCCATCGGGCGCCGGTATAGACATCCATCAGGCAGAGCACGAATCCCGACTTGCCCAGCCCCAGCTCGTAGAGCCGCATCGCGGCCCGCAACGCCTGAGCCGGCGTGGCCACCAGACGTTCAGTGTCGAACTCCCCGTTGGTCACCCGGACGCCGTTGCACGGGTTGGCCGGGATCATCCGGGCCCGCACGGCGCCGTTGAGG
>Ga0207668_10001628_pt1 | contig 13120 bp, 13 predicted proteins | sample KBSS43metaG_FD_184323 | JGI IMG/M metagenome (GOLD analysis project Ga0207668, IMG submission 184323) | Switchgrass rhizosphere microbial communities from Kellogg Biological Station, Michigan, USA - KBS S4-3 metaG (SPAdes) (version 2) | ecosystem: Host-associated > Plants > Roots > Rhizosphere... | reverse complement strand
CCGGCGGATCCGGTGCGACCGGTGCCGGATCAAGCGGGGCTACGCGCATGGTGAACGTGCCGCCGTCCGCGCAGAAGATCTTGATCATCGTCGAGGACTGGCCGGCGGCGTATCCGATGCTGACCGTACGGCCGTCCGTGACGATCTGGTGTGGCCGGGCTGTCCAGTTGCCCACGCCCAGCAGCAACCGTGTCACCGGGCCCCGGATGTGGTCGAGGGCCGGCAGCAGAACACGAAGCTCCTTGCCGAGGTCGGTCGAGTTCGGCCACCGGTTGCCGTCAAGCAGCGGCTCAAGAGATCGGTCTGGCTCGGGCTGCGGACAGTCCGGTGATTCGGGCTGATAACTCAGTGATGCCATGGGGCGTTCCCGTCGTCGGGACCAACGCAGGCGCGGGCCCAGCCCAATGACAAGGGCGAGACGAGGTCCACCGAGGCCGGTGAAAGGCGCGGCATCCGGCAGCGCAGGGCCGCACACGCCAGCCGAGGCCGGCGCCGATGACGAAGCCATCGGTCACCACCCATGGTACGCGCCGTCGGCAGCAACCGAGCCTGTCGGAAACGCCGTTGGTGAGACAGTCCTCGTCGGGCGCGTCCCGAACCCCGCGGTAGCGTCTGTTTCGAGATGGCGGGTAAGTGACCAGCGGCTGGTCCGGACCATGGCAGTACCAGTCTCCGAACTCGGCTGCCGATCGTCGATGCGTCCAGGGTCGGCCGGCAAGGCCCATGGCTTGCGCTTTCGCGGGATGGGTGCTGCACTGTGGTTAGCACTCGCCAGGTGTGAGTGCCAACCGAATGGGATGGAACCCCCCGGGAGGGGGACCGTAGCGGCGGTCATCGCAGGTCGGCCCGAGCAGGTGCTGCGTGTGGGCACGACGATGGTGAGGATCCACAGATGGCTAAGTTGATCGCATTCGGTGAACAGGCCCGTCGCGGCTTGGAGCGGGGCATGAATGTCCTCGCCGACACGGTGAAGGTGACGCTCGGCCCGAAGGGCCGCAACGTCGCGCTGGGTACGAAGTGGGGGGCGCCCACGATCACCAACGACGGGGTGAGCATCGCCCGGGAGATCGAGCTCGACGACCCGTACGAGAGGCTCGGCGCCGAACTGGTCAAAGAGGTCGCGAGGAAGACCGACGAGATCGCCGGTGACGGAACGACGACGGCGACTGTGCTGGCGCAGGCGTTGGTACGCGAAGGGCTGCGCAACGTCGCGGCCGGGGCGAACCCGATCGCGCTCAAACGCGGCATCGAGCAGGCCGTCGCCGCGGTGACCGAGGCCCTGGGTAGTCAGGCCCGTGATGTCGAGACCAGGGAGCAGATAGCGGCCACCGCGTCGATCTCCGCCGCCGATCCGGCGGTCGGCGAGTTGATCGCCGAGGCGATGGACAAGGTCGGCAAGGAGGGCGTCATCACTGTTGAGGAGGGCAACGCCTTCGGCTTGGAGCTCGAGCTGACCGAGGGCATGCGCTTCGACAAGGGCTACATTTCCCCCTATTTCATCACCGATGTCGAGCGGTTGGAGGCGGTCCTCGAGGACCCGTACTTGCTGATCGTCGACGGCAGGATTTCGAACCTGGACGACCTGTTGCCGATCCTGGAGAAGGTGATGCGGGCGGGTAAGCCGCTGGTGATCGTCGCTGAGGACGTTGAGGGTCAGGCCCTGGCGACTCTGGTCGTCAACAACGTCCGCGGCACGTTCACGTCGGTGGCGGTCAAGGCCCCCGGCTTCGGCGACCGGCGCATGGCTACGCTGGCCGACCTCGCGGTGCTCACCGGCGGCCAGGTCGTGAGCGAGACGGTCGGGATCACCCTGGACAATGCCGGGCTCGACCTTCTGGGCCGGGCCCGCAAGGTCGTGGTCACGATGGATGAGACCACCGTCGTGGACGGCGGCGGCGACGGCGGCGAGATCACTGGCCGGGTCGCTCAACTTCGCGCCGAGATCGGCGACACCGACTCCGAGTACGATCGGGAGAAGCTGCGGGAGCGGCTGGCGAGATTGGCCGGCGGCGTCGCCGTGATCAAGGTCGGGGCGGCCACCGAGGTCGAGCTCAAGGAACGCAAACACCGCATCGAGGACGCGGTGCGCAACGCCAAGGCCGCCATCGAGGAGGGTCTGCTGCCCGGGGGCGGGGTGGCGCTGGCCAACGCCGCCGATACAGCGTTCGACAAGCTGGACCTGACCGGCGACGAAGCCACCGGGGCCAACATCGTGCGCGTCGCGCTCACCGCGCCGCTGCGGCAGATCGCCGTCAACGCCGGCCTCGAAGGCGGCGTCGTCGCCGGCAAGGTCAGCGAGCTTCCGGCGGGTCACGGTCTCGACGCCGCCACCGGCCGGTATGTCGACATGATCCAGGCGGGGATCGTCGAACCCGCCAAGGTCACCCGCTCGGCGTTGCAGAACGCCGCGTCCATCGCCGCGTTGTTCTTGACCACCGAGGTGCTCGTGGCCGACAAGTCCTGACGGCTCACGACACCGTCTACGAAGTGAAGGCGCCCTGACTGCTGCAACGCGCGTAAAGAAGACCCAGGTGGTGGCGGCACTTCGCGCACGGCACCTGCATGGCAGGGCTGACTGGGTCGAAAAGGAACTGCCCGCGCTCATCGACACGGCGAGGAATGCGTCCCTGCTGCCGGACAACGTGGCTGCGACGGCCAACGCCGCGCGGCAGGCGATCGGCTGGTTTCTCGGCGACAACGACATCGGCGCCGCGATGTGGGATCCGGCGACCGGAGGTGGGTACGACGGGCTGACCTTGCACGGGCCGAGTCTCAATCAGGGCGTCGAGTCGACCCTCGCGCTGATCTCCACGATGCAGCACACCCGGTCGCTGCCGTGACCAGCCCATCCACCTGGCATCCGCTGACGCGGTCAGGGGCGGCACAGCTGGGGGAGGCTGGCGAGGTCGGTGACGATGGTGTGCGACAGGTCGGCCAGCCGGTGGTTGTGGCGGCGGGCGTATGCCCGGATCGCGGCGAACGCCTCGTCGACGCTGACCGCGGTGGCCTGGGCGATCACGCCCTTGGCCTGTTCGATGACGATCCGGCTGGTGAGGGCGCTCCGCAGTTGTTCGGTGAGTACCTCGCCGCGGCGGATCGAGCGTTCCTGAAGCAGGCCGATCGTGGCCACGTCCGCCAGCGCCTGAATGATCGGCACGTCACCTTCGTCGAGGTTACCGCCCTTGACGTCGCCGAAGACGTTCAGCGCGCCGATCACCTGTGCGCGCAGCCGCAGCGGGAACGCGTGCACTGACTGGAAGCCGGCCATCGCGGCCCGCGGCGCGAAGCGAGGCCATCGGCCGGCGGCCTCGTTGAGGTCGACGTTGATCACCGGTACGCCGGTGCGGAACGCCTCCAGGCAAGGTCCTTCCTGGTTCTGCAGCTGAAACAGCTCCACCAGCCGGACGTTTTCGTCGGAGCCGGCCACGAACTCCAGCAGGCCACGCTGGTCGGCCAACATCAGCCCGACCGCCGCGGCGTCCACCAGCCTCGCCGTGCGCGCGGTCAACGTGTGCAGGAAGCCGACCAGGTTGAACTCGTCGACAAGGGTATCGGCGACCTCCACGAAGATCGTTGCCAACCGCTGCGGTGATACGGTCGTCATGGGTGCCTCCCGGCGTTCTCGGGCGTCGACATCCCTGATGCCGAACAGAGCGGTGCCGGCCTGACCGGAAACGATTACGGTACGGAGACCCGCCCTGGCGGCGGCCGCGTGAACCGGCCAACGGGTCAACGTAGGCCCACACCGGTCGTCCCCGGGCTGATGTCGGCGCGATCAGAGCGGCCACAACCCCGCGACCGGCCTCCCGAGCAGGGCGGCCAGTTCCAGCTCGGCGCAGCTGGGCCGCGGATCCGCGGCCGACTCCGAAGTCGTCGGTGGTCTGCGCGACTGCCGCCTCGCACCATCCAGGTCCGCGACACGACGACGCAGGATGTGCCTGATCCATTCTGCGGCGTCGAGCCCCGGATCGCTGTGACAGCCCGCCAACCACCACACCTCCACGTAGGTGGAGGCGAACACGGTGGCTGCCCGATCCGGATCCGGCAGACGTGACGCCAGTTCGGCACGGACGGCACCGGCGGTGCGATCGAACAACAAGGTGAAGGCATCCCGGCTGCCGCGCGAGATCGCCGCCACCGTCGACTGATCAGTGGCGCTCATCGGACGCCTCACCGCCCGCATCGACCCCGGCTCGCGCCCATCGCCCTCGGGACTTTCGAGCGGATATCCGCATCCTGCGCTCCAGACAAACATCCGGGGGTGCCGCCGGGGTCTGGAGCGACCTGAGGGCTCTTGTCGAGCCGCCTGGAACATTACGGGGTAGCTAGGGCTGATGCCATGGGAGTCCCCATCCGGGTGACCCGGCTCGATCGCCCGGCGGTACGTTCGCTAGGGCGGTGTGGGGCATCCACCGGCCGGGCGACCATGCCATCAGGCCAGGCGCATGGCTCCCAGAGCGGCGCCCACCAGCAGGCCCAGGCCGTTGGTGGCCCAGTGCAAACCGACCGCGGCGAGCAGGCTGCCGCTGCGCCGCCGAAGCTCGCAGAGCAGCACGCCGGCCAGCGCGGTGAACCCGACGGCGGCGAGCACGGTCAGCACCTGGCCGGTGGCGTCGGCGCCCAGCGCCGTCCCGACCGCCTGGTTGGCGTTGTTGAGCCGCACGGAGGGCAGGATGTGCCAGAGGCCGAACAGGACCGACGAAACAAAGCTCGCCCAGGCCGCACCGCGACGCCGATCGATCAGCCCGACGAGCACGCCGCGGAAGGCAACCTCCTCGAGCAGGACGGTGCCGAGCGGGATGACGATGAACGCGGTCAACAGCACGGTGCCCAGGTGCGGGCCGTGCCGTACGTCGTGGAAGGCCGGCCGGGTCAACGGTAGGGCGGCTCCGAGCGCGTACACCACCGCGACCACCAGGACGGCGCCGGCGGCATACCGCAGTCCGGACAGGAAAGTTCGCCTCGACAGGCCCAGGTCGTTCCAGCTCAACCCGGCTCGCCGGGCCAGCAGCACCAGTCCCGCCGCCACGAGCGGACCGAGCACCAGGCCGGTGCGCGGTGGTCCGAAGATACCCACCACGTTGACCACCGCGAGGATCATGAGTATCGCGCCGAGGAGCAAACGACTTCGCTCAGGCGGCCGGCCCCCCGGATGCCTGAGCCGCGCGGTCCGGCCGGGGCGTGTCCGGGCCGTTTCCCTGCTCACAGATAGTGACCCGCTGTCTCGGTGTCCTGCCTGCCCACCCGGACCGAAACCACGTTGGAAAGATTGACCACCACCGCATTCTCGGTGGCCTCGCGGTTGTACTTCGCGCGACTGAGAATCAGGCTGCGGTGCTCGTCGAGGGCACGGGAAATGGTCATCAGTGCGTCGTCCACCGTGGCGAAGTCGGCGGTCAGGATCGAGACATCTTCCCCACCGACCGGGTGGAAACGCACAATCAGTTCGACGTTGTCGGGCATGGCCGGATCCTTCCAGGCTGGCTGGGTGTGGCGACGCTACAAGGAGCGACGAGGGGCGGGCGATCGTAGCGAGAACGCGCGCCTGGGCAGGAAACCCGGAGCTACCACTGTCCAGGGAGGTCCTGGCGGTGCCCCGGGCAGATCCCCCCGTCCGGGGCACCGCCTTCCCCCCGGCCCCCCAGAAACGACTCGATGACACGGGAACCGACGAACCAGCCAGGCAAACGGTCCCTATGGCGCAGACCGCCGGGACACCGACATCGGCAGATACGAGTTGATCGCCTTCGGCCGCGCCGCGGCCCGGCCCGTATCGCCGGGCGCCAACTCGTGCAGCCGGGCCAACAACACCCCAGGAGGCGCTACGCCTGCCCCAAGCACGTGAACATCCGACGCGGGCACCGTCACCACGGCAGACGCAGGCGCCTGCCGCCGACCCGGCGAGCCCCCAGGTGACGCGACGGCTCCGGTGCGCCACGCCGCAGAGGCGGCGGCAGTCACGGCGATATCAGTGCGGCAGCGACAGGGTAGGCAGACACCGATCAACGACGGTGTGGACCCGGTCATGTTTGACCCCTCAGGTTGCTGCGAGTCCGTGCGGCCTACAGGACTGCGCCACCGGGGGCTGGAGTGACAGCACCACACTACGCTCTACCACCCGACAACAAGCCGATCCAGCACCATCTTTTCTAAACTCATCGGTCCGAGACTTCGCGACCAAGATGTCTTTCCGATGTTCGGAGCAGCGCAGCGGTCGGCTGTGCCGGGCGGGGTAGGGTGGGGTTCGAGATGCGGGTACGTCATCCGTAGCTGCTCCGGACCGTGGCAGTACCGTTCTCCGATTTCTTTCGGGAGGGTGCGACATGAACCGGACGATGCGCAGTTGTCGCGTGCACCCATGGCACCTCCGGGTGGCTGGGGGACCTCAGTGAGCGACACCGACGAACCCATCGCCGGTGCGATGGAACACGTGGCGCATCAGCCGGCCGGGGGAGCCGTGGACGGTCTCGTGGGGGTGTTGCAGCGGTTGTGCACTGCGGCGGCGGGGGCGTTGTCCGCGTCGGGCGCCGGGGTGAGCGTGATGGCCGAGGGCGGCGCCCGGGGTATCGCGGCCGCCTCCGACCCGGCCAGCGCGCGGATCGAGGAACTTCAGTTCATCGTCGGTGAGGGTCCGTGCATCGACGCGTTCGCGTTGCGCCGTCCGGTCCTTGTGCCAGATCTGACCGACGGCGTGACACACCGGTGGCCGGCCTACGCGCCGGCGGCGCACGATGAGGGTGTGCGCGCGGTATTCGCGTTCCCGCTGCAGGTCGGCGCGGCCCGACTCGGGGTGCTCGACGTGTTCCGCGCCCGAGCCGGCCCGCTGTCCGGGGCGGAGTTGCGCCTGGCGTTCACCTTCACCGATCTGGCAGTGCGGACCATCCTTGACGGGCAGGACCTCGCTGTTGAAGGTGCGGCGGCCGGCGGGTTGGACGAGGCGATCGAGCACAGCGCCGAGTTGTTCCAGGCCCAGGGCATGGTCATGGTCCAGCTGGGGGTTTCTCTGGCTGAGGCGCTGGTCCGCATCCGGGCTCACACCTATGCGCAGAACCGCCGCCTCGGCGACGTGGCCCGCGACATCGTCGCCCGCCGGCTCCGCTTAGACCCCGATGATTCGTGAGTACCCGCCACACCTATGTCAGGAAGGCCAGGAGCACCCATGACCAGCATCTCCGCGCAGCGGCTCGCGAAGGTCTTCGTCGAGGTCGCCGACACCCTCGTCGACGAGTTCGACCTGCTCGACTTCCTGCACATGCTCACCGACCGCACCGCCAACCTGGTCGGCGCGTCGACGGTCGGGCTGTTGCTGGCCGACCAGCGCGGCCGGCTGCAGTTCATGGCGGCCTCCGACGAGAACACCATGCTCCTCGAGCTGTTCCAGGTGCAAAACGAGGAGGGCCCTTGCCTGGACGCCTACCACACCGCCCGACCGGTGATCAACGCGGACCTGCGCCAGGCCGCGGCCCGGTGGCCGCGTTTCGCCCCCCGCGCCGCGGCAGCCGGGTTCCGCGCGGTGCACGCCTTCCCGCTCAGGCTCCGCCAGGAAGTGATCGGCGCGTTGAACGTCTTCGGCGCCGAGGTAGGCGGTGGCTTCGACGACGGCGACGTCCAGATCATCCAAGCGCTCGCCGACATCGCCGCGATCGGGCTGCTGCAGGAACGCGCCATCAGCCGCGGCGAAGTCCTCACCGAACAGCTCCAAGGCGCGCTGAACAGCCGCATCGTCATCGAACAGGCCAAAGGCGCGATGGCGCAAGCCCGCGGAATCAGCGTCGACGAGGCGTTCACGATCATCCGCGGCCACGCACGGCGTACCAACCAGCGGCTCAGCGACGTCGCCCACACCATCGTCACCGACCCGGCCGCCCTGACCACCATCACCAGCCCCTGAGCCCCGGCGTGCTACCGAGGAAAGAGGCGGTCATCGAACGCACCCCCGCCGCGCAGCACTCCCGAATCTCGGCCAGTGTCGAGACCGTGTCGGTGCGACGGTGGCGGTGCGGGGGCGGAGTTCCGCTTGGCTGGGCGGCGGCCTGATGCGGGCGAGGCTATGCTCAGGCAGTGGTGACCGCTCCGGTCCGGATCGGGTCGTACCGCATCGAACGGTTGCTCGGCATCGGTTCCTTCGCGACCGTCTGGCTGGGATACGACGCGTCGCTCGGCGCCCGCGTGGCGATCAAGGTGCTGGCCGAGAACTGGAGCCACGACCTGAGGGTCCGCGAGCGGTTCCTCGATGAGGCGCGGATGCTCTGGCGGCTGGACGACGATCGCATCGTGTCGGTGTACGCGCTCGGGGATCTGCCCGACGGGCGGCCGTACTCGGTGATGGCCTGGGCCGACGGGGGCAGTTTGCGCGATCGGCTGGCCCGGGGGGCGATCCCGGTCGGGCAGGCCGGGCCGCTGCTGCGCGAGATCTGCGCCGGTGTCGCGGTGCTGCACGACCACGGCATCGTCCATCGTGATCTGGCTCCCGGAAACGTACTGTTCCGGTCCCGGCCCGCCGTCCCCGGGACGCGGTCACCCGCCGAGCAGGTCATCATCGCCGATCTCGGGTTGGCCAAGGCGCTCGCCACGGCCTCCGGCCTGACCGCGCGGGCGGGAACACCGGGCTTCATGGCGCCGGAGCAGGACGATCCGCTGGCGGTCGTCGACCGGCGCACCGACGTGTACGGCCTGGGCCAGCTGGGTGTTCGCCTGCTTGGCGCGCCGGGACGCCGCCGGCTTGACGAGCCGGTGCGGCTGCGGGCCGGCGTACCGCGCGAGGTTGCCGGTGTGCTGCGGATGGCGACGGCGCAGCGGCCCGCCGACCGGTACCGGGACGCCGCGGCCCTGGCGGCCGCCCTGGATCGAGCCTCGGCCGGTCCACGGGCGAAACCTCTGGTCCGGGCCGTCACGCGGGTGACGATGGCCGGTGCTTCGGCCGCCCTCCTGGCCGTCCTGGCCTCGGACGCCGTGAGCGCCCGTTTCACGCGGCAACCGGGAGTGGCGGTGGACACGGCCGGCCGGATCTCTGTCCGACTCCCGGACGGGTGGCGCGCCATGGCGGGGCGGTGGGCCTGGCCCGGGGATCCGGACGGCCCGCGATACCCGGCGCTGCTGGTGTCACCCGACCCGGCCCGGTGGCGCACCGACGATGCTGTGCGGGGCGCGTTCATCTGGCTGTCCCGCGACGGCGCAGCCGGCCGAACGCCTGCCGCGCTCATCGCTCGGCGTCCGCAGCCCGGCTGCACGCCCGCTCCGGTGCGCCGCAGCCGGCAGGCCGGCATCGACTGGGTGATCGCCGCCTTCCACTGCCCCGACCGGCGAGGCCGGCTGGTGGAGGCGGCGGGCATCGGGCCGGCCGGCGCGCTGGTGTACGTCCAGATCGCACCACCGGCGGACAATGCCTCGACCTTCGTCGACACGCTGCTCGCCGGAGTACGGGTGCGCGCTGATTAGCTGACGACCACGACGGTGATGGTGTAGGTCTGCTCGTCCTGCGGGATGGTCACGGTGACCGTACCCGGCCTGACGAAGCGCAGGTCCACCACGCCGCCCTCGTAGTTCGACGACACCAGACGCCCGGGAGTCGCGGTCACCAGGCCCGGCCCGATTCCCTGCAGGCGCAGGACGCCGCCGGTGTGGAAGCACATCGACTTGACCAGGGCCAGCTCGTTGTTGTGCAGGTCCAGGTCGTGCCTGACGGCGCCGTAGCAGGTGCCGGTCGGCTTGGTCGTGGCCGGTTCGGGGGTGGCCGGTCTGGGCGGGGCCGGTTTGACGGTCTTCGGCTTCGCCGGTTTCTGCCCGGCCGGCTGTCTCGCGACGCCGGGGTCGGCGTTTCCGGCCCGAGCCGACACACTCGGCGTCTTTCCGGCCTGGCTGGGCGCGGTCGACTCGTTCTCGGCGGCTTGGGCGGGTCGCGGTGACACTGACGGGTCGCCACAGGCGGCCAGCGGGATCGTTGCGATCAGGGCGAGCGCACCGGCGGCCGCAATATGACGGAATTTGGAGTAGAACACAACGGCTCTCTTTCGTTGTCGTTTCGATCTGTCACTTTGTTAGTCACCTGGGCACCGCCATTTGTTCGCAGCTTTGTCAAGGTCTTCTATCGGTTGTCGTTGAGGCGTAGGCGCAGCCGGCGCCGGGCCTCGTGGATCCGCGACTTCACGGTTCCCTCCGGAATGTCGAGCAGCGCGGCGATGTCGCCGTAGCTCAGGCCGAGCACGTCGCGCAGGGCGGCCGCCTCCGCATAATCCCAGGGCAGGCCCTCGAGGGCGTCGAGCAGGTCCAGTCGCGTCGCGGCCACGACGCTGGTGCGCCGCGGGTCGGGCCGGTCCGGCAAGGGCGTGCCGGCCGCCTCCCCGTCGTGTCGACGCCGGATTACCTGATAGGTCGACCGGGCGCGATTGGCCGCGAGACTGTGCAACCAGGTGCGGAAGGTGGATCGGCCGTGGAAGTTCCCGATTCCGCGGGCCACCGCCCACAACGTGTCCTGGCACGCCTCTTCGGCGTCCTCACGGTTCGCAAGGAACCGCCCGCACAGCCGCAGCGCCTCCGGCCGCACCGCGACCAGCAGTGCGTTCAGCGCGGCCCGATCGCCCGCCGACGCCTCGCGCGCCAGCGTTTCAATTCCGCTTCCATCGAGTTCGATAAATACGTGGTTCACCATAGATCGAGCATGCGCTCATTTCTTACGGTCAGAGCTATTTCGGTATGCCACCCACTCGAATACCTGTGACCAGGTAAAACCGACATAGCTGTCATGCGGATGCCGGACGAATGAGGTCGGCCGGGCCTCGAGCAGCGTACGGGTTGCTCACGGTGTGGCCCCGGCTTCGGGGCTGGCGCGACCGCCTTGCCAGCGGGTATTCCTCTCGACGCGTCTGGCAGTCGCGGCAAGCACGCGGTGGGCCGGTCCCCGCGGATCGTGCGCCATCGCCGTGTGGATCACCTAGTCCAGATCCTGCGGCAGACCGGACAGGTCCGGGTTGGAACTGGTCAAGAAATCTCCAAAGCCATGAGACCGTCGACCGGCACGTCCCTTTCGACGGCATGTGCTCGGTCGGGCTCAAACGGTTCACGACAATCGGGTCGGCCGATTGGGCAGCAGTCGTTCCTCGTGGTCGAGTTCGCGTTCCAGGACGCGCAGGCCTTCGTCGGGCAGCCTGCCGGCGTCTCGCCAGCGCAGCAGCTCTTCTCGTTGGGCGTCGATCGCCACCCGGCGCACGTGCAGGGCGGCCTCGTATCGCGGCGAGACCGGCAGGTCCGCCGGGTCGCTTTCCCGCAGCAGGGCCAGCCGACCCTGATAGCGGGCTAGCCGGATCCGCAGCTGGCCGTTCATCGTGTCGATCACCTGGTCCGGGATGCCGTCGTGTTGCCGCTCGCGCAGTTCGGCGAGGGCGGTAAGGGCGGCCTCGACCGAGGCCGAGCGCGCCTCGTTGCGCAGGCAGGCCCGGTCGTTCTCGTCGGCGTGCAGGCCGAGCGTCCGGACGAGCGGTGCGAAGGTGAGGCCCTGCCCCACCAGGGTGACGAGCACAACGACGAACGTGCAGAACAGCAGCAGATCGCGATCCGGGAACGGCGCGCCGCTGCCGGTGACCAGCGGGAGGGTGGAGATGGCGGCGAGGCTGATCACGCCGCGGGTGCCCGACCAGCTCAGCGCGGTGACCTCTCGGCCGGTCAGCCGTTCGTCCCCCCGATCGTTGTTGCCCAGCCGGGTGTGCAGGGAACGGGGCAGCGACTGCGTGAGCAGCAGCCACAGGGGTCGCAGCAGCAATACCACACCGACGGTGATCGACACCGCGATGACGATGGTGGCGGTGTCGTACTGAGAGAGGCCTCGGATGACCGCGGGAAGCTGCTGGCCGACCAGCAGGAAGACGAAGCCCTCGAGCAGGAAGTCGACCAGCCGCCAGACCGCGCTGGTCTGCAACCGGCCCGCCCCGGAGGCCGAACGCGGTGTGTGGTGGCCGACAATCAGTCCGGCGACGACGACCGCCAGCACGCCGGAGACATGGCATCGTTCCGCGATCACGTAGGCGGCGAACGGGGTGGCCAGCGAGACGGCGTTGGCCATCATCGGATCACCGGTCAACGGCCGCGAGAGCAGGCGGACCGCGCCGGCGACCAGGCACCCAGCGGCGGCTCCGCCAGCCGCGACCAGCAGGAACCGGCCGAGCGCGGACGGCGCCGAGAACCCGCCCCCGGTGGCCGCGGCGACGGCCACCGCCAGGATGGTGAGGGCGGTGGCGTCGTTGAGTAAACCTTCACCTTGGATCAGCGTGACGATGCGAGGCGGCAGACCGGCCTTGCGTCCAACCGCCAGCGCGGCTACCGGATCCGGTGGGGCGACGGCCGCCCCGACCGCGATACCGGCGGCCAAGGTCGCACCGGGAACGAACCACGCGAAACCGAAGCCGATCGTCAGCGCGGTGAGCAGGACGAGAACGACCGACAGGCTGGTGACCGTGCGCAGGTTGCGGCGGATCGCGAGCAACGACGAGTCGAGGGCGGCGCTGTACAGCAACGGCGGCAGCACCAGCGTCAGGATGACTTCCGGGTCGAGGGAGATGTTGGGACCCGGCAGCAACGCGTATCCGACGCCGATGATCGGCAGTAGCGCCGCGGCGGGAAGGCCCGACCGGTTGGCGATCCATCGCACCAGGACGACCACGGCGACAGCGGCGAGCACGAAGACCACGGACGGTTCGACGCTCACCGGCCCCATCCCTCGCTAAGGTTGCCGACGGGCCGGGGACGGGTCCGGGCGTCCGCCGGCGCCCGGGGTGCGGTCAGGTGGGGCCACCAGCAACGCCAGGCATGAAAACTCCTCGATGAAATTTTCGATGCCGAGGTCTGGGGCAGCGGGCGCCATCGGAGCCTCGCGTGCCCAGTGTAGACCCGTCAACAGCAATCAACCGTGTCGCGCCGTCCGGGCCGGCACCCGGTGAGCGGGAGGTGACCGCGCCCTTCGCCAAGCGACCTGTTTGCCGCCTCGCCAGGCGGGTAATTCTTACACTGCGCACCGCTTCGGGCGGTGACGCGCCTGGCCGTCCAGACTCCGCGGCCTCATCCTCAATTCACGCTTGCCGGGCTACCCACCGTCGTCGTACTCGGCAAGCAAGTTCTTAGGAGTCGCGCG
>Ga0207668_10001625_pt1 | contig 13128 bp, 14 predicted proteins | sample KBSS43metaG_FD_184323 | JGI IMG/M metagenome (GOLD analysis project Ga0207668, IMG submission 184323) | Switchgrass rhizosphere microbial communities from Kellogg Biological Station, Michigan, USA - KBS S4-3 metaG (SPAdes) (version 2) | ecosystem: Host-associated > Plants > Roots > Rhizosphere... | reverse complement strand
AGTCGGCGCTGTAATCGCCGGTGCGGGTCTCGTTCGAGTAGGCGATGAGCGCATCCAGAAGAGCGTAATAGCCGTCCGCGGTCACCCGCCACTGCATCCCGCTGCCGGCGGTGAGCGAGTAGCTGAAGCTGTCGCCGACGTTGAGGGTGGTGCCCGACGGCACGTCGCTGCCCGGCGCGAAACTGTAGCTGCCGCCGCCCAGATACTGGAGGTCGAAATTGTAGGTGGCGGCCTCGGCCGTGCCGGCCAGCTGCAGCGAAGCCAGAGCGGCGGTGCCGAGCATCAGCATCTTCTTGATCGAAATCATAGTACCCCCCGATTCGGATGTGACGAATGCGTGGCCAAGCGGTGCGGCATGGTCGAACCGCGGTCAATGTCGTTAAAAAGAAATTAACCTGGTTCTTCGCGGTTCCTGCGCGAATTTGGGACAGAGTTGTTGAGTTGGACGGAAGAGGCTGGTTAATTTCGCGTGGGTTCGGCTGGATGGGTCCCGCGCGAGGGCGGCGCGCGTCGCTTGCCGCCCGCCCGCCAAATTCGGGTAAGGTTATGGAGTCTCTTCGTGATTCCCGGTAATATACGCCAATAAATACGCAGGATGTCAGAATCGCCTTTGTGAACTGCTGCAACCGGCACGAACGAAAGAGGCAATCATGGACGGAAGAAATCAGCCCCCGGTCGCGGTCGACCCGTGGCTCTCGATTTTCGAGCTGCCTGCCGCAATGGTCCGGCCCGCGGTGGAATCCTGCCGTTATTTCAACACGCTCGTCGATGCGATCTTCTACGACGTGCCCGAACTGGTCGGCGACCTGCGCCGCAAGGACATCGAGGTGACGACGCATCGCTCGGGCAAGCTGCCGTCGCGGATCATCGATCTCGGCGCGCTGACCGACCCCGAGGGTTCGCTGCTGCTGATCGACGCCACCACCGAACCCTATGTCCACCGCTATGCAAGCGTAGAGGCATTCCTGGATTCGCCCCATCCCGAGACTCGCGAGGTCGACATCGTCACCATCACCGGGGTCGGCAGCTCGGCGCTGGGCTCGGCGGCGTTCGGCTGGGACGTGTCGGTGGCGCTGGAGAAGCCGGTGCTGGCGATCGTGCCCGGCTATGGTGTCGCCGACGTCTTGCTGCAGGGCCTCGGCGGCTATTTCGGCTTCGGCCTCCACGATTTCCTCGGCACCAAGAGCCTGGTCCAGTATTCGCTGGTCCATGCCGCGCCGGCGCTGGCGCGGCTCGGCCGGCGGCTGCCGGCGACCACGCCCGAGGCCAAGGCGGTCAACGGCGCGCCGGTGTTCCGCTACGGATCTGGCTCGTCGGACGTGCTCCACGCGCTGATCAAGGAACGCGCCGCGCGCTTCGCTGCGGTGATCGGCCACAGCAAGGGTGCGCTGCAGATCGGCAATGCGCTGCGCTCGCTGGATCCCGCCAGGACCGCCGGCCTGCACGTGGTGACGCTCGGCTGCCCAATCGCCGAGGGCGTGCCGGGCGCGCAGTATCACCAATATCTCGGCCTGTTCGACGCGCTCGGCCAGGCCAATATGTGGGGCCATTGGCCCGAGCACTGGACCGAGACCTGGCACAGCACCAATCCCTGGCTGCCGCTGACCATGGCGGCGGGCAAGATCGCGCGGACGAGTGCGTGAGGGGCGGCGGTGGCGGCTCGTTTCGGCAGTCCGATCAGTTGTGAGTGGGTACCACCTCCCGAAAGCTGAAACGGATCGCGTAGGAGCGAAGCGTGAGGCCGGGAACCATGCGCGCTGCCGCCTTGGCCTTGCCGTCGAAGTCGTGCGCGACCAGAATGCCGCGGACCGGTCGCGCCTCCTCCTCTGCGACATCTCCCATATAGCTCAGGATTTGTCCGATAGCCGATCGATCAGCGGTTGCCGCTTTCAATTCGATGACAACGATCGCGCCTAATGAATCGCGCGCTGTAATGTCGATATATCCCGACGGCACAGCGCGTTCGACACCGTCATCGATGATCGAAAGGCCTTCTTCGAGCTGGCCGATTTCACGCCGCAAGGCTTTCTGAAGATCCCGCTCGAGTCCGATCCGCTCTCGGCTTTCGTCTGTCGTTTCCGCGCGCCCGAAAGCAGGGGTAGGTTGTTGATCGGTAGAGATCAGGCCCTCGGTCTGGGGCAAGTGGTGGTCACGAAAGCGGCGATAAAGACCGACAGCAGTTCGGAATGATGCCAAAGATTTGTAGAGATCCCCTCCAATCTGAATCTTAGAGGGGTTGGGTATTCCCCGCCGACTGTCGTCCGATGAATACTGCAAAGACTTGAGGACACTTTCAAGTCGGTCATCGGCGTAGTGTTGGTCGAGATCGCCGTACGCCTGATCTAGTCGCGATGCGTGGGAGTACTGCGTGCTTATCGTGTTTCCGCTGTAATCTTGACGCTCAAGCCATTGGCGGTAATCTTTTCTCATCTAGCTTCCCAATCGAGATTAGTACGTCACCGCGTCTTGCGACGGGTGTTCGGCGGTAGATTTATGCCGATCGCGCCATGGTCGCTATACGTCTCAAGCTGGACTCACTCGATCCGGAACACTGCGCCCCGCTCCGGTTCGCGATAGAAATCCACCCGCGCGCCGTTCCAGTGATAGGCGAGGTGGCGGCCCTGCACCGGGTTGGCGGCGCGATCGGGGTAGAACAGGGCGACGCAGGTGCCACCGGGATGGCGCCGGCTGGGATAAGCGATGCCGTCGCTGCCGGCCGCGCGCAGGGTTCGGCCGAGGCTCTGCGCGGCGGCATGATCCTGCGGGTCCAGTTCGGCGGCGAAGCGCGCCTCGTCGCTCAGGTCGTGGGCGTCGAGCGCCACGTCGAGGACGATCTCGCGGAATTGCGCGGTCCAGCCGGGCGGCTCGGCGGTGCGCGCCATGAAGCGGGCGTGGTGGTGGACGGTCTCGAGCAGCGCGGTTTCGAAGTCGCGTGCGGCGTAGAGCACGCCGAAATCGCCGGCGGAGAAGCGGCTGGGCCGGTCGGGGCTGGCATGGGTGAACGGCGCCATCAGGTAGCTCGCCCCCGGCCCGCCGACGCGGCGCGCGGGCGGGATCAGGTCGAGCGCCCCGATGCTCGCCATCAGCCGCGGGTTGGTCTTCATCTCGGCCGAGATCAGCAGCGGCCAGTCTGCGGGGTCGGCGATGTCCTCGAACAGGTCGATCGGCGGGTAGAGGCTGCGGATGATCCGCCGCGCCCCGCGCCAGTCGATGCGGGTGAGCGGCACGTCGGTCGCGGCGCTCACCAGGCGCCGCGCTCCGCGTCGAGATAGCGGCGCACCCGCATCAGGTCAGTCAGCTCGCCGCCCAGCATGACGTCGAGGGCCGAGGCGCCGGCGAAGGCAGCGTTGGCGGCGCGGATCCAGGCATAGCCGCGCTGCGCCTCGGCGAAGATGATGCGCAGCGCCTTGTGGATGCCGATCAGGTTGGAGAGTCGCGCCTTGCCGTCGCGGTCGATCCGTCCCGGCCCCTCCGCCTTCCACCGCCGGAAGCTGCGCGACGGCAGGTCGAGCAGGGTTGCGGCCTGTTCGTCGGTCAGACCCCAGAGGCCGAACAGCCGCACCACCGCACGGAACATTGCCGCCGCCTCCGCGTCGGTGATCGGCGCGGGGTGGAAGGGGGGTGGAACGGTCTCGATTGGGACGATGGTGGACATGTGGCAGGATATAGGCGATTGCAGGCCATATGGCCAGCGTCGGCCGGTCGATCAGCGAAGGAGTTCACCGAGCGATGCGCCAGGCGACCACCATCCTCGACATCGACACCCGCCGCCCCGGCCTGACCGAGATCACGCGCAGCGTCACCGACTGGACCGCGGCGCAGGCGCTGGCCGACGGCCTGCTCACCCTCTTCTGCCGCCACACCTCGGCCTCGCTGCTGATCCAGGAAAATGCGGCGCCCGAGGTGCGGGGCGACATCGAACGCTACTTCGCGCGGATCGCGCCGGAGGATCCGGCCGCCTATGCCCATGACGACGAGGGGCCGGACGACATGCCCGCGCACCTCCGCACCGCGCTCACCCAGGTGCAGTTGTCGGTTCCGCTGATCGGCGGGGCGCTCGCGCTCGGCACCTGGCAGGGGATCTACCTGTTCGAGCATCGCCGCCGCCCGCACCGGCGGCAGGTCGCGCTGCACCTGATCGGCGACTGACCAGCCCCGGCCTGCCCGCATGCCACGCGGTCCGGGCCAGCCTATGACGCGTCGCAGGACCCGCCGGCCGATCAGGCGCGGCAGGCGTGGTTGTAGGAGAACCGCCCCGGATCCCCCGCCGGCGGCCCCGCGCAGGTGCCGAGCGCACCGGCCGTGACCCGGACCCGGGGTGAGCGTGCCGCGGTCGCAGGGCTGACCGCGCCGCGCCATGGCGATGGGCCGATCGGTCCTTTATGCGTTAGGGGGAACCGGATCGGCAGATCAGCGAGATGGAGGCAGGGATGGGCGGACCGAAATTGTTTGAACCGGCGCAGGTGGGCGGGCTGCACCTCGCCAACCGCATCGTGATCGCGCCGATGTGCCAGTATTCGGCGGTCGATGGCTGCATGACGGACTGGCATACCATCCATCTCGGCCATCTCGCCCTGTCCGGCGCGGCGCTGCTGACCATCGAGGCGACGGCGGTCGTGCCGGAAGGGCGGATCACCTATGCCGATGTCGGCCTCTACGACGACGCGACCGAGGCGGCGATGGCGCGGGTGCTGGAGAGCGTGCGGCGCCATTCGGATATTCCCATCGCGATCCAGCTCGCCCATGCCGGGCGCAAGGCGTCGACCGAGGTGCCGTGGCTGGGCGGCGCCCAGATCGCGCCGGCCGATCCGCATGGCTGGCAGACCGAGGCGCCCTCCGCGCTCGCCTTTGCCGCCGGCGAGAACGCGCCGACTGCGCTCGACCGCGATCGCCTGGCCGAGATCCGCGATGCTTTCGTCGCCGCCGCCCGCCGCGCGGCGCAGCTCGGCATCGATGCGATCCAGCTGCACGGCGCCCATGGCTATCTGCTCCACCAGTTTCTCTCGCCGCTCTCCAACCGTCGCGACGACGATTACGGCGGCAGCCTCGAAAACCGGATGCGCTTCCCGTTGGAGGTGTTCGACGCGGTGCGCGCGGCGTTCCCCGCGGGCAAGCCGGTGACGATCCGCGTCTCGGGGACCGACTGGGTCGAGGGCGGCTGGGACAGTGACCAGACCGTCGCCTTCGCCCGCGCGCTGGCGGCGCGGGGCTGCGACGCGATCCACGTCTCCAGCGCCGGGCTCGACCCGCGACAGGCGATCCCGGTTGGGCCGAGCTACCAGGTGCCGCTGGCCCGCGCGGTCAAGCAGGCGGTCGACATGCCGGTGGTCGCGGTCGGCCTGATTACCGATTTCGACCAGGCCGAAGCGATCGTCGGCACCGGCGACGCCGACATGATCGCGCTGGCCCGCGGCATCCTCTACGATCCGCGCTGGCCCTGGCATGCGGCGGCGCATCTTGGCGCGGCGGTCAAGGCGCCGAACCAGTATCTCCGCTCGCAGCCGCGCCAGTTCAAGGCGCTGTTCGACCTGGGCAAATAGAGGCTCCTCTTCTGCCGGGGAGAAGGCGTTTCATGTCCTCACCTGCGGCACGCGCGGCGCGGTCGCCCCGGCAGGCGTACCGGCGCGCTACCGCGCCCGGCGCGCGGCGGCGTGGATCTCGGCGCGGGCGAGCAGGACGCCCAGGTCCTCGCGGCTGATGTCGAAGCTCTCGTGCATGTCCTCGATCGCGGCGTCGATATCGGCAGGGTGCAGCGCGGCGGCGGCGGCGGGGGCGGGCGCCGGCCGGTGCGGATAGGAGCGGGCGGTGGCGCGGTGAAAGAACATGGCCAGCGACACCAGGGCGATCGAATTGATGCCGACCGGCGCGAAGGCGAAGTCGTAGCCGGCGGCGTGAATACCCTGGCTGCCGATCACCGCGGTCAGCGCGGCGGCACCGCCGGGCGGGTGCAGGCAGCGCAGCAGCGACATCGCCAGGATCGCCAGGCCGACTGCAACGCCGGCGGCGACCGTCGCATCGGGGATCGTGCGGTAGATGGCGACACCGATCAGCGAGGAGACGACATTTCCGCCGACCACCGGCCAGGGCTGGGCGAGGGGGCTGGCCGGAACCGCGAAGACCAGCACCGCCGACGCGCCGAGCGGCGCAACGATGATCGGCAGGTCGCCGGCGGCGAGCGGCAGGGCGGCGCAGACGAGGATGGTCAGCATGATGCAGACCGCCGCGCCGAGGCACCCGATCAGTCGCTCGGCGAGGTGCCCGCCCGCCAACAGGGGTTTGAACAGAGGCACGTCGTTCCCGCCGGTGGTGTTGAGGGTGGGCCGCCTAGCAGGGGATGGGCCCGCGACCAAGTTTCAGGACGGCGCGTCGATCCTGTCGTCGGTCACCCCTGACTTCACCGCACAGATCCTTTGCGACCCACGCACCCTAATCACAGCCGCCGCCGTCCCCTATCTCGGCGCCCGAACGACAGACGGAGTGCATACCCATGGACCTGAACCTTACCGGCAAGACCGCGCTCGTGACCGGATCGACCGCCGGCATCGGCCTTGCCATCGCCGAGCGGCTGGCTGGCGAGGGCGTCGCGGTCGTCATCGCCGGGCGCAGCCAGGCGAAGCTCGATGCCGCGGCGGCACGGGTCGGCAAGGCGGGCGCGGTGCGTGCGGTGCTCGCCGATCCCGCAACCGCCGAGGGCGCCGCGGCGCTGATCGCCGCCGCGTCCGAAGTCGACATCCTCGTCAACAATCTGGGCATCTACGAGGCCAAGCCCTTTACCGAGATCAGCGATGCCGACTGGCATCATCTCTTCGAGGTGAACGTCGTCAGCGGCGCGCGGCTCGCCCGGCATTACTTCCCGAAGATGCTGGCCAGGGGCTGGGGCCGGGTCATCTTCATCGCCAGCGAGAGCGGCCTGCTCCCGCCCGCGGAGATGATCCACTACGGCATGACCAAGACCGCCCAGCTCGCCATTTCCCGCGGGTTGGCCGAGCAGACCCGCGGCACCGCGGTGACGGTGAACGCGGTGCTGCCCGGTCCGACCCGATCGGAGGGCATCGTCGACTTCATCCGCTCGGTCGTCGACAACAAGGATGCGCCCGAGGCCGAGCGCGAGGCCGAGTTCTTCGCGAAGCTGCGGCCGCTGTCGCTGATCCGCCGGCTGATCGAGGCCGAGGAGGTCGCGGCGCAGGTCGCGTTCCTGGCAAGCCCGCTGGCGGCGGCGACCAACGGCGCGGCGATCCGGGTCGAGGGCGGGATCGTGCCGACCATCGCGTAGCAGGCCGGCCGGCCCGCCCGCCGCTATACCGCCGGATCGCCCAGCGCCTCGCGGGCCTGGGGCGTGACCGCCTCGCTCGCCTGCGGGCGGATGAACACGCTGCGGACCTCGGGGTGTTCGGCGCGCACGCTCGCCTCGATCGCGGCGACGGCCTGTTCGATGTCGCCGGTGCGGAGCCGGTCGTCGAAGTCGAGGCTGATATTGGCGACCACCTGATCGGGGGCGAGGTGGAGGGTGGTGACGGTATTGACGCCGCAGACGCCCGGCTGCGCCTTTGCGGTAGCGATGATCGCGGCGCTGAGTTCCGGGCTGGCGCGCTCGCCGATCAGCAGGCCCTTGCTCTCGCGGGCCAGCAGGATCGCGACCACGCCGAGCACGCCGCCGATCAGGACGGAGCCGAGCCCGTCGAGCCGCGGATCGCCGGTCCAGAGCGACAGGCCGATGAAGATCGCTGCGATGAGAAGCCCGGCGATGGCGGCGCTGTCCTCGAACAGCACGACGAAGGTGGTCGGGTCCTTGCTGCGGCGGATCGCCTGCCACCAGCCGAGCGTGCCCTTGGCCTGGCGGAACTCACGCAATGCCACCAGCCACGATCCGCCCTCGAACAGCAGCGACAGGCCGAGCACCACGAAGCTCACCACCGGCCGTTCGATCGGCTCCGGATCGCGGATGTGGACATAGCCTTCGTAGACCGAGATCCCGGCGCCGCCGGCGAAGATCAGCAATGCGACCACGAAGCTCCAGAAATAGACCTCGCGGCCGTAGCCATAGGGATGGACGCTGTCGGGCCGCCGGCGCGAGCGGGCGAGGCCGTAGAGCAGCAGCGCCTGGTTGCCGGTGTCGACCAGCGAATGGACCGCCTCGGTGAGCATCGACGAGCTGCCGGTCAATGCGGCGGCGACGAACTTGGTCGCGGCGATCGCCAGATTGCCGGCGAGCGCCGCATAGATGACGATTTTGCCGCCGGAAGCCATGCCGCGCCAATCGCGCAACAGTCCTTGCGGTTCCGCATCGGACCCGTCTTGTGCGGCGCGTCAAAGCGATGCAGTGTCCGGTCAGATGGCGGCGGCGAGGTCTATGGCGCTCAGCAAGGCATTTGACGAAATCTGGGGGATGAGCGGCGGTGAAACGCCCCGTGCGGGTTTCGAAGCATTGACCGAATGGATGGCGAGCACGCCGCCATCCGAGTTCTCCCGACGGCAGCAGGCGGCCGAGGCGGCGTTCCGCCAGCTCGGCATCACCTTCGCGGTCTATGGCGAGAGCGAGGCCGCGGAGCGGATCATCCCCTTCGACATCATCCCGCGGGTCTTCACGGCGAGGGAATGGCGCCGCCTCACCACCGGGCTGGAGCAGCGGGTGCTCGCCATCAACGCCTTCCTCCGCGACGTCTACGGCAAGCGCCAGATCATCGCCGACGGCGTCGTGCCGGCGGAGCTGATCCTCAGGAACCCGCAGTTCCTCACCCAGATGGCCGGCGCCAAGCCGCCGCACGGGATCTTCGCGCATATCTGCGGCATCGATCTCGTCCGCACCGGCCCCGACGATTTCTGGGTGCTGGAGGACAATGCCCGCACCCCCTCCGGCGTGTCCTACATGCTCGAAAACCGCGAGGCGATGCTGCGGCTCTGCCCGGAGCTGTTCGAGATCTTCGAAGTGGCGGCGGTCGACAGCTACCCCGATCTCCTCCTGGAGACGATGCAGTCGGTGACGCCGCGCGGATCGCCGCAGGATGCGGTCTGCGTCGTGCTGACGCCGGGTCATTTCAACTCGGCCTTCTACGAGCACAGTTTCCTTGCGGACAATCTCGGCATCGAGCTGGTCGAGGCGGCCGATCTCGAGGTGATCGACGACGTGGTCTGGATGCGAACCATCGAGGGGCCGGTCCGGGTCGATGTGATCTACCGCCGCATCGACGACGATTTCATCGACCCGCTGGTGTTCCGCCCGGATTCGATGCTGGGCGTCCCCGGCCTGATCCGCGCCTTCCTGGCCGGCAACGTCACCCTGATCAACGCGCCCGGCACCGGCATCGCCGACGACAAGGCGATCTACAGCTACATGCCGGAGATCGTGAAATATTATTCGGGCGAGGACGCCAAGCTCCCGAATGTCGAGACCTATCGCTGCCGCGAGGCCGACGCGCTCAAGTACACGTTGGAGCACCTGCCCGAACTGGTGGTGAAGCTGGTCGACGGATCGGGCGGGTACGGGATGCTGGTCGGCCCGACCGCGTCGAAGGCGCAGATCGAGGATTTCCGCCGCGCGCTGATCGCCGAGCCGCATCGCTACATCGCGCAGCCGACCCTGGCGCTGTCGACGGTGCCGACCCTCGTCGAATCGGGTCTCGCGCCGCGCCATGTCGACTTCCGGCCGTTCGTGCTGACCGGATCGGACAAGATCCGCATTGTCCCCGGCGGCCTCACCCGCGTCGCGCTGAAGGAGGGGTCGCTGGTCGTCAACTCCAGCCAGGGCGGCGGCACCAAGGACAGCCTGATCCTCCTCGAACCGCTCGGATCGGTGCCGGTCGCCACGCAGACGCAGGTGCTCGGCACGATGCAGCAGGGGCAGGCGCTGAGCGGCGCCTCGGACATCCCGCCCGCCGCCACGCCGATCGAGGGTGACGCCTGATGCTCTCGCGCACCGCCTCCTCGCTCTACTGGATGGGCCGCTACATGGAGCGGGCGGAATTCACCGCCCAGCTGGTCGAGGCGACCTTGCGGCTCGACACGCTGTCGCCGCGGCCGGCCGGTGCCGATGCCTGGGCCTCCGCGCTCAACGTCGCCTCCGCCGATCTCGGCTTCCAGGCGACGGGTGACACGCTGTCGGCGCTGACCGTCAGCCGCTACCTGACGCTTGCACGCGAGAATCCCAGTTCAATCCGCAGCTGCATCGACGCCGCGCGCACCAACGCCCGCGCCGTCCGCACCGCGCTCACCCGTGAGGCCTGGCTGGCGATCAACCGCGCCTGGATGGGGCTGCGCGACCGGTCGAGCCCGGGGGGCGCGCAGGCGACGCTGTCGCTGGTCGAGGAGGTCAAGGCCGAGGCGCGCGGCTTCGAAGGGGCGCTGCACCGGATGCTGCGCAACGAATCGAACTTCTTCATCGCGCTCGGCACCGCGGTCGAGCGGTCGGACAACACCGCCCGGCTGCTGGACGTGAAGTACCACCTGCTGCTGCCGGAGGGCGAGCGGGTCGGCGGCGCGGTCGACCGCGACCAGTGGACCGCGATCCTCCAGACGGTGTCCGCCGTCACCGCCTATCGCTGGCTCTACCGCGAGGGGCTGAAGCCGTGGCTCGTCGCCGAGCTGCTGGTGCTGCGGGCCGAGCTGCCGCGCTCGCTGGTCGCCTCGAACGAGCAGATCGTGGCGCTGCTCAACCGCATCAGCCAGCGCACCGGCCGGCAGGGCGAGGCCGACCGGCTCGCCCGGCTCGGCCTCAGCCGGCTGCGTCACGCCAATGCCGACGGCGTCTTCCAGACCGGCCTGCACGAATTCCTGCAGGACCACATCTCGCGCAATGCCGAGCTCGACCGCGCGATCGCACAGCAGTTCCGGTTTGCCTGATGCGGCTCTTCGTCACTCACCGGACCGAGTACCGCTTCAGCGAATCGCAGCAGCGCATCGTCCAGCTCGCCCGGGTGACGCCGGCCAGCTATGCCGGCCAGAGCATCGTCGACTGGCAGATCGACGTCGATTGCGACGCCCGGCTGCGCCCCGGCCGCGATGGCTATGGCAACGAGACGACGATGATCTACGTCAACGGGCCGATCGACCGGCTGGTCCTGTCAGTCACGGGCGAGGTGCTGACCGAGGACAAGGCCGGCATGGTGTTCGGCGCGCCCGAGCCGCTGCCGCCGATGGTGTTCCTGCGTGAGACGGCGCTGACCAAGCCCGACGATGCGATCCTCGCCTTCGCCGAGGAGATGCGCGCGGCCGGACGCAACACGCTCGACCGGATGCACCAGCTCAGCACCGCGCTCAACGAGCGGCTGGAGTTCGACAAGATCCACACCAACGTGCAGCGCGACGCGGCGACCGCCTTCGGCCTGGGCCACGGCGTCTGCCAGGATTTCGCGCATATCTTCGTCGCGGCGGCGCGCGCGATCGACGTGCCGGCGCGCTATGTCTCGGGCCATCTGTACCAGCCCGAGACAGCCGCCGGATCGCAGGAGGCCTCGCACGCCTGGGTCGAGGCCTGCATCGAGGATCTCGGCTGGGTCGGCTTCGACCCGGCCAACGCTCTATGTCCCGACGATTCCTACATCCGGGTCGCAATCGGGCTTGATTATCGCGAGGCCGCACCGCTTTCTGGCGCACGGATCGGTGGTGGAGTCGAGACGCTCGCAGTGGGCGTCAGCGTCGCGCAGTCGCAGATGCAGCTCCAGCGCCAGCAATAGCCTGGGGCGGCGAATGACGTACTGCGTGGGAATGCTCGTCAAGGACGGGCTGGTGATGATGGCGGACACCCGCACCAATGCGGGGGTCGACAACATCTCGATGTACCGCAAGCTCCACATCCTTGCCGAGGGCGAGGACCGGCTGATCGTGGCGCTCACCGCGGGCAACCTCTCGGTCACCCAGCTCGTCATCTCGATGCTCGCCGAGGGACTGCCGGCGCGGTCCGATGGCGATCCGTGCCGGCGGCTCGGCGACGTGCCGAGCATGTTCCGGGCGGCGCAGCTGGTCGGCGAGGCGGTCGCCCATGCCCGCGAGGACGTCCGCGCCGCACTGGAGGCGGAGAAGATCTCCTCCGGCATCTCGATGCTGCTCGGCGGGCGGGTCGGCGACGGGCCGCTGAAGCTGTACCTGATTTACGGCGAGGGCAATTTCATCGAGTGCATGACCGACCAGCCGTTCCTGCAGATCGGCGAGACCAAATACGGCAAGCCGATCCTCGATCGCGCGCTCGCCTGGGACACGCCGATGGACGAGGCGGTGAAGGTCGGTCTGATCTCGTTCGATTCGACGATCCGCTCGAACCTCGCCGTCGGCCGACCGATCGATGTCATCGCGATCCCCGCGGATGCTTCGCGCCGCACGATCCGCCGCCGCATCGAGGCCGACGACCCCTATTTCAACGACCTGTCGGCACGCTGGTCGATGCTGCTGAACGAGAGCCGCGCGACGATCCCGGCGCCGCCGTTCCTGGGGGATCTGTAGCTTTCTTCCCCCGCAGACGGGCGGGAAGGTCTTATCCCAGCAGTTCCGACCCCCGCTTCAGCGCGCGGTCACCATCCTCCTGCTCGACCAGATAGGCGGGGTTTTCCTTCGTCCCGTTCCGCACCACCTTCGTCCCCTTGATGGTGCGCTGGACCCGGCGCTCGAAGCGCTCGGTGATCTTGCCTTCGGCGGTATCGGACCCCCAGCGCCACCGCACCGTCTGGCCCTTATGATAGGCGTTGGACATCGGTCTCTCCTCTTTCGCAGAACCGTTGGTCGCATCCGTCGTTCCGCGATGGTGTTTTGGCAGGGGCTTGCCTATCGACCCGGCGATGGAAGCGAGCGAACTCCGGCTGGCGCTGTTCACCGGCAACTACAATTACGTGCGCGACGGCGCGAACCAGGCGCTCAACCGGCTGGTCGGCTACCTGCTGTCGCGCGGCGTCGCGGTGCGGATCTATTCGCCGCGGACCGACAAGCCGGCCTTCCCCTCGGTGGGGAAGGTCGTCGGCGTGCCGGCGCTGCCGCTGCCCGGCCGCGGCGAATATCGCGCGCCGCTGTTCATTCCGTCGCGGGTCAAGCGCGATATCCGCGCGTTCCGGCCGACCATCTTCCATGTCGCCAGTCCCGAAATTCTCGGCCACCGCGCGGTGACGCTCGCGCGCAAGATGAACCTGCCGGTCGTCGCCTCGGTCC
>Ga0207668_10001624_pt1 | contig 13132 bp, 12 predicted proteins | sample KBSS43metaG_FD_184323 | JGI IMG/M metagenome (GOLD analysis project Ga0207668, IMG submission 184323) | Switchgrass rhizosphere microbial communities from Kellogg Biological Station, Michigan, USA - KBS S4-3 metaG (SPAdes) (version 2) | ecosystem: Host-associated > Plants > Roots > Rhizosphere... | reverse complement strand
ATGCTTTCCTTTCGTAATTATGAGATTCAATATATTCTCAATGTTATAATCAAAAGTAGAAATATAAAAGGAAAATAATTTATGATTCGCTAATGGGTCTTTTATGTCTTCCTTCTTTAATTTACCTTCTTTATTCAGGAATTCCATTATATCTATCCTCATACAAGAATAAACTTTGGGGAAATGTGTATCATGATTGAAACCAGGAATCTTAATTACTTCTTTGAACCTTTTCAATGTCCCATCCCTAATTATTTCGTCAAGTAAAGTTGCTGGAGGAATTAATTTAACTTCATCTATCAAATATCTCCATATTTTTTCATTTCTGTGACATAATTCAAGATAACTTGGGACATAAGATGACTTTTTCAGAATATTTAGATATTCAATCTGTTCCACACTCCCTGACCTCAAACAAAAACAATAATCGTTTAAAGTAATAAGGAAATCTGGGAATTTATTGACGAAAAAATCCAAACATTTCGATGACCCAGAAAGAATAATAGCATTGAAAACATGTTGATATTCTGTTGGAGGAATTGGAATTAATTCCATATATTTTATAATCGTTTCAGGAGGAGAAAATAGGAAGTCAGAATATATAGTATCATAGGAAATTTCATTATCCTTGCCGAAAGTAAGAACTTCTGGTGAACCTCCTGTAGAAAGAATGACATTTACAGATATTTCCCCGAATTGTAATTGGAACCAATTAAAATAAAAAACATCTCTGGTGAAATAACTTAAATAAATAGTCTCTCTGAGGATTTTATTTAATCTCTTACATGTAAGGCTCAGCAAATATTTCTCTGCTTCCTTTAAAAATCTTGAAAGACTTAATATTAAATCTGAATTTAACAGGTCCATATTTATCTTTTTCTTTTTTCTCTTTTTCTATTATTTTTCTTCTTCTCCTATTCTCATACATATATAAATTCTCTTAAAACATATTCTTTCTCACGTTATCTCTTTCTCTGTGTTTGGAAACATATATAAAATTATATATCATCTTTCCTTCTTTTCTATTTGCTTGTTATGTGTCACTTCCCTTTCTATCCTCTTATTTGTGTGTCCTCTATCTGATCCAATAATTCAGGAAGAAGTTCACATCTAAGAGTTATCCCCTCCAAAACATTTATCACGCTCTTGTATTTCTGTGGCTTCTTTACATTCCTTCTCACTCTGAATAATATTTCTCTTGCATCTGGAAGCTCCCATAAAGGAAACCATATCTTACTCCTCAGTTCTAAATCACCTATTATCATGGAAAAATACTTTGGATGGGAGAGGAAACTGATTAATAAAGTGTAAACATCAAAAGATTTATAATAAGGAGTTCCTGCATGTCTTATTTCATCTGAAACATCGGAACCTTCAGGAGGACCAAAAAACTTATACTTCGACATATTTTCCACCTTATATCTCCCATCTTCTGTTTCTCTCTTGAAATTAATCATCTTCCTCTTCTTGCTGTCAAAGTTAAATATCCTAGTATTCTCTTTGGATATGGAACTGTTCTTAAAATTCGCTATCTTACATGTAATTCCTGATCTAATACTTATTCTTTCCTCAAAATTATAATCAACTTCCTCCCTTTTGACTAAAATATTACACAACTTCAAATTCCCACTTATGAAATGGAAATCTTCTTGTAAAACTTTCAATCCAACTAAACATTGTTTCAGGATGTCAAAACAAACATCTTTCTTAACTAAATTAGCTTCCCTTTTCCCTCCTCCTTCTATGTTCAAAATGTAATTCTCTGTAAATTCTGTATTTTCTGCTAAATCTAGAAGGGAACCTAAATCACAATATTCCATCAGATTAAGTCCATAATAAGGACTTCCAAGAAGAATCGTGGCTGAATAATGTTTCAAGAAAAAGGGAGTTCCTGATTCATTGTTCATTATTAACCCAATAAATACTTCATTAGAAAATTTATCCAAAGATAAGTATGTTAGATTCGGATTATTATCTATAACACATTCATTATTAGGAGGGGGAGGTAATTTTATTATTTCAGCTACTGTTTTTCCAGGTACTGTGCTTAATCTAATGGCCAATTTAGAATTTTCTATTAGGTAAACTGTTCCCTTCTTTCCCTGTTTTACAATTGAAATTCTGCCTAAACAAAACTCGGATAAAACACAATAAAGGTCATAATTATTATTACTGAAAGTTGGGATACTTTTATTATCATCCAAATTTTTCAGACTATCTATAATTTGTTCTGCTAAATCTTCCCCTTCATCTTTCAAATCTTTTAAAGCTGACATTCGTTTTAAATAAGAAATAAAATGACATACCCAAAATTTTCTGATTTAGAAGTCACTACTATGACTTTAGTAGCTGGACTCGGAAACAAGTTATATAAGGAATTTATATTTTTCCTTCTCCCTATCACTAAAGTCGTTTTACCTGAAAAGAGAAGAAAAACAAAAAAAGTTAAGTTTGAATATTACGGAAAGGAGGGATCTATTGTTTCAGTTAGATATGGGAAATGGTGGAGGGGGTTACAGAAGCCAACTCAGAACTTCAAGAACAGTATTAGCGCTGATTTCCAATTACATAAGAGGAATATGGGATTAAAAATTTGCGAAGAGAATATTCATATTTCGGGAGCTAAATCAGAAGAAATGGGATTGGAAAGTGCCCAGATATTAAGCGACATGATTAATGGAATCCAGGAGACTTTGAATAAAATGAAAGAGAATCCTAAATTAAGGGAAGATTCTTTATTATGGATCAAAGAGAATTGTAAGGGAGAAGCAATCAAAAATAACAAACTAATTGCGAAGAATGTTAGATTGGTTAAGCCAGATAATCTTATTATGGAACCGGTATTAGAGAAAATAGAAGACCTGGACCTAAGAGAAGTGGTAGAATTATTAACCAGACAAATATGGGATTTTGGTTATTTCTCTGAATATTGGGATGCTGTGGTTTGGGCTAGTAAAATAGAGAAAGTAACTGATTCATTTATGGAGGTTGTTTTTTTGAAAAGGGCTATGGTAAATTACACTTATTCTCTGGGAATGCAAATAGATAGGATTACTTTAGCTTTGAATTTTAAATCAACTTATTCTGGGGGATTTAGTGCTACTTATGATAATAGTCTCCAAAGTCATGTCGCTGTTACACTTCCATATCAAGCTGGGGATGAAGTGATAGTAGGGGCAAAGAATAAAGCGACGTGTCATACATTCATGGTTAGGAAGAGTGGTGTAGTAACTCATAGTGGACCAGGGGGAGTTTTAATGGAATACGCTCATAACAAATTTAATGAGTTTATTCAGAGTTTAGGAGATGCTGTGAGACTTGACCCGGATGAAGGGATTCCATTTACTAAATAATCATACATTTCTTTCCTTCTCTTTCTTTTAATTTAATTCCCTTATATATTTCCCATATATACATTCTCCCTTTTCATATGTTTTATCCATCAGAAATATGGAACCGAAAAAGTAAATATATTATCTATATTTGATTTGTATATGTATCTATTTCTCAGACATGAACTCTTTCATTTGCTTGTTAATTTCAGGTTCCATATAGAGGTCAAGTATTTCATGGAATTTATGTTTCTTGAATGTCTTCTTTTCCTCCTTTTCGCTTTCTATTTCCTTTGTCTTTATTTTCACTCCCATCCTAACTAATTCTTTTATCCTTCCTTCCAAACTCTTTAATTCTGGTGCTGTTCCTTTGATTTCGATTTTAGTGTTAATTCCTAATTTCTCTGGTAAACTGGATAAATTTTTCGCATCAATCTTCAAAAATAACTTCTTACTTATATCTAATCCTACACGAAAAGTCTCATATCCTCCATCTTTTACATTTCCCTCTTTCCCTTCCTTTCCATCTTTCTCTCCCGTTATGAAGAAATTAAATATCTGAATGGCTTTGTCTTTCTTCTCTCCGAAATTATGAACAATAGGAGTCCCAACATAAATAATATTCTTCTGGAGGACTTGATAATTATGAATATGACCAGATATGATCAGAGGATTATTTATATCCCAATGATCCCCTTTCTCTGATGTTTTCTTTCCCATTTTACATCCCTTGAATTCCTGGTGAGTAAATATCGCTCTTGATTTTCCCCATTCTTTATCTAAATTGAGAGCTTCAGGAAATCTCCCAGGAAAAACATAAGGAACGAAAGTAAATCTTGTTCCCTTAATTATTTCTGTGTAAGTTGTATCTACCACTCTGACATTTTCCCAATTTTTAACAGCGGAAAAAGGAGAAAAAGGCGAAAGGAAATCAGAATTATTAGGTCTGTCATGGTTTCCAATAAGAAGGAAAAGTTTAGATATTTGATGTAACCTGCAAAGAAAATCAATAGCATAACAGAGAGGGAAAACATTTATATTCTCATGTCTGTCTAAAATATCTCCTAAAACAACAATGAAATCTAGATCTGGTATTTTCTTTATTTCATCTATTATTTTCCCACATAATTCCTCCATCTCTATTAAGTTTCCTGTTTTGAAATGAAGATCCCCTATTACTAGACATTTCACACCTTCCTTCTTTTCTTCTTTCTTTCCTTGTGTTATTTCCATGGTTTCGAGAGTAAATATATGGGAAACATATATTCATTTTATTTGGGAGTTATATATGGGAAAGTCAATTAGAGAAATTAATTTTGTTTGGATATGATACGATGGAAAAATAAATAGATCGCGGAGATTAATCCCATGAAATAAATTATCTTTTGTTTGAAAGTGGGCGAAATTAACAATTCTTGTATTTTTTCAAGGAGAAGGATAAGCAGGCAAATGATTATGGCAAAGATGTTAATTATGATGAAGATTATCCTGTCACCCAAACTTACTTTACTTCTCTCCTCCGCCCTCTTTAATCTTCTGCTCTTTTCCTCAGTGTAATTCATATGTTTCCCCTTCTCTCTATATTTCTCTCTCCTTATATATTTCCATATATTCATATGAAATTAACCTTGAAAAATAGAACGAATATAAAAATAACAGGGATAAACTGCAAAACTTAGCCATATGAGACGAATTATTTTTCGCGTTGAAACAGGTAAAATTAGTAGCCCATAGAGTTCATGAGAAATAAGAACAAGTAGGCAAATAAACAGACCAATGAAAAGGCAAAAAAGTATAGCAAAAAGAGTAACTAAGATACCTTGTGATATTTTTGCTATGAAATCAGATTCCGATTCTACTATTATTCTCCTTCGTTTTCTGCTCTTTTCCTCAGTGTAATTCATATTTTCCTTCTCTTTATTTTATATTTCTTCCTCATGTATTTCCCTTTATCTTTCTTTTCTTCTGTGTATTTGCCTTCTGTTTTTTAATATAAACAAGAGGAAAAGGAGAAGAAATGGAAGTCGAAAAGATGGAAGTTAAGGGAATGGAGGTTCAGAAGATGGAAATCAAGAAATGGGAAAAAGCTGAAGAGAAGAAGAAATTTAAATCAGCAAGAAGGAAGTTCCATAAATATCCAAATAGAATTCTTGTAGAAAGTGGAACATACGAAGGAGATGGAATTCAGGATGCTTTAGATTGTGGCTTTGAGAAAGTAATATCATTCGAAATCACAGTCAAATATTACAAACTTTCATCAGAAAGATTTAAAGATAATCCCAATGTTACTGTTGTTTATGGAAGCACTGTAGATAAACTTTGGGATTACATTAAGGACATTGAGGAGCCAATTACCTTCTTCTTAGATGGTCATTATTCTTTCGGATTTACTGGATATGATCCTGATCATGTTTGTCCTGTTTTGAAAGAATTAGAAGCGATAGGGAAACATAAGATAAAGAGTCACACGATAATGATTGATGACAGGAGACTTTATGTGAAATCAGGTAATGGTGGACTGGATGGTGTTTTTAACATCCTTGAGAAAGACTTACTTAAATACATATTCAAGATAAACAATGATTATGACGTAGTCTATGAAGACGGACATGCTCCTGAAGATATTATTGTTGCTTACGTTAAGGATAATAACTAAATATTTACATCAAATATTTTCACATCTCTCATTCAAATATTTATGTCTCATTTTCACATAATTAGTTCCATATCAAATATTTCTCATTCAAATATTTATATCTCATATAAGTAATTCTTTTTTCTAGCATATATCTATTCAAATATCTTAATAATCAGTTCTATTTCTTTGGCTATATTTCTGTTCTCAGCGTATATTTTAAGTAATTCTTCTAACATGTTTCTGTACATTCCCTTATATTCCTCCAAAATAGATATGTTTTGATTAATATAATCCAAAAAGAAATGTGCGTTCTTCTTACATGATTCTATATTGATATTTACGATATCAACAGAATCTTTGTAATCATAAATGTCAATGAAATTCCCAAAGATAACCTCATTAGAACTCCTAGACAAGAAAAGAGAATCCATAGGTAAACAATTGGAAGAATCACAGCTAAAATCATAAATATTTTGTGGTTTATTTTCATATATGAAATTCCAAGGAATTAAAGACTCAAAAGAATCTCCATTGTTAGGGAACAAATAAGAATAAGAAGATATCTTGGAAACTATTTCTCTAAATTTTTGTATGCTTTTCTCTCTTCTTTCTTTGAATTCTTTTGGATCTTTAGGAATATATATGTCAGTAAATCCCGGATGTATAATAAGTAAATTACGAGTCTTGACATAATATTTTTTCCCTTCGAATAAATTACTTGGATATGGTATTAATACTTCATGTTTCAAAGGTTTGTAAAATAAATGTTTTAATAAGCTCCCTGATAACACAGTCTCCACATTTTCCATGAGAACTCTTATAGAACCTATTAATTGTATCATAATTTCCGCTACTTGTTCGTGATTTCCCTTTTCCAGAATTTCACTCACATGGTATATTTCTCCATAATTTTCTGTGTAAATTAATTCCCTTCTGAGACTTCCACCAAATATATAGAGAAAATTAGGGACGATTCTTCTCAATGGATTAACTTTTAATATATGAAAATCAAAAAGAACTACCATAAGAGGAGATTTATAAACTTCTAAGAAACCTTTCTCATGGAAAAAGTTTATTTGTGCTCCTTCTTCTGTTTTTATTGCTGGTCTGTCTGTGTATCTAATACATTTCAAATGAGTAAAATTAGATAGTCCTTCATTATCATGGTCAAAAAATTTATTTACGATGAAAGAAATAAGAAAACAAAAACGTTCATTGAAGGGTTGTTCTAGATAATATCTTACTAACCTTTTTGCATTCAAGGAAGGGAGGAATAGAACATATTCACTTTCTAACAGGCGAAAGAACTCCTGGATTCTTTCATCCTTTTTTATTTTTGTGTCCATTTTACCTTTCTTTATTCCTTCTGTTTATCTCTTTTAACTTTCATATGTCATATAAATTAAATAACCATTAAAAGGATTAATATTTAAAGAAATATTAATTAAACAACATGAAGGAGGTTTTGATTTATATGCAATTGGATATTAACTAACCAAAATAGAAAGATATATGTTCCTTTATTCTTTGGGTAATATAATTAGCTCCCATACTTTGATATTTTTCTACCAGGCTTATCAACACATTCTTATATATTTCCTTATATTCGTTCCCATAGATTATTTCCTCACCATTAATCTCACGAAGAAAGTAAGATAAACTAAAACTACACATATCCAGATCAATATTCATGAGAACTTTGTCACTTATAGAATCTTTGTAATCATAAACGTCTATGTAATCCTCAAATTTTATTTCATCAGGATTAGCTAACAACTCAAGGGATTCTCCCTTCACACAAATAGAATCATCACAATCCCAAATATCAAATCCTTTTGGTGGTTCTTCATAAATAAAATCTAAAGGAAGGACACTTTCTAAACCTTCTGCATTTTTAGAGACGGTAAAGGGAATTGTTGAATTACTGTATATTTCAAGGACAGCTTCCTGTATCATTCTAATATCATTCTTCCTTTCTTGTTCCCAAATAATGTAATCTTCTTGTCCCCAATCTTCTTGTTTCCCCCATTTCTTTGCGAAACCTGGAATGATAACGAGCAAATATCTAGTTTTCACATAATATTTCTTTCCTTTGAATATATTACCTGGATAGGATATTACTATTTCTTTTTCTAAGGTTCTAACACGAAAATAATCTCCTATTTCATTCTTAATTATGGTTTTAGTTTCTCTCATAAGAAGATTCAGAGAACCCATCATTTGAGCGATAATTTCTCCTACTTTTTGCCTGTCCCTTTCTTTAAAAATTTCTGTCACAGGGAATTCATACATTCCCGACTCCATAAAAGTAAATCCTCTTAATTCATTTCCTCCGAAAACATAAGTAAAATTAGGTATAAATTTCCTTAACGGATTAATTTCAAACATAAGATGTTGGATATCCTCGAATGAAGCATATCTGCTGAGAAAATTATTTGGTATGACATTTCTCTTTTCCAGTTTCTTCATTTCATTCAAAAATTGTCCTGTATATTTGATATATTTTAGATTCGTGAAATCACTTATGGTATTTGCTTCTGTGTTGTCATGGTCAAAAAGTTTCATAATAATTCTGGAGATAAAGAAACATACGTTTTCGTTGAATGGTTGTTGGTTATAATAATTAGCTAATTTATCCATGTTCAAGGAAGGGAGGAATAAAATGTTGTTCTCTTCCTCTTTACGAAAATATTTTTCGACTTTCTCTTGGCCTATACTTTTAGGCAGGTTAGATGGCTTATCCATATTTAGACAGATTCCTAAGTTTTAAGTTCCAAAAAGAATGTTAATTCCTGTCAATTTAATATAGAACAATATTAATTAAATCATGTTAAAATAACCTCTAAATGTCTCTGAAATAGGCTGATTTTTCATAACTATGTCGCATCTGTCAGTAATCGTCGTAAAAAGAATAAATAAGAAAAGGATGACAAATGATATTAATTGAATAGCTGTATAAACACCCAAAGTCCAGTCAGTAGTTAAAGTCGCTTGGGATACAGGGCAAATCACATTCAGAACAATAAAAGAAATTAGAAGCGCTAGAATAAAAGAAGAAACAGGCCTAATAAAAAATATTAGGAACAAAATTGTCAGGGCTACAAGAAGAAGGAAGAAAACTACACAAGCATTGGCAACTTGCATTTATTTATATTGATATTTATTATTCGTATTTCAAATTTAAAGTTCTTATTCTTTTCTCATATCTTTTTCTTTTTCAGTAATTCAGATATAAACTCCCAAAATAAGATTTATAATTCTTCTTTCCTTATATCCTTTCCTCATAATCCAAATATAAACACCTAATTTGAGAAATATGCCAGAAGGACCCGAAGTAAAAACCGTATGTGATAAATTAAAACCAGTTATAGTAGGTTTCACCATAGAGAAATTAATAGCCTCACCCGATTTAAAATCCGAAGGGGAATTTCTTTCCTTACCAGTTCGGATTTTAGATTTGAAAACAAGAGGGAAGAAGTTAATTTTTGTTCTGGAAGGTTCTTATTTAGTTAGTGGTTTAGGAATGACAGGAAGATGGACATGGGAAAGTAATAAACATACTAAACTTTCAATAAGTTTGTCCAAGAAGGTCAGTGTATTAAATTCAACCATAACTCTGAAGAAAACGCTTTACTACAATGACATCAGGAACTTTGGAAAGATTAAGCATATGAAGGAATTAAAATTAAATGTAGGAAAAGATGTTCTCCAGGATAATATAAGTTTAGAAGAATTCAAAGTTATGTTAGCAAAGAAAAAGAGATCTCAGATATGTAGTTTTCTTCTTGATCAAGAGTTTCTTTCTGGGATAGGTAATTATTTGAAATCGGAGATACTTTACATGTCTAGAATTCATCCTAAGAGGAAAATAAATACTTTGAATGAGAAAGAAATAGAGGATCTTTTGAAATATTGTATTGAAATTCCTAAAGAATCATACAAATGCGGAGGGCTTACTATAAATGATTGGTGGTCTCCTGATAATTCTCCTGGTGTTTTCCCTGTTAAAGTTTATGATAAAAACGGCGAGAGAGATGAGAACGGATTTTTAATACAGAAAGATACATTTGCTGATGGCAGGGGTTCTTTTTTCGTTCCTGAGTTACAGATTCCTCCCTTATAGACATTCACATTTCTTTTCTTCCTATTTCTTTTCTGTAATTATTGTTTCATAAATATTAAATCAAATATTTAACTTTCCCTCATAGACATTCATTCTTCTCTTCCTTCATATTTCTTTTCTTTTCTGTAATTATTCTTCCATAAATATTTGATTTAAATATTTAACTTACCTATATGTTGTTTCCCTCTTATTTCGCGTTGTATGTATGAGAAGAAAAAGAACGAAATTAATAAAAAACACCAGTAAAGAGAAACAAGTGGAGGAATGGTCTCTAATAAATGTATTATATTAGACCTTGATGAAACTTTAGTCCACACAAGAGAAGATATTCAGGAGCTTTATTCCCTTGATGTCATGAATAATAAAAATCTAATTCCGTACAGACAAAGCATATATAATTTTTGTTTGTATGATTTAGACGGAAAACGAGGTTCTTCAGAGACTTGTATGTGGGGAACTAAAAGGCCTCATGTAGATAGTTTCATTTCTTTTTGCTTTGCTAATTTTTCTAAGGTTTGTGTTTGGACAGCAGGAACAGCAGACTACGCGGAAGAAATAGTTAATGCTTTATTCAAATCCAATTATCGAATGCCTGATGTTGTTTGGTCTAGAAATGATTGTCAATCTGGAGGAGGAATTTTGTTTAAACCTATAACTAAAATGGCGGCAAGTTATCCTTTTATTACCTTAGAAAATTCCATAATAATTGATGACAGAAGAACAACATTTAGAGCAAACGTTGAAAACGGGATATTAATTCCTCCATATCAACCATTAACTATAGGAGAATCCTTTAGTGATGACAAACTTCCTTACCTTATGAAATGGATATCTGAATCTGGTGTGCTTACTACTAATGATGTTAGGACTATACCTAAGACGGGCATTTTTCCATATTTCTAAATACACTCCCCTTTCTCATATTTCTAACACATATTCACGATTTAAATACACTCTCCTTTGTATTTTCCTGTATTTCTTTCTCATATCCACAATTTAAATGCATTTTCATTTGTGTTTTCTAGATATTATATGAGGGAAATAAGAGAATGAGACATAAGAAAATGAAATATATGTCTGAGAAATAAATGTAAGAAATAGGTGTAAGAAATGAATCACAATATCCTCTCATTAATTGTTGCGCTCCTTCCTGGTTATTCGGTCATTGTGAGATCTGTTTGTAAAGCATGGAGAGATAATTACGAAGATAAGAAATCCAGCATAATCGCCCTAGAAAAAGATGCGCTTTTCTATTGGGTTCTTGAAAAATTTGGATCAGAGGAGATGGAAAGATTTATGTACAGGAATGATGTTTATGAGATAAGAAGATACTTTTTAGTTGATACCATAGAGGCTCTTAAATATGATGCCGAAAGATTAGTAAGGCATTATATCAATCAATTCGCAAATAGTATTAATTTAGCATTCTCTTTTTTCGCAACGAAGTGTATAAATCTTTATGCCAAAGATCTTTTCGAGGAAACATTTGGTATGAAAAATAAACCAGAATCCGAGATTGTTAGATCAGATAATGGAATATTTTTTGTTTCATATCTCCTTCAAAGAGGTTTCGTTAAAACATGTAAAGAAACACTCCAAGATATGAGATTTAATTTTCATCATCTTGTATATTTGGCAATAGAAAATACGGAGATGATGATTTATTATATTAGATCACACTTCAAGATTATGGATGGTCCGTTTTATATTCCATTGTTTTCATTTCAATATGTCGAAAAAGAAGTATTTTATTCCGATTTGAGAAGGATGTATGGTGAAAGAATGCATGACAGTCCTGTTGCCATAGATGTAATAAGAGAAAGAAATCCTGATTCAGCTGATTTCCTAGATAAAATTAGGTTAAAACATATGGAAGAGATGAAAGGGAAACATTCACCAGAGGAACTTGTTGTGGATGAGAGATACATAGAAATGGAGACGGAAGAGACGGAAGATTAGAAATATTTGAGTGAGATATAGAAGGTGAGAAATATAGAGGATGAGAAATATTTGGGTGAGATATAGAAGGTAAGAAATAAATATTCGTTAGAAATATTTAGAAACAGAAAAAGAAATAAGAAATATAAATGGTTTTCGTTGATGAATGGTTAGATAACTGCCAGAAGGAAAGAAAAATAAAAAGAGATGAATCATGTGGTTATGCTGGTTTTCTTTGTAAACAATGTAGGGATTTAAAACGTCTCTGGAGACCTGGTGAACCTTTTCTCGCTGTTGAATGTGGGAAATATTTAGGGAGTAAGTATCTGGTTCAAAAACAACTACGAGGAAAAAGAATGGAAGAGGATATCAAAAGGAATTGGGGAATGGAAAGTAAGAATGTTTGTAAAGTAATCTCTTCTTATATCTGTGGGAACGAAATTACAGTTATTAAGGAATTTAGTGAAGATAATTTAGATTACTTATCTCCATCTGAGTTACTTTCTCTTATTTCTCAACTTTCGGATTTTTTCTCACAATTCAAGGACAGAATACCATATGGAAAAATAGGATATGTAAGAGAAGAAAATAGTGTAATTCTGAAGCTAACTTATTTTAACTTATTTAAGAGTAATTATTTAGTAACATACAAATATCTACTTGACATTATATATTCTTCTCCCAAAGTTAGGAATCTGTTTTTAACTGATCCTGGATTAAAATGGATATGGGTTAATATTTGGTTTCCTTCTGATCTCTCTAAAATTGGGAACAAGAGACCAGACTTAAACAAACTAAATCTTTTCAGGAATATCAATGAAAGAATTACTAATATAACACATTAACGGGAAATATTTATAGAAATATTTAATTTAGAAACAGAAGGGAAGGAGTGTAAATGGAAGAGAAACAAATTTTACGACTTTTTATTTGATAACCTGATTTTAGAGGAAATATTGGGACAGGGAATATGGAGATTTAAGGAGGGAAATTCAGAAAGGAAGTATCTATTTAGGAAGGAATAAACATACTTATATGTTTAAATTATTTAGGAGGAGAATTCAGAAAGAAAAATGATGATAAGAGAATTATCTTATTTAG
>Ga0207668_10001615_pt1 | contig 13167 bp, 13 predicted proteins | sample KBSS43metaG_FD_184323 | JGI IMG/M metagenome (GOLD analysis project Ga0207668, IMG submission 184323) | Switchgrass rhizosphere microbial communities from Kellogg Biological Station, Michigan, USA - KBS S4-3 metaG (SPAdes) (version 2) | ecosystem: Host-associated > Plants > Roots > Rhizosphere... | reverse complement strand
CCCACCCGCCGACATCAACGCGGCGACAAAACCACGCGAACCTACCGCAACCGCGAACCCAAACCATCACCATGAGTGTCAGCGATGTCCCGAGACATAAGTGTCAACGATGTCCCGAGACACAACATTGCGCTCAACGCAACCGAGCGTGCACAAATCGCAACGGGCTAGAGGTTCGGGCCCTCCGCGCGGAGGTCGTCGACCGTCGACATGGCCTCGCGCAGCTTGCCAAGCCACTCGTCGGCGTGCTCGCCGACCAACCGGACCGACCACGCCAGCGCGTCGGACCGCGAGCGCGCCACGCCAGCGTCGACGAGGGTGTCGAGCACCTGGCGCTCGGGCTGCTTGAGTCGCGTCATCACCGGAACGGCGATGTGGGTGAACAGAATTCGTTCGGGTGCATCGGCGCTGCCGATCTCGACGCCCCAGGCGACCTTGCGGCCGTAGCGCGCCTCGGCCTCGTCGGCGATGTGCATGCGCTCCGCGCGGGTCTCTTCCCGGAAGCGCGCGGCGCGGCCCGAGGCGCGAGCTTCGCTCTCGTCGTCGCCGTCGGGTTCGGGCAGTCGCCCGATGACGGTGATCTCCTCGCGGTCGACGACGACGGTCGGGTCACCGACGAACCACCCTTCGGGCAGCCGACCTGCGATCCAGTCCGGCGCGGTGCCCGCGTCGGGTTGCTGTGCTTGTTGCCAGCCGCCGGAGCGGCCGCGGTGGTGATGGGTTCTCATGATTACATGATTACACCGTTACACACGCAAAAGAGCGCCGTTCGCCGAAGGTGAACGCAGGTGCCCGCCCTACCGCTGCTTGAGCCCCCGGTACACCAGTGCACCGCCACCGAGCACCAGCGCGACGAACGCCAACGTCGCCCACCCCGCCCCGGCGAGCAGCCAGATCACCCCAACGACCAACAGCGCTGGCGTCGCGAGGAAGAGCACCATGCCCGGATGCTGCTTGATGACCGCGAGCGCGCCCTTGGCCCGCACCGGGTCGATTTCCTTTGCCATGTGTTCAGGATGCCAGTTTGGCGCGGCTCTGGGCGGAGCTCACCTGCCAATTCATCCGATTGCCATAGTGTTCCTGTGAACGAAGTGCCACCGAATCTGAGGAGCGAACCGTGAGTGGACCTGGACAGGGCAGCTGGCAACCCGACCCCGAGGGCCGGTTCGAACATCGGTGGTGGGACGGACGGCAGTGGACGGACCAGGTCTCCCACCAAGGCCGGACCGGCACGGCGCCCATGGGCGGCGCACCCCCACAGGCACAAGCTCAAGGCGCACCGCCTCAAGCACAGGCTCAGGGTGGGCCGCCACCGCAGGCGGCGGCCGTCGGGCAGCCCGCCGGTGACGGTTTCGCGGGCATCACCGGCGACTTGGTCGACGGGCGGTTCAGCGAGAAGGAAGCCAAGCCGATCGCCAACCAGAACGCCAAGTTGCTTCGCGTCCGGCTCGGCGAGCCGTTCATGGCCAGGCAGGGCGCGATGGTCGCCTATCAGGGCAACGTGGACTTCGCCTACGAGGGCGGCGGCGCCGGCAAGTTTCTCAAGAAGGCACTCACGGGTGAGGGCCTTCCGCTGATGCGCTGTCAGGGCCAGGGCGACGTGTTCCTCGCCGAGGCAGCCCACGACGTGCACCTGCTCAACCTGAACAACTCCGGCCTTTCGATCAGCGGCAGGAACGTGCTCGCCTTCTCGCAGAGCCTCGACTGGAACATCGAACGCGTGAAGGGCGGCAGCATCGCGACCGGAGGGCTCTTCAACACGACCCTGCGGGGCACCGGTTGGGTGGCGCTGACCACCGACGGTCCGCCGGTGGTGCTCAACGCCGCCGAGGCGCCGACGTTCGCCGACACCAACGCCGTGGTCGCGTGGTCGGCGGGCCTGCAGACCCAGCTGAAGACGAGCTTCAAGGCGGGCGCGCTGATCGGGCGCGGTTCGGGCGAAGCGCTGCAGGTGTCGTTCCACGGCCAGGGTTTCGTCATCGTTCAGCCGTCGGAGGGCATCCAGATCGCGACGGCGCAGTAGCGCAGAGGGGTAGCCCTGTACCCATACCCCCCATGGGTATATACTCGATGACATGAGCAAGGTCTTCGAAGTACGCGGCATGAGTTGCGGCCACTGTGTCGCGGCCATCACCTCCGCCGTGTCCGCGCTGCCCGGTGTCACCGACGTCGACGTCGACCTGGCCGGCGGTGCCGTTCGCGTGGCCGGCACCGCGGACGTCGCCGCCGTCGCGGCTGCGATCGAGGACGCCGGCTACGACGTCGCGCTCTCCGCGTGAGCACCAACACCGTCACCCTCTCCATCGACGGCATGACCTGCGCGTCGTGCGCAGGGCGGATCGAGAAGCGGCTCAACCGGATCGAGGGCGTGCACGCCAGCGTGAACTTCGCGACCGAACAGGCCTCCATCGAAGCGCCGCCCGACGTGAGCCCTGCCGAGTTGGTCGCGGCCATCGAAGCCACGGGTTACGGCGCGACGCTGAAGCCCGTCGAGCGACCGACCGAGGAGCGGTACCTGCGGCGACTGGTGGTCTCGGCGGTGCTGAGCCTTCCGGTGTTGGCGCTGTCGATGGTGCCCGCGCTGCAGTTCGCCGGCTGGCCGTGGCTGGCACTCGCGTTGACCACACCCGTGGTGCTGTGGGGGGCGTGGCCTTTCCACCGCGCGACGGCGACGAACTTGCGGCACGGCGCGGCCACCATGGACACGCTGATCTCGGTCGGCGTGCTGGCGGCATACACGTGGTCGGTCTGGCAGCTGGTGGCAGGCGCTTCGCATCATCAGCTGTACCTCGAGGTCGCGGCCGTCGTCACCACGTTCGTGCTGACGGGTCGCTACCTGGAGGCGCGGGCCAAGAAGCAGTCCGGCGCTGCACTACGCGCGCTGCTCGACCTGGGCGCCAAGGACGTCGCCATCGTCCGCGACGGCAGCGAAACCCGCATTCCCATAGGCGAACTCGCGGTCGGTGACGTCTTCGTCGTCCGGCCAGGGGAGAAGGTCGCGACCGACGGCGTCGTCACCACCGGGACGTCGGCGGTGGACGCCGCGATGCTGACCGGTGAACCCGTGCCGGTCGAGGTCGGCCCCGGCGACGACGTGGTGGGCGCGACCGTCAATGCGGGTGGCCTGTTGCACGTGCGGGCGACGCGGGTGGGCGCCGACACGCAGCTGGCGCAGATGGCTCGCTTGGTCGCCGAGGCGCAAAGCGGCAAGGCCGAGGTGCAACGGCTGGCGGACCGGGTGTCGGCCGTGTTCGTCCCGGTCGTCATCGGATTGGCGCTGCTGACGTTGGCGGGCTGGCTGCTCGCCGGCGGTTCGGCGAATGCTGCGTTCACGGCCGCCGTCGCGGTACTCATCATCGCCTGCCCGTGCGCGCTGGGGCTGGCGACGCCGACGGCGCTACTGGTAGGCACCGGCCGCGGCGCGCAGCTCGGCATCCTGATCAAGGGCCCGCAGGTGCTCGAGTCCACCCGCCGCGTCGACACCGTCGTGCTGGACAAGACCGGCACCGTGACGACGGGTCGCATGAGTGTGGTCGACGTCCATGGTGACGCCGAGCTGTTGCCGCTGGCGGCCGCCCTCGAGCACGCCTCGGAGCATCCGATCGCGCGGGCCGTCGCCGCGACGGTCGACGACGTCGCACCCGTCGCCGACTTCGTCAATCACGGCGGCAGGGGCGTCACCGGATCGGTGGCAGGCAGAAGCGTTGCCGTTGGCCGCATTTCGTGGCTGCATCACGAGCTGGGACTTCCGGTGCCCGACGAACTCCGCGCCGCCGCCGACGACGCCGAGGCGCACGGCCAGACTCCGGTGTGGGTGGCCGTCGACGGCGAACTCCGCGTCGTGATCGTCGTCGCGGATACCGTGAAGGAATCGGCAGCAGAAGCGATTTCGGACCTGCGTGCGCTCGGGTTGAGGCCCGTGTTGCTCACCGGAGACAACGCCCGCGCCGCCGCGTCGGTGGCGGCCCAGGTCGGCATCGAGCAGGTGATCGCGGAGGTGCTGCCCGCCGACAAGGTCGACCACGTCAAGGCATTGCAGGCCGACGGCAAGGTGGTCGCGATGGTCGGCGACGGCGTCAACGACGCCGCGGCCCTTGCCCAGGCCGACCTCGGCCTTGCGATGGGCACCGGCACCGACGTGGCGATCGAGGCGTCCGACCTGACGCTCGTCACCGGCGATCTACGCGCGGTCCCCGACGCGATCCGGTTGTCGCGCGCCACCTTGCGCACCATCAAGGGCAACCTGTTCTGGGCGTTCGCATACAACGTCGCAGCCATCCCGTTGGCGGCGCTTGGCTTGTTGAATCCCATGATCGCCGGGGCCGCAATGGCGTTCAGTTCGGTATTCGTGGTGACGAATAGCCTGCGGCTGCGCCGGTTCACCCCGTCGCGTTAGTTCCACTCCTTGAGGATGCGCAGCTTGTTCGACTTCGTGACGGCGTCGCGTCTGACCTGCTTCAGCTGCGAGTAGAACGCGTTGCGCTTGTTGTCGTCCTGACCGTTGAGCGGCAAGTCCAGCGTCGCGATCAGTTTCTCCTCGACCAGCCACGGTTCGGGATGAACGAGCCACGACACCAGCGCGTGCTCCGCCATCCACTGGGTGAGCAGTGCCTCACCGCCGGCGAACGTGCGCCGCTCACCCGAACCGATCCGGCGAAGTTGGATGCCGAGCTCGTCGGCGAGCAACACGCCAAGGGTCTTGCGCAGCGTCGAGCCCTCCGCGTCGGCGTTGCCCCCGCCGAAGTGATACCGGATGCGCTTGCGCAGGTCTTGTGCGAGGCGCCGCCGCCCGTCGGCGGGTGGCCGAGTCGGGCTGACGCCCACGTAGAGCAGGGTCAGTCCGTCTCGTCGTTCGCATCCCGATACGTCGACGGCCGCGGGCAGCGTGCGAAACCACCAGCCTTGAACACCGGGCTCACTGGGTACTGGACACGGGTCGGCGAACACTTCCTCACGCGTAAATGGCCGAGCGGCAAGAAATTCCGCGGGGCGGTCTGCGCCTCGAGCCATGCGCCCTCCAATGGTCGTGCCGAATCACTCAGCTTAGAGGTTGGCTGCGTTGAGCCCGCCGCGCACGGAACATCTTCACGTCGTCCCTGATGCCCTTCAGGCGTCGCGCCCCGGCGAACGACCACCCGAAGCGCTCGTCGCCACCGATGGCCTCGCGCGTCGACTCCGCCACCAGGATCGCCCCGGGCCGAGCCGCGCCAGTCACCCGGCTGGCGAGGTTGACCGGGCTGCCGAACCAGTCGCCGGCCCGGCTGACCGCCAGGCCCGTCGCGACCCCGGTGCGCAGGCGCGGGAAGTCGTCGACGGCCTCGGTGGCGTCGACGAGGTTCAGCAGGGCCTCGAGCATGGCTACCGGATCGGTGCTGACCAGCATGACCTCGTCCCCGATGCTCTTGACGTAGCGCACCGGCGGCGCCGCAACCTGGTGGGCAAGCTCGGTCAGCCGGTGCGCGAGCTTCTCCAGGTCCTCGGGTGGCACCACCTCGCCGAGCCGGGTGAACCCGACGAGATCGGCGAAAGCGATCGTCACCTCGCGGGCGCCGGGAAGCGATAGCCCTTCGGCCCGCTCGGTGGCGGTGATCGCCTCGGTCTCCATCTGGTGCAGCAGCTGACCCTTGAGCAGGTCGGTGATCATCGGGCCCAGCAGCGGTGCGACGGAGCTCATCAACTGCTCGGAACCCTTCGCCATCTCGAGTTCGGTCGTACCGCCTTCCATGATCGTGGCCAGCGCCGTGGAGCGCATCACCTCGGTGGCCCGGACCAGCCCTTCGGTGAGTACCTGGACGACGAGCACGATCTGGTCGGGCGTGATGCCGAACTCCATGAATTTCCGCGCATAGCCGGCGGCCTCGCCGTCGGTCCGCAGGTAGACGGCGGCATCGGGATCGTCCACCCGGGGCAGCCCGCTGGCGCGCTGAATTCGTTCGAGCAGCTCCAGGTCGAGGCCGGCCTGCTCGCTGATCTGCCGCGCCGATAGGAAGGTGCCGTCCTCGCCGAAGAAGCGCCGCGACGCCAGCAGCATCGGCTGGGTCGCATCCCGGATCTCGGCCACGGTGAACCCGCGTTCCACGAGCCACGGAATGAGTTCGGCCCGTTGCGCCCGCGCCTCGCCCTCGAGGCCGTCGAGCAGCCCCGACTCCTCGACGTCGAACTCTGCCGCCACCGGGTCAAGGTATCCGAATCGTCTGGAATCATTCCCACCGATGACCGAACCGATGCGCGAGGGCCTACCACCGATCATCGGGGCCGGCGCGCGCGTGCTGATCCTCGGCTCGTTCCCCAGCGAGCGATCACTGGTCGTGGGCGAGTACTACGCCAACCGGCGCAACCAGTTCTGGCCGCTTCTCGGTGAGGTGTTCGGATTCGACGCCGACGTGCCCTACTCACAGCGCATCACCGCGGTGCAGGCACACCGGGTGGCGCTGTGGGACGTCGTGCACAGCTGTCGCAGGCAAGGCAGCATGGACAACAAGATCGACCGGAAGACCCTGGTGATCAACGACTTCGGAGCACTGCTCGCCGAGCATCCCACGGTCGAGCGGGTTTTCGTGAACGGGTTGACGGCGTTCGAGTTGTTCGAGCGCCACGTCGAGACCGACCTGCCCGCGGTGCGGCTGCCGTCGAGCAGCGGCGCGCTACCGATGACGTTTGCCGACAAGCTCGCCAGGTGGCGCGAAGTCGGCTGACGGCAAGTTCTCAGCGGGCAAGAGGTTCGACGCTCGGACTGCGCGGGTAAACCGGAAGGCATGACCAGATTCGTCAGAAACGTGCTGGGTATCGGCCTGGCATTCATCGTGTCCCTCGGCGTGGCCGGGGTCACGGGCGCGGGCGCGGCCCAGGCGTTCTCTCGTCCCGGACTGCCTGTCGAGTACCTCGACGTTCCATCGGCGGCGATGGGCCGAAACGTCCGCATCGAGTTCCAAGGCGGCGGTTCGAAGGCCGTCTACCTGCTCGACGGGCTACGCGCGCAGGACGACTACAACGGCTGGGACATCAACACGCCTGCGTTCGAATGGCTCTACCAGTCCGGCCTGTCGACGGTGATGCCCGTCGGCGGCATGTCCAGCTTCTATGCCGACTGGTATCAGCCGGCGGTCGGAAACGGGACCGTCCAGACCTACAAGTGGGAGACGTTCTTGACCCAGGAGTTGCCCGCCTGGCTGGCCAAGAACAAGGGCGTCTCGCAGAGCGGCAACGCGGTCGTCGGCATCTCCATGAGCGGGTCGACCGCCCTGAACTTCGTGACCTACCACCCCGCCCGGTTCTCCTACGCCGGGTCGCTGTCCGGATTCCTGAACCTGTCGGACGGGTTCTGGCCGCCGCTGGTGGGGCTCGCGATGAACGATGCGGGAGGCTTCAAGGCCGACGCCATGTGGGGCCCACCGGGCGACCCGGCATGGGCACGCAACGACCCCACGGTGAACGTCGCCAAGCTAGTGGCAACCGGCGCCCGCATTTGGGTGTACTGCGGAAACGGCACGCCGAGCGATCTGCCGGGTGCCGAGGCCGGCATCCCCCAGCAGTTCCTGGAGGGCTTCACGCTGGGCTCCAACACGAATTTCCAGAACGCGTACGTCGCGGCTGGCGGTACGAACGCGACGTTCAACTTCCCACCGGACGGCACCCACTCCTGGCCGTACTGGGGTCAGCAACTCCAGCAGATGATTCCCGACATCCAACACAGTCTCGGCGCCAGGTAGCTCACGCTTGGGGCCAGCCGCTCACAGCAAATACTAGAAGTATGAAAATAGGCGGATTGTGCTCATACGAGCGACGGCAGAATATATTGTGGCGAATCAGTCGGGAGCGTTTATGCTGACCGCATGCCCATCGCCGTTCAGGTCGATCAGCCCGTCACCAGCAAGGCGCAGCGGGCTCAGGTCTACGCGGGTGCGATCGGCATCACGTCGCCAACGCCGGAGTCGCTCGCGTTCACGACGTTCGCGCGGGAGATGACCGAGGAGGCGTTCGGCGGCCTCGATCCGGAACTGGCGCAGTTCGAGCTGCCGGTCGACGAGTACGCGACCATCCTGAGTACGCTCAAGCCCCGCTTCATCCACCACCCCGAGTCGAAGCGCCTGCTACGACAACTCCTCGTCGAGCGTGGCTGCGATCCGGCGTCGACATACTTCGACGTGCCCCGGCTGCGCACCTCGACGAGCGACGGCTACCTCACCACTGGCATCGCGTACGCGTGGCACCCGCACCGCGATACGTGGTACTCGGCGCCGCTGGCGCAGCTCAACCACTGGATGCCGGTATACGAAGTCAGCGCGGACAACGCGATGGCGTTTCATCCCGAGTACTTCGACCGCGCCGTCGCCAACGACTCGGCCGGCTACAACTACTACGAGTGGAACGCGAAGCACCGGTCCGCGGCGACGTCCAACGTCGGCAAGGAGACCCGGCCGCTACCCGGTCCGACCGAGCCGGTCGACCTGTCGTCGTCCACCGTCTTCGTCACTCCGGTCGGCGGCGTGTTGCACTTCTCGGGACACCACCTGCACTCCAGCGTTCCGAACACCAGTGGGCGGACCCGCTTTTCGATCGACTTCAGGACCGTCGACGTCGACGACATCCGGGCCGGCGCAGGCGCGCGGAACGTCGACAGCTTCTGCACCGGATCGTCGATCCGCGACTTCATCTGCGTCGCCGATCTGTCGCCCATGCCCGACGACGTCGTCGCCCTGTTCAACGACGGGACCGAGACCTCCGGCGACCTGGTGTACGCGCCACCGACTCAGCCCGAGCCGACGCGGGTCTGATGCTCGACCGTCAGCAGTCCGGCGGCCTGCGCTGCGCCCACGGCCGGGCTGACTCGAGCTGTGCGCCGAGTGACAGCAGCGTCGCCTCGTCGAACGGCCTGCCCACCAACTGAATCGACGTCGGAATGCCGTCGCCGTCCAGTCCCCACGGCACCACCGCAGCCGGCTGGCCCGTCACGTTGAACATGGCCCCGAACGGCACCCGCGACGCCACCAGCGTCAAGGTCGAGAGCGCGCCGCGCCGCTGGTAGGCGCCGACCTTCGACGGACCCGTCGCGGTGCCCGGCGTTATCACCACGTCGACGTCGTCGAAGATCGCCTGCACCCGCGCCGAAATCTCGGCCTCCGCCACCCGCATGGCGTCGAGCCTCCGGTCGGAAACCAGCCCGCCAAGTCGGGCGAACGTGCGGGTGCGACGCTCGAGGCGTTCTGGGTGCGGGAGCGCGCGGACGTCGTCGTAGACGCCGCGGAAGTACCGCGGAATCGCGTTTCTGAACACCGCGCCCGACGGATAGTCGAAGTCGCGCTCGATGACGTCGTGCCCGAGTTCGAACAGCAGCGCGCCCGCCTCCACGACCGCGGCCCGCTGCGGCTTGCCCACCCGCGTCAGGGGCAGTGGCGCCTTGGTGCTCAACGCGATTCGTAGCCTGCCGGGGTCGCGCCGCGCGGCGGCGGCGAAACCACCCTCTGGCACATCGTCGGCCGTCACGTCGAGGAATAGCGCGGCATCCTCGACGGTGCGCGCGATGGGCCCCATGACCTCCAGTCCGCACCAGGCCCCGTGGTGCGGTGAGATGGGCACGCGATCGCGCTGGGGCTTGATCCCGAACAGCCCGTTCCACGTCGACGGGATGCGGATCGAACCCATGCCATCGGAGCCGAGCGCCATGGCGGCCAGGCCCGCACCCACGGCGGCCCCGCTGCCGCCGCTGCTGCCTCCCGGCGCGTAGTCGGGGTGCCACGGATTTCGCGTCGTACCGAACGTCATCGTCTCGGTGAACGGCCAGATCATCATCTCGGGCACCGCGGTCTTGCCAATGATCACCGCCCCGGCCGCGCGCAGTCGGCGCACCACCTCGGAGTCCTCGGTTCGGGCGGGGCCGTGCGCGCTGGTGCCGTAGGTGGTCAGCTCGCCGGTGACGTCCGAGTCATCCTTGATGGCGATGGGTACGCCGAGCAACGGCAACCGCTCCCCCGCATCGAGCCTGGCCTGCGCCGCGATCGCCGCCTGCCGGGCCGAGTCCGCGAGAACGATGCGGTACGAACGCAATTCGGGGTCGATACGGCCGATGCGCTCGAGGTAGACGTCGAGCAGCTCTGGCGCGGTGATGGTGCCCGCGGCCAGCAGCCGGGCCTGTTCGGCGGCGCCGGCGAAGGCGAGTTCGCGAGGGTCCATGCTCGTCATTGTGCTCTTCGCGCGAGCGCTCATCGCCACATTCCGCGCTACCCGTGGCCAGGGCGGAGGTGGCAGGTGCCACCATCCGCGAGCCGGTGCGCACCTTCGTCACCGGCGATCGATTCGCGTCGATCATCGACCCGTTCGGCCGACGCCGCGGAGCGCGACCGCCGCCTGACCGAGTGGGCCGAGGAGCACGTCTGAGCGAAGCGCTACCGTGGCGACATGTCATGCGTGTTCTGCGCCATCGTCAACGGTGACGCGCCCGCGGTGCGCATCTACGAGGACGACGACTACCTCGCCATCCTCGACATCCGGCCCATCGTGCGTGGCCACACCCTGGTCATCCCGAAGAAGCACACCGTCGACCTGACCGACACTCCGCCGTCTACGCTGGCCGACATGACGCGCATCGCGCAGCGAATCGGGCAGGCGGCCCGGGCCTCGGAGTTGAAGGCCGATGGCAACAACATCGCCATCAACGACGGAAAGGCCGCCTTCCAGAGCGTGTTCCACGTCCACCTGCACGTCGCGCCACGCCGCTCCGGCGACAAGCTGTCGTTCGCCAAGGGACTCGTCGTGCGGCGCGACCCCAACCGGGAAGCGACGGGACGCATCCTGCGCGAAGCGCTGGCCAAGCTCGACGCGGTGAAGGAGTAAGACCATGAGCAACGACTACCTGCCGGTGTGGGAGCGCTACTTCGGACTCCCGCTGCTGAAGCTGCACGACCAGATCTACAAGCGGACCAACGGCCGGATCGGACACAAGATCCCTGGCACGGCGCCGATTCTGCTGCTGCACACCGTCGGCGCAAAGACCGGCGCCAAGCGCACGAACTCGCTGAGTTACGCCAAGGACGGCGACTCCTACCTGGTCGTCGCGTCCAAGGGCGGTGATCCCAAGGCGCCCGGCTGGTACTTCAACGCGAAGGCCAATCCGAACGTCGAGATCAACGTCGCCGAAGCGCTTTCCCGTCACCGCGAAGATCGTCGGGGCCGACGACCCCGATTACGCGCGGCAGTGGAAGCTGGTGAACGACAACAACAACCACGTCTACGACGGCTACCAGGCGCGCACCACGCGAGTCATTCCGATCGTCGCGCTGACGCCTTAGAAGAGCTCCTTGGCGAGCAGTTCCAACGTCTGCTCGCGTCCGGGTGCGGTGCGGGGGTCGACGCCGCGGTAGGCCGACGCCACCGGGCTCACCATGACTTCGTCGACGCCGAAGTGTTCGGCCACGTCGCGCACCTGCGCGGCGGCCTCCGTGGGAGTGCCCACGATGGCGCGGGACAGCCCGGCGTCCACGATCGCCTGCTGCTGGCGGGTCAACTGGTTGGCCATGGCGTCCTCGACGAGGTCGAGCGGGCGCAACGGCTGCCCGGTGCGCAGCCATGCCATCATGTGCAGGTTCGGCAGCATCAGCGCCACGGCCTGCTCTCGGGTGGGCGCGACGGCGGCGTTGACGGTCATGAACGTGGTGGGCTCGGCCGCCAGGTCGCTCGGCCGGAACTCGGCCCGGTAGACGGCGAGCGCCTCCTCGGTGCCCTGGCCGGAGAAGTGGTGGGCAAAGACGTACGGCAGCCCCTTCGCGGCGGCCAGGTGCGCGGAGTACATCGACGAACCGAGCAGCCACAGCGGCGGCTCACTTGCCGCCGCGGGCGTCGCCTTCAGCACGTAGTCCTGGTCCAGCAGGTTGCGGCCCTGGATGGACACCGACACGCCCTTGGTGCTCATCAACGCCGCGACGTCGTCGAGGTACTGCGGGAACTGCTCGATGTCGGCGTCGGTGCGGCCCGCGGGCCCGCGCAGCGCGATCGACGTCACGGGGTCGCTACCCGGTGCGCGTCCGAGGCCGAGGTCGATGCGGCCAGGCGCCGCCGCCTCGAGCAGCGCGAACTGCTCGGCGACCGCGAGCGGCGCATGGTTGGGCAACATGACGCCGCCGGACCCGAGCCTGATGTGCGTGGTCTGCCCAGCCAGGTACCCGATGAGCACGGGCGGGCTGGTGGCCGCGACCGCGGGCATGTTGTGGTGTTCGGCCAGCCAGTACCGGGTGTAGCCCAGCGCGTCGGCGGTCTGCGCCAGCCGCACGGTGGCGGCCAGGGCGTCCGACGTGGTCTGGTCGCTGCGGACGGGGACGAGATCGAGTACCGAGAGGCGCACGATTCAAGTCAACGCCATCGCGCCCTGATCCGTTCCCCAGCGATTCGGGCACGCGTGGTTGCGGTGAGCGCGACCCAGGGTGCACAAGTCACAGGTTGGCGGCGCATTTGGCGGTGCTGAAGACGTCGTCGAGCATCGCCGGGGTCAACCGGCCGGTGAACGTGTTCTGCTGGCTGGGGTGATAGCAGCCGATCAGCGTGACGTCACCGAGCCGGGCCGACGCGAGGTGGCCGAACTTCGGCATCGGCGACGGCACGACACCACCGGCGCGCACCATGTCGAGCGCGGCCCGCCACGCGAACCCGCCGAGCGCGACGATCACCTTCACGTGCGGTCCGCAGAGTCGCCACTCGGCGTCGAGCCACGGCGCGCACGTCGACCGCTCCTCGGGTGTCGGCTTGTTGTCCGGCGGCGCACAGCGCACGGCCGCGACCACCCGAGTGTCGTTGAGCGTCAATCCGTCTGCGGCGTCCACGCTGTCAGGCGCACTCGCAAGTCCGGCACGGTGCAGCGCCGCGAAGAGGAAGTCACCCGACCGGTCGCCGGTGAACACCCGGCCGGTCCGGTTGGCGCCGTGCGCAGCGGGCGCCAACCCGAGCAGCCAGATGCGAGCGTCCGCAGGACCGAAGCCAGGAACCGGCCTACCCCAATACGGTTCGCCTTCGAATGACCGCCGCTTGGCCAGCGCCACGTCCTCGCGCCACCTCACCAGCCGCGGACAGGCCCGGCACACGCTGACCGTGGCATCGAGCGACTCGACCGACGATGCGCGACGGGCCGCCGACCGCACCCGCGCGGGCGTCGTCGCGACCACGGTGTCGGGGGCCGCCGGG
>Ga0207668_10001613_pt1 | contig 13169 bp, 10 predicted proteins | sample KBSS43metaG_FD_184323 | JGI IMG/M metagenome (GOLD analysis project Ga0207668, IMG submission 184323) | Switchgrass rhizosphere microbial communities from Kellogg Biological Station, Michigan, USA - KBS S4-3 metaG (SPAdes) (version 2) | ecosystem: Host-associated > Plants > Roots > Rhizosphere... | reverse complement strand
CGTGCCGCCCACCAGGCGGCCTCCTCCGCGTCGAGCACGCGATCCAGGGTGACCTGAGGCGTCATCAGTGGATACACCCGGCCGACGTGCCACGAGCGCGGGTACGGCGGCGGGTCGAGGACGACGACCCGCCGGCCGTCGAGCGCCGGGATGTCGGCCGGACGGCCCTCGTTCCAGATCCATCCGCCGGCGCAGTCGACCAGATTGAACCGTCCGTGCACCCCGCCCGGCGGGGCCAGCTCGCCGTCGGTGGCGGCCGCCACCCAGGCCGGGTGCGGCGGCTCCCCGGCGATCAGGCCGCGGGCCGGGTCGCCGATCAGGGTCGCGGCGAGCAGGGTGTGCAGCTGGAAGTTGTCGCCGACGCCGCTGATCGTCAGCGCGTAGGCCCGCCCGGTCTCCCGGTGCACCACGACGAGCTGCTCGTCGTCGAGCACCAGCAGCAGCCCGAGCAGCCACGGCGCGTCCTCGGCAGCCTCGGTCATCGCGGCCACCGCGCCGGTCAGCCGGGCCCGCTGGGGCAGCGCCTGCCGGGCCCGTTTCTGCTGAAGCGGCAGCAGCAGCGCGGGGATCCAGCTGTTCACGGTGAACCACGCCTGGGTGATCTCGCCCGCCTCCTCGGCGCCGAGCCCGGCGGCCGGCGCCGCCCGGACGACCCGGTCGTGCACCGCCAGGGCCTCGGCGGCCGAGTTGGGCGCGACCAGTTCGGTGCCGAGCTTGTCGGCCAGCACCGGGAACCGGGCGGCCTGCTCCAGCCCGCGAGCCACCCGGTCGACCAGCACCTCCAGCACCGGCACCGGGTCGGCGCCCGTCTCGATCAGCCCGGCGACCAGCCCGGCGAGCATCGCGCCGTTGCCCAGCGACACCTGCCGCAGCGCCGGGATCAGCCGGCCGAGCCCGTCGGTGAGCTCGGCCTGGTCCGCCTGCCCGGCACGGTCGACCACCGCGCGGAAGCTCGTCGACGACCCGCGCTCGTCCAGCCGGATCACCGCGTCCGCGAGGTCGGTACAGAGTTCGGGCAGCGTGCGCCCGGGACGGGAGAACATCGGGGCATGGTAGACCAAAGTCGATCTTCCTGCTGGTCACCAGCCGTCGTGATCATGCGGCACGGCGCGGTGGCGCGGGGTAGAAAGGGTGGTGCGGGCCGACGAGAGGATCATCGATGGGCGAGATCGTGCTGATCCGGCACGGGCAGACCGAGTGGAGCGCGGCGGGGCGGCACACGTCGTACACCGATCTGGATCTGACCCCCGAGGGGGAGCGGCAGGCGCGCGTGGCCGGGGAGCGGCTCGCCGGCCGTGCGTTCGCGGCCGTCATCTCGAGCCCGCGCAAACGAGCCCTGCGCACCGCGGAACTCGCGGAACTCGCGGTCACCGAGACCACCGAGGATCTCGCCGAGTGGAACTACGGCGAGTACGAGGGCATCACCACACCGGCCATCCGGGAGACCGATCCGGACTGGTGGCTGTGGACCGACGGGGCGCCCGGCGGGGAGCGGCCCGAGCAGGTGGCGGCCCGGCTCGACCGGGTGCTGGCGCACGCCCGTACCTTCCTGACCGGCGGCGACGTGGCGCTGATCGCGCACGGGCACTCGCTGCGGGTGGCCGGCGCGCGCTGGATCGGGCTACCGGCCAGCGGCGGTGGGCTGCTGAAACTCGGCACGGCGACGCTGTCCGTGCTGGGCTTCGAGCACGGCCGCCCGGCCATCGCCTCGTGGAACGCCGGCTGACGACTTGCCGGGACGGCGCATATTGGCAGGCGTGCATCGTCGAAATCTGCTCCGGGCGGCGGTGGCCGCGCCCACGGTGTCCGTGCTGGCCGCGACCCGGGGCAGCGACCCGCCGCCGACCGACGGCTTCGACCGGCTGAGCCCGCGGTTCGCGCTGGCCGTGCTGCCCGACACGCAATACCTGTTCGACGCGGACAGCACCCAGCCGGACCCGCTCCGGGAAACCCTGCGCTACCTGCTGGAGCACCGCGCGGCGGACAACATCGCCTTTCTCAGCCACCTCGGTGACGTGACCGAGCACGGCACCGCCGAGGAGGTCGCGCTGGCCGGTACGACGTTCGGGCGGATCGACGGCCGGCTGCCGTACAGCGTGGTGGCCGGCAACCACGACGTTCCGGCGGAGACCGACGACCAGCGCGGCGACTCGGCGTACCTGGAGGTCTTCGGCCCGGCCCGGTTCCGCGGCGAGCCGACCTTCCTCGGCTCGTCGCCCGATGGCTACAACAGCGCGCACCGGATCACGGCGGGCGGCCGGCGCTGGCTGGTCCTGGCGCTGGACTGGCGGATCTCGGACGGCGGTCTCGGCTGGGCGCGGCAGGTCCTGCGGCGGCATCCGGCGACGCCGGCCATCCTCACCACCCACGACCTGGCCCAGTCGGACCCGGCCGGCGGCGCGTATCTGTCCCGCAACGGGCAGCGGCTCTGGGACGAGCTGATCAAGGACAACGACCAGATCTTCCTCACCGTCAACGGCCACGACTGGCCGCCGGGGCGCACCGTGCTGACCAACGCGGCGGGCCACGACGTGCACGTGCACGTCGCCAACTACCAGGACCGCTACTACGGGGGCGCGGCGATGGTCCGGCTCTACCACCTCGATCTGGTGCGCAACCGGATCGACGTGGAGACCTTCGCGCCGTGGTTCCTCGCGATCGACCCGGCCGAGCGCACCCCGCTGGAGGCCGAGACGATCGAACTGACCGGCGACGCCGACCGGTTCAGCCTGCCGATCGACTTCGCCGAGCGGTTCGCCGGTTTTGCGCCGCCGGCGCTCGCCACGCCCCGGCCCGCCGGGCAGGTGGTCGACCGGCACACCGTCGCCTACTGGCGGTTCGACGGGGCCGGCCAGTCGGTCGCGGACGGCGCCGTGGTGCGGGATCTCAGCGGTCAGGGCAACGATCTCACCGTACGGCGTCTGGCGAACAGCCCGCAGGACACGCTCACCCTGTCCGCCGACCACCACGAGGACGCTCCCGCGCACGCCAGCCTGCGCTTCGACGGGGGCCCGGGCCGGGGCGCGATCCTGCACACCGCCCCGGACGCGGCGCTCAACAGCATGCGGTTCCTGGACGGCTACACCATCGAGGCGTTCGTCAAACTGCCCGACCCGTTCGTCGGCGACCACGCCTTCATGGGGATCCTCGGCTGGGAGGGGCGAGCCGGCGACGCGGGCAAGCACAGCGGGTGGTCGCCGCTCGAACCGACCTGCAGCCTGAACGTGTCCTCGGAGCGCTTCCTGCAGTACGTGCTGTACAGCGCCGAGGGCGACCACAACCCGACGTCGTGGAGCCACGCCCTGCCGACCGGGGTCTGGCAGCACGTGGCGATCGTCAACGACGGCCGCCGGTCGGTCATCCTGGTCAACGGCTCGAAGATCGCCCGGAACCCGGACCGGCCGGCGCACGGCATCGCCACGCTCGGCCGGCCGTTCGTGCTCGGCGCCACCGCCTTCGACCTGCAGTACAAACAGGGCTTCTACGGCTGGCTCGGCGACGTCCGGATCACCGCCCGGGCGCTGCGGCCCACCGAGTTCCTCCCGGCGGACCGCTCCGCCTGACCGCCGCCCGCCTCAGGACACCACGGCCCGGATGTCGCCGAGGCCGCGGGCCACCAGAAACTCGCCGCCGTCGGCCAGCCGGGTCCACGCGTTCGCCGCGGTGTCCCACTTGCGCCGCAGTCGCGGGTCGGTGGGCACGGTGACCCGCGCGGACTCGCCCGGCGCGACCGTCACCGTGGCCCAGCCGACCAGCCGCACCGGCTCGTCCCGCTCCGCCGGCCGCAGGTAGACCTGCACCACCTCGCGGCTCACCCGCTCGCCGGTGTTGGTCACCGTTGCGGTGACGGCCGGGGAGTCGCCGGGCACCAGGCGGACGTCGCTGTACTCCCACCGGCCGTAGCCGAGCCCGTGGCCGAGCCAGAACGCCGGGCCGGGTGCCTTGCCGGCGAAGTGGCCGCGGTAGCCGATGAACGTGCCCTCGTCGTACTCGAGGCGCCCGTCGACCGGGGTGACCGACCAGGCCGGGGCCGCGCCGTCCGCGGCCGGGAACGTGGTGACCAGCCGGCCGGCCGGCTCGATGTCGCCGAGCAGAGCCGCGGCCACCGCGTGCCCGCCCTCCTGCCCGGGCAGCCCGGCCCAGAGCACCGCGTCGACCCGGGACAGCCACGGCATCAGCACCGGGGTGGCCGCGTTGACCACCACGACCGTGCGCTGCGCCGCCCCGGCGACCGCCTCGACCAGCTGGTCCTGCGCGCCGGGCAGGCTCAGCGTGGTCTTGTCGACCGACTCGGTCTCCTGCTCCTCGGTGAGGCCGACCACGACCACCGCCACGTCCGCGGCGGCCGCCGCCCGGACCGCCTCGTCGATCACGTCGATCGTCTCCCGGGAGGCGGCCCGGCCGATCAGCCCGAACATGCCCCAGCCGGCGGTCAGCGTGACGGTCGCCTCGAACACGTCGCCGGCGGTCGCCTCGAACACGTCGGTCCGCACCGGGGGAGCGAGCACCTCCTCGCCGAAGCCCTGGCCGGCGACGCGCAGCTCGTACGTGCGGGTCTGGCCGCCGAAGGTGACCGCCCAGTCGCCGACGCCGAGGACGCCCAGTTCGGCCGCGCCGCCGGCGGCCAGCACACCGGTGAGCCGGGCCGAGGCGACCGTGCCCACGAAGTCGTCGTCCAACCCGACCATCGTCCTGGCCTGCGCGCAGAACCGCCGCTCCAGCTCGTTGCCGTCGGCGTCGAGCAGGGTGACGGCGATGCCGGGCTCGCCGATCGACGGGTCGGTGAGGAAGCCGCCGCGTGCCGGCACCGGGCGGGAGCGCACCTCCACGCCGTCGGCCACGGTGACCTGGTCGCCGAGCCGGGCGGTCAGGCCCTCCGCGACGCTCACCTGGTAGGGCGGGTTGACCTGGGCGGAGCCGCCGCCCATGTCGATCGTCTCGACGGCGTGCCGGCCGATCAGCGCGACCGTGCCGGTGCGGGGCAGCGGCAGCACGTCGCCGTCGTTCGTCAGCACCGTCATGCCGCTCGCGGCGAGCCGGGTGAGCTGGTCGCGACGGACGAGGGAGGCGGGTGCGGGCAGGTCGGCGGGGTAGTCGCGGGGCGTGCCGAGCGCGCCGACCCGCTGCGCGAGCAGCAGCAGCCGGGCCAGGTGATCGTCGATGACCGATTCGTCCACCTGCCCGTCGCGGACCGCCTCGACCAGCGCGTCCCCCCACGGCCCGGTCGGGCCGGGCATGACCAGGTCGAGGCCGCCGTTCGCGGCCGGGGCGGCCGTCTTGGTGGCGAACCAGTCCGACATGATCAGGCCGGAGTAGCCCCATTCACCTTTGACGATCTCGTTGTTGACGTGCTGCTGCTCGGTCGCGGCCACGCCGTTCACGTCGTTGTAGGCCGCCATGATCGACCAGGGGTCGGACTCCGCCACCGCGATCTCGAAGGGCAGCAGGTAGAGCTCGCGCAGGGTGGCCTCGTCGACCACGCTGTTCACCGAGTTGCGGTCGGTCTCCGACTCGTTGGCGACCAGGTGCTTGAGGCAGGCGGCGACCCCACTGTCCTGCAGGCCACGCACGTACGCCGCGGCGAGCTTGCCGGTCAGCAGCGGGTCCTCCGAGTACGCCTCGAACAGCCGGCCGCCCAGCGCGGTGCGGTGCAGGTTGATGGTCGGGCCGAGCACGACGTGGATCTCCTGGGCCATCGCCTCCTCGGCGAGCAGCCGGCCGACCTCGTACGCGGTATCGGTGTCCCAGGCGGAGGCGAGCAGCGTGGCGTTGGGGAAGAGGGCGACCACCCGGCCGCCGCTGAACTTGAGACCGCGGACCCCGGTGGGTCCGTCGGAGAAGCGCAGCTCGCCGAGCCCGATCGAGGGCTCCGGCACGAGGGTGAAGGCCGAGCCGCCGGTGAGTAGCTTCACCTTGGCCGGCAGGTCGAGTGACTTGATCAGGGTGGCGTGGTCGTCCGGGGTCATACGCTCATGGTTACACGTGTAAGTTGAGGATGTAAGGTCTGTGAACGGGGGGCTTGCGATGACCGACTCGACCACGCGGCGGGTCACCAGTGCCGACGTCGCCCGGATGGCCGGGGTCTCCCGGGCCACGGTGAGCTATGTCCTCAACGACACGCCCCGGCAGACGATCTCGGCGGAGACCCGCAGCCGGGTGCTGCAGGCCGCCCAGAGCCTCGGCTACGCGCCCTCCGCGGCCGCCCGCACGCTGCGCACCGGCCGCTCCGACGTGGTGCTCTGCCTGCTGCCGGACTGGCCGATCGGCCCCGAGGTCGGCTCGATGCTCAACAACCTGTCCACCGCGCTGGCCCGGCACGGCCTGACCTTCGTGGTGCACCCGGGCAACCGGGAGGACCGGCCGATCAGCGAGATCTGGAAGGCGATCACCCCGGCCGCGGTGATCGCCTTCACCGAGTTCTCCGCCGCCGAGATGGCGGCGATGCGCTCGGCCGGGGTGGCGCTGGTGGTCGCGCTGGCCGGCCGCGGGCGGGCGCAGGGCCGCGCGCTGGCGGTGCCGCAGGAACTGGTCGGCCGCCGCCAGGCCGAATACCTGGCGGCCGTCGGGCACACCCGGCTCGGCTACGCGTTCCCCGACGACGAGCGGCTGCGGTTCTTCGCCGAGCCGCGACTGGCCGGGGTGCGGGCGGCGTGCCACGACGACCACCTCGCCGGGCCCGCGGTCGAGACGGTCGCGCTCGACCCGGACCAGGCCGCCGCGGCCTGCCGGCGGTGGCACGACGACGGGATCACCGCCGTCTGCGCGTACAACGACGAGGTGGCGCTGGCCGTGCTCAGCGGCTGCCGGCGGCTGGGGCTGGCGGTGCCCGCCGACCTCGCCGTGATCGGGGTGGACGACATCCCGCCGGCCCGGCTGGCCGCACCCGCGCTGACCACGGTGACCACCGACCAGACCGAGATCGCCACCCACCTCGCGGCCACCGTGGTCGCCGCGGTCGGCGGCCGGTCCGGCCCCGCACTGCCAGTGGCCGACGTGGTGCGGGTCGTGCGCCGCGAATCTGTCTAGATCCTCGGCGGGTTTACAAGAAACGCACAGGCGAGGCACACGGGCGACTCAGGCTTCGGGCGAAAAGTGGACGGTGCCCGCCCGAGACTTGCCGAAGGGGGATGAGCCCGATGCTCGTCCAGTTGAACCGCCACCCCGGACAGAGCGAATTCACCCCGACCGCGACCGACCTGCCGATCAACCCGGCGAGCCTGCCCGCGGCCCGTGGCCCCGCACCGGTGGTGGCCGTCGTCGGCCACCCGGGCCGGGTCGCCGGCCTGCCGCAGCATCTGCCGTCCGGCTGGTCGATGCGGGCGGCCGCCTGCCTCGACGACATCCGGCCGGACGAGATCGTCCTGCTGGCCGGCGCCCGGGCGCCCGACGTGACCGCCGCGCGCGCGGTGCTGCCGTCCCGGACCCTGGTCGTGGCGCTGGTCGACGAGGAGGCGCCGCCCGATGCCGTGGCCGGCGTGCTGACCGCCGGTGCGGATGTCTGCGTCCGCGGCGGGCAGCCCGCCATCCTCGCCGGCCACCTGGTCGCGGGGCGGCGGCGCCAGCTCGCCGAGAAATGGCGCCGGCTCGACCTCAAGGATCCGGTGTCCGCGCCGCCCCCGTGGTGAGGCGTCAGGCCGACGGCGCGGCGCTCGGCCGCCCCCGCAGCACCTGGCACTTCTCCATGGCCTTCCGCACGGCCGGGTCGGCGGTCGCGGAGCCGCCGCCGGTGGTGGTGACGCCGTTCTCCTTGAGGCAGTTCTCGTAGGCGGCGTTCCGGCGGCCGCCGCCGGGGCCGCCGCTCGGCCGCAGCGACGCGCAGGCCTCCTGCGCCTTCTGCCAGGTCGCGTCGTCCACGCCGGCGGGCTTGCCGAAGCCGCCACCGCCCGGCATGCCACCGCCATCCGGCATGCCACCGCCACCCGGCATGCCACCGCCGCCGCGTGGGCCCCCGCTCGCGTCCGGCCGCGGCTGGCCCGACGGGCGGGTCCGGGCGCCGCCGGACGGCATCGTGATGGACACCCCGTTCTTGTTCAGGCATTCCATGTACGCGGTGAACGCGCTGTTCCCGCCGTTGCCGCCCCGGCCGCCCGGCGTGCCGGTGGCCGGGTCGTCGGAGCTCGCGCCGCAGGCGGCGGTGAACAGCACGGCGGCGGACGCCACGAACAGGGCCGCCGCGCGGCGGTGCCTTCTCAGACTGCGCACGATGCCTCTTCTCCTCGACGAAAAGTTGTCGCACCACCCAAGCGGGCGCACCTCGCGACCGGCTCGGTCCCGCCTCGGAATCGGCTCGGAACGCCTGTGCCGGCGCTGTGCCGGGCGCTCCGAGGCAACTCCGAGGTGGGACCGAGCCGGCCGCGAGGACCGGAGGGCACACTTCCCGGCCATGGGAGAGGTATTGGCCGGTCGCCGGCGCTGGATCGCGGCCGCCGTGGCCGGCGCGGTGCTCGCGCTGATCGGGTTCGGGGTGGTGCGCGCGCTGAGTGCGAGCGCGACCGAGCCGGTGGCGACCCCGACCGTCGCGGCCGACCGGGGCCCGGTGACCACCGAGGTGGCGACCACCGGCACGGTGCAGCCGGCGCAGACCCGCAGCCTCTCGTTCGCCGCCGGGGGCACGGTGCTGAGCGTCCCGGTGCGGGCCGGGACGACGGTCACCGCCGGCCAGGTGCTGGCCAAGGCCGACGACACCGACGCGGCAAAGGCCGTGGCCGACGCGCGGGACGCACTGGCCGACGCCCGGGACGCGCTCGCCGAGGCGAAGTCCGGCGGCACCGGCACGGCGTGCGGGTCCGACGTCGCCGCCGCCTACCGGTCACCGACCGCCTCGCCCACCGCGACGGCTTCGCCCACCGCGACCGCTTCCCCCTCGGCGACCGCTTCCCCGTCCCCGTCCCGGTCCAACCCTGCCTCGCCGGCCCCGAGCCGTACCAACGCGCCGGCCCCGAGGCGCACGAGCGCGCCGGCGCGCACCTGCGGCGGCCAGCAGGGCGGCGGCCAGCAGGGCGGGTCGGACCCGATCCTCGCCGCCGAGCAGCGGGTCATCCAGGCGACCACCACCCTGGAGAAGGCCGAGGACGCGCTGGCCGCCACCACCATCACCGCGCCGATCGCCGGCCGGATCCTCAGCGTGAGCGGCAAGGTGGGCAGCCAGGTCAGCGCCGGCTCCGCCTTCATCACCCTGGCCGACGTGTACGACATGCAGATCAGCGCCGAGTTCCCGGAGGCCGACGCCGACCGGCTCGCGGTGCGGCAGAAGGCCGTGGTGACCCTCGCCGACCGGGCCGGTCAGGACTTCGCGGCCACCGTGGTGCAGGTCGACCCGACCGGCACGAGCGACGGCACCATGGTCCGCTACGGCGTGCTCCTCTCGTTCGACAAGGCACCCGGCGACCTGCTGGTCGGCCAGAGCGCGGCCGTCCGGGTCACCACCGGCGCCAAACCTGAGGTGCTCCGGGTGCCCAGCACCGCGGTGCACGACGTCGCCGGCACCTCGGGCACGGTGCTGCGGGCCGGGGTCCGGGCCGAGGTGGGGGTGGGCCTGCGTGGTGACCAGTACACCGAGATCACCTCCGGGCTGGCGGCCGGGGACACGGTCGCCCGGTCGTGGTGAGGCGAAGGCACAGCGCACATCTGGGGAACTCATAGGGAATTCCTAGACCCCGTTGGTACTCCTTCGGGGTGCTGACCGAATCGCGTTCCTTCACCGTCCTCGGCGAGCCCCCGGCGCGAGCCGTCCGGGTGCTGGTCGTCGACGACGAGCCGAACATCTCCGCGCTGCTCACCGCCACCCTGCGCCTGGTCGACTTCGAGGTGCGGGTGGCCGAGACCGGCAACCGTGCGCTGATCGCGATCGAGGAGTTCGATCCCGACCTGGTCGTGCTCGACGTGATGCTGCCCGACCTGGACGGCTTCGAGGTGACCCGGCGGCTGCGCGCGACCGGCCGGCGGGTGCCCGTGCTCTTCCTGACCGCGCGCGACGCGGTGGAGGACCGGATCTCCGGGCTCTCCGCCGGGGCCGACGACTACGTGACCAAGCCGTTCAGCCTCGAAGAGGTGGTGCTGCGCATCCGGGCGATCCTGCGGCGCAGCCGGCCCGAGCCGGCCCCGGCGGCGGCCGGGGTGCTGCGCTACGCCGATCTCGAGATGGACGAGGACGCCCACGAGTGCCGCCGGTCGGGCCGCCCCATCGATCTCTCGCCGACCGAGTTCAACCTGCTCAAATACCTGCTGGTCAACGCCGGCCGGGTGGTGAGCAAGGCGCAGATCCTGGACCGGGTGTGGAAGTACGACTTCGGCGGCGACGGCCGGATCGTCGAGTCCTACGTCTACTACCTGCGTCGCAAGATCGACAAGACCGGGCCGCCGCTGATCCACACGATCCGCGGCGTCGGCTACGCGCTGCGCCTGCCGCGCGGCGGCGACGAATGAGCCGGCCGGCGCGGCTCTGAGCTGACTCCGAGGTGGTGTCGAAGATCCTCCGAGGAGACGGCCGCAGAGTGTGCGCATGCCAGCGCGCCTCAACCTGCGACACCCCTCGGTGGCGGTCAACGCCGCCCTGGGCGTCGCGCTCGCCGCCGGGAGTTTCTGGGCATACCAGACGCTGTCCGGGCCGGACGCCACCACGGCGGCGAACGCCTCGGTCCGCACCGTGCCGGTTCAGCAGGGCACGGTGACCAAGACCGTGACGGCGGACGGCACCGTGCAGAGTGCCAGCACGGCGAGCGCGAGCTTCGTGACCGGGGGAACCGTCACCGCGATCGACGTCACCGTCGGGCAGGTCGTCAAGAAGGGCCAGGTGCTCGCCAAGGTCGATCCGGCCCAGGCGCGGCGCGGCCTGGACGCGGCGCAGGCCGACCTGGACGCCGCGCGGGAGTCGCTCGCCCGCGCCGAGGACGCCGGCTCCGCCACCGCCACCGCCCAGAACCAGGTGGAGCAGGCCGAACTGGCCGTCGACGAGGCCGAGGCGGCGGTGGCCGGCACGGTGCTCAAGGCGCCGATGGCGGGCACGGTGATCGCGGTCAACGGCACGCTCGGCAGCTCGTCGTCGGGCAGTTCGTCGTCGGGCAGTTCGTCGGGCGGTTCGTCGTCCGGGAGTTCGCCGGGCGGCGGTTCGTCGTCCGCCGCCCAGGGAGGCGGGTCGTCCGCTGGCTTCGTCGATCTCGCCGACCTGACCAGGATGCAGGTCACCGCGGCCTTCGCCGAGGCGGACGCGACCAAGCTCAAGGAGAAGCAGGCCGCCACGGTCACCTGGAACGCGCTGAGCGGGACCACCGCGCGGGCCGTGGTCGCCGCGATCGACCCGTCCGCGACCACCTCGAACAACGTGGTGACCTACGGCGTCACGCTCACCCTGGACAAGGTGCCGGCCGGCGCCAAGGTGGGCCAGACCGTGTCGGTCGCGGTCACCACCGGCAGCGTGACCGGCGCGACCTACGTCAGCTCGGCCGCAATCACCACGGTCGGCAACCGGCACACGGTGACCGTGCTGGCCGACGGCCGGCAGCAGGCCCGGACCGTCGAGATCGGCCTCGCCGGCGACTCGGCCACCCAGATCACCTCCGGGCTCGAGGTGGGCGAGCGGGTCGTGCTCACCGCGACGTCGACCGGTACGGGCACCGGCTCCGGCGGCTTCCCGGCCGGTGGCGGCGGCTTCGGCGGCCTCCCCGGCGGCGGGGGACCGGCCGGTGGAGGCTTCAACCGCGGCGGAGGCGGCCGATGACCCGGCCGGTCCTCGACGTCCGCGAGCTGACCAAGGTGTACGGGCAGGGCGAGGCCACCGTGCACGCGTTGCGCGGGGTGTCGCTCACCGTGCGGCGCGGCGACTTCCTGGCGATCATGGGTTCGTCCGGGTCGGGCAAGTCCACCCTGATGAACATCCTCGGCGCGCTCGACGTGCCCAGTACCGGCACGTACCTGCTGGACGGGGTGGACGTCAGCCGGCTCGCCGACCGGCAGCTGGCGCTGGCCCGCAACCGGCTCATCGGGTTCATCTTCCAGGCGTTCAACCTCATCCCGCGTACCTCGGCGCTGGCGAATGTCGAGCTGCCGCTCGCGTACGCCGGGGTGCGGGCCAGGGAACGCCGCCGCCGTGCCCTCGCCGCCCTCGACGTCGTGGGGCTCGCGGACCGGGCCCGGCACGAGCCCAACCAGCTCTCCGGCGGCCAGCAGCAGCGGGTCGCGGTGGCCCGGGCGCTGGTGACCGAGCCGGCGCTGCTGCTCGCCGACGAGCCCACCGGCAACCTCGACAGCCGCTCCACCGAGGACGTGCTCGCCGTCTTCGACCAGCTCAGCGCCGCGGGCCGGACGATCGTGCTGATCACCCACGAGCCGGACGTCGGCGCCCGGGCGAAGCGGCTGATCCGGCTCGTGGACGGACGGATCGTCGAGGACGTCCGGCAGTCCCCGATCAACCAGCCGCCGGTGGGGGTTCGATGAGCTTCTCCGAGGTTGTGCGGTTCGCGTTGCGCGGGCTCGCGGCGAACAAGCTCCGGTCGGCACTGACCATGCTGGGCATCCTGATCGGGGTCGCCGCGGTGATCCTGCTGGTCGCGGTCGGCAACGGCTCGGCCAAGGCGATCAGCGACCGGATCGAGGCGCTCGGCACCAACACCATCACGGTGATGAGCACCGGCCGGGGCGGTTCGGCCAGCACCGCGCTGACCAAGGAGATGGCCGACGCGCTCGTCGACCCGGTCCTCGCGCCCGACGTCCGGTCGGTGTCGCCGGTGGTCAGCAGTTCGGCGACGCTCACCTACGAGGGCACCGAGCACGCCGTCAACTCGTTCGTCGGCACCACCGCGAGCTGGTTCGCCGCCTCGAACACCCCGGTCGGCGCCGGCTCGGCGTTCACCGCCGACGACGAGGCGCAGGGCCGCCGGGTGGTGGTGATCGGCCGGACCGTGGCCGAGGAGCTCTTCCCCGGCGTCGATCCGCTGGACCAGCAGGTCACCGTCGGCGGGGCGCTGTTCACCGTGGTCGGTGTGCTGGCGGAGAAGAGCTCGACCGGTTTCCAGGACGCCAACGACACCGCGGTGGCGCCGCTCACCGCCGTGCGCCAGGTGCTCACCGGGTACGGCTCGCTCACCTCGATCCTGGTCGAGGCGCAGGCCCCGGACCGGGTGGACGCGGTCCAGGCCGAGGTGTCCACGATCCTCGATCAGCGGCTGACCGCC
>Ga0207668_10001608_pt1 | contig 13186 bp, 5 predicted proteins | sample KBSS43metaG_FD_184323 | JGI IMG/M metagenome (GOLD analysis project Ga0207668, IMG submission 184323) | Switchgrass rhizosphere microbial communities from Kellogg Biological Station, Michigan, USA - KBS S4-3 metaG (SPAdes) (version 2) | ecosystem: Host-associated > Plants > Roots > Rhizosphere >... | reverse complement strand
GGCCGAGTGCGGCGGCCACTACTGTCCGTCCAACTCCAGCTCGAAGGAGCAGGGGCCGTACAACATGTGGACCGGCTTCGGCGCGTCGGTGAACACGTATTTCGTGCCGTTGCAGGAGCAGGTCGGTGCCGAGAAGGTGGTCGATGTGGCCCAGCGCTTCGGCGTGCAGTTCCGGGAGCCGCGCGAAAAGGAGCTGGCCACCAAGTACGCCCACGACTGGGGTTCGTTCACCCTCGGCGTCTCGGCGTCGACTCCGTTGGACATCGCGAACGCGTACGCCACGCTGGCCGCCGACGGCAAGTACTGCGAGCCCACGCCGATCGAGGAGATCACCACGCACACGGGCCAGAAAGTGAAGGTCGGCCAGCCGCGTTGCACGCAGGCGACCAGCGTCGACGTGGCCCGCAAGGCACTCGACGCGGCCCGCTGCCCGGTCGGTGACCGGGCCCAGCTGGGCAGCTGTGGCGGCACCGGCACGGCCCGGGCCACCCACGGGATCGTCGGGCATCCGGTCTTCGGTAAGACCGGCACCACCGACGCCGAGAAGACGGCCTCACTGGTCGTGGGCACGACCTCGATCGTCGTGGCGGGTTACCTGGTCAACCCGGACTGGCAGGCCCACACCGACAAGATGAAGCACGACGTGGTCAACCCGGCGGTGTGGAACACGGTCGCCGACTACATGGAGGGCAAACCGTCCGAGGAGTTCAAGACGCCGGAATAGCCGCGGCCGGAGTCACCGTCCAGCGGGGCGGGAACGGTGACGGGACCGGGAGCGGACGACGTGGATGGCCGCCGCGGCGCCGATCAGTGCCGCGCCGGCGAGGATGAGAAGGGCGATCCGGGTGTCGAAGCCGGAGCCCCGGGCCGCGTCGATCAGCTGGGTATCGACCGGGACGGGCCCATTGCCGGCCGCCACCGGGTCGGGGGCCGGCGGCAGCGCGCCGAAGTCGACGATGCCGCTGCTCTCCAGCAGCGTCATCTGCGTCATGAGCACCTGGTTGGCCTGCTGGGCGAACAGGCGGACGGCGTCGTTGCGGGTGGCGTCCCGGACCGTCGCGACGGCCGGGAAGATCTCGCCGGCGGCGGCCCGCAGCCGGTTCACGAAGATCTGGTCGAACGCCGCGGTCGACCGGGCGCCGCGCATCTCGGCGAGCCAGCCGAGCTGGTCGGTGTTCGGCTGGTCGGGCAGGCTGATGCCGAGCCGGCGGGCCGCCTCCCGGCCGAGCCGGTCGAGCACGACGTGGTGGGCGGCGACCGCCTGACCGATCCGCCTGACCCGTGGGTCGCCCGCGCGCCGCTGGGCCAGATTTCCGGCGTCGATCTCCCAGAGCGCGGCCAGCCGTACCTGGACCATCAGATCGCGGTCGGCGGGACCGACCTGCCCGACTCCCCGGACGTCGAACGACGTCACCGGCACCGGAACCTCGCCGGCCGCCCGCGCGGCCGAGACCGGAGCGAGCACCAGAAGGGGGACGGCCAGTGCCGCGAGACCCGCGAGCCGGTGGGAAAGCCGTACGGTCAGCATTTTCGCCCCTCGCCAGAGTCGGCCGCGCCGCGGCGGTCCGCTTTTCGCGTAGGCGACGACGGGATCATCGCCCAGCGTCGCAACAAATACCGCTCGCCGGCATCTACCGAAGGACGCGCAACTATCTCCCATCCGGGAGAGCCGCGGGGTTGAAGTGATCACCCAGGTCGGCCGGGCAGGATGGCCGCCGTGAGCGAATGTGGACGCGGCCCGGGGTGACCCCACCCCGGGCCGCGCGGCGGAATCAGCCTCAGCCGGCCGGCCGCACCGTCAGATTCTGGCAGCGGGCCTGGAGAAGAGCGAGCGCCCGCTCGGAGACCGTCAGACCCTGACTCCGCACGAACGAGAAGTCGGCGGCCGGATCCTCGCCGACGATGAGGCGAACCAGCTCGGGTACGGCGGCGCCCTCCTCGGCTGCGGGGGTGTACTCGTTGTAGTAGCCCCGCGCCGCGCCGGTGGTGTAACCGGTGAGCCCCTCGGCCGACAGCGCCGTGACCAGCTCGGGGCTGGCGACAAGCTCCGGCGGGCGGCCGGCCAGCGGGTCGGGCACCCAGGACAGCTCGACGCTGAGCACGCCGTCCTCCTCGTCGTACAGGTCCCAGGCTGGATCCGGGTCGATCTTGTATCGGCGCGGCTCGCCGTTCGGCTGGTCGGTGCTCATCGCCCGAACCTACCTGAGCTCGATCGGGCCGGCCTCATCTGATCCTCGGTTCGAACCAGTGCCCCAGCATGTCGTCGACCTTGGTGGCGTAGTCGAGCACTTCCTGCTTCGTCGGGTTCGGGTGCGAGTTGTAGAAGTCGTTCCAGGCGAGACGGATCTTACTGAGGTGGATGTTGCTGTTGACCGCGCCCTTCGGGATGCCCCGGAGGTTCTCGATGGAATGCAGCTCGTCCTGGGTGAACAGCCCCGGGTACTTCTTCTCGATGCCCCGCTCGACCGCGTGGTGGACCACCACCTTCCCGCGAGCTGCCGGGTTCTGCGCGAAGAAGGTCTCCGTGTAGTTGTGTTTGCCGGCGGCGTTGCCGACGCTCGCCGGCTTCCGGACCGGAAGGGCGCCACCCTGGGGAAGGTTGTTCGGGACGCTCCCGCAGGGGATCTTGGTGACGTTGTGGACGAGGATCGCCAGGCCTTCCGGCACCACGTAGTACGTGTGCAGGTTGGCAACCGTCAGGTTGTGGACCGTCGCCCACTGCTGACGCGTCCGGACGGCCTCGACCTCGACGCGCTCACCGGCCGCGGTCAGCAGCTGGACGCCCGGGATGACGTCGCCCGCCTCGAGCCACTCGCCCAGGTCGGGTGCCCAGAACGGATGATTGTCGGTGGCGGTGAGCGTCGTGTTCCCGTCGCCCGCGGCGCCGTCGGTGTCGACGGTCAGATCGACGAGGAGCTTGTCGCCGGTACGCGTGACGGTCTCCACCACGTGCTCCGGCCTGGTCACCCCGGTCACCGGGTCGGTGGCCACCACCAGGTCCCCGATGCGTACGTCCTCGATCGGTCTGCTGGAGCCGTCGGCGAGCAGAACCGGAGTGCCGGGAACGAAACTGTTCGGCGGCGGCGCGAAGAGGACCGGGCAGCCGTCGCGGCGCCGCACGGTCGCGACCAGATCCTCGAACTTCTTCCGGGCGGCCTTGAGGCCGTCGAGGAACTTGAGGAGCTTCGGCGCGAGCTTGGCCAACTTCGCCGTGGCGCCGAAGATCTTTCCGATCGGGAGCATCCCGACGAGCGTCCAGAGGCAGGCCTCGACGTTGCCCTCGAGGAGGCACTTCTTGAGGTCGCCGATGCCGGACAGTTCCTCGAACAGGTCCCAGGCGTTCTCCTTGAGGAAGTCGATCAGGCCCTTGCCGGCCTCCGCCTTCGCCGCCAGGTACTCGGCCCGCTCCTCGGGGGTGAGCGAGTCGAGCAGAGCCTTCTCGTCCTCGCCCTCGGGCAGGCCGCCGGTGTCGGCGACCCCGTTGGCGAGCGCCTCGGCAGTCCGCCTGCGATCGGCTTCCTCGGCGCGTTCCGCGGCCTTCTGCGCCTCGGCGGCGAGCTGCACCGCACTGTTGGCGGCGAGCAGGGCGGAGTCCGCGTACTCCTGAGCACTCTCGGCTGCTCGCTGTGCCGCTACGGCGTCGGCCTCGGCCCGGCTCGCCGCGCCCTGTGCCGCGGCGGCGTCCCGCTCGGCGGCCGTCGCCGCACCTGCCGCGGCGTTGGCCGCGGCCTGCGCGGCCTGGGCGGCCTGTCCGGCGATGGCGGCGTCGCTGGCAGCCTCGTTCGCGGCCTTCCGGGCCGCGATCGCGTCGGCCCGGGCCTGGGCGTCCGCGCGGCCGGCGCCGGCCGCGGCGGTGCGGGCGGCCGCTCCGTCGGCCGCGGCCTGTGCGGCGGCCTTCTTGGCCTCGGCGGCCGAGGCGGCCGCGTCCGCCGCCGACCGGGCGGCCTGGGCGGCCGCGGTGAACGCCGGCTTGACCTGGTCGTTTGCCGTGTTCGCGGCGGCCTCCGCGCGCTGCGCCGCGACGGTCGCCTCGGCGGCCCGCTGGGCCGCCGCCGCGGCCTGCTCCTGGCCGATGGACGCGGCCTGCTCGGCGACCAGCCGCACGAAGTCGGCGTCGATGTCGCTTCCGGTGAACGGCGAGACCATCCCGATCGCCGTGTTGGCCGGCTCGGCGATGCCCGCCGACGACTGACGTGCCGCGGCGGCGGCGTTGACGGCGATGTCCGCCTGCGCCGCCGCGGCGACCGCCTCGGTCGTCGCCGCATCGGCCTCGTCCTTGGTGCGGTTGGCCGCCCACAACGACCGCACTGCCTCGTCGGCGGCCTGCTCTGCGAGGCTCACCGCCGACTGCGCGGCACGGGCGGCCTTGACCTCCTGCGCGGTGGCCTCGGCTGCCTTCGCGTCCGCCCGCATCCGTGCGGCGTGGGTCTGCTGCGCGCCGGCCTCCGCCTTGTCCGCCGCGGCGTCGGCCGCTGCCGCGGCCGCTTCGGCGGCCTCCGCGGCCGCGAAGGCCCGCTCGGCGGCCTGCTGCGCCCGGTTTGCCGCGGCCCGCGCGTTCGCGGCGGCGCCGGTCGCTCCGTTGGCCGCCGACCGCGCCGACCGGGCGGCGGTGCCCGCCGTGCCGGCCTCGGCGCCGGCCTGATCGGCCTGCCGCTGTGCCTCCTGCCGCTCGGCCTCGGTGGCGGCGCTCGCGACGCTTGCCCGCATGGCGGCCGCCCTGGCCTTCGCGCTCTGTTCCGCGCGTTCGGCCGCAAGGGCCTCGTCGCGAGCGACGCGTGCCCGGCCTTCCTGGTCCCAGGCGCGGCCCGCGGCGGCGCCGGCGGCCTGGTCGGCCGCGTCAGCGCGCTGCCGCGCCGCACGTGCGGCGGAAGCCTGCGCCTCCGCCGCCGCTCGTTGCGACCTGGCCACGGAAGCCTGCTGTTCGGCGATGCCGCGCTGCCGCTCGGCCTCGGCGCGTTCGGCCTCGGCGATCTGCCGCTGCCGCTTGGCCTCCGCGGCCTGCGACTCGGCGATCTCCCGTTGCCGACGGGTGCGCTCCGCGGCGGCCCAGGCCTCGGCCTCGGCGGCCTGAGCCTGCTCGCGGGCCTTCTTGGTGCGGGCCGCCGCGGTCTTGGCGGCGTCGGCCTGGCGCTTCGCGGCGTCGGCCAGCCGCGCCGCGGCCTTGGCGTGCTCCTCGGCGTGCTGGCGCCACTTGATGGCCTGCTGCGCGTGGGCCTCGGCCTGGGCCTGGGCGCCCTGCGCGTTGTTGGTGGCGATGGTCGCGTCGATCGCGTGTCCCGCCGTCGTGGCGGCGCCCTGCGCGGCGAGCACGGCCGCGTTCATGCCGTTGACGATCAGCGACCATTCGGCGCCGTACGTCAGGCCGGTCTCGATCAGGTCGTCGGCGGCGGTGTTGGCGATCGCGGCGGCGGCCGCTGCCCGCTCGGCGGCCTGCTGTGCGGCCCGTGCCTCGTTGGCGGCCTGCGTCTTCGCGGCGGTCAACTCGGTGGCCTTGGCCGCCGTGGTGCCCGCACCGGCCAGGACCCGCTCGGCGTTACGGGCGGCGTTGGCCGCGCCGGCCATCGAGTTCGCCGCCCGCTGCAGCTCCCGCACCGCGTTACCGTGGGCGACGAGCAGCCGGGTCCGTGCCTGCGACGCGCGCTGGGCGCGCTGGGCGAGCTCCGAGAGGTCCTCCGCTGCCTTGTTGCGGGCCTCGAGGTCCTTCAGGTACTGCTCGCGAGCCGCGGCGTCCGCCTTGGCCGCGGCCAGGTATCCGGTCTGCCAGAACGCGGCGACGGCCGCGTCGTCGCCGGCCAGCGCCAGCTCGGCGGCCGCCTTCAGCTGCGACTCGGCGGGCGCGGCGGCGGCAAAGACCCGGAGCCGTTCGCGAAGTTGCGCGGCGCGCTCGCGCGCGTTGCCGGCGACCTTTTCGTCGCGGGCGCGGGCGATGTCGGCGCCGTACGCGAGGAAGGCCTCGCGGTCGCTGTCGGTGCCGGCGAGGACCCGCTCCACCTCGGCATTGAGGTAGGCACCGCCGGTGCCCCGCATCGCCTTGATCTTTGCGAGGTTGTCCGCGGCCTGCTGCTTCCTGCGGGCGGCGACCTGCGTCTCGAGCTGGCGCTTCTCGACCGTGGCGAACTGGACGATCTTCTGGTTGTCGCCGGTGGACAGCGCCGCCAGAGCCGCCCGCCGAACCTCTTCCTCTCCGGACAGCTCGGCGACGTCGGAGACCGCCTTGCGCCACCGTTCCGCGGTGGCGTCCAGGCCGGTCGTGCCGTCCCAGGGCTCGGTGACCAGGGGCGGGACGGGGATCGGCGCTTCGCCCTCGAGCAGCTTGGCGAGGAGCCGTTTCGCATCGGGGACCGGCGCGGCGGAGGCCGGGGGAGCGTGCAGCCCGGTGCCGACGAGGAGCAGGGTCAGCAACGCCACCAGGAGCGCGCGTATCCGTGACAGTGGACTCACCACAGAAGATCCATTCCAGAGTTCGAGCGCATGGAAGCAGTTCGAGCGCATGGCTGCGACGCGTGCGGTCGAGCGCGCGCACGCGGAGAGCGAAATCAGGAGTCGACGGCGGCCGTCAGCCGGCGGATGGCTTCATGTGTTCCCCCGTTGTGAGCCACGATCAGGAGCCGAGGCTTTGATGGACTCCAATGCGATCCGGTGATCTAAACACGATCCGCCCGCCGGTTCCAACCCGTCTCGTCCGCAATTGGTCCGGGATCGGCGGCGGGAGCAGGGAAAACTATGTCGCGGATCGGTTCGGCCGCCGCGGCTGAGGCGAACTTCTCATCACCATTTCTTGCCCTGTCCCATCGGCGACGGTTAACCTCCCGGCTGCATCCGCCGTCCGGCCGGCACCGAACCGGCACCACATCGGACGGCCGCCATCACCGACAAGACCGAGGCCACGTGAGGCCGTGGTGGCGATGGATGTTTGCCATGGATCGTCCACAAACGGGGGACCACACTTAAATGACAGCCTCGACCCGCGCGTTGACCCGGCGGTTGCTGACCGCCGGGCTCACCGCGGTCACCCTCAGCACGGCACTGCCCGCGGCGGCCGCCGCCGCGCCGGTTCCGGCTCGTGCCGGCAGCGTGCTCGCCGCCGTGACGGCCGGCGCCAGCCTGGCCACCTACGAGCAGAAACTGGCCGTGGCCGTCAAGTTCGGCCGCGGCGACGACGCGGCCCTGATCGAACGCGCCGACCGTGACTTCGTCATCGAGATCTGGAAGCACGTCAAGGACAACCCGGACCTCCTCGAGGTCCGGGTCGCCGCCGAGCAGGCGTACAGCACCATGCCCGACGACTCGGACCCGGACGCCACCGACCGTGCCTGCTACGAGTTCATCGTGACCGGCGTGTTCGCCGCCTTCGACCGCGACGTCGAGCGGGAACGGCGTGAGGCGGACGCCAAGCGACTGTCCGACCAGGCCCGTGCCGCGGCGGCGGCCAGCATCGACGTCGTCGCCGACGCGGAGATGCTCAACGGCACCGACGCCGACTTCGCCCGGCTGATCTGGAAGCGGGTCGAGAACGACGCCGACTGGCCCAAGGTCAAGGCCGCCGCCTCCGCGGCCCTCACCGGCACCGCGGACCAGCAGCGGCAGTTCATCGCCACCGGCCTGGCCGAGGCCGCCAAGCAGGACACCGCCGACCGCATCGCCGCGGACGAGTCCAAGACCGCCGCGGAGAAAGCAGCCGCGCTGGCCCGGGCCGCCAAGCAGTTCGCCGCGAACCGGATCGGCCTGCCCGTCACCCAGCAACTGCTGAACCTGCCCGACCGCGACTTCATCACCGAAGTCTGGAACCACACCCCCGACGGCAGTGAGGTCCAGGCCGCCGCCATCGCCGCCGCCCGCAGCCTGGACCCCGCGGTCTGGAAGGCGTTCATCGACACCGGGGTCCACCAGGCCGTGGACCGGGACATCCAGATCGCCCTGGACCGCAAGTACCAGGCCGACAAGGCGCTCGCGGAGCAGATCAAGACCGCCGCGACGGCGTCCGGTGATCTCAACCTGGTCTGGTGGACGAACAAGGCGCTGGCCGGCACCCCGACCCAGCTTGCCGACTTCCTCCGGGTCGGTCAGTACGACCTGGACCTGACCACCGGCTTCGAGTCCGGCAGCGTGCAGCCCAGCCCGGCCGGCCCGAACAACGTCGTCAACGTCACCGGCCCGGCGGTCGCGGTGCAGGCCGAGCCCGGCCACACCGGTACGGCCGCCCTGGCCTACTCGGGTACCGACGTCAACACCCTGTCGTCGTACGCCTATGTGCGCACCATGGCGCTGAGCCGGATCACGGTCAAGTCCACGACGACCCTGTCGTACTGGATCTACCCGCAGAGCACCGCGGCGCGCCCGGAGGCGAAGACCCGCAACAGCACCTGTGTCGCGCTCGACCTGACCTTCAGCGACGGCTCCAACCTGCGCGACTCGGGCCTCACCGACCAGCGCGGCAACCGGGTTCACCCGCTCTACCAGTGCAGCAAGCTGGTCGCCGACCGGTGGAACCAGGTCGTTGTCCGGCTGGGCACGGCCAAGCTGGACAAGCAGGTGACGTCGGTGGCCGTCGGCTACGACCAGCCGGGCAACGCGGGCGGTTTCCGCGGTCTCATCGACGACATCGCGATCACCGACAAGCCGGTCACCGTCGAGCCCGGACTCGACCCGGTCGACTACCCCGCCGACCCGCCCCGCAACGACTTCAACAGCGACGGCAACGCGGACGTCATCGCCCGCAACGCCGACGGCCAGCTGAGGTACTACCGGGGCAACGGCAAGGGCAGCTGGGTCGACCCGTCCACCAGCCTCCTGATCGGCACCGGCTGGAACCAGTACAACCTGATCTTCACGCCCGGTGACTTCAACGGCGACCGCATGATGGACGTCATCGGCCGGAACGCCGCGGGCGAGCTGCGGCTCTACCGGGGCAACGGCAAGGGCGGCTGGATCGACCCGTCGACCAGCCTTCAGGTCGGCAGCGGCTGGAACCAGTTCACCTCGGTCTTCTCGCCGGGCGACTTCGACGGCGACGGTTTCGCCGACGTCATCGCCCGGGAATCCGACGGTGGCCTGCGGCTCTACCGGGGCAACGGCAAGGGCGGCTGGCTCGGCAGTCCCGCCTTCACCACGATCGGCAGCGGCTGGAACCAGTTCAACCTGATCTTCTCGCCGGGCGACTTCAACGGCGACGGTTTCGCCGACGTCATCGGCCGCAACGCCGCCGGTGAGCTGCGGCTCTACCGGGGCAACGGCAAGGGCGGCTGGATCGACCCGTCCAGCAACATCCTGATCGGTACGGGCTGGGGCAACTTCACCTCGGTCTTCTCGCCGGGCGACTTCAACGGCGACGGCTTCTCCGACGTCATCGCCCGTACCGCCGCCGGCGACCTGCTGCTCTACCGCGGCAACGGCAAGGGCCGCTGGATCGACGGTTCCACCAACATCAAGATCGGTACGGGCTGGAACTCGTTCAACTGGGTGTTCTAGCCGGCACCACGCAGTGACCGGTGGCCCGGGTGTCCTCGTCGGATGCCCGGGCCGCCGCGCTGTCGGCGCAAGGTCAGAGGCGGGCGCGGGCCTCGGCGGCCCAATGTGGAGCGTTCCATCGGCCGGCGATGGCGGCGGCCCGCGCGAAATGGGCGGCGGCCTCGTCGTCGCGGCCGAGCAGCAGCGCCAGCTCGCCGAGCGTATGAGCGGCCGGGCGCACGGCCAGCGACAGGTTGGTGGCGCCGGCCGGCGGACCGTCGCGATGGGGGAGCAGGGCGGCGTAGCACTCCTCGGCCGCGGCGGTGTCGTTCAGGGCGGTGACGGCCATGGCGCGCAGGGCGGTGAAGAAGGTGAAGTAGAAGTCGGGGCGGATCGGGTTCGGGCCGGGTGACGTTCGGGCCAGTCGGGCCTCGTCGGCACGGCCGGCCGCGTGCAGGGCGAGGGCGAGCAGGTCCGCGACCATCGGACCGAACGTCTCGTGGAGGGCACGCACCTCGTCCAGGTGGTCGCCGAGCGTGCCCTCGTTCAGCCAGATCGCGGCCTGGGCAAGGCGGAGGAAGTCCGCGGCGTGGCCCGATCCGGCGCGTTCCATGCGGTCGGTGGCCTCGGTGTAGAGGCGCTCGGCCTCGGCGAACCGGCCCTCGATGAGCACCAGGTTCGCCAGCGCGATCTCCGCGACGGCGACCGCCTCGGGCATCCGGTAGGTGCGCGCGAGGCCGAGGGCCTCCCCGACCGCCTCGCGCAGGGTCGCCGGATCGTTGTCCGCGGCCGCGCCGGCGGCCCGGTTGAGTAGCCCGGTCACGCGGTAGACGGGCAGGTCGTGCTCGATGCCGATCGCCAGCAGCTCGCGCCAGGTCTGGTCCGGCCCGGGCGCACCGGCGGAGGCGCGCGACAGTACCAGGAGCGCCGCGCCCCGCAGGCGGGGATCGGTGGCCAGGTCGAGTGCCTCCCGCGCCGCCACCAGCACCGTCGGATCGTCCTCGCCCGCCAGTTCGTCGGCGTACGCGGCCAGCAGTCGGGACCGTACCTCGGGCGCGAGGTCGGTCCGCTTGAGCAGGCGGCCGAGGCGGTCGACGACGGGCCGGTCCACAGTGCCGTACGCGCGTGGCTGCCAGGGCGTGGGCTCGGTCCAGGCGGTGAACGCCGCGATCATCAGGTCGTCGCGCCCGAGGGACTCGGCGAGCTCCACGGCCTGCCGCCGGGTGTCCCGCGCCGCCGCCACGGCGCCGGCCCTGACCTGCGCGCGCAACAGCCTGCCGAGCAGGTCGATGCGTTCCTCCGGTTCGGCGGAGTTCGCGACCGCGTCGGCGAGGAGGGCGGCGGCCACGTCGTGCGCGTAGCGCGCCTCGGCCAGCTCGGCGGCCCGTACGCAGTAGCCGACGGCCTTCGGCGACCCGGCCAGCGCATGGTGATGGGCCAGCGCCGCGATGTCGCCGGTGCCCTCCAGCGCCGCGGCGATCCGGGCGTGCATCCTGGTGGCGCGCAACCGGCTGAGGTCGGCGACCAGGGTGTCTCGTACCAGCGCGTGAACGAACCGGACGCGCCCCGGCCCCGGCTCGTCGAGCAGCCCGGTGATGACGCCCGCGTCCAGCGCGTCCAGGACGCGGTCCTCGTCCGTGTCGGCGGCCCGCACGAGAACGTCCACTGTGCTCTCCCGCCCGGCGACCGCGGCCAGCCGCAGGACGGGCACCACGCCGTCGGGGAGTCGCGCGAGCCGCCGCCGCAGCACGTCCCGTACGCCCTCGGGGACCTCGGACAGCGCGACCAGCGCACCCTCGCCGTTCAGCAGCCGCGCACTCTCCCGCACATAGAACGGGTTGCCGCCGGTGCGCTCGGCGATCCCCGCCACGGTCGCGTCGTCGGCCTCGCTCTCGGCCCGTACGAGCTCGGCCACGGCCGCGCCGTCGAGCCCGGGCAGCGCGATCCGGAGCGGCGCGATGCGGGCGAGCGCGCCCAGCGTCTCGGTGAGGTGCTCGCTCTCGTCCACCCGGTACGCCGCGACGACCAGGATCGGCGCCCGCACGCCGACGCCGCCGCCGAGCAGGCCCAGCGTGGTCGTGTCCGCCCAGTGCAGGTCGTCCAGCACGACGGCGACCGGCCGTCGGGCGGCGGCCGCCGCGAGCCAGCCCCACACGGCCCGGCGCAGCCGGAACCGTCCGGCGGCGGCGTCGCTGTCCACCGGCATGGAGTCGGCGAGCAGCGGCGCCAGCTCCGCCGCGAACTCGCCGGGCGGAACGGCCGCGGCGACGGCCCGGAGCGCCTCGACCCACGCCCACGCGGGCGGCGCGCCGTCGGCCTCCGGACAGCGCCCGGCGGCGACGAGCCAGCCGTCGCGCTCCAGCCGTGCGCCGAGGTGCTCCACGAGCGTCGACTTGCCCATCCCCGCTTCCCCGGTGACAAGAGCGACGCGCGCGCCATCGGCGGCCGCCTCCCCGGCGGCCGACACCAGCGCGGCAAGCTCGCCCTCCCGCCCCACGAAGGAGGCGGCGCGATGCGGGGCCGGGTCGCGCGATGGCGTAGCGGGTGGTGCGGCTGGGGGAGGGACGGCCGTGCGCAGGATGTCGAGGCGCTGAGCGAGGATCGCCTCTTCCAGGGCGACCAGGCCGGGGCCGGGATCGAGGCCGAGGTCGTCGGCGAAGGTGGCGCGGGCGCGGCGCAGCGTCGCGAGGGCGTCGGCCTGCCGGCCGCTGCTCCACAGCGCGAGGGTGTGCAGCCGCCAGCCCTCCTCGCGCAGGGGGTCGTCGCGGGTGAGGCGTTCGGCTTCCGGCACCACCGGGGCCGCGTCGCCGGACCGCAGGCCCGCCGCGACGTGCAGCTCGCGGGCGACCAGCCGCAACTCGTTCAGCCGGGCGGTCTCGGCGGCGGCCCAGGCCTCGTCGGCGACCTCGGCGAACGCCGGTCCCTGCCACAGGCCCAAGGCCTCGGCCAGGCGGGCGCGGGCGGCTCGCGGCTCGGCGAGCGTACGGGCCTCGTCGAGCAGGTTCTCGAACCGCCACGCGTCCACCGATTCCGGCGGTAGCCGCAGTGCGTAGCCGGGGGAGGCGCTCACCAGGAGGCGCGCCGGGGTGCGCGGCGGACGGCCGGGCTCCAGCAGCCGGCGCAGGTTGGAGACGTACGCCTGCAGGGAGGCCAGCGCGCGGGAGGGCGGCTCGCCGCGCCAGAGGTCCTCGATCATCCGGTCCACCGAGACGACCTGTCCGCGCGCCGCGACCAGCAGGGCCAGGACGCCGCGCTGCCGCGGTCCCCCCAGGGGAACGGACTCGCCGTTGACCTCGGCGCCGAACGAGCCCAAAACCCGGATCAAGACCATGACGTGCGACATCGTACGCGCGGAGTGCTCCAAGCCGGTTCCAAGCGCCCTCCAAACGCCCGGGAGCAACCTGACTTCAATCGATGAAGGGCAGGACCGAAATGAGCGTCAACACCCAGGACATGGAGATCGTCCACCGTGCCTTCCGGCGAGAGTCGCGGCTGCTGATGGAGCTCGTCGCCGCGGTGGCGCCGGGCGACACCGCCCGCGCCAAAGTGCTCGCCGATCACTTCCGCGACTACCGGCTGGGACTGAAGAACCACCATGAGGGCGAGGACGAGTTGCTCTGGCCGCCGCTGCTGTCCCGGGTGGACCTGGAGGCCGACATCGTGCTGCGCATGGAGGCACAGCACGAACGCGTCGCGGCCACGCTGACCAGGCTGGACGAGGCGGTCCCGGCGTGGGAGG
>Ga0207668_10001607_pt1 | contig 13190 bp, 12 predicted proteins | sample KBSS43metaG_FD_184323 | JGI IMG/M metagenome (GOLD analysis project Ga0207668, IMG submission 184323) | Switchgrass rhizosphere microbial communities from Kellogg Biological Station, Michigan, USA - KBS S4-3 metaG (SPAdes) (version 2) | ecosystem: Host-associated > Plants > Roots > Rhizosphere... | reverse complement strand
CGGACTCGCCGGCTGGCTCATCCAGGGTGGACTCGTGCTGCCGGGCGTGGCCATCCTCGTCGCGCCGGCCGTGCTCACGGTGGCCGCTTATGTAATGGCAACACGGCGGGGAGCCGCCGACCTCGATGGCACCACCGAGGTTGCGGCCCTGCTGGTGCTCGGCGTCGGCATGGCGGCGGGCCTCGGATTCCCGCTGCTCACCAGTGCCGTCGTCGCGGTCACGGTGCTGGTCCTCGCCGAGAAGGGTCGCATTCATGACCTCATCGGCCGCATCGGACAGGTGGAATTCGAGGCGGCGCTCCAGTTCGCGGTGCTCGCGCTGGTCATCCTGCCGCTCCTTCCCGAAGGGCCGTACGGACCCTTCGACAGCATCCGGCCACGTACGCTGTGGACCGTCGTGCTGCTCTTCTCCGCCCTCAACTTCGTTGGATACGTCGCCCGCCGCGCCGTGGGTGGAGCACGGGGCTATGGCATCACCGGACTGGTGGGCGGGCTGCTCTCGTCCACCGCGGTCACCCTGACCTTCTCCCGGCTGAGCCGGGATGAGCCCGATTCGGGTCGGGCGCTGGCTTCGGGGGTCCTTGGCGCCTGTACGGTCCTCCTGCCGCGGGTACTGCTCATCAGTTGCATCATCCTGCCCGCCGTGGCGCTCGCACTGCTGCCCCTGCTGGTGCCACCCCTGATCGTCGGGCTGGCGTTCGTCCTCCATGCGCTTCTCCGTAAGTCGCCTCCGGTGAAGCTGAAGACGGAGCACGAACCGCGAAGCCCGCTCGGGCTCTGGTCCGCGATCCGGATGGCCATCGGCTTCCAGGCTGTGTTGCTGGCGATCCCATTGGTGGGGAAGCTGTGGAGCGCACCGGGCGTGCTCGCGTCGGCTGCCCTGCTGGGACTGACCGACGTGGATGCGCTGACCTACACGATGGCGCGGCTCGCCGGCGACGGCGACACGATCGGGCTCGCATCCCGTGCGATCGCGGTTGGCATTGTGTCCAATACGCTGCTGAAGCTTGGCATTGCGCTTGTCGTCGGTGTCGGGGACTTCAGGCGGCTCGCGGCGATTGGATTGGCCTGTCTTGCCGTTGCCAGCGGTGTCGGCATCGCCTTCGCACGCTAGCGGCAAAAAGGCGGGTGGCGGTGCCCGACACCGCTCACGGCAACGCGACCGACACCAGCGTAACCGAGACGACGCGATAGGCGGGGTGATACGCCGCCTCGAACGCGTCGCTGTGATGCATGGCGGGATATCCTGCCGCCTGCGCCTCCCCGAGCAATCGATCCACGTCGTCCCGCGACCATCCGGTTTCCCCGCTGCCAGTCATCTCGCTCACCGCCAGGAGGGCGCATGCGAGCTGGGTGGTGTCCCGGCGCGCTTCCTGGGCGGTACGCACAAAAGCGTTGAGCAGCGAATCTGGAACGCCGCCCGCCGCGAGGAATGGCCGAAGGTGGATTCTCGCGAAGCCTCCCGCTCCCAGTGTGTCCACCAGTGGCTCGGCTGGCCCGGCGGGCAGCGTACTGAGCTCGCGGGTTAGCCAGTCCTCTGCCATGGCGCGCGATGGCATGGCATGCTCGCTGCCGAGGGTGGCCTGGTGCAGGAGCTTGTAGGCGTCGGCCGGCTGCATCGCAGGATATCGCGCGAGATGGGCCCGCAACAGCGCGGTCCAGAGGGCGGTGTCGCACGGTGCGGGAACCATGGGACCGCGTGCGAAAGCGGCCGTCCCGGCGAGCAGGAACGCGGTCACGGCGGCGCGGCAGGTTGAGAACATGCGAGAGAGTGTAATGAAGAAACGCCGCGGTTGTGCCGGGGGTCACACGTTCAGGGGGGCTGGGGTCCCGAACCCCACGCAGGCTGATATATTGGAGCCACTTGCGGCGCCCTGGCGGTGCTGGCGGTCCCATCTCCAAAACTCGAGGTTTTTATGAGACTGACCCGGAAGGCAGCTTTGTTTGGCGCCACGTTTGCGCTGGCCTCGGTGTTCACCCTTGCTGCCTGCAGCGACGACAATTCCAACGATGCCAACCAGGATCTCTCCGGCGACTATGTCGTGACCGGGTTCGGTAGTACGACCGACGGCAGCACTCCCGTCGTGGTCGCCGCGACCGGTACCGCCACGTTGAGCTTCGACACCTACGACATCAACATCACCGCGTCGGCGACTAACCCGGGGGTCGTCAGCACCGGCGATTACGAGGCCTTCCAGGACGGCAGCTTCACTCAGGATGGCACGACCAGCATTAACGGCGCGCCGGCGTTCTCCACACAGTGCACCGGGACGTGGGCCGTCAGCGGCGTCGTCCTGACGCTCGATACGACCTGCTCGGGCGCGCGGAGCATCGTACAGCTCGAACCAGCCGTTTGACGCTGTCCATGCCCCACTGTGCCCCGTCAGCCGCGCGCACCGCGCGAGGCTGGCGGGGAGTTGGTTTTCTGGGAACACTTCTGGTGGCGTTGGGTGGCCTGTCGCTCGCGGCCAGGAGCGCCGTAGCGCAGGCCGGCACCGGTACCGTGACCGGCATCATCCGGGATGCGGAGACCGGCGTTCCGGTGGAGGGCGCGTCGGTGCAGGTGCGTGGGACACTCCTGACGACGGTCTCGAACGCCCAGGGCCAGTTCATCCTCAGCGGTGTGCCCACCGCACCGCATACGCTCCGCTACATCGCGATTGGCTATGCCGCCGACAGCGTACCCGGCCTCACGGTAAAGGCTGGCGAATCGCGCACGCTCGATCTCGTCATGCACCGCACGCCCCTCGACCTGCAGGAGATCGTCGTCACGGCGAGCCGCCTTTCTGAGCGGCGCGCCGAGACGCCGGCCAGCGTGGCGGTACTGCCCTTCAGCGAGATTCTGGCGCGCAACGTCTCCACCATCAATCGCGCGCTCGAGTTCGTACCGGGCGTGACGTTCAATGGTCCCGACCAGATGGACATCCGCGGGTCTACCGGCTTCGCGCGCGGCGTCGGGAGCCGGGTGCTCATGCTGCTGGACGGCCACCCGGCCCTCAGCGCCGACGGTGGTGAAATCAACTTCCGCGCGCTGCCGGTCATCGACCTGGCGCGCACCGAGGTGGTGAAGGGCGCCTACTCGGCCCTCTATGGCAGCAATGCCCTCGGCGGCGTGGTCAACCTGATCACGACGCCGGTGGATGATCGGCCCACCACGGCGGCGCGCGCCCACTTCGATGCCTACGATGTGCCGGCCAACTACCGCTGGAATGACGGCCTGCTGAACTCGCAGGGCCTGGAACTGCAGCACGCGCGCCGCCTCGGGCCCATGGGAGCCCGGGCTTTCGTCGGCTACCAGGGAACCGACGGCTATACCCAGAATGGCGAGAACCGCATCTGGATGGCGCGGGTCAAGCTCCAGGCGCTCCCGACGGCGACGCACCAGTGGGACGCGTTCGCGCTTTATACCAATGAGAAGTCGCAGGAATTCCTGACCTGGCGCGACGACACCCTGCCGTTCGAGGTGTCCCCCGAGTTCCTCGGCGACTACGCCCGGGACCAGATCTTCCTGTCCGGTGCCACCGTCGCCGCCATCGCGACGGCCACCACGCTGCTCAAGATCAGCCCGTTCCTGAACTGGAACTCCGCCCAGAACGAGTTCACCGCGAACCAGGACCATCACTCGGCAATCAAGCCGGGGGTCAACGTGGCACTCACCCGTTCACTCAGCCCGAAGAACAGCTTTACCATGGGCGGCGATGGCGCCTACACCTGGGTGAGTTCCAACTTCATCGGCACGCCGCAGATCGTCGATGCTGCGGTCTTCGTCCAGGATGAGGCGCGCCTGGGCCGGAACCTGAAGGGGGAAGTCGGCTTCCGCGCGGACTACCACGATGCGACGACGGCACAGTCCGAGTTCGTGATCAGCCCCAAGATCGGGGCGTCGCTCCGGCTCTCGAATTCGGTCACGATGCGGAGCTCCATCGGGGCGGGGTACCGCGCGCCGAGTGCCATCGAGCAGTTCGTCAACACCTTCCAGTTCGGCTTCCAGGTGATCCCGAATCCGGCGCTGCAGGGCGAGCGCTCCTGGTCCGCCGAGATCGGCACCAGTGCCGTTCTGTGGAATCGCCTCCAGATCGACGCGGCGGTCTTCGGCAGCCGCTACTCCAACCTGATCGGCCCCGCGGCGCAGTTCGGGAGCAACCCGCTCACCTTCCAGTTCCAGAACATCGCCGACGCACGAGTGGTCGGGCTCGACCTCGGCGCCAACGCCACGCTCAACGCCCGGTGGCTGAACCTCGCGGCGACGTTCCTGTACCTGGACAGCAGGGACCTCAACAGCGGCCGGCCTCTCCCCTACCGGTCGGCGATCAACGTGACCGGCACCGTCACCACCCTCCAGGGCCACGCCGGCATCGACGTGCACTACCGTTCCGCGGCGGAAGCGGTGCTGGCATTCCCGCTCGATCCGCGGCAGAACATCGTCGTGTTCGACTTGCGGCTGGATTACCGGCTGGTGGGCGTGTTGTGGCAGCTGAAGGTGTCGAACCTGCTCAATACGTTCTATACGAACGTCCTGGAGCGGAACCCGGGCGCACCGCGCATGATCGGCCTGACGGCCGTCTACGGCCTCTAGAGGATCCGCAGGCCGAACGCGCTCGTCACCAGTCCCACGCAGAGATCCGCAGTGCGGTTCATCGAGTCGAGTACCGGGTTGATCTCCACGATATCCATCGACACCAGCTTGCCGGCATCGGCCACCATCTCCATCGCGAGATGTGCCTCGCGGTAGGTGGCACCGCCGCGGACCGGCGTACCCACGCCGGGCGCCTGGGCCGGGTCCACCCAGTCGGCATCGCAGCTCAGGTGGAACCCGGCCGTGCCGCTGGTCGCAATGTCGATGGCCTCGCGCATCACGTCCTTCAGGCCGCGCTCGTCCACGTCCCGCATCGTGAAGACCTTCACCCCGAACTTCCTGATGTTCTCCCGCTCGGCGGGATCGAGGTCGCGCACGCCGACGAGCACCGTGTGCTGCGGCAGGACGGCGGGTACGGGGCGGGCCAGGTTCACCATCGCGGGATCGCCATGGCCGACGAGGTGAGCCACCGGCATCCCGTGCACGTTGCCCGTCTCCGATGAATCGGGGGTATTGAGGTCACCATGGGCATCGAGCCAGATGAGGCCGATGCGCTGCTTCTGTTCCGCGAACGCCGTCGCCACACCCGCAACCGAGCCCGCGCCAAGGGAGTGGTCGCCACCCAGCACCAGGGGCGCGTACCCGTCGCGCACCGCGGCGGCGGTACGTTCGCTGAGGGCCCGGCATACCTCCGTGATGGCGGGGAGGAGGTCGAGGGTGCGGTGAATGTTCGGCAGGGCCTCACGCTCCGGGACCCTGATGTTGCCGGTGTCCTCGACAACGTGCCCGAGTGCCTCGAGTCGTGCCTCGAGCTGCGCGATGCGCAAGGCGGAGGGTCCCATGTCCACTCCGCGACGGCTCTGGCCCAGGTCGAGCGGAACACCGATGATGCGGATGCGACCCATGCATGACTCCAGGTTGGCGGGCACGTCGATTCGGGCTGGATTATAGCGTATTCTTCCTCCCAGACATGAACCTCGACGACATCCTCAGGACGATTGGCCATCTCTGGCCCCACATCATCGCGGTGCTGGGCGTGCTGGTGGCCCTGGGCACGACCGCGCACATCGTGCTCTTCAAGAGCGACGTGCGGGCCGCCATCGGGTGGGCCGGCCTGGTGTGGCTCGCGCCGTTCATCGGGGCCGTCCTCTACTGGATGCTTGGCATCAATCGCATCCGCCGGCGCGCCGGCCGCATGCGCCGCGGCATTGCGCTCTCGTCCGACTTCACCCAGGAGATCGCCGCGAAGCAGCAGGAGGCGCAGTTCCTCCCCGCGAACATGCCGGGACGGTTCGCCGCGCTCGCCACTGCGGTGGGTACGACGTCAGGACAGTCGCTCGTGCCGGGCAACACGGTGGAGCCCCTGGTCGATGGCGACCAGGCATACCCCGCCATGGTTGCCGCCATCGAGGCCGCTGAAACCAGCATCGCCATGACCAGCTACATCTTCGACAACGACCGGGCGGGTGCGATGTTCACCGACGCCCTCGCGCGGGCGGTGCAGCGTGGCGTGACGGTGCGCGTGCTGATCGACGGCGTGGGAGCGCGCTACAGCAAACCCCCCATCACCGGCGTGCTCGCCGCGCGCGGGATTCCCCACGCGCGCTTCCTGCCCCACATTTTTCCCCTCGCCAACCCGTACTTCAACCTCCGCAGTCACCGGAAGATCATGGTCATCGACGGGCGCATCGGGTTCGTTGGCGGGATGAACGTGCGCGAGGGATGCCTTCTCGCCGTGCCGTCGAAGGAGGCGACCCAGGACATCCATGCGCGCGTCACCGGGCCGGTGGTGCGCCAGTTCATGGAGACCATCGCCTTCGACTGGCTTTTCACGACCCGGGAAGTGCTCGAGGGAGCGGCGTGGTTCCCGGCTCTGGAACCGACCGGACCGGTCGTGGCGCGGGGCATTCCCGATGGCCCCGACGAGGATTTCGAGACACTGCACGACACCATCCTCAGCGCGCTGTCGGTGGCCCACCATTCGGTGCAGATCGTCACTCCGTACTTCCTGCCCGACGAGCCGCTGATCGATGCGCTTCGCGTGGCCTCGATGCGCGGGGTGCGCGTGGACCTAGTGCTGCCGGAGAAGAACAACCTTACCGTGGTGGCCTGGGCGGCGATGGCGGGGCTGTGGCACGTGCTCAAGTGGGGCGTCCGGGTCTACTTCTCACGGCCACCCTTCGACCACTCCAAGATCATGGTGGTCGATGGCACCTGGTCGATGCTCGGTTCGGCCAACTGGGATCCGCGCAGCCTGCGCCTCAACTTCGAGTACAACATCGAGTGTTACGACGACGGCCTCGCGCGCGAACTCACCGATATCATCCAGCGCAAGATCGCGACGGCGCGCCTCTATACCCCCACGGAGTGGCAGCGCCAGAGCCTGTTCCAGCGGCTGCGGGACGGAGTGGCAAGGCTGGGGCAACCCTACCTGTGAGTGAACGGTGAACGGTAAACAGGCGCGTGTTTGCTCTTTGCCGGTTCCCTGTTCACTGTTCATCATTCACGCGGCTTTATCTCTCCCCTTGAGGTTACGCACCCATGCCCGACGAAACTCCGCCTGCTGCTGACTGGCGTGCCCGCATCGAGAAGATCATTGACGATCTCCAGCCCGAGATCGATGAGCTCAAGGTCAAGCTGCATCTCGCGAAGGCAGATGCGAAGGACGAGTGGGGCAAGTGGGAGCAGAAACTGGCCGACTACAGGGTGAAGGCCGACCGGACCGGTGACGAGGCGGGGGACATCCTGGAGGAGAAGGCCAGGGTCATCGCCGCCGAGCTGCGCGACGGGATCGAGCGCCTGCGGAAGCTCGTCTAGGCCTTCTTCTCCCGGCCGCGCTGCCGCACGGCCTCGCGGAGCAGGAACTCGATCTGGCCGTTCAGGCTCCGCAGTTCGTCGTCCGCCATGCGCTGGACCGCGTCAAGGAGGTCGCGGTCCACGCGCAGGAGGAAGGGCTTACGCTCCGCCACGACTAGCTGTACAGGGTGCCGGTATTGAGCACCGGCTGGGCGGAGCGCTCGCCGCACAGGACCACGAGCAGGTTGCTCACCATGGCGGCCTTCCGCTCCTCGTCGAGGTGTACCACGCCCTTCTGGGAGAGCAGTTCCAGCGCGTTCTCCACCATCCCCACTGCACCCTCGACGATCTTGTAGCGCGCCGCGACAATGGCGCTCGCCTGCTGCCGCTGCAGCATCGCCGAGGCGATCTCGGGCGAGTATGCCAGGTGGCTGATGCGCGACTCGAGGCACTCGACCCCCGCCTTGCCCAGCCGATCGTGCAGCGCCTCCACCAGGCCCTTCGACACCTCGGCAGTATGGGTGCTCAGCGCCACGGCGCCGGCGTCGTGCGCATCGTACGGGTAGCTCGAGGCGAGCGCGCGCAGCGCCGACTCGCTCTGCATCCGCACGTACTCCTCGTAGTTGTCCACCTCGAACATCGCCTCGGCGGTCTCGATGACCTTCCAGACCACGATCGCCGCGATCTCGATCGGGTTGGAGTGGGCGTCGTTCACCTTGAGCTTGGCGGTCTCGAAGTTCCGCACCCGGAGCGAGATCCGCTTCTTCACGGCGAACGGGTTGGCGAACCAGAAGCCCGCTTCCTTCACGCTGCCGATGTACTTGCCGAACAGCGTGAGGACCCGGGCGTCGTTCGGGTTCACGATGAAGAGGCCGGGGAGGCAGACGAACGCCGCCAGCAAGACCAGGACCCAGAGGATGCCCTGGAGCGGTTCGTCGGCCTGGATGGCGGTGAAGAACCGGTAGCCGGCGATCCCGGCCACGAGGAGGAGCACGATGAGCGCGACAAAACCGTTGGCGGCACGAAGGGGGCGTTCACGGACCATCTTGGACTCCAGCTAGGGTGATATGGATATGATATCACATTGATAGCGGAAGTCAAGAACCCCCGAAAAAGCGAAGGGCGGCTCGTTCGAGCCGCCCCCCGTTCACGGTTCACCATTCACTGTTCTTCGGGCTACCGGTTTCTCTCGTACGCCAGGTTCCGCGGAGAATACCGCCACTCGAAGTTCCGGGTGGCCGCGGTGCCGATGTTCCGGTCGGCGTGCGCATTCCGCAGGGTGGCCATGACCTTCACGCCCGACAGGTCGTCATAGTCATTGGTGTCGTCGGCGTCGGATGGGTCGGCCACGCGGGCCGAGTCTCCATCCTCGAAGAAGAGCCACACGGTCCAGGCCGCGACGTTATCGGCGACCACCTCGCCCGTCGGGGCGCCGCCGGTGGTGAGGCTCGTGCTGCGGATCAGGCGGTTCGTCGCATCCAGGTAGTACATGACCGGGGTGATCTTCTGGAAGCTTGTTTCGGCCGGGCGAAGCTGCAGGTTCTGCGCGCTCGCGATCGGCCGCGCCCAGCCGGCGGGGTGCAGGAACAGGGTGTCGTTCGCCGAAAAGGTGATCTGGTAGACACCGCTGCCCATGTTGCGCTTCGCGGTCACGTTCAGGAACCGGCGTTCGTCGTCGACGTTCATCTGGATCGTGTTGCCGACGCCGAATTGCAGGGTGTCACCGGTGACGCCCACCTGCACGTCGACGCAATAGGTGCCGCAGGTGCCCAGACCCGGGGTGGCGGGCGTCGCGGTGCCGGCCGGCATGCTGTACACCGGCGCGATGCCCGGGGCCGCCGTGGCGACGACGGGCACCGGCAGCGTGTCATAGGGCACGCTCACGATGACGAGCGTGTCGCCCTTCGCGAGGAGGGTGCCGAACCGCACCTGGCTCCGCATCGAGACACCGGCGCTGGCGGCATCGCGCTCCAGCGACGCACCGATGAACCGCCCGGTGCGGAAGACGTCTTCCCGCAGGTTGGTGTGCTCCACCCCGCGGAAGGTTGTGATCGTGAAGGACATGGCCGAGGCCATGATGATCACGCCCACTACCATCGCGATCATGATCTCGACGAGGGTCATGCCTCGCCGGTTGAGCGATGAAGTGTTCATGGTCAGGTTACCCCGCCCGTGTAGACGTAAGTGACCAGCTCGACCGGCGTCGAGCCATTCGGGTACGTGACCCGCACGGTGACACTCACGAGGTTGAGTCGCACGTCGGCCACGATGACGCTGCGGTGATACTTGCCGCCGGTCATCGGACGCCCCTCCTCGTTGACATCGACCGGGGTCGCCTCGGCGAAGTCGACCATGTCGGCAGGCCGCTGCGCGCGGAGGAACTCCATGCGCTGCCGCGCGATGTCCAGCGCGATGGTCCGCAAGCCCGCCTTGGTGTTGGCCTGCATGGCACCCGCCAGGGTGCGCGAAAGGGCCAGCACGCCCACCGCCAGGATCACCACGGCGATCATGACGGAAATGAGCGTGAAGCCGCGACGGTTCATTGCCATGTGCCCTCCCGATAGTTCCATACCCGCACCGATCCGGCGCCGGTGACGGTGACGGCGGCGACGACGGTTGCATCGTCGCGATGCTGCAGGTAGATGACGCCCTGGGTCCCGAATGGCAGCGTCATGCCATTGCCTCTGAAGTCGAGCCGGCTGCCGGTAAACGAGGTCGGGTCCCCGGTCGGCCAGCCGGCGATGGCGGTGGCGCTCCCGCGGCCCAGGATCACCTGCGGATCCAGCGTGCGCTGGCCAAAGCCGCGCATCGAATCCGCCTCGGCCTGCACTTCGCTGATCAGCGCATCACCCTCGACGTCGCGATAGCCGATCCAGGCGGTGGTGCCGACCAGCTTGAGCCGCGTGGAACGCTTGGAGGACAGGGCCCGTCCGCGCACAAGATCGATGTCACGCGCCAGCTGGCGTGCCGACTCCTGCACCATGCGACGCGGTGACGCGCGCAGGCGCGGCACCACCATCGCGGCCATGATCCCGATCATCACGATGACGATGAGCAGTTCCATCATCGTCATGCCCAGCCGGTTCAACCGGCCCAGCATGCGGGGGCTCACTCGTACACCGGGCGATAGGCCGTCTGCACGACGCTGCCGACGACCGGCGTGCCCGGGGGAAGGTTGGCCGGGTCCTGGAACCGGGTGTCGAATGCCCAGTTACGCGTCGGCGCGCCGTAGTAGGCACCGGCCCAGCCGCAGAAGTTGGTGGCCTTCTGGGCGTACGCGATCGACACCAGCGAACCGCGATAGAACGCCGTGACGCCGCCCCAGTTTTCGAGGAAGCGGGGGAAGTTTTCCAGCCCGCCGCCGTAGAAGTACGACTGTGAACCGGCGCCGGTGAAGTTGCAGCCCGGGGGAGTGACACCAGGCGTAACCCAGTCGAATGGCGTGCCGCCATGTCCCGCCAGCACGGCGGCGTACATGGTTGTATTGGCCGTCGCCCCGACCGCGGCATAGGTCCAGCGTGTCACGCCACCAGTGACCACGCCGGCGCCGCCGGGCCGGTTGAGGATGCCGGCGGTGGAGAAGCCCGGCGACAGCCAGGTGAAGGCATCACCGACGACGGCGGACGGCTGCCAGTTCACGGTCGAGTTGTAGTTGCCCAGCACGTAGACCGGCAGGTCCGTCGAGATCGTGAACGGCCGCCCGAGCACGCTGGCGTTCACGATCCTGAGGACCGGGTATGGCCGGAACGTGCAGGCCGTGGTGGGGCAGCGTGCCCCGGCCGGGTAGGTCTCGTTCACGCCCGGGATGTTGCGCACGGTGATGTACAGGATCGACGACTGGTTGGAGCCCGAGAGGGCCATCCAGTTGAAGAGCTGGGCGTAGTCGATGGTGATCTCGTCCACGAAGGTCTGTTCCCGGCTCTCCCACCACTTGTTGCTGTCGGCCTGGAAGATGAGTGCGCACTGAGCCGCCGTCGGGGTCGTGCGGCCGGCAGTGCGGATGTACTGGATATCGGTCGCGCCCACCGCGTTGCACAGGGTGTTGTTGATGCGCGTATAGTCGATGCTGATGTAGAAGTCCGCCTTCCAGGCAAACTTGCTCTCGTGCTCCTCGGGACTGTCCGGGCCGCCATTGTCGCGGTCGGCGATGAGTTCCTCCGGCGGTACGCTGAGCGGCAGCGGGAGGTGCAGCGAATCCACGCCGTAGGCATTGGTCTTGAGCCGGCCGCTGAAGCGGGTATCACTCCAGGTACGGAAGGCCGAAAAGCCGGGGATGCCGTCGGAATCATTGTTCACCTGCCGCGCCGTGCCGCCGGCGTCGTCGATGTACACCTGATCAGTGCCGGCCGGGTTCGCGCCATCCTTGCGGCGGAAGCGGAACTTGTTCGGGGTCGTGACGATGTTGTGGAGGTAGAGCCCGCCAGCGGAACGACCGTAGATGTTGCCGTTGGTATGCACCCAGCCCTGCATGTCGAGGCGCGCGCCGTTGGTGATCTCGAGGTCCTTCTCGTAGAACACGCCGAACTGGAAGATCGGGATGGCCGCAGCCTTCACGGTCACGACCGCGCGGCTCGCATTACCGGAGCTGTCGGTCGCCCGCGTGTTGATGTCGTAGTTCCGCACCAGCGCGTACAGGCCCGCGAAGGGCGGGTCGTTGATCGTCTCCTGGGTGGCACCGCCATTCGGGGTCACCGTCATCGTGGGGATCGAGAAACCCGGCACCGTGGGGCGCGTGAGCGAGTCGAGCTCGGACTGCGAAATGAACCCGTCGTCCACCATGCCGGAGAGCTGCTGCATGATGTCGTCGGACGCGGCCTCGGCGGCGTAGTTGGTCCGGGTATTCCGGTAGTCGTAGTTGGCTGTCCGGGTGGTCGTCGTGACGCCGCTGACGGCGAACACGCAGAGCACCGAGAGCAGCAGCAGGACGAACAGGGTGGCCTCGAGCGCGAAGCCCCGTCGGTTGTACAACATCTTGATTCCAGACATCGATCCTCCTGGGGATAGCACGCTTGGCGCGTGCCTTCGGCTCCGCTACCGGCAAGACAAGCGCCATCGCTGACCTAGTCGATTTGATCATATGGGGCAATGAGTTACGGAATATGGAGGCGGGCAGGAAATGCTCTTTCGTGCAACATTGCGCATGCAGCAGTGCAACTTGTTGCGCCAACCTTTGCACCATGGCAATTCCTAGTCGCCTCAGGAGTGGCCTGTGGCTTGCCTTTTCCGCCCCCTTCAGACCGCGCCAGCAGGCGCAGAACCGGGGAGGTCGGATGCGTTGGTCTACCAGTCGTTTGGGGCTGCTCGCCGTGCTGTCGCTTCCGAGCCCCGCAGCGGCGCAGGCCCCTGGCAAGGCACCGGCCGAGGCGCCGCCCATCACCGCCAAGGCGCCGAATTTTTTTGCCGGAATCGGCATCGGCCCGGGGTCGTTCCGGTTCTCCTGCCCGGACATCTGCACCGGCGATCGCTACTGGGGCTGGAGTGGCAACGCCCGGGTCGGCGTCTCGTTCGGCAAGCTCTGGCTGATGGGGCTGGAGGGCACCGCGTGGACCGACAAGCGCGAGCCTGAGGACCTGCAGCCGATCAAGCAGACGATGTATCTCATCGGCCCCGTCGCCTACTTCTATCCGACACCGAAGCAGCGCCTCTACCTCAAGCTGAGCCTCGGTGTGCTGCATTACTCGCAGCACAATCCCGACGATTCCGATAACGAGAACGACCAGTTCTCCTCGACCACCTTCGGCGCATCCGCCGGCGTGGGCTATGACTTCCGCGTGGCCCGTCACGTCTTCATTTCACCGTTCTTCTCCTTCGTTGGCTC
>Ga0207668_10001606_pt1 | contig 13190 bp, 13 predicted proteins | sample KBSS43metaG_FD_184323 | JGI IMG/M metagenome (GOLD analysis project Ga0207668, IMG submission 184323) | Switchgrass rhizosphere microbial communities from Kellogg Biological Station, Michigan, USA - KBS S4-3 metaG (SPAdes) (version 2) | ecosystem: Host-associated > Plants > Roots > Rhizosphere... | reverse complement strand
TCGCGATGGACTTCACCTTTTCCGAAGAACAGCTGATGTTCGCCGAGACGGCGAAAACCCTGCTGGCCGATACCTGCACGCCCGCGCAGCTGCGCGCGCAGATGGACCGCGGCGAGGCGCGGGACGAGGCGCGCTGGGCCGCCATCGTCGAGACGGGCCTGACGTTGGTCATGCTGCCCGAAGCCGCCGGCGGCATCGGCCTGTCCGAGGTGGATTTCGCGCCGATCGCGGAAGCCGCCGGATATGCCGCCTTGCCGGAGCCGCTGGTGGAGAGCGCCGGCGTCGCCGCGCCGATGCTGGCCGCGGTCGCGCCCGACCACCCGGCGCTTGGCGACCCGGCGGCGACGATCGCCATCCAGCATCCGCTCAACCCGTTCGTCGCCGATGCGGATACCGCCGCGGCGCTGATCCTGCACCACGAGGGCGCGATTCACGTCGTCGATCCCGGCGCGGTGACGCTGACCCGGGAGGAGAGCGTCGATCCGTTCCGCCGCCTGTTCCGGGTAGACTGGACGCCGGATGCCGCCACCCGGATCGGCGCCGATGCCTCGGCCTGGGCGCTGGCGCTGGATCGTGCCGCCCTGTTCGCGGCGGCGCAGGGCCTCGGCCTCGCGCAGCGCTGCATCGATCTTGCCGTCGACTATGCGAAGGACCGCACGCAGTTCGGCAAGCCGATCGGCAGCTATCAGGCCGTGAAGCATCATCTCGCCTCCGCACAGGTTGCGGTGGAGTTCGCCCGACCGGTCGTACAGGCCGCGGCAGCCGGCATCGCCGCGCAGGACGCGCATGCCCGCGCCCGGGTCAGCCATGCCAAGCTGGTCGCGCTGGAAGCCGCGGATCAGGCGGCGCGCGCCTCCATCCAGGTGCATGGCGCCATGGGCTATTCGTGGGAGGTGGACGTGCACTTCTTCCTGAAGCGCGCCCTTAGCCTCACCTTCGCCTGGGGCGATCCCGCGTTCCATCGCGCGAGGGTGGCGGAACGGCTGTTCGGCTTCCCCGCCGGCCCCGACACGCTCTTTGCCCGCGACTCCTCCGACCGGAAGGCCGCCTGATGCCTGAAGCCTATATCGTCGATGCCGTCCGTACGCCCATCGGGCGCAAGAAGGGCAGCCTTGCCCAGATGCACCCCGCCGACCTTGGCGCACATCCGATCCGGGAACTGGTGAAACGCACCGGGATCGATCCCGCCGCGGTAGACGACGTCGTATGGGGCTGCACGGAGACGATCGGCGGCCAGGCGGGCGACATCGGCCGTACCGCCTGGCTGGTGGCGGGGCTCCCCGAAGAGGTGCCCGGCGTCACTGTCGATCGCCAGTGCGGCTCCAGCCAGCAGGCGGTGCATTTCGCGGCGCAGGGCGTCATGAGCGGCACGCAGGACCTGGTCGTCGCCGGCGGCAGCCAGGCGATGAACCGCATTCCGATCATGGCGGCAATGGCCGCCGGCCAGCAATATGGCTTCGACAGCCCGTTCATCGGCTCCGAAGGCTGGGACGCCCGCTACGGCGACGAGGAGGTCGACCAGATCAAGTCTGCCGAGATGATCGCCGGCAAGTGGAACATCAGCCGCGAGGCGATGGAACGGTTCAGCCTGGTTTCCCACCAGCGCGCGCAGGCGGCGATCGACAATGGTTGGTTCGATAACGAGATCGTACCGGTGGGCGATTTCGCGCGCGACGAGACCGTGCGTCCCAATTCGACGCTGGAGGGTCTGGCCGCGCTGAAGCCGGTACGCGAGGGCGGGATCGTCACCGCCGGTGTGGCGAGCCAGAATTGCGATGGCGCGGCGGCGCTGCTGATCGCGAGCGAAGCCGCGGTGAAGGCGCATAACCTGAAGCCGCGCGCACGCGTCCACCATCTCTCGGTCCGCGGCGCCAATCCGGTCTGGATGCTTACCGGACCGATCCCCGCGACGCACTATGCGCTGAAGAAGGCCGGGATGCGCATCGAGGACATCGACCTGTTCGAATGCAACGAGGCGTTCGCCAGCATCCCGATGGCGTGGATGCAGGAACTGGGCGTCCCCTACGAGAAGGTCAACGTGCAGGGCGGCGCGATCGCGCTCGGCCACCCGATCGGCGCCACCGGCGCGCGGCTGATGACAACGCTGCTGAACGCGCTCGAGCGGACCGGCGGCCGCTACGGCCTCCAGACGATGTGCGAAGGCGGCGGCCAGGCCAACGTCACCATCATCGAGCGGCTATAGGAGCGCTGCGTCATGCCCTGCTACGCGTTTGAGGGGATGGTGCCGGTGGTCGATCCGACCAGCTACGTCCACCCTCTCGCCTCGCTGATCGGCGACGTGATCGTTGGTCCCGGCTGCTTCATTGCGCCCGGCGCCTCGCTCCGCGGCGATTTCGGGCGCATCGTGGTGGAGGGCGACAGCAGCATCCAGGATTCCGTGACCGTCCATGCCAATGCGCTGCGGGACACGATCATCCGCCGCGGCGCGACGATCGCGCACGGTGCGATCATCCACGGCTGCGAGATCGGGGAAAATACGCTCGTCGGGATGAATGCCGTCGTGCTCGATATGGCGGTGATCGGGCCGGAAAACCTCGTTGCTGCCCTCGCGCTGGTCAAATCGGATACGGAGACGCCACCGCGCAGCCTCGTCGCGGGCAATCCGGCCAAGGTGGTCAAGACGTTCGAGCCGCATCAGGTTACGTGGCGAAACGACGGCGCCGGCGAATATCAAAAACTCACCCGCTCCGCGCTGACCGAGCTGGTCGAGGTCGACCCGCTCCCCGCCGTGCAGCCGGACCGGCCCCGGTCGCAGTCGCAGGCGGTCGCTGTGCGGCTGTCAGGACCGGCTGCGGCGGAGCGCGAGCGGCGCGTTGCGGAGACGCAGCGATGAACGATGCGGTCGCGATCACCAATCTGCTGTATCGCTATGCCGAGCTGATGGACTCCGGTGATCTCGAAGGTGTCGCCGGCCTGTTCGCGCATGCCACGATCAAGACGGGCGGCGGTGCCACGATCACGGGGTCGGCGGCGATGCTGGACCTCTGGCGCGCGCATGTGAAGCTGCATCCCTGCGGCACTCCGCGGACCAAGCACGTCGTCACCAACCCGATCGTCGAGATCGACGACGCGGGCGGCAGCGCGACCTGTCGGTCCTACTACACCGTGCTGCAGGCGGCACCCGGCGTGCCGCTGCAGGTGATCGGCGCGGGCCGCTATCACGATGCGTTCGAGAAGGTGGACGGCGCGTGGCGCTTCGCGACGCGCGATTACAGCATGTTCGATCTGCACGGCGACCTGACGCAGCATCTGCTGATCCCGGTCGCCGGCTGACATACGAAGGGAAGACAGGCGTGGGTATCTGCGAAGGACGCGTGGCGATCGTGACGGGGGCGGGCAACGGCCTCGGCAAGGCCTATGCGCTGGGCCTCGCGGCCGAGGGCGCGAAGGTGGTCGTGAACGACCTCGGCGTCGGCACGCATGGCGAGGCGGGCGCGACCAAGGGCGCCGCCGAACAGGTGGTGGACGAGATCAGGGCGATGGGCGGAGAGGCGGTCGCCAATACCGACGACGTCGCCGACTGGGATGCCGGCAAGCGCATGGTGGAACAGGCGCTCGACAGCTTCGGCGCGCTGCACGCAGTGGTGAACAATGCCGGCTTCGTGCGCGACCGGATGTTCTTCACCTGCTCGCCCGAGGAATGGGACGCCGTTCTGCGCGTCCACCTGCGCGGCCATTTCTGCACCAGCCGTCACGCCGCCGAATATTGGCGCGCGGAGAGCAAGGCCGGCCGGCCGGTGGACGCGCGCATCATCAACACCACCTCCGGCGCGGGCCTCCAGGGATCGGTCGGCCAGTCGGCCTATTCGACCGCCAAGGCCGGAATTGCGGGGCTGACGCTGGTGCAGGCGGCGGAACTCGGCCGATTGGGCGTCACCGCGAACGCGCTCGCGCCCAACGCTCGCACGCGCATGACCAGCACGGGCGGCTTCGACATGGAGGCCAAGGAAGGCGCGTTCGACGTGTTCGCGCCCGAGAACATGGCGCCACTCGTCGTCTATCTCGTTTCTGCGCAATCGAAGGGCGTGACCGGCCAGATCTTCGAACTCAAGGGCGGCACCATCTTCCTGTCGCAGGGCTGGACCGACAGCCCCGCCTACGAGAAGGGCGAGCGGCTGGAAGCGGGAGAGCTCGACGGGATCGTCCGCCGCCTGCTGAAGACGCGCGAGCCCGCCAAGCCGGTCTACGGCGCGGCCTGATGGATTTCGCGCTCACCGAGGACCAGCGCTTCATCCAGGAAAGCGCACGCAGCTTCCTGGCCGATGCGGCCGGGCCGGATGCGCAGCGCGCGGCGGTAGAAAGCGCGACCGGCTTCGACGAGGGCCTGTGGGCGAGCCTCGCGGGCGAGATGGGCTTCGCCGGGCTCATGGTACCGGAGGCGCATGGCGGCTCCGGCCTCGGCGCGGTCGAGATGGCGCTGGTGCTGGAGGAGACGGGCCGAACGCTGGCGGCGGTGCCGTTCCTTGAGACCGCCGTACTCGCCGTACAGGCGGTGCTGGCGGCCGGAAACGAGGCGCAGAAGGCGGACCTGCTGCCGAAGCTGGCGACCGGCCAGCTGAAGGCGAGCTTCGCCGGCACTGCGGATCGGCCGACCTTGAGCGGCGGCCGGCTGACGGGGACCGCCAACTACGCCACCTTCGCTCACGTCGCCGACCTGATCGTGGTGGCGACGGCGGACGACAGCCTAGTCGCGCTTCCCGCGGACATGGCCGGCCTGACGATCGAACCGCTGCCGACGCTCGATCGCACGCGGCGCTTCGCCCGCCTGACCTTCGACTGCACCATTCCCGAAGCGGCGATCCTCGGCACAGCCGGCGGGGCAGCGGCGGCAATCGCCCGCGTCCTGACCATCGGCGCCGGTCTCCTCGCCGCCGAGCAGACCGGCGGCGCGCAATTCTGCCTCGACGCGACTGTGGATTATGCGAAGCAGCGTGTGCAGTTCGGCCGCGTGATCGGGTCTTTCCAGGCCTACAAGCACATGCTGGCGGACATGATGGTGCAGATCGAGGCGTCGCGCTCCGCAGCCCTCTACGCTGCCGCCGCCATCGACGAAGACGGGAACGAGCTCGCCGAAGCGTGCCATGTGGCACAGTCCTGGGCAGCCGATTGCTACCGGCGCTGCTCGGGCGACGCGATCCAGCTGCATGGCGGCATCGGTTTCACCTGGGAGCATCACGCCCACCTCTATTTCAAGCGCGCCCGCGCCACCTCCGCCTGGCTCGGCACGCCCGAGCAGCATCGCGAGGCGCTGGCGAAGATCATCCTGCAGGAGAATGCATGACCGTCACCTCGCCCGTCCCGCCCTATCCGCAAGCGCGCGACCTGCTGAAGGGCAAGACCGTGGTCGTCACCGCGGCGGCCGGCACCGGCATCGGCTTCTCGGCCGCGCAGCGCGCCGCCGAGGAAGGCGCGACCTTGCTGATCAGCGATTTCCATGAGCGGCGGCTTGGCGAGGCGGCGGATCGCATCGCCGAGAAGGTCGGTACGCGGCCGGCGACGGTCGTCTGCGATGTGACCAGCGAGGACGCGGTGCAGGGTCTGCGCGACGCCGCGATGCGCGAACTGGGGCGCGTGGACGTACTGATCAACAACGCGGGCCTCGGCGGCGAGGTTTCCGTCGTGGATATGACGGACGAGCAGTGGAGCCGCGTTTTCGACGTGACCCTCACCAGCCTGTTCCGCATGACCCGGGCCTTCCTGCCCGCGATGTACGCGGCGAAGTCGGGCGTGATGGTCAACAACGCCTCCGTGCTCGGCTGGCGCGCCCAGAAGGGCCAGGCGCATTATGCCGCGGCGAAGGCCGGCGTGATGGCGTTCACGCGCTGCGCGGCGCTAGAGGCTGCGGAGCACAACGTGCGCATCAATGCGGTGTCGCCCAGCCTCGCCATGCATCCCTTCCTTGCCAAGGTGACCACGCAGGAAGCCCTGGACAAGCTGGTGGAGAAAGAGGCGTTCGGGCGCCCCGCGGAGGTGTGGGAGATCGCCAACGTGATGATGTTCCTCGCGTCGGACCTGTCCTCCTACATGACGGGCGAGGTGCTCGCCGTCTCCAGCCAGCACGCCTGACATGGCCACGATCTTCGAAAGCCCGCGCGACCTGATCGGCAAGGAGGGCACTCCCCTCGAGCCGAGCGACTGGCTGGTGATCGAACAGGATCGCATCGATGCCTTTGCCGATTGCACCGGCGATCATCAGTGGATCCATGTCGATCCGGTGCGTGCCAAGGATGGTCCGTTCGGCGCGACGATCGCGCACGGCTATCTGACGCTGAGCCTCACCAATCTGTTCATGCCGCAGATGATCGAGGTGCGCGGTTTCACCAACGGCCTGAACGTGGGGATGGACCGGACCCGCTTCCTCACGCCGGTGCGCGTCGGTTCGCGCATCCGCGGCACCGGGGTGATCCTTTCCGCCGAGGAAGCGAAGGGCGGCACGATCCAGTGCGTGATCCGCATCACCGTGGAGATCGAAGGGGCCGAGAAGCCGGCCCTCGTGGTCGACGCGATCACACGCTATTTCATGGAGTAGGTTCGATGCCCAACCCCGAGAAGATGACCGCCGCGGTTCACGCTTATGTGGCCGCTTTCGAAGCGTCCGATCCCGATGCGGTGGCGGCGCTCTATGCCGAGAACGCCACGTGCGAAGATCCGATCGGCACCCCGAAGCATGTGGGACGCGAGGCGATCCGCGCCTTTTATGCGGAATCGATGAAGACCGGCGCCAAGCTTAAGCTCGAGGGGCCGGTCCGGATCGGCGGCGACTATGCGGTTTTCCCCTTCTCCGTGAACCTCCACTACGAGGGATCGGACAAGCGGATCGACGTGATCGACACTTTCAAATTCGACGATGACGACCAAGTCGTTGAGATGCGGGCCTTCTGGGGGCCTGGCAACATGCACGGTTTCTGAGGACCCATCCTATGCGCGAAGCAGCCATCGTCTCCACCGCCCGCACCGGCGTCGGCAAAGCCTATCGGGGCGCGTTCAATGATACCGAGGCGCCGGTCCTGTCGGGCTTCGTCGTCGACCACGCGATCAAGCGCGCCGGCATCGATCCGGCGCGGGTCGACGACATCTATCTGGGTGTCGGCAATCACTGGAACACGCAGAGCTACAATCTCGGCCGGCTGACCAGCCATGTGTCGGTGGTGCCGGACGAGACCGCCGGCTTCACGCTCGATCGCAAGTGCGGCTCCGGCCTGACCGCGATCGCGCTCGCCGCACGTGGCATCGTGGCGGACGAGATCGACGTTGCCGTCGCCGGCGGCATGGAAAGCATCTCGCTGACCATCAACAAGCATGCACCGGCATGGCGGAACCGCTCGCAGTTCGTGAAGGACCATGACCCGCACGCTTACATGGCGATGATCGAGACAGCGGAGATCGTCGCGGATCGCTACGGCATCAGCCGCGAGGATCAGGACCGCTTCTCCGCGCAGAGCCAGCAGCGGGCGGCGGCCGGCCAGGCCAACGGTGCCTATTCGGACGAGATCGTGCCAATCACGGTCGAAAAGGCGCTGTTCGACAAGGAAGGCAACGAGACCGGCAAGGAGACGGTGACGCTGGACCGCGACGAAGGCGTGCGCGGCGACACCACCTATGAGCGGCTGGCTGGCCTGAAGCCGGTGTTCAAGGATGGCCTGACGATCAAGGAAGGCCGCCACATCACCGCGGGCAACGCCTCGCAGCTGTCCGACGGCGCGTCCGCGCAGGTCGTGATGGATCTCGCTACTGCGCAGAAGGAGGGGCTGCCGATCCTGGGCGTCTATCGCGGTTTCCAGGTGGCAGGCTGCAAGGCCGAGGAGATGGGCATCGGCCCGGTCTTTGCGATCCCGAAGCTCTTGAAGCGCGCCGGGCTGACGATGGACGATATCGGCCTCTGGGAGATCAACGAGGCATTCGCCAGCCAGGCGATCTACTGCCAGCGCAAGCTCGGCATCGATCCGGAGAAGCTGAACGTCAATGGCGGCGGCATCGCCATTGGCCATCCCTTCGGCATGACGGGCAGCCGCATGGTCGGCCACGCGCTGATCGAGGGCAAGAAGCGCGGCGTGAAATATGTCGTCATCTCGATGTGCATCGCCGGCGGCATGGGCGCCGCCGGCCTGTTCGAGGTCGCCTGAGCCATGCAGCTCGCCTTCGCGCCCGAACTGCATGCCTTCCGCGAGGAAGCCGCGACGTGGCTGGAGGCGCAGCTGTCCGGCCCGTTCGCGGCCATCCGCGGCCAGACCAACCAGGTCGACAATGTCGACGAGCGTCGCGCCTGGGAGCGTGCGCTCGGCGAAGCGCGGTGGAGCGTGATCGGCTGGCCCGAGCAATGGGGCGGCCGGGATGCCTCCATCGCCGAGCAGGTCATCTTCGCGGAAGAGTATGCCCGGGCGAAGGGGCCGCCGCGCGTCGGCCATCTCGGCGTCGAGCTGATCGGGCCGACGCTGCTGGCGCTCGGCACGGAGGAGCAGAAGGCGCGCTTCCTGCCGGCCATCGCCCGCGGCGAGGCGATCTGGTGCCAGGGCTATTCGGAGCCGGGTGCCGGCTCCGACCTCGCCAATGTGAAGACCAAGGCACGGGCGGACGGCGACCGCTACGTGATCGATGGCCAGAAGATCTGGACCTCGATGGGCGTGATCGCGGACTGGTGCTTCGTGGTCGCGCGCACCACGCCTGGCAGCGTCGGGCCCAAGGGCCTCTCGTTCCTGCTGGTCGACATGGACCAGCCCGGCGTGAACCCCCGCCCCATCCGGCAGATGACCGGCGAGGCGGAGTTCGCCGAGGTGTTCTTCGACGGTGCCGTGGCAAGGGCCGAGGACCGCATCGGCGATGAAGGGGACGGCTGGCGCGTCGCGATGGCGTTGCTCGGATACGAGCGCGGCGTCTCCACGCTCGCCCAGCAGATGCACTTCCGCAACGAGCTGGACGAGATCATCGCCGCCGCCAAGGCCAACGGCCTCGCGCACGATCCGATCACCCGCCAGAAGATCGCGAAGGCGCATGCCGGGCTCAAGATCATGCGCTACAACGCGCTCCGCATGCTGGCCGACGATGGCGAAGGCGCGGAGGCGGGCGCGCTGTCGGGTGCCGCCTACACCTACAAACTCTATTGGTCGCGCTGGCATAGCGACCTGGGCGAGCTGGCAATGGACGTGCTCGGCCAAGCCGGCGAGATCGGGGCGAACGAGGAGCGGATGCCGCCACTTCCCACCATGTACCTGATGAGCCGCTCGGACACGATCTATGCGGGCACCGACCAGATCCAGCGCAACCTGATCTCCGAACGCGCGCTCGGCTTGCCGCGCGAACCGCGCGGCGCGTGATGGTGTCCGAGACGATCCCCGCGGCGGCGCGTGCGACGGCCGAACGCCTGCCCGACAAGGTGGGCCTGATCGAGGGCGGGCGCAGCTGGACCTTCGCCGAGATCTACCGCGACGCGCGTGCCGCGGCTTCGGCCTATCTGGCCCGTGGCATCGGCAAGGGCGACATCGTCGCGATCTGGGCGCCGAACTGCCGCGAATGGATCCTGGCGGGTCTCGGCGCGCACATTGCCGGTGCCGCGATCACGCCGCTCAACACGCGCATGAAAGGCATGGAGGCGGGCGACATCCTCCGTCGCTCCTATGCGAAGCTGCTGCTCTGCACGCACACCTTCATGGGCTTCGACTTCCCGGCAATGATTGCCAACGAGCATCTGCCGGATCTGGCCGGCATCGTTCGCCTGGACGGAACCGGCCCGGATGGCTGGGACGCGTTCGTCGCTTCGGGCAAGGGCCCGGACGATCCCGCGGTGGACGCTGCCGAGCAGGCGGTGACGCCCGACGACATCTGCGACATCATGTTCACCAGCGGCACGACAGGCAGCCCGAAGGGCGTGCTGCACAGTCACGGCAACGTCGTGCCCCTGTTCCGCGCCTGGGCGGAGCGCGTCGACCTGCAGGAGCGCGACCGCTACATCATCGCCAACCCCTTCTTCCACACCTTCGGCTACAAGGCCGGCTGGGTAAACTGCCTGGCGCTCGGCGTGACCATGCTGCCGATGGCGGTGTTCGACGTCGAGGCGATGGCCCGCCTGATCGAGGAACAGAAAGCGAGCTTCATCCCCGGCCCGCCGACCATCTTCCAGTCGCTGCTCCAGGGTCTTGCCGGACAGAAGCGCGACTTCTCCTCGATGCGCGTCGCCGTCACCGGCGCAGCCCCCGTGCCGCCCGTGCTCGTCGAGCGGATGCGGCGCGAGCTTGGCATGGAGAATGTCGTCAACGGCTACGGCATGACCGAATTCGGCGCGATCGCGATGACCGGCAAGGGGGACAGCCCGGAGATCGTGGCGCATACCTGCGGCTATGCGCTGCCCGGCGTCGAGATGAAGTGCGTCGACGATGCCGGGGCGGAAGTGGCCGCAGGGGAGACCGGCGAAATCCTCGTGCGCGGACGCGGACGGATGCTCGGCTATTTCGAGGACCCGGAGGCGACCGCCGAGGCGATCGATGCCGAGGGCTGGCTCCACACCGGCGATGTCGGATCGATCGACGCGGACGGCTATCTGCGCATCACCGACCGCAAGAAGGACATGTTTATCTCCGGCGGGTTCAACTGCTACCCGGCGGAGATCGAGAAACTGATGGCCGCGCATCCGGCGATCGAGCTTGCCGCCGTGATCGGCGTGCCCGACGAACGCATGGGCGAGGTGGGCAAGGCGTTCGTCGTGCTGCGTCCCGGCGCCACCGCCGATGCGGCCGCCATCATCGCCTGGAGCCGCGAGAACATGGCAAACTACAAGGCGCCGCGTTCGATAGAATTCATGGACGAACTGCCGCGTAACGCCGGCGGCAAGGTGCTGCGGACCGCACTGCGCGACAGGGCGCGCTGAACATGGGGGTCGATCCGGCGCACGTCTGGATCGACACCGCGGGCGTTACGCTTCACGCGCTCACCGCGGGGGACGGGCCGCTGGTGCTGCTGGTCCACGGCTTTCCGGGGTCGGCCTATGCCTGGCGGCATCAGCTGCCGGTGCTAGCGGACGCCGGTTTTCGCGCCGTCGCAGTCGATTGTCTCGGCTACGGCCGCAGCGACCGACCGGTGGATGAGGCGTTCTACACCTCCGAAGCGGCGCGCGCCCAGCTGATCGGCGTGATCGATCATTTCGGTGCCGCGGATGCGATCGTGATCGGACAGGACTTCGGGGCGCAGCACGCCTGGAACCTCGCGGTGCGCAGCCCGGAGCGCGTGCGCAAGCTGATCGCCACCATTCCCTATGACTATGATCTTGCCGGCCGCGCGATGCTGGGCGGCGCATCGCGCAAGCAGCCCGGCGATCCCGTCGCCCCCGATGGCGCTTCGCCGGACGATCTGCCGAGCGCGCGCTTCGCGGCGATGGCCGAGCGCCACTTCGTCCACCTTCACTATTTTCAGGCGCGCGGCCCGGTCGAGGCGGAGCTGGCACCGCAGCTGGCGGAGTTTCTGCGGCGGGACTATTTCGCGCTGAGCGCCGCGGGCGACCTGTGGAACTGGACCGGAACGCCCGGCGCAGGCAGCGGCTATCTCGACGCTCTGCCCCCGGCCCCGCCGCTTCCCTGGCCGTGGCTCAGCCAGGCCGAATTCGACCGCTTCGTTGCCGATTTCGCGCATCCCGATCCCGCCCGCGTGCTGATCGGGGGTCTCGCCTCCTACCGCGCGGCGGACGAGAACTGGCGGATCGGCGCGCGCTGGGCCGATGCCGATGTGCAGACGAGCACCTTGTTCGTCTACGGCGCCGCGGATCCGTCGTTCGGCTTCTTCCCCGATTGGCGCGCGCGCATGGAGCGGCGCGTGCCCGGCCTGTGCAGGATCGTCGAGATCGCCGGTTCCGGTCATTTCGTCCAGCAGGAATGCCCGCAGGAGTTCAATCGCGTCATGCTCGATTTTCTGGCCGCGGCGTGAGCGCGGCCGACCCCGGCGCCCGCGCGCCTCATCGTGGCGGGTCGGCCGTTGTCGCGCTGGCGATCGGTATCCCGATGCTGGTCTCAATGATGGCGCTGGCCGTGGCACCGGGCGTTCTGGCGATGGCCCGCGAGTTCGGAGACCTGACCGCCCAGCTCGTGCTCACGCTGCCTGCCCTGGTGATGATCCTCGGCGCAGCGACGGCGGGTTTCCTTTCCGAGCGGTGGGGGCGTCGTCTGGTGATCGCCACCTGCCTCGCGCTCTATGCCGTATCCGGGCTCGCCGGCGCGGTGGCGCCATCGCTGGGTACGCTCGTCGTCACGAGGATGGTGATCGGTTTCTGCGGGGGCGTGCTGCTGACGGCCATCTATGCGGTGATTGGTGAGTATTTCGAAGGACCACGGCGCGAGCGGGTGCTTGGCTTCATGTCGACGGCCGGCTCGCTCACTTCGCTCGCGCTGCTGGTCGCGATGGGCGCGGTGGTGGAGCGACATGGCTGGCGCGCACCCTTCCTGATCTATGCCGCGGGCCTCGTGTTCGTGCCGCTGGCGCTGCGCGGTCTCCACCGCGGGCGGCCCGCCGCTGCGGCCCGACTCGGCTGGACGCCGGTCGCGCGGCAATGGCGGCTCTACCTTCTGCTGACCGCTTATACGATCGGCATGTACATGATGGTGATCCAGGGCCCGTTCCTGCTCGCCGCAAAGGGCGAGACGTCGGCTGTCGTCATCGGCCGGCTGATCGCGTTATCCTCGTTGATTGGGGCGCTCGGTGGCGCCTTGTACGGATCGCTGCGCCGCGTGGTCGGCTTTCGCGGCATGTTCGTGCTGATCTCGCTGGCGATCGGGTTCGGCCTTCCGCTCACGGCATGGGCGCCGGGACTCGCGGTGATCGTGCTGGGCATGATCGTCACGGGTCTGGGCATCGGCGTGATCGAGCCGACCGTCGCGTCCGAACTCCTGTTGCGCACGCCCGAACCGCTGCACGACCGCGCGATGGGCGTGAACGTGGCCGCGATGTTCCTCGGTCAATTTCTCAACCCGCTGGTCGTCGCGGGCGTCCGGGATATGGGTGGCATCGTGCTCGCCTTCGTCGCGATCGGCGGGGCCTATCTGGTCAGCGGAATACTGTTCGCCGCTGCGCGGCCCGCAACGGGCGCGCGAGCGCACGGCTGAGTTCAACTCAGCGTCGATCCCCCGTCGACGGCGATGGACTGACCGTTGATCCATTCGCCATCTCGCGACGCCAGCATGGCAACCATCGCG
>Ga0207668_10001605_pt1 | contig 13191 bp, 11 predicted proteins | sample KBSS43metaG_FD_184323 | JGI IMG/M metagenome (GOLD analysis project Ga0207668, IMG submission 184323) | Switchgrass rhizosphere microbial communities from Kellogg Biological Station, Michigan, USA - KBS S4-3 metaG (SPAdes) (version 2) | ecosystem: Host-associated > Plants > Roots > Rhizosphere... | reverse complement strand
CACGCAGGTAGGACGGCATGGGCTCGCCGGCGTCCAGCCGCTCGGCGATCTTGGCGTGCGCGATGTCCCGGGCGACCACCAGCGGCCCGGTCAGCGACAGCCGGGTCTTCACCGGGTATTTCGACAGCTCCGCGCGGATCTCGGCCATCGGCCGGTTGAGGTCGACCCGGACCACCGGCTCGCCGCCGAGGTCGACGTCGGGCAGGAAACGGGCCGGGTCGGTCTCCAGCCGCTCCAGCCAGACCCCGGACGGGGTGATCTTGGCGAGTGCCTGCCGGTCGGCGGAGCAGGAGACGGCGATCGCGACCGGGCAGGACGCGCCGTGCCGGGGCAGCCGGATCACCCGTACGTCGTGGCAGAAGTACCGGCCGCCGAACTGGGCGCCGATGCCGAAATCGCGGGTGAGTTCCAGGACCGCGGCCTCCAGCTCGACGTCGCGGAAGCCGTGCGCCGCCATCGTGCCGTGCCGGGGAAGGTTGTCCAGGTATTTCGCGCTGGCCAGCTTGGCGGTCTTCAGCGCGTACTCCGCGCTGGTGCCGCCGATCACCACGGCCAGGTGGTAGGGCGGGCAGGCGGACGTGCCGATCAGCCGCAGCTTCTCGTCCAGGAACTCCATCAGCCGCGCCGGGTTCAGCAGGGCCTTGGTCTCCTGGTAGAGGTACGACTTGTTGGCCGAGCCGCCGCCCTTGGCCATGAACAGGAACTTGTACGCGTCCGGCTGGCCGCCGGGGTCCTCCGCGTACAGCTCGATCTGGGCCGGCAGGTTGGTGCCGGTGTTGCGCTCGTCCCACATGGTGAGCGGGGCGAGCTGCGAGTAGCGCAGGTTGAGCCGGGTGTACGCCTGGTGCACGCCGAGGGCGATGGCCTGCTCGTCGGTGCCGTCGGTGAGCACGTGCCGGCCGCGCTTGCCCATCACGATCGCGGTGCCCGTGTCCTGGCACATCGGCAGCACGCCGCCGGCCGCGATGTTCGCGTTGCGCAGCAGGTCGAGCGCGACGAACCGATCGTTCGGCGACGCCTTCGGGTCGTCGATGATCGAACGCAGCTGGGACAGGTGCGCCGGCCGCAGGTAATGCGCGATGTCGTGCATCGCCTCGGCGGTGAGCTGTGTCATCGCCGCGGGGTCGACGGTCAGGAACCGGCGGCCGCCGGGCCCGTGCACCACGTCCACGCCCTCGTCGGAGACCAGTCGATACTCGGTCAGATCGTCGCCGATCGGCAACAGCGGCGAGTACGTGAATGCGGCGCCTCTGCTCATGAGCGGCAAGCCTAGGCCAGCCCCGGCGGGTCGTGCGAACCGCTCCGGCTCTTGCGTCGATACCAGTTCGGTCAAGCGAACGGGAGGTACGCCATGTCCCGCCCGGCGACGACGATCATGCCCCCCGCGCCGACGGCAAAAACCTTCGCATCGGTACGCACGTCGGCCAGCACGCGTCCGCTGGACGGCGACACGGCCACCACCCGGCTCGGCTTGATGGTGACGACGATCACCGCGTACGGCGTGAGGGCCGCCGCCACATTCGTGCCCGCCGGCCGGGTCCACGTGGTCCGGCCCCGGCTCAACGAGTAGCCGCGCAGCGTCGCCCGGTCGGCACTGCGGATCACCGCGAAGCTGTCGTCGACGGCCAGCACGTTCTCGTCCTTGGCGCCGTGCCACAGCCGCCGCCCGTCCTGCGCGGCGATCAACTCCTCCCGCCCGACCGGGTCGACGCCGAGCACCACGTCCTCCCCGCCGGCCGGATCCCGGTCCTGCTTGCAGTCCGACCCGTTGTCCGCGGTCCGCAGGTTGAGGCCGTCGCGTTGCCACACGGTGCCGCCGGAGGACGGATCGGTCGCCACCACCCCGTAGTAACAGGTGCCGTCCCGGGCGGTGCCGGTGACCGTGAGGACCCGGCCGCCGGCCGCCGCGATCCACTGGTCCCCCGCCGGCCGTACGGTACGCGTGACCCGGCCGGTGGCGGTGTCGACGATCCGCACCTGCCCCTCGTCCGGCAGCCCCAGCACGGCCGGCAGCAGCCGCGGCCGGGCCACGTCGTCGTCGACCTGGTCGGCGGTGAGCTGCCGGGTGTCCGGCAGGTCGGGGTTGGCCGCGTTGAGCACGAAGCCGATCCCGCCGGTGTCGACCGTCCACATCGGTGTCCGGCCGTCCGGTTTCCAGGCGCTCAGCACGCACTCGCTGCCCTTGGCGCAGTGCAGGTCGAGGATCGCGTCCCGGTAGGTCCAGACCGCGGAGGCCTTGTCGTCGGCCCGGCGGACCGCCCCGGTGCGCGGGTCGAGCACCTGGTAGCCCTTGGTCAGCAGCCGGCCGGTGACCACCACGGCGTCGGTCCCGCTGCCGGCGACCGCGGCCCAGTCGGCGTCGCTGCCCCAGAGCTTCACCCCGGCGGTCAGCCCGTAGGCCTCGACCGAGGTGCGGTACTCGACGACGACCGCGTCGCCGACGATGCTGACGCTCTGCGGGCTGCCGCCGATCCGCTGCTCCCAGCGGGCCACGCCGGGGGCGATCGGCTCGCTGGTGTTCACCCAGGACCAGATCTTCGGCCACGGGTTCCACACGCCGGTCGTGGCGAGGACGATCATGACCACGACGGCGACCAGCGCGTACCCCTTCCAGGGACTGCCACCCGAGGCCATGGGCGACACGCTAACCAGGTCAATCCCCCGGGAGATGGATCTCCGGTTTGCCCGTGTCGATCTCTTATGTACGGGATGCGGCCCGCACCAGCGGAAGGGTCCGATACGGGATCAACTCGGCCAGCGCGATGATCGTCGACGCCCGCAGAATGCCCTCGTAGCCGACAATCTGGTCGATCACCCGCTGAAGGTCGGCGTTCGACCGGGCGACGATCCGGCAGTGCAGGTCGCCGCTGCCGGTGATGGTGTGCGCCTCCAACACCTCCGGGATGTCCGCCAGGTGCTCGGCGACGGCCGTATGCCCGTACCGCTGGCTGATCTCCAGCGTCACGAAGCTCATCACCCCGAAGCCGATGACCTCGGGGTTGACCTCGGGCCCGAACCCCCGGATCGCACCCCGCGTGATCAGTTTGTCCAGCCGCGCCTGCACGGTCCCGCGGGCGACGGCGAGACGTCGCGACAGTTCCAGTACGCCGATGCGCGGCTCCGCGCCGAGCAACTCCACCAGCCGAGCGTCAAGCCGATCCAGCTGAACAGATTGCACAGTCATTCTGGGAAATTACCCTACCGAACGTACAGACTGCGCAGCAGATTTTGTACCTGTTGCCCAATGCTGTGACGTGCGACAACGTCGGCCCATGACGCAGATGATGGAACACCTCACCAACAAGGCCGACGTCTTCCCGGTGAAGGGCGTCGACCACCTGCGATTCCTGGTGGGCAACGCCAAGCAGGCGGCCCACTACTACTCGACCGCGTTCGGGATGACCTGCGTCGCCTATCGCGGCCCCGAGCAGGGCTATCGCGACCACGCCGAGTACGTGCTGGTCAGCGGGTCGGCCCGATTCCTGATCACGGGCGCGGTGCACGCCGGCGCGCCGGGCGCCGAGCACGTCGCCAAGCACAGCGACGGCGTCCAGGACATCGCGCTGGCCGTCCCGGACGTCGACGCCGCCTACCACCACGCGATCGAGTCGGGCGCCCGCGGCGTGACCGAACCGCACGACGTCAAGGACGAGCACGGCACCGTGCGGATGGCCGCGATCGCCACCTACGGCGACACGATCCACTCGCTGGTCGACCGGTCCGGGTACGACGGCCCGTTCCTGCCCGGCTTCGTGGTGCACGCCCCGATCGTCGACCGGCAGCCCGCCATCGACGCCGGCCTGGTGCCCAAGCGCCTCTTCCAGGCCGTCGACCACGTGGTCGGCAACGTCGAGCTCGGCAAGATGGACGAGTGGGTGGACTTCTACCGCCGGGTCATGGGCTTCACCAACATGGCCGAGTTCGTCGGCGACGACATCGCCACCGACTACTCCGCGCTGATGTCCAAGGTCGTGGCGGACGGCACCCGCAAGGTCAAATTCCCGCTCAACGAGCCGGCGGTGTCCCGGCGCAAGTCGCAGATCGACGAATACCTCGAGTTCTACGGCGGCCCGGGCGCCCAGCACATCGCGGTCGCCACCAACGACATCATCGCCAGCGTCGACGCGATGCGCGCGGCCGGCGTGGAGTTCCTCCCGACCCCCGACTCCTACTACGACGACCCGGCGCTGCGGACCCGGATCGGCGAGGTCCGGGCGCCGATCGAGGAGCTGAAGAAGCGCCGGATCCTGGTCGACCGGGACGAGGACGGCTACCTGCTGCAGATTTTCACCAAGCCGGTGCAGGATCGGCCCACGGTCTTCTTCGAGCTGATCGAGCGGCACGGTTCGCTCGGCTTCGGCAAGGGCAACTTCAAGGCGCTGTTCGAGGCCATCGAGCGGGAGCAGGAACTGCGCGGCAACCTGTGACCAAGTCGCGCTGGGCGCACGGTGCGCCGCCGCGGGCGTACCGTGCCGCACCGGGTCGTTAAGGTTTTCCCATGAGTTCGCTGCCCGCCGGCTGGTACAAGGACCCGGCCGACACCTCCACCCAGCGCTACTGGGACGGTGACGGCTGGGTCGGCAAGGCCATCCCGGCCGACGCGACCCCGCCCGACGGCCCGCCCCCGGTCGACGAAGAGCCGCCGCCCGCCGCCCCGGTCGCCGAGCCGGCGGCCCCGCCGACGACGCCACCGGCGCCGGCCTGGATGCCCCCGCAGCAGCAGCAGGCACCACCGCCGCCGCCGGGATGGGGCCCGCAGCCGCCACCACCGCCGGGGTGGCAGCCGCCGCCCGGCTGGCAGGCCCCGCCGGGCTGGCAGCAGATGCCGCCGGGGATGCGGATGGCCGCCCATCCCTACCAGGTGCAGGCCCGGCCGCACGGCTACCCGCTGGCCGGGCTCGGCCCGCGGCTGGTCGCGCGGCTTCTCGACATCCTCGCCGTGCTGCTGCTCAACATCGTGGTCAACGGCTACTTCGCGTATCAGTTCCTGCAGGAGTTCGCGCCGGTCTGGCGCGCCGCCCGGGATCAGATGGCGGCCGGCGGCAGCGCCTTCCAGGGGGTGCAGCCGAACGGCCGGATGGAGGGCCTGTTCTGGGCCATGCTGATCGTGGCCACGCTGCTGTGGCTGCTCTACGAGGCTCCGGCCATCGGCAGCAGCGGCCAGACCCTCGGCAAACGCATCATGCGCATCAAGGTCGTCGCGCTGGAGAACACCGAGCCGCTCGGCTTCGGCCGTGCGTTCGGCCGCTGGGCCCGGTTGGGCCTGTGGACCCCGGCCTGGTATTGCGGGCTCGGCTTCATCATCCAGTTCATCGACTCGATCTCGCCGCTGTTCGATCCGCAGCTGCGGCAGGCGTTCCACGACAAGACGGCGCGCACGGTGGTCGTCGCGGTCCCGCCGGGCGACCGGCAACTCGTCGGCGCCAACACCGGCGCCGGCGGCGCGGACAGCCAGCCACCCACAATCCGCAAACCTGACTAAAACATCCAAACGCCTATAAATCGGACTAAGAGGCAGATATCTATGACCCGGTTGACTCGCGCTGACCTGGACGGGCTGCCCGCCTACGTGCCCGGTCGTAACCTCGCCGACCTGACCCGCGAGCTGGGCATCGCCGAGGCGATCAAGCTGGCCAGCAACGAGGTGCCGTACGGTCCGCTGCCCGGCGTGCCGGAAGCGGTGCTGGAAGCGGTGCAGTCCGTGCACCGGTACCCCGACATGGGCGCGGTCGCGCTGCGCGACGCGCTCGCCGAGCGGCTGGGGGTGACCGCCGACCGGGTGGTGACCGGCTGCGGGTCGGTGGCGCTCGCCGAGACCCTGGTCAAGGCGACCTGCCTGCCGGGCGACGAGATCGTCTACTCGTGGCGGTCGTTCGAGGCTTACCCGATCATCGCGGCCGGGGCGGCGGCGACGAGCGTACGGGTGCCGAACACGGCAGCCCACGGCCACGACCTGCCGGCGATGGCCGACGCGATCACCGAACAGACCCGCCTCGTGCTCGTCTGCAACCCGAACAACCCGACCGGCACGAGCCTGCGCAAGGCCGAGCTCGACCGGTTCCTCGCCGCGGTCCCGTCCGACGTGCTGGTGGTGCTCGACGAGGCCTACCGCGAACTGGTCACCGACCCCGAGGTGCCGGACGCGCTGGCCACCTACGGCGACCGGCCCAACGTGGTGGTGCTGCGCACGATGTCGAAGGCGTGGGGCCTGGCCGGGCTGCGGATGGGCTACCTGATCGCCCAGCCCGAGGTGGCGGCCGCGATCCGCAAGGTGCTCACCCCGTTCTCCACCAGCATGGTGGCCCAGGCCGCCGCGCTGGCCGCACTGACCCAGGAGGACGAGGTGCGGCGCCGCTGTTCGCTGGTGGTCAGCGAACGCGACCGGGTCACCGAGGCGCTGCGCAAGCTCAGCCTCGACGTGCCGGCCAGCCAGGCCAACTTCGTCTGGCTTCCGCTGGGTGACAAGGCGGCGCCGTTCGGCGCGCTCTGCGAGGGGCGCGGGGTGATCGTCCGCCCGTTCCAGCCAGAGGGCGTACGCGTCACGATCGGCACCCCGGCCGAGAACGACGCCTTCCTGGCCGCCGCGGAGGCAGCCCTGGAACAGCTCGGCTGACCCGCCGCAGGGGCCGTCCCGGGCCACCGGGCGGCCCCTCAGCGGGCGGGACCGACCGCCGCGGCGACGAGCTGGCCGGTACGGCCGGTGAACAGGCTGGTGTAGTCGGCCGTCACGGCGTACAACGTCTCTTGATCGTCAAGGACGCAGTCGAAGGCGCCGCGGTCGGTCCGCACGGTCGCCACCACCTCGCCGCCCTCACGGACCCGGACGCACCGCTGGTTGGGCACGTCGGCATACCAGATCGCGCCCGCGGCATCGAGGCAGATGCCGTCGGGCGCCGCCCCGGGCAGCTCCGCCCAGACCCGGCGGTTGCCCAGCCCGCCGTCCGGCGCGATGTCAAAGGCGGTCAGCCGGCCGCCGTGGGACTCGGCGACGATCAGCGTCGCGTCGTCCGGGGTCACCGCCATGCCGTTGGGAAACAGCAGGTCGTCCGCCACCTGCCGGGCTTCTCCGGCCGGCGTGACCACGGCGAGCAGCCCCGGCGCCGGCTCCTCGACGCCGAAGGCGTAGCCGATGTTGTTGACGAAGACGTTGCCCCGGGAGTCGGCCGCGATGTCGTTCCACGGGTGCGCGCGGTCGATGTCGCCGAGATCCGCCAGCACCGAACCGTCGCGCAACAGCCGAGCCCCCGGCCCGTCGAGGAGCAACAGCTCGCCGCCCGGCAGCCAGTCGATGCAGAACGGTCCCTCGCTCATCCGTGCCACGATCTCGGGCTTGTCCCCCTCGACCCGGATGACCTCGCCCGCACCCCAGTCCGAGAACCAGATCCGCCCGGCATGCCAGCGAATCGACTCGCCCATCACCAGCCCGTCCAGCACCACCCGCGGCTCCGTCATGACCCGACAGTAGGTCAAACAGACCGCTTTGGTGCGGGCCGTCCGGCAACGCCCAGGAATACTTTGTCAGGCCACCGCGGCAAGATCGTCCAGGTCGCGGCGCAGCGCGCCCTCGGCGGTCTCGGCGGCCAGCCCGCCGAAGATCAGCGCGAGGAACCGCCCGGCCGGAGCCGTCGGGTTGCCCTCCTGCACCACGGTGACCATGGTGCCGCCGCGCTTGCGGCCGGTGACGATCGGGACGAAGGAATAGGTCATCCGGTAGTCGGCACCGATCCCGGGCGAGATGACCACAAAGCGCTCGGGCAGCACACACTCGTCGACCCGGAACTCCTCGGTGATCTCGCCGCCGTCGGACATCTGCCGGGTTTCCCGCCAGACCGTGCCCGCGCCGAACGGGCCGGGCGTGCGCACCTCGACCGCGGTGACCGCGGTGAGCCACTCACGCCGGCGTGCCAGGTCGGTGAAGACCTGCCAGACCACCGCGACCGGTGCCTCGATCATCCGCGTCACCGCGACCGTCGACATAGCGTGACCTCCCGCGTACACGGTACGAGGCTCGGACGGTTTCCGACAGTGACTAGCCGACCACGGAGACGGATCACATGTAACCGCCGTTGATCAGCCCGAGCCGGACCAGTTCGGTCAGCGGTTCCACCACATTTGCCGCGCCGAAGCCGGCGAACAACGGCCGCTCGTTGTCGCGCCGGCCGCGGGTCGGCTCGACGAGCGGCAGCGGATGGGTCGCGGCCAGCACCTCGGCCACGTCGGCCACCTCCCCGCCGTCGGCGGCGACGGCCGCGGCGGCGAGCACGTTGAGGAAGCCATGGTGGGTGAAGCCGGTCTCCGGGTCGGTGTGCCGGATCGCGTGCCGGAGCCCGGCGGCGAGCCGGAACGGGAGCTCGCGGTCGCGGCAGGCGCAGACCACCGCGGCCAGCTCGACCGGGGTGGGGAACAGCTCGGCGGCGAGCCCGCCGACCCGGAATTTCGGCGCCATCCGCAATCCGTCGGCGCGCGCCTCGGCGACCGTGTCGAGGGCGGCGAGCAGGCCCCAGCTGAGCGGGATCTCGGCGTACACCATCAGGTCTTTGTCGCCGCCGGCCAGCCCGCGCAGCCCGACCAGCCCGGGTTGCGGATCCTCGCCGCGGCGGGCCACCGCGGCCTCGACGTGCTGGACCACCGCACCGGCCGCCCGCAGCTTGTCCACCGCGACCGGCACCGCGCTGACCGCCACGTCGGAGACCAGCGCGAGCGGCGGGGCCGTGCCGCTGCCGGCACGCGATCCCGCGGACGGGTCGATGCCGACCAGGGAGGCCGGCACCAACAGCGGGCCGAGCAGGCCGGCGAACCACGCGTCACGATGCTCGCCATGCTTGGCCACGGCCTCGGGCAGGTTGGTGGGGCTCGGCGGAAGCAGGGACGCGTCATCCACCAGCGCGGCGAAGAGCGGAGGCACCAGCGTTGACACGAATCCGAACCTAATAGACGCTTCGAGAGCCGGACAACCACGTCCGCTATGTCGGTTTCACCGGGTGGGACGCAACGATGCCACCCGCTGCGCCCGTCCGGCTTCACCTAGGAGATGTGGTAACTGTCGCCGTAGACGGCGAAGTCCAGCGGAGTGTTCAGGTCGTAGTTGCCGTTGGCCAGGAAGCGGCGCTGCGCCGTGTCCACCCTGGACGTGTCCGAGTGCGCCTCCTCCTTCTTCATCTCGATCACCCGCTCGTTCAGGAAGGCGGTGAGCCAGGCCCGCTCGCCGCCGCCCTGAGCCGGCGGCTTGGCCTTGCGCAGCGCACGGTTGCGGATCGCCCGCATGCCCTCGTAGCCGTGCATGACCGCGGCGTCGTAGTAGGCGAACTGGCCGAGCGCCCGCACGCCGTCGGACTTGCCGTCGCGTACCGAGGGGTTGAAATACACCCGGTCGCGCTCGGCCTCCTGCGCCGCCCGGAACACCGGGTCGGTGGCCGCCGTCCGCCAGTCGCGGGGGAAGCCGGGGTCGAGGCCGGCATGCGAGTCGGTGCCGTTCACCCGGCGCAGCGCCGGCAGGTACCTGGCCAGCACGTTGCCCGGCTTGCGGGCCGTGTACGCCTCGACCAGTTCGAGCATGTCGCCGGTCCCGGAGCAGAAGCCGATGATGCCGGCGGTGTAGCCGCGCCCGTCGCCGATGTCCTCGATGTAGGAGAACTGCGCCCGCCAGTTCAGCGACGAGTTCTCGGCGGCCGAGACGATCTGCATGGCAACGTCCTTCTTTGCCGGATCGTCCAGATTTTTCCTGGCGGCGATCATGGCCCGAGTCTGGGCGCCCGGGTTCAGGCAGGTCCAGGCCTTGGCGTCCACGCATTGGGATGATCGGGCGCGGTTCGACAGGGTCCATTCGGTGTTGCAGTCGTAGAGCTGGATGTCGGCTCCGTTCGCGGTCGGGGCGGCGGCGCAGCCGCCGGCCGGAGCGGCCGTCGCGGTGCCGGCCAGGCCGAAGATCAGCAGGCCGGCGAGGGGATAGGCGACTGTCCTGAGACGACTCATGGCGCTCCCGAAGAGAGAGGGTTTGCTCGATGGCGCGCGCTGGCCAGAGACGCTAGAACAGTTAAAGAGGTTTATCAATAGGTGTCGATATTGAGGTCTAGGGTGTTCCGCGTGGCCCTTGACACATCTCGAAGCCGTGCTTACGGTCCGGCTAATTGTTATTCAGTTTGCCAATCCCGCCGAGGGGAGCTCCGGTGACGCGTCTGGCCGGCTCGTCCAAGCTGCTCCGCGCCATGAACGAGAGCGCGGCGCTGGCGCACCTCCTGGACCCGGGCATGCTCACCCGGTCTGACCTGCGTAAACTCACCGCGCTCTCGACCCCGACGATCTCCGAGGTGCTGCGCCGGCTCACCGAGGCCGGCCTGGTCAACGTGGTCGGGCACAACAGCGGCCGGCCGGGGCCGAACGCCGAGATCTACGCGGCCAACCCGGATGCCGCCTACGCCGCCGCCATCTCCGTGCGAGACATCGGCCCGAGCGGCGCCCCCTCGGTGGCCGCCGCGCTCTGCGACCTCACCGGGGCGGTCCGCGGCCGGTTCGAGTCCCGGATCGACTTCCTGCACACCGACCCGGCGACCGCACTGGTCGACGTCGTCGCCCACCTGCACGACGAGGCCGGCGTCCCGGCCGAGCGGATCCGGCACGTGCAACTGGGCGTCGCCGGCTCGTACGACCCGCGCACCGAGACCATCCGGCACGTCGACGTGCCCGGCTTCGGCCGCACCGGCCTGGTGCCGGAGATCGCCGCCGCGCTCGGCACGGCCGTCGGCGTCGACAACGACGTCAACCTGGCCGCGGTCGCCGAGCGCAAGCGCGGCGTGGCCCGGGACGCGGACGGCTTCGCGCTGCTCTGGCTCGGCCAGGAGGGCCTCGGTCTGGCCATCGACATCGCCGGCACCCTGCTCCGCGGCGCCCGCGGCGGAGCCGGCGAGATCGGCTACATGCCGCTGTACGCCCCCGATTCCACCCATCGCAAACTCGACCTGCAAGACCTGTTCGGCGGCACCGCCATCCTGGAACTGGCCCGGGACAACGGCGTTCCCGGGGTGACGCCCGCCGACGTGGTGCGGGCCGCGGCGCACGACCCGGCCGCGGCCGGCGACTTCCTCACCGGGCTGGCCGACCGCATCGCGGTGGGCCTGGCCGCCGTCATCGCCGTACTCGACCCCTACCTGGTGGTGCTGGCCGGCCCGATCGCGCAGGCCGGCGGCGAGACGCTGCTCGCCGCGGTGACCGCCGCGGTGCGCCGCGCGGCGCCGCTGGAGAGCTCGATCGCGGTCACCACCATCGACGACGACGCGGTGCTGCTCGGCGCGCTGGATGCCGGGCTCATCGCGGTGCACGAAAGCCTCATCGCCTCCATCGGCACCAGCTGATCCCCATCTGATCTTGAGAGGCCATTGTGAACAAACGGATGCCCCATGCCCTTTTTGCCCTGGTAACTGCTGGTTTGCTGGTCACGGCCTGCACGCCGGCAACCAAGGAAAACAAGATCGCCGACCCCGGCACCGCGGTCTCCGGGACCGTCGAGCTGTGGCACTTCTTCACCGAGCGGGAGGCCGACGCGATCGACTCGGTGGTGAAGGACTTCCAGGCCGGCCACCCGAACATCAAGGTCACCGTGAAGTCCGGGCAGGACGACTCCAAGGTCACCCAGGCGATCGGCGCCGGCAACGGGCCGGACATCGGCCTGTCCTACTCCACCGACATCGTCGGCAAGTTCTGCGCGTCCGGCGCGTGGGTCGACCTCACCCAGTACATCAATCGCGACAAAGTAGACCTCAATCAGCTGAACGCGACCACCCGGTCGTACACCGAATATGACGGCAAGCGATGCGCCATGCCGTTCCTCGCCGACGCGTACGGCATGTTCTACAACAAGGACCTGTTCGCGAAGGCCGGCATCGACGGGCCGCCGAAGACTCTGGACGAGTTGGCCGAGGACGCCAAGAAGCTCACCGTACGCAATCCCGACGGCTCCCTGAAGACGGTCGGTTTCCTTCCCCTGTACGACTTCTACGAGAACTCCGCGTCGCACCTGGCCCCCACCGTCGGCGCCAAGTGGCTGACCGACGACGGCAAGTCCGCGGTCGGCACCGACCCGGCCTGGAAGACGCTGATCACCTGGCAGAAGAGCCTGGTCGACTGGTACGGCTACGACAAGCTGACGAAGTTCCGGGCCGGCCTGGGCGACGAGTTCAGCGCGGACAACGCCTTCCAGAAGGGCCAGGTCGCGATCAACATCGACGCCGAGTTCCGCCTCGCCTTCCTCAAGGACCAGGCCACCAATCTCAAGTACGGCGTGGCGCCGATCCCCACCGCCGACCCGGCCCGGTACGGGGGCGGCTACGTCACCGGCAACATCGTCGGCATCTCCAAGAACGCCAAGAACCCCGAGGCGGCCTGGGAACTGATCAAATACCTCACCACCGACGACGCGGCCGTCATCAAGCTGTCCGGGCTGCTCAAGAACATCCCGACCACGACCAAGGCGATCGCCGACCCGACCCTGAACTCGGACGCCGACTTCAAGACCTTCATCGACATCTTCACCAACCCGAACTCGTCGACCTCCCCGCCGTCCTCCTCCGGCCCGGCATACCAGGACACCTTCGCGAAGTTCCTGACGGACTTCCAGGCCGGCAAGGTCAAGGACATCGACGCCGGGCTGGCCCAGGCCGACAAGCAGATCAACAGCGTCATGACGCTCGGCGGCTGAGCGTGACCGCCAAGCCCTTGGGCGTACGCGTCCGGCAGAACGCCACGACGCTGTCCTTCCTCGCGCCCGCCCTGATCGGCATCGCGGTGTTCTTCCTCTACCCCCTGGTTTCGGCGGTCTACTTCTCGTTCACGAAGTTCGATCTGCTCTCCGTGCCCAAATGGGTGGGGCTGGACAACTACAAGCGGATGGCGGACGACCCGTTCCTGCTGCAGTCGGTGCGCAACACGCTGTGGATGGTCGTCGTCTTCGTCCCCGTCCGGATCGTCGCCGCGATCGGCCTGTCGATGCTGCTCACCCAGCTCAAGCGGGGTGCCGGCTTCTTCCGGACGATCTTCTACCTGCCGGCGCTGGTCCCGCCGGTGGCCGCCACCATCGCGTTCGTCTATCTGCTCAAGCCCGGCACCGGCCCGGTGAACCACTTCCTGGAGAAGATCGGGATCGACGGCCCGCTCTGGTTCAATTCGCCGGCCTGGGCGAAGCCGTCGCTGGTCCTGCTC